>Ga0255210_1000755_pt1 | contig 10796 bp, 11 predicted proteins | sample Miss_Yuk_RepA_8d_FD_188422 | JGI IMG/M metagenome (GOLD analysis project Ga0255210, IMG submission 188422) | Freshwater microbial communities from Mississippi River, Louisiana, United States - Miss_Yuk_RepA_8d | ecosystem: Environmental > Aquatic > Freshwater > River | place: USA: Louisiana...
GAATAAGTGAGAGGCGACCTGGTTAGCCTGTATTTTGGACCCATCAGCAATTTCGAGGGCCAGCTCTGTTGAAAAATGCTCTCGGGCGTGACGCATATAATGAACATTTGGGCATCCATGAGCAGATAGTACTGCGTTTGTTAAATCACCCAATTTGGTACTCTTGATAGGCTTTCCTTCGAAAGCACCGAACAGGGTCCTGTGCACAACAGCATCACTTGCATCTGATAGGAGCTTTTGAGCCAGGCGAACTTCAATTGGCTTTCCAAAAATAATCAACCTGCACATGATGCGAGCCAATGGGGCCGGAATCACCCACAGAGTCAAGTCTTCCGCTGGATTTGCACAAGCACCTTGCTGTTTGCGGTAGTCCCCCACAAAAACTCCTTCACCTTCAAAAATTCTGAAACATCTGGTTGGATTCTGAGCTGTCACCTCGAGAGTTATACAGCAAAGTTCTGGAATTCTCCGTGAGCCTCCACCAATATTGGCACCTACACCTGCCAAAAATTCACGAGCTGCCTTCTGCAATACTTCAAAAATTTGTTTTCCTTGAGTGAAAGATTTTGAATGATTTCTAAGCCATTCAATTTGGTCTGCATCGCTGAACATGGCTTCATTTTGCACCATAATACCTGCACCAATTGCGGGGTCCTCGAAATCTTTCACAGTCGCCAAATCAATATCATGGCCTGGAAGCTGTATCTCATCAAGTGCTGTTTGAATGTTTGTAACTGTTGTTGAAATAATTGAACGCATCATATTCCATGACACCCGCACAAGCTCACGACCTGTGTCGACAGTGACTGCGGATCCAGCTGGAAATCCTTCGTCGGGTTCCGTCCTTTGAATCAAAAGGCGCTTGTCGTGTGGAACACAACGCTTGATCTCGTAATACATTGTGGTCAAGACACCAAATGCGACTGCCTTGGTTGGATTTAACCATTGAATGCAAAAGGGCTCGATTTCTTCCTCCATATTTGCGTGCATGTGCATCATAGCTGTGCCACGCAGCACTCGCCTCATATGCATTGCAGCATGCTGCAGGGGGTCCGCATTTTTGAAATTTGGCACATGCTGGACTAGCCAATAAATAAAGCTTTCCAAACAACATACATCCTGCGAATTGCACTTCTCTTTCAATGCAAGAAGAACCAGCTCTTGAATGGTTGCAGACTTTTGGAAGTAGCTTTGTGCAAAAAGCTTGAAACGAGAAAGAGTCTTGGCATACTGACCACCGGAAGTATCTTTGAGAGGCTGAAATGGAACAACTTTGATAGCACCTGATTTGGACCGCATAATCTGCATTCTCAGAAGGGTTGACGCATTCCAAGCGAGCTCGTCAATGAAATCAACATGATCCGTTGCCTCATCGACCATCCCTACAGGTGGTTCCCCCAAGGACCACTTTTCGTCACTAAACAACGCTGCCGCCTTGGAAAGTATCTTTGTTTCTCGTTCCAGAAGTCCGGGGGTTACAATTGAAGCACCGGAAGAAGCTACAGGAAGCGGGTCGATAGTCCAATTGAATTCAGTATTTCTAGATCCGTTGCTTTCTGTGTACGCTATCCCTGACTGAAACAGCACAGGGCCCTCTTGTTGATGGACTTTGATGTGATGTTTGTTGAACCCCGATTTGTCACAAAAGATCTTCTGGCAACGCAGGCATTGAACGCCCGTCTTGAACATTGCTCCTTGAGATGCGAAAATGAACCTTACAATTGTTCTTATAGGAACGTAGTACAAAAGGTGCTAGTGTAGCCTAGTTCGCAGCACCTGCCAGCAAACAATGTTCACACAACCCTCCTGTCAATCGCAACCATGCCGTCCCCTTGGAATGTTGGCAAGTCGGAATGGAACTGCTCGTGCAGCACCTCCACCACCTCGCAAATCGAATTCAATTTGAATTCTGAATTCAAACAATCAAAGCGTGACACAGTCATGCTTTTTATAGCCCTTATGCACGCGCAACATTTCATTACCATGTTTCAGTAATTTTCTGGCATAATCTGCAACACAAATCCTGACCGACTCAAAAAAAAATCCCCCCCTCGATCCTTTTCAAGCACTTGAATTCAACATTCGAGAACTCGAATTCAGAATTGTTCAAAAACCTCTTCAATCTGTGTGATCATGCCTAATGATATGCCTGATCAATAATTATTACGGAAATAAAGCTGATGTCAGACTATATACACAGGGACCTTCCTGGACTGCATGAGAAAAAGAGTCCCTTTGAGTTGCCAACTTACCGACTTCCGCCATTGCAGAACATCCTGTGAATGTTCAGCAGCACGCTCACATCGATGCAGCCATATCATGCGCATATCACAATCTGATTCTGCACTGCGCATATATACAGCAGCTATGATATCTGCAATATTGCCTGAAGCCTGCAACCTAGCACAAACCTAACCCATAACACCCGCGCATCGGACCCCTCACATCAAGCCTGCACTTTTGACTCGGTTTTACAGTAGCATTCCATCGCTAAGATATGACCGACGATGATTCTCCCATATTTAGGCGCAGGCCGATGCGCAAGCCACAAATCATACCACCGACAACGGATTCTCCGTCTCAGGGTCAACCCGAATTAGTTGTTCCACTACCGGCAGCTTCACCAGCTCATGAATCAGCTATTGTACCGCAGATTTCCAACGACGATTCCCCCATAGTCAGGCGCAAGTCCCTGCGCAATCGAGCAATCATACCACTGTCTCCGGATTCTCAGGCTCAACCCAAATTGGCTGTTCCTCCAACCCCGGGCTCGTCAGCTCTTGAATCAGCTGTTGCATCCCAATCTTCTGACCCAATATCGCAGAATCAACCTGACCCTACAAGGTCCGGATCTTCCGCTCCGCATTCTGATGTTGGTTCCCGATGGGCGGAGGCACGTCAGCGCGATCGTGCCTTAAGACGTGCAAGACGCCAGCGTTTCCTCGATAATAAGCTCATAGCACATCAAGCTAAGGAAGTGAATGACGATGATGACTCTGTGGACGGAACAACGAACAGCGAAGATGATGGGTATTTCTTCCAGGATTCGTAGCTTTGTTTTTCCTTTTCTTTTTGTTTTTCGTTGAATATCATTATCGATTATCTTATTGCGCATCGTACAGGGATCTCACAGACGAGTCCTATGTCACTCATGGTTCAAACCACGCAAATGGCGACCGTGATATTTACTTGGCAAGCCTGTCGAGTCAGAGTCACCTCTTCGGATTCGGAACACCGTTGCACCTTCAAAGAGGCCGTGAAAGGTTCAGGTAATATTGGTGTGACTTCCATGCGCGTTGTGTTTTTGTTCTCAAATCAAACGCACAGATCATCGTTCGATCGATCGGCGCGCCTCCTGGCAAGCCCTGGCTATACAGGACTGGTCTGCCCCCGAGGACATCGCATGCTTGGACGCCTTTACACTCAGTCTGGGCGCCACTGCGACATGTGCGAATCACCACTAGAGGACGGAGATATAGGACATTATTGCAATGTGTGTAATGTGTTGTGCCCACGCTATGTTTTATTATACAATTGCTTTACTCCATGTTTCAGCCTTGCGACTATGACGTGTGCGCTGATTGTGAAAGAAAAGTCATGGCACCAAGCCCCCAACCGATCAGGCAATCGCCCTTTCAAGGCAACCTAGCTTCCATCCTCTTGTCGCCTTCCCGCCGGCCGTCTGCTGTGGTCGTCCAAGAGCAGGAGCCGATTCACGAACCGGTCGCATTCAACCTAGTCCCTTCAAATCTACCTGAGGTATTTCAAAACTCTGATGCTCTTCCGGGCCCCAAATTTTTTCCGATTTTTGTCAATCATGCACCTGCGCCTCCAATGTCACATGAAATGCGGTTTAACGCCGCCGCTGCTGCTGCATCTCCGCTACGCCCCCCCTTCAGACAGACTGGTCGCCTGAGACTGAGAGTCTCGACACCTCAGCAGTTGCTAGACGCAGTTACATCTTCACCTCGGCTGCGACACAGACCCAGGCGACAGGTTGAGGTGCAAACACCGTGTTCAGACTGTACCAATAATGTACTCCTGGCTGCCCTGGCAATCACTACACCGCCGCGTGTTGGGTTTCCTGACTTCGCGCCCAAAAACCTTTTTCCAGATTCCCCGATCCCATGCAACCTCATTGTTTCTGTGGACAAGTCAGTGGGCACTGATGCCCCACTCACTGTCACTGCAAACACGCAAGTGGGCACTGATGTCCTTGTCTTTTGTGAGGCAGCAGTGCAAACCTCGCCTAGGTCGGATCAACCCCCCACATCGCCACGGTTGGATCAGCCTGCTACATTGCGAGATGTTCGCAATGAATTGCGCGCCTTGCTCGTTGGTTTAGGATTTTAAATCTTTTATATATCTCAATAAATTAAATGTCTCTGCTCTTGTTTTCGACAAACACGCACGCGCAATGCAATGGCACATCAGCGAAGACAACTGAAATGAAGAATTTACTCGCACAGACGCGATTATTCGAATTTGCCACGGGCACCCAATACTGCAGCGCATGCAAGAGTGTTCTCGCGCTTGAATGATGGCCACATACCTCTGCACCTCTGGCATGCGCATGCCCCGATCACCGTTTTTTTGCCGTCTCGGTGCGCGCAGCATATGTCGCAAAGGCACTCTGGGTCGTCACGGCACCATGCGAAACTGCACACGGGGTTGTTGCCAGCTCTTGAACTTTTCTTCTGCAGTTCAGGGTGCAGCTTGCGAAATGCCAAAACCCCGTAGTAGGTAGCTCTTTTTTTGATGGGCATGTGATCAGACATAGCACACAATGTCACCAGCCCTCACTTAAATCATCGCGCAAGGATGCAATGTGAAATCATCGCAAGGCGGTTGTTGGACGGTTGGACTACGCTGCCCACCCAAAACTTTAGTTGGACACGATTAGTGTGAAATTCGGAAAATAACAGACCGTACTCTGGTGGTTTTGTTCAGTCGAAAAGTTACTAGGCCCAGAGACCACCCCTCATTTCTGAATTTTCAGAATTCCTTGTGTACCAGGTTCACAGTAGTACTTTGTACTAGTGTACACTAGCTAGCTAGGGCATTGCCTATCCCTTGAATTTGTTTCCAATATTTTTAAACGGAATATTCAGCCAACGGCTAGGTGCTGCCTGGAGAATGACCAATCCGAGAACAACATTGATTCCCGAAACGAAAAGGTGTCGCAAAATTAATACATCAAATGAAGCTCATCAAGATGAATGTTGCTGAATGTTTTGCTGCTTCGAATGCCGAATTAGCTGCACTGCTAATTCCTTGCAGGGACATGGCACTGAACTCTCGTTCGTACTTGGACCGGAGACTTGCGGCCATCGATGAGGCCCTGTCTCGGCTTGAAGCTATTTGCGCATACAGGCTTGACCTCGAGTTGGCACAGGACCGGCTAGAAGCCACGGTGCTTGCGTGTTCTACACGTCTTCAAGATGTGCAGGACAGACTATCGAACCCGAAACCCCTGACCCATGAAGCTGGTGTGCAGTGCAATCTGTCTCTTGCCTGCAGGCGGGCCTCGAAGCGTCAGTGTTGTGCCTCTATTTAATACATTTGATTGGCTCTGCGAGTTGTTATTGAATGCAGCTAGTGCAATGGCTCGAGCTGCTCTTGCTACAAACAGTGTGATATTGCAATGACTCTTGCGCAGCCGCTGTACAGTGTCACAGCAGAGGTGAGAATGGAAATAATAAATTTACTATTACAAGGCGCAAGCATTTTACCAGCCGCAACTATTCAACCCTTTCTTTTCCTTCTTCAGCTCGCCGGAGCCAAGCGTGTGGTCAACGACCGCAACAACCATTGCTTCCTCCACGGAGATATCGCCGTCAGCGTGCCTTCATCGCACAACGTAATTCGGTATCATCGTGCAAGCCCACTGCACCAACATTTGATTCTGTACTCGAACAACGCGACGCAAAAGCACTTCAATACCTCTGCCTGCCGACGCAATGACGGCTTCGATTCAGCAGCTCTCCCTGTTGTTCCACCTGCAGCAAAGCAGCTCCATCGATTCCTCACCTCAAGCGGCGACGCACTTCCACGCAATTCCAACTCATTATTTTGTTTGACCACAACTTCACTCGCAATGTTTTGTTCATCCAACAAACTGTGGACTTCACCTGGCCCAGCTAAGGCGCGCGACCACACACCCTCTGCATCATGCATCAAGAGCCGCAGCCAACCACGCAACCGAGTAAGGCGCTCTGCGAGTCAGAAACAAACAGTCAGTTCTACGGTTCCGCAAGGGGTCTGACAGCACTAATCCCAGTACTACTGTCTCCATATATATGAAGTAGCCTAGCACTTGAGTGAGTACTCACAATATTTAAACGGACGACGTTGAGACGTGAGACGTGTGACGTGTAACGCTTTGACATGTGTCATGTACGACGGTACAGGCCTGAAGTACCCTCTTGGAATATCACAACACGAACAAATCGGTTCCGTGCAGTTCAAACGGCTGACCTTTCCAGCAACTTACTGTCGCACACAAGAAACCGGCCACGCACTTCACGCCTCGCACTCCCCACTGCAGGACCACCAAACCACCAAACCACCAAACCGCCTGCCTTAACTTCACCTCGTTTGTACATGTGCTGCTTAACGCACACAAACCCTCTGAAGCTTTTTTCATTTTATTTTGCAGGCATCGCATTCATACAATCTTTACATCGCGCTCGCAATTTGCCATGATGGCAAATTCCCGTCCCCCCACATTGTACGCACCTACTTTTCTGCTTTCCATGTTCACACCATGCTTTACCACCACATAGTTTGCACCAATATCGCTGCTTGTTGTGAACGCAAACTGAACCTCCTTTGCACAGAATACACGCCGTTTCTCTTCGTCCATGGCTACACATTTTGTAGTGCAGTTTCCTGATCTGAAGGCTGACGGGCGGATCCGGCTTCTGTGCTTCCTTGGTAGCAAGTGCAAGTGCTTTGGCAGTTTCTTTTTCCGGCGTTTTGGTACGGGGCGTTGAAGGCTGCTGATTACTGATGGCCGGAATCACAGTACGTAAATGCATTTTTGAGGTAGAGGAAGTATTACCGGTGGCTATCGTCGCGATATGGTTTTGTGCTACAGCGAACTCAGACAACGTTAAGTCGGCAACAGACTGAATGGAACCCCCATCACCATCATCTTGACCAACTTTTGCGGCTGCCTTATTCCTTGAGGGTCGGGATGAAAGCGCGATTGACAGGGCTTGAGGAGGGACAGGCTTGTATCGAAAATTGGCATTGGCTAGCCGGGCAGTGGATTCCGAAGTCCATCCAGGGACAGCGTCGCTCATGCCGAAAGGGATTAACTGGGACGGATTCATATTATCCACAAGAACCCAGTTCGATCTCAAACTTGTCACTGGAGACAATGCAACGCTGTAATGCCATACCCCCCCAATGCTCTGCGAAGTCTGTACATACCCAAGTAAATTGGTCCCACCTACTGGCCCGCTCATCGAGCAAATCACCATGGTGTGCCTGGCAAGATTTAAGCCGACCTTGTTTGGCCATATTGATGTGCCAACCATAAAGAACTGCGCGCCAACTAGTAAGGAATTTTGATTCAAGGTTTGATTTATTTTGCCTCAAACGACAATCACGTAAACCAATAAATTACCCCGATACACGCGTCGCCGTGACGTTAGATGCCCCAATCCAAGTTGTCACCATCACTTTCTCGTAGCCACCAATTTCTTGAGGGACGTTGCGCAGAGTTCACACTTCACAGTCATCCAGCGGCCCCCTCGAGAACCAGATTTTCGTTCCAAGCTGCCTTGGGAACTATAATAGCGAGTTCCGCAGGATTCCGCTTGATCACTCTACAATGAAAAAGCCTCAAAAAGGACTAAAAAAACCGAGTAGTTCCATGTCACTGACAACTACATATCTAAACAAACCGAATTTCGGTACTAGTACGAGCGACGATTTAAAGCAACCCCTCGGCAGCGGCCTCAGCAGCAGCAGCCGCTTATCATCAGCAGCAGCAGCCGCCTCCTCAACCCAACAATCTCAAGTCAGCCGTTCACTTCCCTTCCCCTTCTGGACACGCCGGCAGTGCATGTGAGACAGCAGTGTAATGGTGTGCGCCCGCTCACCGCTGCCTGCAGTCGTCCTTCTCCTCCATGTTGCCCCCCTCGTCGCTCAAAGCAAGTCCTAAACACACTGAGCAGAAGAATGATGGCACCCACAAGATGTCCTGCCTCGCCGCCGTCGAACTTCAGCTCAGGATCCAGGTGCTGCCCTTCGCCACCCTCTGCTCTCCCGCTGCAACTAAAACCCTCCTTCAGCTCGCTGTTTCCACCTTGCTCAACACCCCCGTCGTCTACGCTGTGTGCAAGCCCTTCCTCCCCTCAGGCGCCATCATCTTCACCGTCGGCTGAACACCCGGCGTCCCCGCTGTCATCACCACCTTCTTCTACAGCGACGTGTTCGCTTGCATTGCCTGCGGTCTGTAGTCCGGCCTCCTCATCGGCTTCATCACCGAGTACTACACCTCTCACTCCTACCGCCCCGTGCGTGATGTTGCCGAGTCGTGCCGCACTGGCGCTGCCACCAATATCATCTACGGTCCTGCCCTCGGCATGCAGTCCACCATTGTGCCCGTTCTTGCCCTCGTTCTTGCCCTCGCCGCCACCGTGTGCATTTCCTTCAAGCTTGCCTCCCAGTACGGTGTCGCCATCATGGCATGGCCGCCCTCGGCATGCTCTCCACCCTCACCATCGGCCTCACCATCGACGGATACGGCCCCATCAGCGACAACGCCGGTGGCAATGCCGAGATATGCAAGCTCGGTGAGCACGTGCGTGAGCGCACTGACGCCCTCGACGCCGCCGGCCACACCACTGCCGCCAACGGCAAGGGCTTCGCCATCGGCTCCGCTGCCCTCGTTTCCCTCGCCCTCTTCTCCGCATACACCGTGCGTGCTGAAATTCTCCCCGCCAAGCTCTCTCTCCTTGAGCCCATGGTTGTTTCTGGCCTTCTCGTCGGTGCCATGCTGTCGTACGTGTTCAGTGGAATGACCATGAAGAGCGTTGTTCTCGCCGCCATGACCATGGTGCCTACCCCTCACCCAGAGCCTCCGCTGCTCCGTGCTCAATTCTTTTTTGCAGGTTATGGAGGCGGGCGTTATCCTGGGTATCAGCAAGGAGCTGGAAGAGCACTTGCGCTCTGGCAAACACGTGCTGGAGTACGCTTCAGCATTTGGCGTGTATGTGAGCCGTATGATCATGGCTGACGTGTGCGCAGGCTCATGCTGAAGAGGATTGTGAACTGGAAGCGGCTGAACCCCGATGTCGGGCTGTAGACGCGTGCGCTCAAGCAAGTACTGTAAAGTAAACAACGAGTGTGCGACTGCAGAATGGCGCGGGCGGCGACGTCGCACTGGTACTTGGAGAGCACGTGATCATTTATTGGCAAGCTGCAAACGGTAAAATACACGCACAGCGTGCTTCAACCGCCACTAAAGAATTCAATACCACACACGAACGCGACGAGCGCAATACCACACACGAACGCGACGAGCGCATCACGCGCCCAATCGCTCCAAGTTTGTAGTGGCGCTTGAATGCCCATTTGCCGCTGCAAGTTGGTACAATGGCACAGCCTCGGACTTGTCCTGAGAAACACCTCGACCTCTCTCAAACATGATGCCCAAGTTGTACTGTGCCACTGCTTTGCCCTGTGCAGCTGCAAGGCGGTAAAGTCGCACAGCCTCCGCATCCTGACTTTTCTTACCATACTCCAACTTGAAGCCCTGCTGGAACAGATATTCTGCTACTGCAGCTGCATCGACTGCTGCTGAAGCTCGCGCGGGTGCAGGGTGAGGAGCAGCACCGCCGACAGCACCCTCCATCAGCATGAAGGCGGCGTATTTCTGCATCTTTCGACTGCAGCAGCTCGTCCTTACACTTGATAAGTTCGCCGAAATGAGACTCTTTTTCTTGAAGGGCAACGTCTTTCGACTGGATGACGGCGTCTTTCGACTGGATGAGCTCGCAATAGTAACGCTCTTTCTCCTGCATGACGGCGTCTTTGTTCTTCATCTCCGCCGTCAGCTCCGCGATCCTCAACTTCGCTTGCACCAGCTGTTCCCCTATACCACGCGTCTGCTCCATCCCTTGAATAGCCAGCGCCTGCGCTTCCGCATGCGCCCGGAGCAATCGCGTCTCATCCTGCACAGCAGCGCCGGCTTCGTCAAGCCGACGACGCAGCGCACGCCCCGTGCCCGCCTCTTCCCCCCTCCCCTCCCCAACGACCACCTCCATCTTGATCACAGGTCGCATCAAACCCTTGCAAGTGTGAAGCCGTGTTTTAACCCTCGCCCGTCGCAATACCAATGCAAAACAATCGGGCACGGTAACGGTTTGCTGCCAATGCGGCAGGCAGTGCCGTCGCAGGGAACGCGTGCTGCATCAGGCTCATCAGGCAGACAGGAGAGAGAATTCAATGACAAGTGCCGCAAGGCCCGCAACCCCTACCTGCCTTCGAATGATTCAGGACAGGTGGTTCTAGAACACTTCACTTTATCTTGATCCCCTAACCCCCTTATTTCGGTTGTAATTCATGGCCATGTGAGTCCCCTGTGAATGTTTCAAAATAGCAGGACAGGTAACTGGACTGGCGGTTCAAAAAAGAAACAATACAGGACTGCCTCATATTCCATCAGGACAGCCTTGGGTTGGTTTGGTACATAATTGGTTTCTTTTTTTATTATTTTTATTTTTTTGAGACCCTGCACCCCTAAGGCCAGCACCAATGGGACCCATTTATCTATATATAGT
>Ga0255210_1000768_pt1 | contig 10678 bp, 8 predicted proteins | sample Miss_Yuk_RepA_8d_FD_188422 | JGI IMG/M metagenome (GOLD analysis project Ga0255210, IMG submission 188422) | Freshwater microbial communities from Mississippi River, Louisiana, United States - Miss_Yuk_RepA_8d | ecosystem: Environmental > Aquatic > Freshwater > River | place: USA: Louisiana...
CTCGAAGCGGATCATGCCCGCACCCCGAGAATCTCGCGCACCGCGGCGACGATCTTCGCCGGCTGCGGCAATGCAGCGTCTTCCAGGTGCTTGGCGTACGGGATCGGGATCTCCTCGCTGCAGACACGGGCCAGCGGCGCGTACAGCTCGAAGAACGCGCCCTCAACGATGCGCGCCATGACTTCGGCCGCGAGGCTGCCGCTGCGCCAGCCTTCGTCGATGACGACTGCCCTTCGGGTCTTGCGCACCGACGCGAGGATTGTCTTGTCGTCCAGCGGACGCAGTACGCGCAAGTCAAGGACTTCGGCGGAAATGCCCTGCGCGTCGAGTTCCTCGGCGGCAGCCAGCGCCTTTGGCAGGCTGCCGCCATAGGTGATCAGGCTGACCTGCGAGCCCGACCGCCGTACGCGCGCATGATCGATGTCGCGATCCAGTTCGGCCGGCAACTCCTGCTCGGCGTTGTACAGCAATGCGTTCTCGAAGATCAGTACCGGGTCGGGATCATCCAGCGCGGGCTGCAGCATCGCGCGCGCGTCGCCGACGGTGGCCGGCGCGAGCACTCGCAGGCCCGGCACGTGCGCATACCAGCCCTCGAAACTGTGCGAATGCTGTGCAGCGAGCTGGCGGCCGGCGCCGCTGGCCATCCGGATCACCACCGGCACCGAGAACTGTCCGCCGGACATGTGCCGCAGCGCGGCCGCGGTATTGACGATCTGGTCCATCGCCAACAGGCTGAAATTGACCGTCATCACTTCAACGATCGGCCGCATGCCGCCGAGCGCCGCGCCGATGCCGGCGCCAACGAATGCCAGCTCCGACAGTGGCGTGTCGCGCACGCGCTCCGGTCCGAACTCCTCGAGCAGGCCCTTGGACACCGCGTAGGTGCCGCCATAGCGGCCGACATCCTCGCCCATCAGGAACACCCGGGAATCCGCGGCCATCGCCTCGCGATGGGCATCGCACAGCGCCTCGCGGTAGCTGGTCTTGGTGCTCATCGCGCCACCTCGCGCAGAGTCGTCACGTCGCGGGTCAGTTGCTCGACCGGCTCCCAGGTGCCCTTCTCGGCGAACGCAACCGCGTCCTCGACCTCGGCCGCGGCCTGAGCGTCAATTTCCAGAAACTGCTCCTCGGTCAACAGCCCTTGCGCCTTGAGCCGGGCCGAGAAGCTGGCGATCGGACCACGCTCCTTCCAGTCTTCGACCTCCTGCTTGTCGCGGTACAGCTCCGGGTCGAACATCGAATGGGCCCGGAAGCGATAGGTGCGATATTCGATGAAAGCCGGGCCGCCGCCGTCACGAACCAGCGCGGCCGCGCCCTGCGTTGCCTCGTACACCTGCACCACGTCCATGCCGTCAACTCGCATCGCCGGCATGCCGTAGCTGGCCGCCTTCAGGCACAGGTCGGTCTGGGCCTGCGAGCGCTCGATGGCGGTGCCCATCGCGTACAGATTGTTCTCGCAGCAGAACAACACCGGCAGCTTCCACAACGCCGCCAGGTTCATCGATTCGTGGAAAGCGCCTTCGGCGACCGCGCCCTCGCCGAAGAAGACCGCGGTTAGCGCATGACGCTGCTGCATCCGGTCGGCCAGCGCCAGGCCGGCCGCGAGCGGCATGCCGCCGCCGACGATCGCATTGCCGCCGTACAGGCGCGCTGTCGCGTCAAACAGGTGCATCGAGCCTCCGCGCCCGCCGGCGCAGCCCTGCTGCTTGCCATACATCTCGGCCAGGATCGCGTTCATGCCGACACCGCGCATCAGCGCATGACCATGCTCACGATAGGTCGCGACCAGATTGTCGTCAGAGGTCATCGCTGAAATTGCGCCGACAGCGACCGCTTCCTCGCCGATGTACAAGTGCAGAAAGCCGCGGATCTTTTGCTGCCCGTACAGTTCCGCGCACTTTTCCTCCATCCGCCGGATCCTGACCATGCCGGCGAGCATCCGCAGCGCGAACTCGCGCTCCCAGGGCACCGGGCCCGTGGGTGCCGGCGATGCAGTGTGCTCATTCATGCTCCGGCCTCCAGAGTCGATGTATCGCCTTCGGGCAGCCCGAGCTCGCGCGCCTTGAGCAGGCGGCGCATGATCTTGCCGCTGCGGGTTCGCGGCAGTGTCGGCAGCACATCGATCTGCTTGGGCGCCACCGCCGCGCCAAGCCGCTTGCGCGCATGACCCAGGAGTTCGCGACGCAGCGCCGGATCGTCTTCATGGCCGGGCTTGAGCGACACAAAGGCCTTGACGATCTCGCCGACCGTCGGATCGGGCTTGCCGATCACGCCGGCCTCGGCCACCGCCGGATGCTCCATCAGCACGCTCTCGACCTCGAACGGACCGATCAGATGGCCGGCCGACTTGATCACGTCGTCGGCTCGCGCAACGAACCAGAAATAACCGTCCACGTCGCGCTTGGCCACGTCGCCGGTCAGGTACAGGTCGCCATCGAAACACTTGCGATAGCGCTGCTCGTTGTTCAGGTAGGCACGGAACATCGAAGGCCAACCGGCACGCAGCGCGAGTTCGCCCTCGACGTTGGGCTGATCGATGATGCGCACGCGCGGCGGCTCACCCTCGGCCTCCAGGTGCTCGACGATGAACGCCTCGACGCCTGGCAAGGGTCTGCCCATCGAGCCCGGCCGCACCTCGAACGCTGCGGTATTCGCGATCATGATGCCGCCGGTTTCCGTCTGCCACCAGTTGTCATGGATCGGCAGGCCAAACACCTCGTTACCCCACCAGACTGCCTCCGGATTCAGCGGCTCGCCGACGCTGGCGATAAAGCGTAGCGCCGGATACGCATGCTGGGCGGCAAGTACCTTGCCAGACTTCATCAGCATACGAATCGCGGTCGGCGCGGTGTACCAGACGCTGACATGCTCGCTGGCAAGCAGTTCGTACCAGCGCACGGCATCGAACTCCTCGCGGTCAATGATCGAGGTCACGCCGTGCAGCAGCGGCGCAATGATTCCGTACGAAGTCCCGGTGACCCAGCCAGGATCGGCTGTGCACCAGAACCGGTCCTGAGGATGCAGGTCCAGCGCGTAAAGCCCGGTGCTCCAGTGAGTCAGCGCCGCCTCGTGGACATGTACCGCTCCCTTGGGCGTGCCAGTGGTTCCGCTGGTGAAGTGCAGCAAAGCCGGATCGGTGGGTGCGGTGGGCTCGATGCTGAACCCGGTCGGCGCCGCATCCATCAGCGCGCGCAGATCCAGCGTTTCGTCGGGCAGCGCCTGATCGCCCGATGCCCCGGGGTCGGGTGCCAGCAACACATGGCGCAGCGTCGGCATCCGATCACGGATCGGGGCGACCTTGCGCAGGTACAGCGAGGGCGTCGTGACCAGCACCTTGCCCTCGCCGAGCTTGATTCGCGTGGCGATCGGCTCCGGACCGAAGGCCGGGAACAAGGGTGACACGACGCAGCCGCACTTGAGCGCACCGAGCATCGCCACATAGAGTTCCGGAATGCGCGAGGACAGCAGAAACACCCGATCACCCTTCGCAACTCCGAGCTTGCGCAGCATGCTCGCGAACCGGTCGGTGCGCGCGGCCAGCTGCGCATAGGTGTACTCGAGCGTCGGGCCGGAAGCCGATAAAAATCTGAACGCGACGCGATCGGCCAACTCGCCCGCTGCATGGCGGTCAACCGCTTCGTGCGCGATGTTCAGCCCTCCACCGGGCAATCCCTGCATCGCACGGCGAGCCGAGTCCCAGCCAAAGTCAGCCCGCTGCCCCTCATAATCCGAGAAGTTGGGCGTGAGCCGCAGACTGGCGGCGTTCTTGCTGATGTTTGCAGGTCGGTCCATCTGCCACCTCCCGAAAACCAGTTTAGGGGTGGAAGTCCTCAACCGCCTTGGGAATTGTCAATATTCCCGCCGATGATGAATGCACCTGCAACCCTGACCGCCCGGCAGATCCGGACCCTGATCACCCTGTCCTGTGGTGCGTTCGCTAGCCAGGCCTCGGTTCGGCTTTGTGATCCGATGCTGCCGCAACTATCGGCAGAACTTGGCGAATCACTGGGTGAGGTCGCCCAGACGATCACCTCGTTTTCGATCGCCTATGGCCTGTTCCAGTTGATCCACGGACCGATGGGCGATCGTTTCGGAAAGCTGCGCTGGGTGCGCTACGCGACGGTATCGGCGGCCATCGCCTCGCTGGCCTGCATGTTTGCGGGCTCTTTGTTGCAATTGATCACGCTGCGATTCCTGACCGGTGCCGCCTGCGCCGCACTGATCCCGCTGTCGCTGGCCTGGATCGGCGATTCGGTGCCGTATCAAAACCGCCAGAACGTCCTGGCCAAACTGATGACTGGTTCCACGATCGGCGTGGTGTTCGGCCAGGTTGCCGGTGGCGTGCTTGCCGACACGATCGGCTGGCGACTCAGCTTTGCCTTTCCAGCCGTGGTGCTGGCAGCCGTTGCCGTGGTGTTGTTTCTCGACGCGCGCCGTGATGCCCGGGATGCCCCGCAGGGTCTCGTCACAGAGCCTGGCCCGGTTCCTTCCCCGAAAGTGATCGCAAGACAATTTGGCAGTGTGTTGGCGGTGCCCTGGGCTCGTGTCCTGCTCACCGTGGTCTTCATCGAAGGCATGCTGGTCTATGGCGCACTCGCCTACGTTCCAAGCTGGCTGCACCTGCACTACGACATGCCCCTGTGGCAATGCGGCCTGGCCGCCGCCGGCTTTGGGGTTGGCGGAATGATCTACGCGTTGAGCTCTTCGGTGCTGATCGAGCAACTCGGCGAGCGGGGCTTGCTGATTGGCGGAGCGAGCAGTTTTGCAATCGGCATGCTGCTGGTTGGCGGCAATTGGTGGCCGGCCCAGAGCCTTTACTGTGCGCTCGCCGGTCTTGGTTTCTTCATGCTGCACAACACCTTGCAGGTGCATGCGACCCAGATGGCGCCCAATGCGCGCGGCACCGGTATCGCCGCCTTCGCGGTCGGACTGTTTTCGGGCCAGTCGACCGGGGTCGCGGTCGGTTCGGTTCTGGTCGGAGCGATCGGCTTTGAAAGCGTGCTGCTCGGATCGTCGGTACTGCTGATGGCATTGGCAGGCACGATGGCCATGCTCTTGACCGCTCGCAAGCGCAGCCCAAGCTGAACCCGTATCTCAGGCCCCGTGACCGGCGGCATCCGGTCCACCAGGCTCAAGCGCGCGCGCCTTGCCCGGGCACTGATGCCCGTCGATCACGTTGTAGCAGCGCCAGCACGGCGCCAAAAGCCAGCAAGACCGCCGACGCTGCCAGACCCGGCAGCAGCGAGCCGACTCGGTCCGCGAGCCAGCCAGAGGCAATCGGCCCGACGATCTGACCGGCAGCGAACACGACCGTGAAGCTGGCCATCGCCGAACCCCAGGCCGGCTTTGGCAGCGCCCGCTTGATAAAGCTGCTGACCGACGACGGAGCGCTGAACATCGCGACACCGAACAACGCGGCCGACAGCAGCATCGCCGGCGTCTGGGTGCTGAACAACGGGATCGCCGCCCCGCAGGCAAGCACCGACATCACGGCTGCCAGCGGGCGACCTCCCGGCCAATGCTCGGCCGGCCGCCGCCAGACCAGAGGCGCCAGCAAGGTCGCCAGTCCGAGCACCACCCACACCGCAATGACGGTGGCGGTGCCTGCCCCATGTTCGCGGATCCAGGCAATCACGAAAGTCATGTAGCCGATGTACCCGACGGCGAACATCGCGTACGACGCAAACTGGGCCGCCAGCGGAGCGAGCTTCCAGCGAGAGCTACCGGGAGCGGCACCTGGTTCGTCGATCCGGAACGCCGCCCACAAGGAGGCAAGGCTCATCGCCAGCGACGCCCAACCCATCCAGCGCCAGGCCGACGGCCAGGCGGCATCGCCTTGCGCCTCGAGCAGCAAGGGCACAACCACCCCGGTCAGCATCAGGCCGATACCACCGCCGGCAAAGAAGATCGCGATGGTCGTGGTGGCGCGCTGCGGCTGGTCCGGAAAGATGTTGCCAGACAGCGCTCCACCACAGATAAACACCGCGGCACCACCGATTCCGGCAAGCACCCGGGTTGCGATCAGCAGGTCCAGGTCGCGGACCATGCCGGTTGCCAGCAACGCCAGCGATGTCAGCACCATGCCAATGCCGAACAGCAGGCGATTTCCCAGGCGCGAGACCAGCATGCGCACCAGGAGCGCACCGGCAAGATAGCCAGCCGCGTTGAAGGTATTGATCGCCCCAGACTGGGCGTAGTTCCAGTGCAGGTCGCTGCGCATCGAGGGCAGCAATAGCGCGTAGGCGAACCGGGCAAAGGAGTTGGAGACTGCCGGTCCGAACGACAGCAAAAAAGCGATGAGCAGTCCGCGGGTCACTGGCGGATGCTACCGCAGGCGATGTTGGCCTTGCAGCGATTGTTGCGCTGACGGACCGGCTGACGGACCGGCTGACGGACCGGCTGATGCACCGGTCCGTCGCAACCGGAATCAGCCCGCCGCCTTGAGCTCCAGCCTGCGCGCATGCAGCACCGGCTCGGTGTAGCCGGACGGCTGCTCACAACCCTTGAACACCAGGTCGCAGGCTGCCTTGAACGCAACGCCGCCGAAACCCGGAGCCATCGGCCGGTACAGCGGATCGCCAGCATTTTGCTTGTCGACGACCGCGGCCATCCGCTTCATCACTTCCATCACGCGATCGGCCGAGACCACGCCATGATGCAGCCAGTTCGCGATGTGCTGCGACGAGATCCGGCAGGTGGCGCGGTCTTCCATCAGTCCGACATTGTTGATGTCCGGAACCTTCGAGCAGCCGACGCCCTGGTCGACCCAGCGCACCACGTAGCCCAGAATGCCCTGCGCGTTGTTCTCGAGCTCTGCGGTGATCTGCGCGTCCGACCAGTCCGGGCTCTGCGCGATCGGCACCATCAGGATATGGTCGAGCTCTGCGCGATGGCCGCCCTTGGCAATTTCACGCTGTCGTGCGATCACGTCAACCCGGTGATAGTGGGTGGCGTGCAGCGTTGCCGCGGTCGGGCTAGGCACCCAGGCACAGTTCGCACCGGCCTGCGGATGGCCGATCTTTTGCTCGAGCATCGCAGCCATCAGGTCGGGCATCGCCCACATGCCCTTGCCGATTTGCGCGCGACCGGCCAGCCCGCAGGCCAGGCCGATGTCGACGTTCCACAGCTCGTAGGCGGAGATCCAGGGCTGAGCCTTCATGTCGGCCTTGCGCACCATCGCACCAGCTTGCATCGACGTGTGGATTTCGTCACCGGTCCGGTCCAGGAATCCGGTATTGATGAATGCAACCCGGCGCCTGGCCGCGCGGATGCACTCCTTGAGGTTCACCGTGGTGCGACGCTCCTCGTCCATGATGCCGATCTTGACCGTGTTGGCCGGCAACCCGAGCGCCTGCTCGACTTGCGTGAAGATTTCATCGGCAAAGGCCACTTCCTGCGGACCGTGCATCTTGGGTTTGACCACATAGATCGAGCCCTTGACCGAGTTGCGCGCGCCGGAGCTCTTGCGCAGGTCGTGCATCGCGATCATCACGGTACACATCGCGTCGAGAAGGCCTTCGGGCGCCTCCAGGCCATCACGATCGAGCACCGCCGGATTGGTCATCAGGTGGCCGACATTACGCACCAGCATCAGCGAGCGGCCCTTCAGAGTGAACGCAGAACCGTTCGGCGCGGTGTATTCGCGATCCGGATTCAGCTTGCGCTGGAACGAACGACCGCCCTTGCTGACCGCCTCGACCAGGTCGCCTTTCATCAGGCCCAGCCAGTTGCCATAGGCCAGCGCCTTGTCCTCGCCATCGACCGCGGCAACCGAATCCTCGCAGTCCATGATGGTCGTGACCGCCGATTCCATCAGCACATCAGCAACCCCGGCCAGATCGGATGAGCCGATCTCGTGCGCGCGGTCGACTTGCAGCTCGATGTGCAACTGGTTGTGGCGCAGCAGGATCGCCGACGGCGATGCCGCGTCACCACGATACCCGACGAACAAAGCCGGATCGGACAGAGCCGCTGCGCCCTTGGCGGTGTCGGCGACCAGCTTGCCGCCATCGATCCGGTACGCCCTGACGTCGGCATGGCTGGCGCCGGCCAGCGGCACTTCTTCGTCGAGGAACTTCTTGGCCCACGCGATCACGCGCGCGCCGCGCGCCGCATCGTAACCACCCGCGCTCGGCGCATCGCCCATCGCATCGGTGCCGTAAAGCGCGTCATACAGGCTGCCCCAGCGCGCATTCGCAGCGTTCAGCGCATAACGGGCGTTCATCACCGGCACGACCAGCTGCGGGCCCGGGATTGTCGCGATTTCCGGATCGACATTGTCGGTCTCGACGCTGAAGTCGGGCCCGACCGGCACGATGTAGCCGATCTTTTCGAGGAAGGCCTTGTACTCGGCGTGATCCAGCGGCTTGCCGCGACGCTCGCGATGCCAGGCGTCGATCTGGGCCTGAATTTCGTCGCGACGGGCAAGCAGCGCTCGGTTCTTCGGACCCTGCTGATGCACCAGGTCGGACAGCCCTTTCCAGAACTGGTCGGAACCCACCCCGGTGCCCGGCAGCGCCTGCTGCTCGATCATGTCGTGAAGGCTTCGCTCGACCTGCAAGCCGAATTTTTCGATGCGCTGCGTCATTTCAGTTACTCCTGCCAGGATAAGGATGAGGCGATGTTGCCAAGGTCAAAACCAGGTCCAGCTTCGGTCGACGCGAGCGCGTCAGCCGCGCACCAGCGCGACGACGTCGGTCAGCACACGACCGGTGTGATCAGGTTCGGTATCGAGCTGATCGAGCGGCAAGCCGCCACGATTGATCCAGAAACTGGTGAAACCGTACCAGCGCGATCCGATCGCATCCCAGCAGTTGGACGACACGAACAGGATCTCGCGGGCCGGGCAGCCGAAGGCCTTCGGTGCCAGGTCGTAGATGGTATCCATTGTCTTGAAGGTCTGGACGGTATCCGACGAAAGCAGATGGTCGAATAGCCCGGTCATGCCGGCACTGCGAACCGCAACGTCGATCATGTCGCGATTGCCATTGGTCAGGATGCCCAGTGGTAAACCGGCGGCCTTGAGCTCGCGCAAGGCCTGCAGGTTTTCTGGAAACGCTGACAGGCTCGCGTACTGGTTCATCAGGCTGGCCTCGCGCTCGGCGTTCAGGGCGAGCCCGAGTCGGGCACACGAGAATCGCAGCGCGTCGCGCGTGATCTCCCAGAACGGCTTGTAGCGGCGCGACATCGCTCGCAGCCAGGAATATTCAAGCTGTTTTTGCCGCCACAGCTGGGACAGCGCGTCGCCACGACCCGGAAACAGCGTCTCGGCAAGGGTGGCGACCGAGTGCACGTCGAACAAGGTGCCATAGGCATCGAAGACGACCGCGCTGAACGCCGTCGCCGGCTTTCTGGGTTTATTCATGGCATGTTCCCCGGATTGCAGGATATCGACCTCATTGCATACGAAAAAGCATCCATTTACCGAAAGACTTTGAACTTTTTAGCAAAAATCAACCGCAATCAAGCGACAAAACAGTGGTTCACGCGCCTATCCAGGATCTTCGCCCGAAGGCGGCGCTGGCGTTCGCGTGACTGGAAAGGGCCTCGCGACCACGCTGCAGTGCGGTGATAGCATCGCCTCGGGTTTGACGAGCCGCAACGATCGCGCGGCTCGCGCTCATCGCTGCCGGCAAACGCCGGCGAGCCGCCAACCACAGGAGCCAGCCGATGCTCAGCGTCGTCGCCAGAATCAAGGTCAAGGAGGGCCAGCAGGCCGCGTTTGAGGAGGTTGCCCGCAAACTCGTCACTGCGGTCAACGCCAATGAGCCCGGTTGCCTGCTGTACACGCTGAACAAGGGCGACGACCCGCTCACCTACGTGTTCCTCGAACGCTACAAAGACGAGGATTCCGTCAAGGCGCATCGCGGCGCTGATCACTTTCGCACGCTGGGGCGCGAGATGGGGGTGTTCATGGACGGACCGCCTGACGTGCTGCGCATGACCGAACTGGCCTGAATCAGGAGCTCAACATGGAACTTGGACTTAAGGGAAAGGTCGCGATCATCACTGGCGCGACCCAGGGAATCGGTCATGCCAGCGCACTGAAGCTTGCTTCTGAAGGCGCCAGCGTCGTGATCTGCGCCCGCGGTCAGAGCGGCCTGGACGCAACGGCGTCGGCGATCCGCGCGACGGGCGGCAGCGTGCACACGGTGTCTGCCGACGTCAGCAAGGCCGCCGACTGCAAACGGATCGTCGATGAGGCGGTGCGCACCTTCGGCGGCATCGACATCCTGGTCAACAACGCCGGCACCTCGGCAACCGGCGAATTCGAAAAGGCCACAGACGACATCTGGCAGGCAGACTTCGATCTGAAACTGTTCGCCGCGATCCGGCTGATTCGGGACGCGATTCCGCACATGAAGCAGCGCGGGGCGGGCCGCATCGTCAACGTGACGAACATCGGCGCCAAGCAGCCTGGCGCGCGCACGATGCCCACGACGGTCACACGCGCCGCGGGTCTGGCGATGACCAAGGCACTGTCCAAGGAATACGCGCCGCATGGAATCCTGGTCAATGCGATCTGCATCGGCCTGATCCGCGCCGGACAGCATGAAACCAAGGCGGCGCAACGCGGCGTCGACGTCGAGACGATGTACGAAGAGATGGGCCGCAGCGTGCCGCTCGGACGGGTCGGGCGCGCCGAAGAAGCCGCCAATGTGATCACCTTCCTGGCCTC
>Ga0255210_1000776_pt1 | contig 10590 bp, 13 predicted proteins | sample Miss_Yuk_RepA_8d_FD_188422 | JGI IMG/M metagenome (GOLD analysis project Ga0255210, IMG submission 188422) | Freshwater microbial communities from Mississippi River, Louisiana, United States - Miss_Yuk_RepA_8d | ecosystem: Environmental > Aquatic > Freshwater > River | place: USA: Louisiana...
AATCAAATTGGTCCTCTCGCTATTAGAATGAAAACAATTCAAGGAATGTTAGTACAATACTTTGTAATGTCTCCTGTAGAAGTCAAACATATAGAGTTTATTTCAGCAGCGAATAAACTTAAGGATTGTGACATTAAAGATAAAAGTAAATATAGTGACAGAAAAAAATTAGGAATTACCAAATGTTTAGAAACAATTACATCAAATAGCAATTACTCTAGTAAACTTGAATATTTTAACGCACATAAGAAAAAGGATGATTTAGCAGATTCATTTTTACAAGGATTGTGGTTTTTATCAACTTCAACTTTCAAAAGTTAATCAAATTAAAAGGAAATATTTTATATAATTTTTATTTTTAATTATAAAAAATATATTTAATACGCGTATGACTTAAAATTATATGTTCTATTTAATGAATAATAATGGCGGATGAAATGATTGAATTATCAGAACTCGAATTTAATGACAACGGTAATAATGATTGGGATAAAAAATCCAGTAATTTTGGCGGTGGTCTAGAGTTTTTAATGAATGATAAAATGAAAGAAGGATCAAGAGTTACCAGTGATATTGATTTAGACGATTTAAATAATTTAGAAAATGAATTAAACAATTTAGTTGATGATATTCCTAGCACAAGTAGTGGTTATAAACCTGCTTCGGATATGTTCTCATCGCCTAGTTCTATGTTTAATGATGACAAACCATCTGTTCGATTTAGTGACGGAGGTTCTTCTAGTATTGGTAAAGCCACATCTGATTTAGCAGGCGATTCTAAATCGTGGGACGGATACGGTAAATTTAATAATGTACCAATTAATCCTGATAGGGGACTACCTTCTCAACCACAATTAACCAAAGAAGAAATGCTAAGAGAGAAGTTCAAGTTCTTGCGCAAGTTGGAGGCACTTGAGAAGAAAGGTGTTGAGTTATCTAAAAAATACTCCATGGAGTCATCATTACAAGAAATGATGGGTGAATATGAAACCATTATGGAGGAGAAAACGAAACAAAACTCTGTTAAGTTTCAGGGTAATATGCTTATGGCGGTTATTAATGGAATAGAATTTTTGAATGGACGCTTTGATCCTTTTGATATTAAACTAGACGGATGGTCTGAACAAGTAAATGAAAATATTAATGATTATGATGACATTTTTGGTGAGTTATACGAGAAATATAAGAGCAAGGCATCTATGTCGCCCGAAATCAAACTATTGTTTCAACTTGGTGGAAGTGCAATGATGGTTCACATGACTAATACTATGTTTAAATCTGCTATGCCAGGTATGGATGATATTTTGAGACAAAATCCTGATTTAATGCGTTCATTCCAAAACGCAGCAGTAAACTCAATGGCCAATACTAACCCTGGGTTTTCAGGATTTATGACTAATATGATGAACCCTGAACCTTCTGTTCCAAGTGGAATGGGACCTCCTCCTCCTATGGCAACACAAGGTCCTGGATCTATTCCACCTCCTCAGGGAAGACCAGGTAACAATAACTATGCAAACCGTCCTGATTTGAACATGAGTCGAAGTAATTTTACAGATGAGGGAATCAGTTTGAGAGAAAATTATGAAAGACCTGACGAAAGAAGTAGAAGACAACAAGGTGGAAGTCGCCCTGAAATGAAGGGTCCTAGTGACATTACTGATATTCTCTCAGGACTTAAAACAAAAACAATTAATATCCAAGAACCATCATCTAATCAGAATGTAAATAATGATAGTAGTACAATTAGTATTAGTGATTTGAAAGAGTTACAAGGTGATGGTAATATGCCAAAGAAAAGTCGCAGAAGACAAAAATCATCTAGTAACACTGTTTCATTAGATATTTAATCCAACATTTTATTACATTATAAAAAATATAGTAAAAACCAAATAAAACAATTCATATTACAATTAGTAATTTTTAATATGAATTTTTATTTTCTAGATCTTCTAGATTTTTTTGATGAACTAGATCTTCTTCTTCTACTTCCACCAGATTGAGGTTTATTCTCGTGTTTATTGTATAAATATGTTAATCCAAGTGCTCCCATAACTCCTACTGTTATCGCCAATAAAGATGATTCATCTAACGCCATTTATAAATTATAATAATATTTTATTTTTATTTTTTGGTTCTTCTTTTTGATTTTGATCTTGATCTTCTTGTCTTATTTCTTCTTCGTCTGCGTGATTTTTTGCCACCAGTTCCAACATTCCAACCATCATTATCATTATTACCAATATTCAAATCAACTGTGCTTGCTTCACTTGGTCTAGATAATTCATCAGTTACATCTTTTGGTTCATCACCAGGTACTTGTACTATTGGTTCTTCTTTTGAACCCGCAGATTTCCATAATAAACCACCAAATATTAGCGCAACTGCTGCTGCTATACCACCTATTTCCAATTTAGTTAACTGTGTTTGTGACATTATACTTATATATTATAATTATATTTTATTCAACCGTAACCACTTTTGCTAAATTTTTTGGTTTATCCGGATTTATACCTTTTTCAACAGATAAATAATATGCTAAAAGTTGTATTGGTACAACTCCTAATAGAGACGCATATGTTTTGTTTTCAGGAATATAAATAATCTCACAATTTTCCGGAATATTTGTATTGTCATTTGTAATAAAAATTATTGGCGCATTTCGTGACTCAACTTCTTGATAACAATTAAGTGTTTTTGTCTTATGTATATGGTGTAAATTCAAAATTATTACAGGTAAATTCTCGTCTAGCAAAGCAAATGGACCGTGTTTCAAAGAACTTGATGAATAACCTTCCGCATGAATGTACGATATTTCCTTTATTTTTAACGAACCCTCCTTTGCTATATATTCATCACTTCCTTTACCTAATAAAAACATACTATGTGATTTTATTTTTTTCGAAATACTCTGTATTTTTTCATTACAATAATCTAAAGCATTTTTAAAGTCATTCGATAAATTATGAAGGTCGCTCATCATTTTGATGCGTTTATTTTCATTAATATTATGTAATTGCGCAAACCAAATTGCCACAAGCGATAAACATACTACTTGACTTGTAAATGCTTTCGTTGACGCCACTCCGACTTCTTTACCAGCGTTGCAATACACTCCGCAATCTACTTCTCGAGCTATTAATGAATCAACAACATTTATTATACCAATGGTGGTTATATTGTTTGATTTTGCGATCTCAATACATCGATGTAAATCCTTAGTTTCGCCTGATTGAGAGATTAAAATAAATGCTGTCTCACCTATTTTTGGAATGTCATAATTATTGAACTCAGCGCCATCAAATACTTGTACAGTATTAAAATTACAAATCTGTTTAAAAAAATACATACCATATAGTCCAGCAAAATAAGATGTTCCACAACCCAAAATAATTAGGTTATTTATATTTTTTAATATATGCGAACATCTTTCTAATCCACCTAGTTTCACTTCTCTCTCACTCTTAATTCTTCCTCCATTATTTATTGCATTCATTATCGTATTTGGTTGCTCATTTATTTCTTTTAAAGTCCAATGATTATATGGATGCGGTGTTAAAATAGATTCTAAAGCAGTTACATTTTTCTTTAAATATGTATGCTTTGTTACTAGTTTTATTTGTGTTTCTGTTTGTTCGATTATACATATATCGTCATTATTTAAAGTAATATAATTACTTACCATATTACAAAAACCACTTTGCTCTGAAGTAATTATAACTCTATCTTCAGTTTGCCCGATTAATAATGGTGATCCATTTCTTACGCAAAACAATTTATTTGGTTCGTATAAACTTTGTATTATTAAACCATATGTTCCGCTTAATTCACTTACTGTTTTCCTAATTGCTTCAAATACATTTTTATTTACTTGTGAATAATTATATTGTATTAAATTTACTATTATTTCTGTATCTGTTTGAGAGAAAAATAAAAATCCTTTTTCAACTAACATACTTTTTAAAATATGATAGTTTTCAATAATTCCATTATGTACAATAATAAAATTACGGTCATTTGATAAATGGGGATGAGCGTTTACGTCTGTCTTCATTCCATGTGTCGCCCAACGATTGTGACCAATTCCTATAGATGATGAGGTATCTGGGTTTAAATCCTTTATTATCCCTAAAACCTTATCTATCGCATTTATTTCATTTGTAGAAGCATATTTAATAATGTCAAATATATTATTGTTTAATACAGATAAACCACAAGAATCATAACCACGATTTTGTAATTGTATTAATCCATTTATAATCAATTTATAAATATTTTCTGAACATTGGTTTATAATTTTGGGTAATAATACAATTCCAAAAATACCACACATTTTTAATTATAATTATATAATATATTTAACAAGTTTTACAAAATTATCTATTTATATTATATAATGAGTAGTAGTCCTCTGAATTCCTTACAACGAAGATCACAAGAAGATGAGTTTGATGAAGAAACCATATCAAAAGAATATGGTAAAATGAGAGAAATTGAAAGATTAGATAGAAAAATGGGAACAAGTATTGATGATGAAAACAATAAGATGCCAAAAACATGCTTAAATTGTGAATCTAAAGGATATAAAAATATGAATCGTCATTTTTGTAGTCCTGAATGTGCAACAAGTTATTATTGGTTAAATCCAAATAATAACCCATACAAATCTAAAGGAGGAAAGACAAGAAAAACTAGATCAAAACAGACAAAAAGAAGACGAGGAAGAGGAAAAAGTTACAAAAAACAACAAAAAAAACGTTCTAGAAAATTATAAAAACAATACGATTTATCCTTTTTATTTTTATCTAATAAAACTTTATTTATATAGTATTTATCACTATCATATATATCTTCAATATTTACAACTACTTCTGATTTATTCATATTATTATTATATTTTATATATGAATTATTTTTATATTTATTGTATTAAAGTTATTATTTAAATATAATACAATATTAATTTAGTAATGAAAAAACTTGGTAACTGTAATACTAATATATGTCCAAAAGGAGGAGTAAAAATACATGAAACTTATAATAATAATACAAATAAAAATGTTAACTCTGATTTAGATTTGGACCCCGAATTATTTTATATGCGACTAAAAAATCAAAACAAACATACTGGTGTCAGAATTACACAAGGACAAAATGAATATAGTGCCGATCCATTTGATAATATTAACCCATTTAGTAACCCTGACGGCGTCAAAGATTTTAAAAGTGTTACCTACGATAACTCATCTTATTCCAAAATGGACTTAAATATGGATAATTATTCAATCGACGACATTTATAACCTATTTGGTATTCAAAATAAAATACTTACTGACGAGGTGATGAAAGAGTCGAAAAAAATAGTTTTAAAAACACATCCGGATAAATCTAGATTGGAACCTAAGTATTTCTTGTTTTTCTCCAAAGCATATAAGCGTCTGTTTAGCATTTATGAGTTTCAAAATAAGACAACTAAAAAGACCGAAGATAAATCCGAGTTTTATGATTCATCTAAAGGTGAAATGCTTAATAAATTATTTGAGAAGGATAAAGATCTAAAAAAATCAGGCAATTTTAATAAATGGTTCAATGAACAATTTGAAAAACACAAGGTGGAGGATAGTTTAGAAAATGGGTACGGAGATTGGTTAAAATCAAACGAAGGCGTAGTTGATGTTGGTAACGTTACGCAGGCCAATATGGCATCTGAAATTGAAAAACGCAAAAAGGAAGTTCAAACGATGACAACATATAATGGTGTTAATGATCCTTACGCATCCACATTTGGCGGTTCATCTTTGATGGAGCATAATAAGAATTTCTCGTCTGGAACGCTTTTTAGCAATGATGGTATGGGTTATACTGATTTGCGTCAAGCATATGTAGAATCAGTAATTCCTGTGACGGAAGATGATTATAAAAAAATGCCCAAATTTAGAAATATTGAAGAATATAAAATGCATCGAAATACTGTTGATGTTACACCGGTTGATAAGACAGTTGCTATGAGGCAACTATATAATCAAAATAAAGAAATGGAGTCGGAAAGTGCGGCGCTAGCATTTCATTACGCCAAACAATCAGAAAAGGCGAAAAAAAATCAGGAAAGTTTTTGGTCTGGATTGAAACAAGTAACAAATTGGTAGAAATCAACTTTTAGAAAAAGTTGAGCAAAAAGCAAAAAAAGAGGTTAAATCCTCTTTAAAATTTTAATTAATTAATTAAATTATATAAATATACAGTCGGACTGATGTCCTTATACAAAATATTATACAGTTGATATAGCGCTCTTATACAGTCGGACTGCGTACTTATATCTCACCCCTAACCCAATTGCCCTCAACCTTTTTGTCGTTATAATATTCGCCAACCCAAGTTCTATCTAACCGGATATTGTAGGCGGCGCCTTGTCCGTGATACTTACCGTCTTTCCACTCGCCCTTGTAATAGTCTCCATCGCCATAATAATACGCGCCTTTTCCGTTATAGGTATTTCTCTTAAATTCACCTTCATAATATGGCTGCGTCTTTTCCCAAGTTTGCTCGTAAGTCTGTTTACCGTAACCCTCCGCAAATCCATCTACGAAATTGCCATCAATATATGAGTCACTATCGTAGAAATGCTTAATTCCCTTGCCATTTGGCAGTCCGTTCTTCCACTCGCCCTTGTATCGGCATTTGCCGTCTTCACTTGTGTACCAGAGTTTGACGTCTTTTTCTGAGCTTGCGACTGCTGCTACTATTTCATTTGCGCTTGCGACTGCTGCTACTATTTCATTTGCGCTTATGTCTTTCTCTTTTATGTTAAAATACGCATCTGTTCTCATATAATTAACCATACGAATAAACGAATATATCATAATAAAATACGTAACTAAATATAGCATATACATAAATTGTATAGTTGCGCTTGTGGAAATGATATCCTTATCAGCGATTTCGAAATTCTCAATGGTATTAGTGTTCATCTTAAAATTAGTTGATAGTTTTGCTTTTAATGTGCGGTTTATTTAATTATTTATACTTCTTATTTTATTTTAAAAATCATTTCATTTTTTTTTGAAAAACTAAAAAAGAAAAAAGCACTTTTACACCATTGAAGATTTAAAATAGGACAAAAAATATTCACATAATTCTACTTCATCTATTTCGTATTCTTTCCATATTCTTGGTGATATATCAAAATATTTTACACTTGGTAGAAAATCATACATTTTATAAAATGTATGCTGTGAAATTCCATCATTGTGTTCTATTTCATTAAATATCTTTTTTTTATACTCATAAATATATTCATCCACGTATTTGTATATTATGTTTTTTATTTCTGTTAAATCATTAGCATATCCATAAATTTCATCTTTGTATTTTTCTTTTTGTTCTTTAGTAGAGAAACTAATTTTGAAAGGATACATGAATAATTAATTATTATTAATGTATTTATATTAAAATATATCCCATTTTAAATATTCAAGGGTGTAAATTAATTAAACAATTATATAAATATACATTCGGACTAATGCCATTATCCAAAATATTATACAATTTTATATTTCACCCTTAACCCATTTATCATTAACCATTTTGTTGTTTAATATCGATTTATAAATATAAGATAACTTAAAAATATACCAAAAAAGTTTTTAGCAAATAAATCTAAAAAATTATAACAAGTGTTTTTAATTTTATAAGGTAAAATAGCAACAACCCCATACAAAGACCAAAAAATAAAAAAGTATATAAATATTTTAAAACCATCTTCACTTAATAAAGCATATTTATCATAAATTATATAATAATAAATTAAAAATGGAATAAATCCTAATGACACACCTAATAACACAGGTATTACAGAAATTTCACCTAGATATCCAAATAAAAGCATTAACCAGTTCAATAATAAAATTGGGACAATCGTATCAATTTCTTGATTTAATAATTCGAAAAAATGTAACTTGTCGCTAGTATTATTATTGAGTTTTTGTAAAAAAATTAAATAAAAAACTAAGTTAATTAACATTGTTGGAGTTGTAATTACCCAATCAACATATCTACTTGGTGTAATGTTTACAACATTATTAAAATTATTAAACCAATATATATAAAATGAACCTTCTATAAACTGTACAAATACTTCTAATAACATCATCTGCTTCAAAAACGCAAATTTAGAAGGTAGATTAGTAAATAGAGAAATTACTTCAATAACACCAGTTATTACTTGTATTATAATAGATGTAATTAAAGATGTATAAACATCGAGTTTAATCATATATAATAATTATAGTAAAAAATAAATTAAGTTAAATTAATTAAACAATTAGACTTATGTCCTTATACAAAATACACAAAACCCTTATACAAAATACATTATTTATTTTTATTTTATATCATTTTTACTTGTCTTCATCATTTAGTTCATGATCTTCCGTTGTTAGTTCTCCATCATACCAAACACCACTATCTAAGTCTCTTTTATCATCAACATAAATACCTACCCAAGTTTTTTCCTTAAAACTATCATAATAGAATCCCTTACCTTCAAATTTACCTTCTACTAAGTTACCTTTGCGATAGCAACCATTTCCATAGTGATATGTTCCTTTACCGTGTTGGTATCCATTTTTAAATTCACCTTCATAATACGGAGCAAATTCTTCTTCGTCTCGTGTTATATCAAAAGTTTGTTTTCCATATCCATTCGCATATCCATTTACAAAATTACATTCAACAACAGAATGGTTAACATCATTTGAACCATAATTTTCTTTAATTCCTTTACCATTTGCCAAACCATTTGCCCATTCACCCTTGTATCTACAAGGGTTACGATTTGGAATAATATACCATTTATTAACATCTTTTTCTTTATGTTTAGTTTCCTTTGTCCAAATATCCCAATCTTTTTCTTCAGATTCTTCTTCCTCAACTTTTTCTTCCTTTTTATTAAAGTATGCGTTTATTCTCTTATAATTAATTGCGTAAATAGCTACATATGCCAAAATATATATAAATTTTACAATTACATTTTTCGAAATTACAATGTCATTATTAGACATTTTGCACTGCTCAATAATAATAGCGCTCATTTTAAAATTACAATTAGATGATTTGATCGTGTTATATTTAATTATCTTAATACTTTTCACTTATTTCAAAAAAACAATTCAATTTTTTTGAAAAACCTTTTATTTTTGGAAAAACTTAAATTTTAAACTTAACAATTTAAAAGTTAAAAAATTATAACTTAAAATATTTTATCTTAGTATTAGTTGTATAATAAATATGGCAATAAATATAAAAACGAAACTAATACAATAATATTTGTATTTGTATTTTTATTTGCAAGATAGGAAGCAATTAAACACGACATTATCATCATGCCACTATCCGCCAAAATTGCTTTATATGATACATCATTCGCATAATCTTTAAATGTATCAAGCATTTTATTTACACCTCTAGGTATATTGCTGAAAAACATATAAAATAATATATCATGAGTAATTTGTACTGCTACCGCTAAAATAATAAATTTAAATATTGAAAAACTATCAAATATATAATAATAAATTGCTCTTGTAATAATTAATCCAATTAATATAATCAATACATCAGCAATAACAGCGGACAAATTATATTGCGAATACCATTGCCTTAAAACTTGTGATTTAATTACTCTTATATTTAATAATAAAATTACAAATAAATCTGTGATTAAAACAGCGTTAAATAATGGTAAATAATCATTTATATTATCAAAATTTGCTATATTTTTAAACATATTATATATTAATGTGTTATTATTTTATAATATAAATCATTATTTTACCATAATAAATGGATAGCTAAATTATTTGCGCTATATTTATCTTTTTTCCAATCACCCTTAATTCTACGCGATCTAGTTAAATAATTTTTTCGGCGTGTCTTATTCTTGTGACGTGTAAAATCTTCATAATTCATTTGACCAAAATGGACTATCTTACCATCTGGTGTAGTAACCATATATTTTTTATCTTTTTTTGTAGAAAGACTTATTTTAGCAGTTTTTCCTAGATATTTTTTAGCGCGACGATAAACTTCAGGTGGATTTGAATATTTATATATTATTGCTTGTTTTGACATTATATAATATATTATTATTTTAATGACTGATAAATTTGAAAATGGATTATTCATATTCAGAAGGGATTTGAGAATAATTGACAACAATGGATTAAACTTATTAAATGACAAGTGTAAAAATATTTATACTATATTTATTTTCACTCCTGAACAAGTTGGTTCAGGTAATAAATACAAATCCGATAACTCTGTGCAATTTATGATAGAATCACTCCAAGATCTTGCGTCACAAATTTCAAAATCAGGTGGGCGTTTATACACTTTTTATGGTCATAATGACGCGGTTGTTGCCGATTGTATTAAAGCGTGGGATATTAACTTGGTGTGTTTTAATTTAGATATCACGCCTTATGCTAGAGAGAGAGATGACAAAATTATAAAAATGTGTGAGCGTATGAAGACTTATATTATGTATGATTATGATTATTATCTTTGTGAACCGGGTTCTGTTTTAAATGGGTC
>Ga0255210_1000778_pt1 | contig 10579 bp, 7 predicted proteins | sample Miss_Yuk_RepA_8d_FD_188422 | JGI IMG/M metagenome (GOLD analysis project Ga0255210, IMG submission 188422) | Freshwater microbial communities from Mississippi River, Louisiana, United States - Miss_Yuk_RepA_8d | ecosystem: Environmental > Aquatic > Freshwater > River | place: USA: Louisiana...
GCTTGCTCTCTCGTGCGTTCGGCTTGCTCTCTCGTGCGTTCGGCTTGCTCTCTCGTGCGTTCGGCTTGCTCTCTCGTGCGTTCGGCTTGCTCTTTTTAAGTTTATCTTCCATGCATGCTGCAAAAAGAGTTCTGCATTGTTGGATTGTCAATGCACATAGTTGTTCTTCTGTGATTGATTTTGGAATGCCAACTGTTGTATTGTTTGTTGATGTCTTATGACGAATGTAGTATCCATATGGCCCTTTGTATATGCCAATCGTGGACCATTCTTTCACTGTATTACTTTCTCGCTTGGCAAGTGTATCAACAACCACTTGTCCTGCTTGTTCCAACGTACATTGGAGTGCATCTATGCTTGGTGGTAGGCTGATATTTATTTTTGGAGTGCCTGTAGTGATATAAGCACCATATGGTCCTTTGTGTATCACAATATCATGACCTTCAAATGATCCAAGGTTTCGTGGAAAAGCAAAGGCTGCGTCTAACTCCTCAGATGACATGGAAGAAGGATCAGACGTTAAAGGTATATATGCAGTGCTATCTCCACGCTTCAACATGTATCCATTCTTTGTCACCTTCCAATGGTAAGACGTTTCATCCACATCCTCAGATGGTTTACTTTGAGGAGTCATTGGTGTAGCTTCAGTGCATGCTTTATCAAAGTCTGCATAAAAGGCGGAGAGCATACGTTCACGAGTGGTTGTGCCATCTTCGATTTGGTCAAGTTGTGTTTCAAGTGATGATGTGAATTGTGTGTCGAGAATCATTTGAAATGAATGAGCAAGAAAACCATTGACCATTTGACCAATTTCTGTTGGAGTACAACAGTGTTTGTCACCACCTACCACCACCTCTAATTGCTTTCGCGTCATGCGATTTGTGTCTTTAGACCAAGTAAACTGTGAGGTTTGTGCCTTTTGTCCTGTGATGGATGTCTGTGCAATGTAATTTCTTTCTCGCAATTTGTTCATGATAGTTGCATATGTACTTGGTCGACCAATTCCAACCTTTTCCATCTCTCGAATCATGGTTGCCTCACTATAACGAGGTGGAGGTTGTGTAAAGGATCCTTTCACAACAACTTTTTTACACTCCACTACTGACGACGTGGTAATAGCAAGTGAACATGATGGATGAGGAGAGGGAGAGGCTTCACTATCGTCTACGTAAATGCGTTTATATCCATCAAATGTGCAATTTCTAGCAGATGTAGAGAATGTGTCATCCTCATTATCACCTTTCGTATGATCTACCTTGATCACAACATTGGTGACATCAAATAGGGCTGGTGACATGACAGCTGCCATTGTTTTTTTATAGATAAGTTTGTATATGATTCTGTGCTCTGATGTCCACTCTTTGCCTGATGGAAGATCAATGATCGTACAGTCAGTAATACGAATACATTCATGGGCTTCTTGAGCATGCATCGCTCGTTTGCGAGTTGCAACCTTGTCACCAACATATTGCTCGCCAAACTGGACCAATACATGCGATTTGCATTGAGATGCAAAAACATCAGACATATGACACGAGTCTGTTCTCATATATGTTATGTAGCCAGCTTCATATAAGGATTGTGCAAGTTTCATGGTCTTGTCTGAAGAAAACTTGCATTTTGTATGACACTCTTGTTGCAACGTAGATGTAATGAATGGAGGTTGCGGATATTCCTTTTCCACATGTGTCTGAATAGAATCGATGGACCATTGTGATGTGGGGTGAAACCTGGCTAACCATGATGTTGCATCAGACTCTTCATTCCATTTCTTGGCATGAGACGCTGTAACCAGGTGAGAGTCTATGTTGAGATTAGCAGATGCTGTCCAGTACTGTGATGTATTATGAGATTTGATTTGAGATTCTCTTTGGATAAACATCTGCAGACAAGCAGATTGTACACGACCAGCGGAAAGTGCTCCATAGGTAGAGTAAGGAAATTGCTTCCACAAGATAGGCGAAAGCTTAAATCCCACAAGTCTATCTACCATACGTCGTGCAAGTTGTGCATCTACTTTGTTCCAATCAATCTTTCGTGGTTGAAGGAATGCTTGTGTAAGACTGCTTTTGTTTATTTCATGAAACGTGACTCGACTGTACTGTGTTTCATCAAGTTCCAAACAGGTGAATAAGCTAGCAGCAATGGCTTCTCCTTCTACATCAGGGTCACTTGCAATCCATACATGAGTTGCTCCATTGCAATCCCCCTTCAAAGAACGCAACACCTTTTGCTTCTCAGACATGATTTCATAAACTGGTTTAAAGGTAAACCCCAATTGTGGATGTTTTTGTGTGATGGTGATTCCGAGGTTTTTCTTTGCAAGATCACGAATGTGTCCAAAACTTGCAACAACGTGAAACTTGCCAAGGTGTGCAAGTGCTGTTGATGCATTCAGATCTTGTGCAATCTTTTTTGCCTTGGCACCTGATTCAACAATAACAAGATTCATGATGTGTATCGTTTGTAATGATGATTGATTTATTTACAATGGATATCAGTTTTGTGCACGGGTGATTTCCACTGTAAAGAGGGTACGGTATGTGTTCATTACATGATGGAACATTTAGATGCACATCCTGAGAATGTGCAAGCATCTGTCTTTTCTTCATTCGTAGATGCATTTAATGCAGACGATGCAGCGGATGCGATGGATGGTATTGGTGAGGTGAGAGTGGTGAGGTTCCATTTGTTTTTTGTGACATCAATGAAGCTATCTATCATGTTTTCGACAACTCCAGAAGAAATCATCATGACACCGATTGTTTTGATGCTTGCTGGAACATCCTCGCGTTTAGTAAGAAGAGTTGTTAAGACTGCCATGGCAATCTGCTTTTTGATGATTCCTGTCTTATCATTATACATAGACTGAATACATTGCATTACATGTAAGATAATACTTGGTATATCAGACATCATGTCAGCCTTCATGGCTTCAAGTACATCATTTGCTTCTGCAAGTGCGTGGCGTTCTTCTTCCACTACAATATCTTCAATAGTAACGGTCAAAGTTGGTTTGTCACATGTTTCAGACTTTTCAGGCTCGTCTGACTTTTCAGGCTCGTCTGACTTTACTGGCTCGTCTGACTTTTCAGGCTCGTCTGACTTTACTGGTTCCAACTGGATATGTGTTGAGCCTTCGATTGCGCGTGGTGTAAGGGTGGATTGAGGTGTGTCTTGTTGCATTTGCATCTTATGAACATGTGAGAATAAATTTGAGAAAATGCAAATTTGAAAATAAAATCGACTGACATTATAAACATCTCATTTGAATGAGTCAAGCAAATACACCAAAGCCTGGCTATCACTGTACAAAAGTAAATGGTTTTTACCGTTTCTTCAAAGATGGAATCCACGTCAGTCAAATGGTATGGTTTGCATCAAATCCACATCTTACTCCGTCTGATTTACCAATGATCTGTGCTACAAGAAAGCAAAGAAGTGTTGCCAATGCAAAACTTCATTTGAGCAAGGCTCAGATTGAATCAATGAAGAAAATGACTCCACAGGAACGATCTGTATTGGTCGACACCCAAAATCATGTACTATCCATTGATCAAGATCTAGAAAGAAAACTTGCAGATTGTGAGGAAGCAAAACAATCATTAACTGCACAGCTTCGCGAGCTTAACGAAGCAAAAGATGCGTTGGTTACATCTTTACGTGAGATGACAGACCAATTACGTTATGAACGTGATCAACTTGCAGAAGAGGCATCATTACAAGGTGATTCAGCTGCTCGTATGGCAGAGCTTCAACGCGAGTTGGATGCGCAAAGTGGTCTTCGCGTACGCTTAGATGCATTGGTTGTTCAAGAAGAGGCTTCTCAGACTCAGATTGCAAACTTGCAAAGTCGTTTGGAAGAAAGTGAGGGTAGATGCGAAGAAATCATCGCAAGTGTTCGTTCTGCTGCGGATCGTGAGATCTTGGAGGCACGTCAATTGCTTGAACAACAACGTGCTGATCTTCAATCAGCTATGCAATCCAACGTATCTCAAATTGCAGAAATGACAGCTTCCCTCTCACAAATTGCAAGTCAACGTGATCGTTTACAAGAGGAATTAGATGCTTTACGTGCACAGAAAGAACAAGAGCTTGCAGATCTGAATGCAAGATTATTGCGTGCAATTGCTGAGAGAGATGATTGCAATACAAATTTAAATTCATTACGCAATCAATATGATAGCACAATAGAGCGTTTACGTGCATTACAGGCACAGATTGAGGAAGCACAAGCTGAGATTGCAAAAAAGAATGCCCTTGTTGACGAGTTTATCGTTGAGAAAGATGCAATTGGTGCAGCTGGTACACGTATGTTGGAACGCATGGAACGTGAAAAGATGGATATTATGCGTATGGCAGAGGAGCTTGAAGTTCGCGCTGAGAACTGTGAGAGACGTCATCAACAATTAGAGAATGATCTTCAGTTGGAAAGCAGACGTGAACGCGCAGAGGATATGGTAGTTCAAGCAGAAGAGAAAGTTGCAAGTGTTGGTCTCCAACCTGTCACTTGGGAAGATTTTTGCGCAGCTGATGAGTACAGAGACAAGGAATCAGGTACATGTGTCAACTTTAGCAACATTGACATTGATGACATTGAGGATTGTGAGAGTGATGGAAAGGAGTGGGATTATCGCATTATGTCATGTGAGACAAAGGAAGACATGAAATATATCAGAGAAGATATTGGTGACACCACTGGTAATGATGACATGAAAGCAAAGTTTGACAAATGGCGTGCAGCTCGCGATAGAGAAATTGATCAAATGCAAGAGCAAGAAGATCAAGAAGAGCAAGAGGATCAAGAAGATCAAGAAGAGAAACAAGTCATTCCAGCAGCTCGCGCACCAACTCCACCATCTTTAGCGGAGCAATTGGAAGCAAAACGTCGTTTACAACAAGAGTGTAGAGAACAGAAGATGGCATACACAGTACGTGGATGTGTTCCATGCAGCGAATTAGATGGCAGTGTTTGGGATGAAACAGAGCATCGTTGTGTCAAACCAAAAGTACTTCCTGTAAGACCTGACTCACGCGGAGTCACAGCTTCCATGTTGTCATCAGGATTACAAGCATTAAAGAAACAATCAAAAGCAAGAGAACAAGTTGACAAAGGAGGCGTTCAATTACCAACCCTTTCTGCAAAGCAAATGCAAATGATGGCAGCAATACATGCTAAAAAGAAACCAAGTGATGATGAAGACACCTGGGAGTATTACTATTTCTAAAAACCCTTACACTTACTTTTTCCAATCCACACAAATGTGTGACTGATGACCTGATGAACGGATGAAATGCAACCTTACTGCATGTTTTGAATGGATTGCATGACCTCTTGCGCACTGTATGTTTTCTCCACTATGTCAAGTGTATCTGGATCAAATCTAGCAATGCGAATCGCTGAATAACCAAGCAATGTTGGAGTAATGGTGACATTATGCCAATCTTCTAATGGACCCACATGACCTCGTATCTCTGATGATATATCCAACCACTCTTCATTTACAGTGCCCACTCGCGTCATATCCGTACTATCCGATGCAGATGGCTTTAACTTACATCCATGAGCATGCATAAACTGTGTGAGTGTAGGATGTGAATGCACTCTTTGAATCATATGATACATATTTCCTTTATACTCATATGTTATTTTTATATGCTGATTGTCAATGATTGAAACCACTTGTGCATATACAGATGATGAGCTTGATTGCTTTCTTGTTCTCCATTGCTGATAGGAAGCAACAACATATGCACGAACAAACCCCAAAACAAGATATATACTTTCAGCCACTGCATGAAACTTTTCACCTAATGATACAGGTTGTCTTGATTCGTAGTGAGACTTACCAACATCAACCAATGTGCAAATAGACGATGGTAGCTTCACGTGTGAAAATCCAAGAGCACCAATCCATGTTACCAACGCAACATGAACAACACTTACAATCATTCCAATCATTATGTATGACACAACATTACTTCTATCTTTAAAGCATAGTTGTGGAGGAAAGCAACTGTTTAGGTTTAGGCAAGCGTTATGACATCGGATAGGGTACATGATGTAAACAAAGGAACCTTATTCATGGAATTCACAATGATTTTTTCTGCACCTTGTGGTGTAATCAACATATCCACGTCGTTGACACGAATCACATCAACATCAACATCCGATCCAGACATGGCAAAGCACAATCTGTCATACAACAAATCATGTACTGTATCAGATACCTGCATATAACAAGATGTATATTCCTTACATGCTTTTTGTGCTGTTGCAAGCACCAACTGATCAAAGACTCCAGGTTGTGCTATGTCTACATGTGAAGGATATGCTCCTTTGTCAATGGTCTTGTATCCTTCTGCCTTGAGATGTGAGGATAGTAAATCTGCAGTCGCACTATGTGTGGGAGTGTCTTTATGCCACACTACACATCGAACGCGTGACATAAAGAGGATGCTTAATGTGCGAGGTTCAAAGCTATATTTGTGTAATATGTCATGTCTTGCTGTTTGAAGTGCGGATTGGATTTGGCTGTACTTGTCGCTTTGAATGCATTGTCGAATGGCATCAATATCTCGTTGTATGTCATTTTCATCCATGCTTCCAGACAAAGGATAAAAAGTGTCAGGATGAAAGAACGTCTTGATATTTGGTGCACCATGATAGAATGTATAACATTGAGCAATCATTGGATCAACAAACTTTTCAGTAATATAATTCTTAATAGAATGATTCTCAACATTGAGGTGATATTTGTAAGGATATAATGCTTTGTCTTTTTGTCCTTCGGGAAGCTCACCATGGTAGTTTATGAAATGAAGAGATGCACATTTTCCAAAGATATGAAGACGAAATCCACGTTCCTCATCTGACATGTTGTCCATGATTTTTATACATTGAAGACGATATTTATGACCAGGATCCCAATCTTTATCACTTACAACGACACTTAATACATCAGACATTTTTTGAGAAGATGGTACGATGTCTTCTCCTCGTATGCATTGACCAAGGGATGCACGCAAATGCCATTCAAGGTTGTTTAGGTGTCTTTCGTGTGTACCAACGAACAGTGGTTGTGTGTTGATGTGTGATAGATACCGATTGTATGTTTTTTCTCCATGGGGTTCCATGCAATAGTATATGATGGAACGAGGATCAATAGTTCCTATGTTGGAACAGTTGATCACAACATTTGCATTGCATGCTGTGGTGTCCGATTCATCACGTGCGATATGTAAATTGTGTGTAAGATGAAGCCATTTCGAACGGAGTGTACTTGCGTTGGAAAAGTTCCAGTGCAATCCAATCTTTTTGTCCTTGTCTGTCTTTTTTGTTTGTTGCATATCAATATAGGTAGACATGACAGGATTCATATTGTCTGTATCATATAAGAACAAGTAGTTTCGTTTCTTGTAAAGAATACCTGTTGGAACAAAGCTACGTGTTTTGATAATGTCAACAAGAAGAGAAGAAATGGCTGAAGGAGTGCAAGCATGTCTTTTTCCGTTGTAATAGACTTCGTTTTGTTGCATCCAGTATTGAATAAACACAAGTGCTGCTTGTTTATTATCAAATTTCATATCACTGATGCACACTTGAAAGTTATTCTTAGGCATGAGATCTGTGAGACTGTCTGGATTGTCGATAATTTGAATGTTTTCTATACCCCGACATTGAGGACTTCCTAGTGCTGCAACCTTGCAGTTGAGGTCACAAAGTGCACTTGAAATGTCGTTGAGTGCAGCACAGGCACGAACGTCATGAATGTAAATGCAAACGTTAATGGGCATCGATATGGTGTAATAGTTCGAGAAGATGTCTTTAAAGAAGTATTTATGCAAGCTCTGGTTTTCTGCACTCCTGCGCAAGACGCGCACTTTTCTTTGCTTTAAATCACATATTTTTTTGACTGTGTGTATATAAATGGCAAAAGGTGGCAAACGTGCTAAATCAAAATCACCTCGTAAGAAAAATGGAAAAAGTCCTGTTCGTCGTCGTGTAAGACCTCAACCATACATCAATGTGATTAACCTGTCTTGGAGTTCATCTCCATCTGTCATTCCCATTCGTGGAAAAAGATCACAAAAAGCTCAAAAGAGCAATGCAAAAAGCAATGCAAAAAGCAAAGCTACTACTTCAAAGGGGAAGAAAGCCTCAAAGTTGATGATTGCTCAAGAAAATGACATGTCTGCTCCTTTTTTTCGTTGGAATGTTGAAGAGGAAGATAATCCTCTTGCATCGCCAAACATAAGAAGACGCGGATCAATCCCTGCACGAGATCAAGTGAATCTGAATCACTTCCCAGGGCATCGAAAGATATAAAAGAGATTCCTAGAGTCTCACTTGCTAAGAGGTCGCCTGCGAGTAAGTCGCCTGCGAGTAAATCACCTACAAAAAGAGCATCAAGGTTGGCTTCAGTAGAGATGGGTGAAGGTAAAAGAGGGTCCAGTCCACGTAGGTCTAAGGGTTCTGGTCGCAAAGAAGTGAGTCCTCGTGTGCAAAGAGGACAGTCCACAAGATGTTTCACATGTAATACACGTGACGACAAGATATATTGCGGTAACAAATGTTACCTTCCTGATGCGTCTTATACACGATTTGGAACACCATTCGAGTGTATGCAAAAAGGCATGATGGTTGGAAAAAAGATGCAAGTAAGAAGAACGGCTTGAGGTAACCCATAAAACAACACAATTGTGTGAGTAGGAGAACACATACTTTGATTAATGAGGAATGTTGATGAGAGCTTCTTTATTTTCTGCTTTAGGGTCCGATACCCAAGATCGACTGCCATCGTGATTAAATAATTGCATACCAGCCTTGCTTGAGAACTTCTTGGCCATTTTGATCATACTTTGATTAAAATATCTCATCAAAGCTCTACATTGCGTTTCCACAGGTTGAAGCATTTCTATCGCCTCTTTTGTCTTGAAGGAGGATGGTTGCATACGACTCCAAGCAGTTACACTGACTGCATTTCCGGTGGCCATGTAAAGCATACTGCAGATATCAGCAATGTTTTTATTTCTCATGTATGCACGATGAGTTTTAAAGCAATGCTGTTTAAACTGTTCCTCTGTGATATGTGATTGAAGATATTCTGATCTTTCTTTTGCGTTCATACTTTGAAGTATATCTGGGTTTATTGGGTTTGGTATTAAAGTAGCAGGATAATCTGCAATTTCACGTACATTGATGAGAAAGGTATATAGAAACAAAGCTGTAGATTGTAACGCCACATTCTTGGTATTCAGTCTTTGAATGCGATTTAACATCGTTAGCATGTCATCTGTAATCTGACCATCTTGACAGTTGTTATTTTGTTGTTGTACAACCGGCTGTTGCTGCTGTTGCACTGATGATTGTGATGCAAGCCATTCAAAGTAATGAGGATTGTGAACATTGCCATTGATTATATTGCGTGTTTCCCAATCAAAACATGTCTTGCAACTTGTACAAAACATTTGACGGCAACCTTCTACCTTAAAGATGGGTACATTACAAGATGTGTTTGGACATGATTTACATTCAGACTTGATCAACTTGGCACTTTCAATGTCGTCAGGATTACATTTGTGTTCGTCTGTTTGTTTTCTATGACAGTCACGACATGCTTTTGTTTCACACACGGCACACTTAAAGTGGGTGGATAGTAATCCTCTGCAATCCTGTGTAGGGCAACGTAATCTAAGAACAGGTGTGTATTTGGCCTTGTTTTGCTTTTCATGCTGTGAAATAATGCGCAAGTCATCAACATCAAGGTTCTTAAAGAATGCAAGATCTTCAATGCGCATTGTGGAACAAAGTAAGACAAGCTCTTGCCAGGATTCTACTGAGCTTGCAAAAGAACTTCGTCGAATGTTATCAATGATGTTGCGAATGTCTCGAAAGAGAGAATCATGAGTGTTTATAGTTTTTCGCCATTGCTCCCTAAGCTTTTCATATTGGATTTTTTCCAATGTGATTGGGAAGAATTGACGTTCACGTTCAAACACAAAATTCATCTGAACATGTGCATATGTCTTGTCATACCAATGAGACGAAAACAAAGAACGCATAATGTCATCAGACCACATCGACTTGCACAACATACACTGACCCTCTGCAGAAGTTACATGCATCGAGTTTAGTAGAAATGTCTTGTGACAAGAGGAACATGCTGGCTCAAGTTGTTTACCTATACAAAAAGGACATTGAATACATTTACGAACACTTGCATTGAAGGATTGAAAACAAACACAACATGTCGTTGCATCACGCACAATGGAAGACATGCTTCTGTTTTCTATGATCCCAATTTCTTATGAACACACATGTCTTTAAGGCAAAGACGCGTCGAGAGGTCGGTGCACCCATTGTCTATTGTGTTTATTTTTTCTTTCACATACTTTTTATTGTGATACTGTAAAGTGAAGTATGGTATCATATAGTCCAGGTGCATGCAAAAACCCACGTGGATTCTCTCAGATTGCATCATGCAAAGCAAGAGGTCTCATTCCACGCTCATCAGGTAAAACCTTCAAGTCTCCAAAATACAAACAATCTCGCAAATCTCCACGCAAATCTCCACGT
>Ga0255210_1000779_pt1 | contig 10566 bp, 13 predicted proteins | sample Miss_Yuk_RepA_8d_FD_188422 | JGI IMG/M metagenome (GOLD analysis project Ga0255210, IMG submission 188422) | Freshwater microbial communities from Mississippi River, Louisiana, United States - Miss_Yuk_RepA_8d | ecosystem: Environmental > Aquatic > Freshwater > River | place: USA: Louisiana...
CCGAAGCACGAAGTCGATCTCTTCGAGAAGACGGACACGGAGGAGGTGATCGATCACCTGAATGCGAAGTTCGGAGACAACCTGACCGCTCGTGGCGCGGTGACGGCCTCGGTGATCCAGGTGTTCATCGGGACGCTGCTGGTGAACCTGGTGGACGACAAAGGCCCGTTCTCCCTGCTCGTTCCGCTTGGCCTCATGATGATTCTCTTGGGGACCTTTGGCGCGATCATGTGGAGGAAGGACGTTGTGCGCCAGGGACTTCGCGAGGAGGCCATGAGCAAGAAGCAACACAGCGGCATCGACAAACGCTGATCCTGCGGGCCCTGGTGGTCCTGGACATGGTCTTTCAGCTGACCTTTGCCCGCAGGCGCCTCTACTGGACGTTTCGCGAAGCTGGTGACGCGCCCGACGTGGCCAATCTTCGCCTGCTCTCGATCATTCGCTGGTGGTCTGTTCGAGCCACGGTGGGATGGATGGCCTTTGGCCATGTGGCCCTTCTTGTCAGATCGTTGCTGCCAGAGGGCTCGGCACCCATGCTGATGTGGTGGCTGACCGTCAGCTTTGCATTGGGCCTCTGCCTGGGTACGGCTGCTGCACTGCGTCTGATCACACTGGCTCTGAGCGACGATCTTCACGACTATCTCAGCGCCGAACGAGACGCCACCGAGATGATCGACCGCCCACTGCATCAAGGACGTTGAAGCCATGGCCAAGTACGTTCTTTTCACCGCATCACGCAAACCAGCTGAGCTGCAGCGAATCGAGGCTCCCGACGAAGTACTTCAACAGAGCCTTGTGATCGACGGCGGCACCATATACACGCGTGGAGGCATGCAGATTGACGCAAGCATGCGCAACTGCCGTGTGGTTGCCCAACAGCGCAACCCGATCACGCTATCGGTCCTTGGTCGCATGCTGGCCTGTCATATCGAAGGACAGGATGTCCTGATCGAGGGGGACTTTGCTGGCGACATCGAGGCGGCCGGTGATGTGGAGATCACCAACACGGCACGAATCGCTGGCCTGATCAGATACGGCGGCGAGCTGGTCATCGGCCCCCTCGTCGATCGCAGAAAGCTCCGTGTCCAGCGCATGACCGTTCGCGCCGAGCTGGTCCGGCCAGAAATCCAGACTCGCCCCATTGGGCAGGCCGCCACGGCAAGACAACTCCACGACGAGGCTTGAGCCATGTCCACAGATTTACCAGACGACTTCGATCCCCTCGATTCAGCCCGGCGCGAGGCTGCGGCCCGCGCCCAAGGCGCAAAGAACCGATACCTCTTGGCCAGCGCCGATGTCATAGACGTCCACACTCGCAAGAGAAAGACGATGAACTTCCGCAAAAGCCGCACTGTTCATCTGACGCTGGCAGCAACGGCCTTTAGCCTGGTGGTCGCCATCACCGTTGTCGCCAATCGGGAAGTGATCGCACAGCAAGTGATTGAACTTGCCAAATCCTTCGCACCGCCGGAGAAGGCGGATGTCCAGGTGGCAGCAGCTCCATCCATTGCGCAGGCTTCCTCACCCGAGACTCCGGTAGCAGCAGTTGCCCCGGAAAGTCAGTCCGAGGATGCAGCGCAAGCACCGGCTCTGGAGCAGGCTTCCGGCACCCCCCAGGTTACCGAACTGAACGCTCAGGGAAACTCCGAGGTTGCCGAGACAACCGAGCCACCGGCTCAGGATAGCCAATCCCCAGTGTTGGCTGCCGTTGCTCCGACCGCAGCGCCCGCTTCATCGCCAGCGCCAGCCGCAAAGCCAGTGGAGCCGGTCAGAACCTCCTCTCAGCCAGCAGCCAGTCCGGTGCAGGTCAAGCCTGTGGTCCTCATGCCCCTGCCCATTGATGACGTGGCACAGCACAAGGGTGTTGTACCTCCGCCGAAGCTGGCGGTCGCACCCGCCCCAAAGGCGACCGCCCTCCCCCGCTCATTGACCACAACCTCCACGGCAGCACGATCCGAAGGGGACGGAGCGGAACCAGCGGTCTCACCAGAGCTGGTTGCGGCTGTGAACAACGCCCGCTCAAAGGTCGAGCCAGCCACCGATGCCAAACAGCCTGCCAAAACCGCCAACGGTGTCTTCGTCCAACTGCCAGAGCGAAAGACGGCCAAGGCACCCGCCGCCAACTCTGTGGCTCCCACTACTGATGCTGCCAGCTCTGCAAAAGGATCCAATGCACCGGCCCCTCGCAGTTTCACCGTGGTCTCGCACTTCACTGGTGGCTTGCTTGTCCGAGTAGGGCAGCAGGTGACTCACGTCCGAATCGGCGAGAACCTGCCAAACGGCAAGCGACTGGTCAGTGTCAACGAGTCAACAGGAGGCTACATGGCGGAGTAGCCACACCTGTTCGATCTGTCACCTATCAAAAAAGATAGCCGCGTGCGCGAAACCGATCAGAACTGATGGTGCACCGCTATCATTTCCAACCAAGAAGCACGGAGCAAACAATGTCCAACTACAACGAGTTGATGAAGCAGGCGCAGGACCTTATGGCCAAGGCCGAGCAGGTCCGAAAAGAGGAGCTGGCCACCGTGATCGCCGAGATCAAGGCAAAGATGAAGCAATACGGCATCACAGTGTCCGATCTGGGTGGTACCAGTGGTGGCAAGGCGGCCAATAGCAAGTCGGCTGCACCTGCCAAATACCGCGGTCCGAATGGTGAACTCTGGGCCGGTGGCCCGGGGCGCAAGCCTCAATGGGTGCGTGACTTGATCGAGTCCGGCAAGAGCATCGAGTTCTACCGCATCTAACGCGGGCAACGTTTCCATGGCCGGCTGCTACGCCGGCTTTTTCATGTATCAGGGAGAAATTGAATGATGCTTCGGGCTTTGGGAATCGTGATGGTGGCCTTGGCTGTACTGCCAGGTTGTGACAGTGCTGCCGATCGGGAGGCCGCGGCCAAGGCGCAACGGTTGAAAGAGTACAAGGAGCGCAAGAAAGCGGATTTCGAGCACGACAAGAAGCTGCTCGACTCGCTGGGCAAGACAGGAAGCTGACGGCAATCAGGCTCGCAGCCAAGGCCCAGATGCGTCAAAGCACACGGGCACTTTCAGATTTGACATGGGATGAATGCGTGAGATCCTGAAGACATCCCAACCCAACAGGAGAACGTAGATGAACATGAAATTCAAGCTCGCTGCACTCGGTGCCGCCGTCATGGCTTTGGCAGCCTGCGGTGGTGGCGGTGGTGAAGATGACGGCGGCAACGGTGGTAGCCCGGTCGTGGGTCGCAACGGTACGGTGGACGTCGGCTCAGTGAACCTCCCCGGTGGTCAGACCTGCAACATTCCCGGCTTCGCCCAGGCGCTGATCGCTGAAATCAACGCTGCTCGTGCCCAAGCTCGCAACTGTGGGGCGACGGCATTTCCAGCCGCTCCAGCGGTGGGCTACTGGAACACGAAACTAACCGAAGCATCCGTTCGCCACTCCAGTGACATGGCCGGAAAGAACTTCTTTAGCCACACTGGCAGCGACGGTTCGACTCCGTTTGATCGGGTCATCAGTGCCGACTACAAGCAAGGTGGATCGGGTGAAATCCTGATGCGATCTACGAGTCCCGATGTGAAGCGCTTCGTGAACGTGTGGCTCGCAAGCGAAGGGCATTGCCGAATCATCATGGATCCTTCGCACAAGGAGCTTGGTGGGGCATGCGTTGCAGGTTCAGGCAACACCTACACAACAGTGAACTTCGGTTGGTGAAGATTCACCATAAAGAAACCCGGCTAGCCGGGTTTTTTTTTATCCGCCGCTACCCGCGTAGCACGCAGGTATTGAAAGGACTCTCCACGCTCCGTTTTGGCATCTGACTCGCACTCGTGCGAACCGCAAGGGCTCAGCTACCGCCCACGCTGGGCCAACAACGGCTCCCTGGACTTCAGCTTCCCATCCCTCGCCGCGAGTTCCAGGATAGGCGCGACAAAGCACGCCATCATGAATCGGACCAAAATTCACGGGACCCGAACAAGATGTCGGTAGCGGATCATCATCTGGAGGTGGTGGAGGTGGAGGTGGAGGTGGCGGGGGTGGAGGCGGCGGCGGCAATGGGCACTGCCCATTGACAGGCATGTTTCCGGTATTCACACACCGCAAATCCTGGGGGTTTCTAACCGGATTGGCCCCAGGACGCCCATTAGGATCACCACGGGGGTCTCTGCGCGAGTACTGCACGATGGTGCAGTGCCAGTTGCCAGGGACAGCAGCCTGAGTAAGACAGTAGGGTGGCGGACCACACCAGAATGCCCCAGATCCTGGTTCATCACTGGAAATGATCCGTTGAAGTCCGCCAGGAGCCATACATCCCTCGATGGGCCTGACTGCGCGAAGATCCTGCATACCCTGTCTTGATGGATCAAGGGTCCAACCAGAGCCAGGCGTTCCCTGCACGGGCTGGGCGAATGCGGCAATCTGCGCGACAGCGAAGAACGACGCCAGCAAATGGTATTTGTGCTTCATGTGTACCCCCTGATTACGTTGGATTGCAGAAAGAGAAAACCAGCGCCATTGCAGAGCTGCCAGCTGGTGTGCCGTCGGCGCCAGTAACCGTGACGCCCCATGAGGCGTTGATGGAGGCCTGGAAACTGCCTGTGTTGTTGCCCGGGTTGTTGATCCCGATGATGTTGCTGGCGGACACTGCAGCGATCACTGCAGAAGGGGTCATGCCTGGGCCGCACGTGGGCACAGGAACCGTGGAGCCGTGGCCGTAGTAGGCCGCATTGCGCAGGCCCTTGTTGTCGGTGATGACCCAGTTTCCGGCCGAGCAAACCAGCTGCACCCCCCCATGTGTCATACCAAACGTACCCTCTGCCGTACAGGTGTCACCAGCGTTGGCGTAGGTGATCCCGTTGCCCGGCACCCACGTCCCTGCCTCGCAGCGCAGCCAAACGGGGTTGCCGTTGGACTCCCCCCATACGGCAGTTCCCTCGGTACGTCCGGCGCAGCTGGTATTGACCGTCGCACTCTCCTGAACATGCAGACCACGAGCAATGGTCACGTTGTTCTGGAACTGCGGATCGCGCGAATCCCGAACACGCAGGAAGTTCATGAACAGGCTGGAGCCGAAACCGTATCGGGAACACACGACACCCTCAGGGGATCCAGCAACGGGGTTGGGCACCTCCCAGTCGCCCTGGCTGCCGATGATCTGACCGCCGGCGATGCCGGTGAGTGATGCACCGCCATCGGCACCCAACGCCAGCATCATCCGACCGATGGCCTCGCCGTCGACAGATCCAGCTGGTGTCTTCGGGTCTCGAAGCGGACGGTCAAAGCAGATCAGGCCAGTGATCTGGCACTCGCTCCCGTTCAGGGATGTTGTTTCACAACCCGCTGGGATTCGCTCCTGACGAACGACAAAACCCGCATCCAGCAGCGACTTGTAGCTGCCGCCGTTCGCCATGCCATTGACACCCAGCCCCATAGCCTCCAGCTGATCAACAGTGGGTGCCATTGCTTGGCCAGGAGCAAATCCGAAAGGAATCGTCACGCCATTGCGGGTGATAGCGTTACCCGCTTGCAGGTCGGTGTAAACCTCGTACAGCAGCGTCTCGTAGTTGTTGCGCAGGTTCTTCAAAACCTGTGCCTGTGCTTCGGCGGTCTTGTGATCGTCTTGCCGACGCTCTTCCCGCCATGCCTGTACCGCAAGCAGACTTGTGATGATCAGGGCAAGGGACAGCGAGAGCATCAAGTAGCCCCGCTGCATGCGCCGGCCGGTGGTGAACCCCGGCATTGTTGCTCTCGCCATCGCCAGTCCTTACGGAGTCACCGTCACAAGGATCTCATCCTTTGCGGTGTTGCCAACGGAGTCAACAGCGGTGGCGAAGACCCGGAAGTTGCCTTTGCTGCCCTTGGGCGCACTGATCTCCGTCTGGCAGCGCCAGAGAGAAGACTTCTTCTCGGAACCGGCCACATCGCGGTTGTTGATCTCCGGCGACTCGCACTCTGCATCGCTGAAAGCCAGCGAGCCCACCGAATCGGTGGTCGCCATCACGCTCCAGACGACGGACGCGATTTCCGGCCCAAAGGTCCTGAACTCGGCCACGCCGTTGATGATGTTGCCTGCCTTGACGGTTTGGCTGCTGACGTTCACAGCGTAGGTCTGGAACGTGGGGGCGACCGTCTCATTTTCCTCACCTCCCCCCCCGCAAGCCGCCAGAACGGCGACCAGGGACAGGGCCGCGAACAGTTTCGTTTTGCGCATGGTGCTGTCCTTTCGAGGTTGCGATCAGAAGCGGCCGATGAAGAAGGTCAGATCGATGGTGTCATCGCCGCCATCGCATGCAGCTTCCAGTGCGGCAATGTCCAGCTGGCCGTTGTCTGGCTTGACAGTGGCGCCGCCAACGTCGATTCGGCGGAATTCGCCAACGACGTTAGACACGATGTCCGAACACTGGTTGGTCACCACGGCAGGCCAGGCAAGCTGCATGGAGTCGTTGGCACCAGTCAGCGACTGGGGAGTGACAGTGATGGCGCCACCAAATGCATTGGTCGCTGTTTCAGCGTTTCCGTCACGCAGGTTGGCGGGGATCACACCGCCACGCACTGCCACAGCCGTGGTGACGTCTGCGTAGCGGCCCGGCTTTCCATACTTGGTGATCATGTTGGAGGAAATGTGCAGCAGCTGCTGGGTGTTCTCGTTGACCGAGGTCCGGCGCTTGTTCTCGCGGAAACCCCAGACGGCAGCCACGATCAGGCCGATGATGATCAGCAGAACGAGGCCCAGCTCGATGGAGCTCGCGCCGCGTTGGGATTTCTTGGGATGCACTTTGGCTTGGGTGGTGATATGGGTCATGTCATGGCTCCTGAAAATGAGTGAAACGGGTAGGTGAAATGTCAAAACGGAGAACGGGTACTTTTTCAACGGTTACCGCCCAGCCTCCTTCTTCATGACTGCCGAAGGACTGGTGGCATCCTGGATGGACTGAAGAACAACCATCTGGCCGCCGTAGAAGTACAAGATCGTTCCAAGCGTCAGGGCCAGAAGAACTGTGTTGATCTTGGTGGCCGAGCGCCTGACCGACTCACGAGCATCTTCCTGCCCTTTCGATCCGATCTCGACAAGAATGAGGTCGAATTTCCCGCGTGAATCAAGTCGCGAAGTGCTGTGAATTCGGCCAGTCAGGAATGGACTGAGAATTCCGTGCGAAAACGCGCCCACATAGTCCGAGGGGTAGTCCCTGAGGTGGTCCAGGATCTTGTAGAGGTGCTTCTTCATCCACGGCTGCGCATCGGCAGCCATCGTCTCCAGCGCCTCACTGAGAAGGGCTCCTGTCTGCAAGATGAAGGCAAGATCGGTGAGCATCTTCGTGCCCTGGATATCGCGATACATCCGCAATGCGAACTGCCCAGGGAACACAAGCGTCCAGAGGAATGCCTTGAATCCCCTCGCCTTCTCAGCCTCGTAGCGCCAGTCAGCCGTCAGGTTGGAGAACCCATAGGCAAACATCCAGACGCTGAAGGCCACGACGGCCGTCATCAGCCACGGTCCGACCTTGGCCACGAAGTCTGCAGACATGCGCAAGACCAAGTTGAAGCCCTTCCAGACCTCTGGTGGCGCTGCGGCAGCAAACTCTGGAAAGACGACTGTGGCCACCACGAAGGCAAAGATGAAGCCGATCGGCACCAGCACCATCGGCGCGAACAAAGCCGCGTAGATGACCTTGGCAAGCTTCTTCTGCTCTTCAATGGTGTTGGCGAGATGACGCAACCCCTCGGTCTGCCTGGACGAGGTGCGCAGCGTCCCCAGGGCCATGCGATCGTCGGCCGGCATGGTCGCCTGCAGCACGTCCACCAGCGTGACAGAGCCGCTCTCGATCACATCGCGCATGTACTTCAGACCTTCCGCACGCGCTTTGTCCGCGGTGATCGGGTTCAGAGAGATCTCCAGCTCGCCTTCGACGAAGTCCCTCAGCAGTTCTTTGCGCTCCAGCGATCGCGCAATGTCGCGGTAGAAGTCAGGACGCTCGGCCCAGAAGCCGCGCAGGGTCCACCAACGCTTGAGTGAGTTCACAAAGCTCATGCCACCCTCCGGATCTGTTTGAGTTCGTCGTACGTCTCAAGCGTCCGCAGCTGCCCGTAGGTCTCGATAACCCTGGGGTCAATGTCGCCACGCGAGGCCTTGAACATCGCGTGCTCCATCACGAGCTTGCCGTCTTGAGCACCGGAGAAAACGTCCCCGTTGGAGTACTCACGCCTCCACCAGCGCATGGCCTCCCGATCCTGGCCCTTGGCCGCGTAGTCCAGCCACTGCGCTTCGGGCATCAGCACTTCGGCGACGATGGTCAGGCCCGAAGTGCCCCGCCCCCGGCAATGTTCACAGCCTTCGTGGTTGCGGAAGCGAAGCATGGCCGGATCAAACTTGAAGCGGCTGGTCAACTGCTCGATAGTGTCTTTCGCCGTGCGCAGCTCTCGGGCAGACGCCACATCACGGCGCTTGACCATGTCAGACATGAAGTCGTGCAGGTCCATCTTGCAGTGCGAGCAAAGGACTGGCACCAGAGACTGGTAGCAAAGCAGACTGAGCATGTCGCCAGCCGTCAGTTCTTCTCGGGACAAACCGATCTTCGGATCAGTCAGTCGGGTGATCGCACCTTGAATCGAACCCGTGTGCAGAGTGAACATGGCCATGTGGCCTGACTTCGCAACGTTGGCCATGGCGCGGGCAGACAGCAGATCGCGCACCTCTCCCACGTCCACCAGCTCGGGGTCCATTCGCAGCAGCGACTCGATCACCTCGGAGTAGGCGTCCTTCTTTCCGCTATCAGCAATGGTCAGAAGGTCTCGCTGAACATAGATCTGATGAAGACCGTCGATGGGGAGCTCGATAGGGTCGGCCACTTGATACATGGCCATCTTTCCCAGACCGGGGTGTGTTTCGATGAACGCTTTGGCCGCCGTGGTCTTTCCACTGCCAGTCACACCCATCTGCCCCACAGCCCCCATACCCATTCGCTGGGCCCGCTCGAACAAACGGATATGGTCTTCTGCGAACCCCATCTGCTCGAACGTCATGCCCTTGCCATCATCGGTAGTCGGCAGCAGTCGCATCACGCCTTTCGGCCCGTGGAGGCCGCGCACCTGGGCGAAGCGAACTCGCAGGTTCGGGATGCCCAGCGTTGAGTCGATCATCGAACTGAGCGTGGTGGTTTGCGACCACGTGCCCTGGTTGTTGGAGTTCTTGTCGCTCAGTGAGTCGTAGCCGCTGCGAAGTGCTGAGAGGGCATCACCCTCTGTCACCAGGCCGTTAGAGGTTCCGGGAAGGTCCTCCATCTCGCCGTTCACTCGCATCTGCACCAGGCCCTTGCCACCGGCAATGATGCTCACGTGAAGGTCACTGGCTTTCTCAGCATGACAGTGAGCGATCCAGCGCCTGAATAGCTGCGCTCCCTGCCCTTGCGCCCCGATGCTGCCGCCCTTGCGCTCGTGAACCCGCTCCTGGCTCTTGCGAACCTGGACAATCACAGCGCTGTCGGCAAGGTAGACACGGTCACCGCCCGAGCTGATGCCCAGGGCGCTAAGAGCCGCCCGGATGCCTGGTATGTACTTGTTGACCAACGCGCGCTTGCCAGGATCGATGTAGATTCGGCCGGCGCGGGAGTCGACCTGCACCGCGATGATGAAGTCACGCACATCGGCTGGCAGTCGCAGGGCCTCTTCAGTGGCATCGTTTGTGGTCAGAACCTGCTTGATGCCGGGGAAGGCGTCGAAGGATTTGATGACCGTGTGATGCTCTTCGGCTTCGCTGTCTGCGAAGTCCCCCAGATCAGGACCACTGAGCGACTCCTTTGTGTGCGGCATGGAGGCGGCAAAGACGCTGCCACCGACACCACCGGGTGTGCGGGTGGAGTCCTTGTCCGAATCTTTGGACTGACGACGAAATGCACTGAGCACGTCGATCTCCCTTCAGCGCCACTCGATGGAATCACCGACTGCCAGTTCAGCCTCGTTGACGCAAGGCACGCGTTTTTTGACGGTTCGGCCGGACTTGGGATCCTGCACGCGCACCGGGCAGCGCTTGTTCAGGGTGTAGGACACCTTCAACCCATCGCGCTTGATCTCCAGCACATTGACAGTGCCGGCCGCAGATTTGCCAGAGACCTTGTGCAGCTGTCCATTGACGGACAGGTCTGCCGACAGAGCGCCATCCTGGCCATACACACCCAGCAGCTTCATCTGGTTGGGTGGGGTTTCCTGCTCGACCTTGACTGCGTCAACCGCCGACTTCACCGCCTCGACGTGTTTGACACCGGTGTAGCCCAGCTTGTTGAGGAACTTTTCGGTTTCCGCGGCGGCCTGCTTGTCGGACATCTCCCCGATGGTGATGGGCTCGGCAGGGTCACGGTAGGTCAGTTGCTTGCTGTCGTCGGCAACAGGCTTGGGAGCGCCCACAACTGATTGCTGGGCACTTGCAGCACCAGCCGTCAGGAGCACTGCCGCGATGAAATGAATAGGTTTGATCATGACAAAGGCCTCGTATTCGGGTTTCACTTGACGTACACGTAGGCAGTCAGCTGAACGGTGAAGGGATCCATCGTCTTGAAGGAGATGGAATCTGGGATGACATGGGGCGGCAGA
>Ga0255210_1000780_pt1 | contig 10541 bp, 10 predicted proteins | sample Miss_Yuk_RepA_8d_FD_188422 | JGI IMG/M metagenome (GOLD analysis project Ga0255210, IMG submission 188422) | Freshwater microbial communities from Mississippi River, Louisiana, United States - Miss_Yuk_RepA_8d | ecosystem: Environmental > Aquatic > Freshwater > River | place: USA: Louisiana...
GCGCCGTGGCTTCCTGCGCCGCCACCAGATGGCGGATCATGTCGGTGGCCTTGGGCACACCATCGACCTCCTGGATGCTGGCCAGCTTGACGAACTCCTTGTAGGTGCCCGGTGCCGGGAAACCCATGGCGCGGATGCGCTCGGCGATCAGGTCCAGGGCATTCCACTGCTCGGTGTACTGCTCCATGAACATGTTGTGCAGGCTGTTGAACTGTGGGCCCGTGACGTTCCAGTGGAAGTTGTGGGTCATCATGTACAGCGTGTAGCTGTCTGCCAGCAGGCCGGACAGACCGTCAGCGATCTTCTTGCGGTCCTTCTCGGCGATGCCGATGTCGATGCGGACGGAAGCGTTCTTGCTCTGGGCTTTGGCCATGGATTCGTTCTCCTGTGACAGGGGGTTGCGGATACTGCTGAACTATAAGGTCCGTTGGCGGCGACAGATCACGTGCTTGCACTTTTGTTGAGCTGACTCAACTCGGTGACCGCCTGGTGGTGGGACAGGAACACCCGGCCGCCGAGGTGCTGCAGAAAGCTGCTGCGGCGCAGGCGGTCCATGACGGGACCCTTGACCTCGCTCAGGTGCAGGGCGATGCCGGCCTCCTTGAGCCGCTGGGCAATCGTCTTCAGGCTCTCCAGCGCGCTGGCATCGATGTCGTTGATGGCGTTGCACTGCAGGATCACATGGCGGATGGCTGGCCCGTTGGCCACAGCCTGCGCGACCTGGTCCTCCAGATAGCGGGCATTGGCAAAGTACAGACTTTCGTCCACACGCAGGCCAAGCACCTGCGGGTCGGTGATGACCTGGTGGCGCAGCACGTTTCGATAATGTTCGGTGCCGGGCACCTGCCCGACGATGGCGATGTGCGGCCGGCTGCTGCGCCAAAGATACAGCACGATGGAAGTGCCCACGCCGGCAATCAGGCCGGCTTCCACACCCACCAGCAGGGTCAATGCGAAGGTGATGGCCAGGGCAGCGAAATCGGCCCTGGAGTAGGCCCAGGTGCGTTTGAACACACCCAGATCCACCAGGCTGAGCACGGCGACCACGATGGTGGCGGCCAGGGTGGCTTGCGGCAGATGTCGGAGCATGGGGGTGAGGAACAGGGCGGCCATCACCAGACCCGCGGCGGTGAAGATGCCGGCGGCGGGTGTGCGGGCACCGGCATCGAAATTGACCACCGAGCGGGAGAAGCCGCCGGTGACGGGGAATCCGCCCGAGACACCAGCGGCCAGATTGCTGACACCCAGGGCGCGAAGCTCGGCATTGGGGTCGATGCCTTCGCGCCGGCGCGCCGCCAGTGATTGCCCAACCGAGACCGACTCCACAAAGCCCACCAGGCTGATGAGCAGGGCTGCCTGTGCCAGTGCGCCCATGTGAGGCCACAGGCCCGCGTCGGGCCAAGGCCAGGTCAGTGATGGCAGGCCGGCAGGCACCGACCCGACCAGCCGCACACCAGCCTCATCCAGCGACAGGGACCAGGCCAGCAGCGCGGTGACGGCCAGCGCCATCACCGGCGCGGCTTTGGTCAGCACGTCGGCAACAAAGGGTCCCAGCCCCAGGCGCAGCAGGCCGCGCTTGAGGTGGCGGCGGCACAGGATGAGGAAGGCCAGCACGGACAAGCCGATGAGGGTGGTCCATGCATGCGGAGCCGACCCGTGCTGCCACAGGCTCGACAGCATCTGCGGCACGGTTTGTCCGCTCAGCATGATGCCCAGCAGGTGCTTGAGCTGGCTGGCAGCGATCAGGATGCCCGAGGCGGAGACGAAGCCGGAGATGACCGGGTGACTCAGAAAGTTGGCCAGAAATCCCAGGCGAAAGGCGCCCATGGCCAGCAGCATCAGGCCGCTCATGACGGCCAGCAGGCCTGCCATGAGGGCGTAGGTGCCTTCAGTCGCCGGCAGGCTGGCCAGGGCCGATGCGGTCATCAGCGAGGTGACGGCAGCCGGCCCCACCGCCAGGGTGTTGCTGGAGCCAAACAGGGCGTAGGCCAACAGCGGCAGCATGCTGGCATACAGGCCGGCTTCCAGTGGCATGCCCGCCAGCTGGGCATAGGCCAGGCTCTGCGGGATCAGCATCAGTGTCACGACCGCCGCGGCCGTGGCGTCAGCACCGAACTTCTGCCGGTCGTAGCGCGGCGCCCATTGCGTGATCGTCAGCCAGTGGCTTAGCCAATTCATGGTTCAGCGGGTGCGTGCGAGGACCAACTGACCACGGCGTCAGATGGCGTTGACGGGAATTTTCAGGTAACGGATGCCGTTGTCTTCGGGCGGTGGCATCTGGCCGGCGCGCATGTTGACCTGCACCGACGGCAGGATGAGGACCGGCATGGCCAGCGTGGCATCGCGTGCCTGGCGCATCTGCACGAAGTCGGCTTCGGGCACGCCATCGTGCACATGGATGTTGCGGGCCCGCTGCTCGGCCACGGTCGTCACGCAGACCGGTTCGCGGTCTTGCGGCGGGTAGTCATGGCACAGATACAGCACGGTATCGCCCGGCAGCGACAGCACCTTGCGGATCGACTGGTAGAGCGTGGCCGCGCTGCCGCCAGGAAAGTCGCAACGGGCGGTGCCGTAGTCGGGCATGAAGAGGGTGTCACCCACAAAAGCGACGGTGCGCACCGGGTCCACGCTGTGGTCGCGAATGACATAGGTCATGCAGGCCGGGGTGTGGCCGGGCGTGTGCATGGCCGTGACCTGAAGGCCACCGATTTCGATGTGGTCGCCGTCATCCAGCAGCCGGTCGAACTGGCTGCCGTCGCGGGCGAACTCGGTGCCTGCATTGAAGAGCTTGCCAAAGGTGTCCTGCACAGTGGTGATGTGCGAGCCGATGGCCAGCCGGCCGCCCAGGTGCTGGTGCAGGTAAGGCGCAGCCGAGAGGTGGTCGGCGTGCACATGTGTCTCCAGCAGCCACTGCACCTGCAAGCCGAGCGCACGGACGCGCTCGATCAGCCGGTCGGCACTGGCGGTGCTGGTACGGCCCGACTTGGGGTCGTAATCGAGCACGCTGTCGATCACCGCGCATTGGCCGGTGGCGGCATCCCAGGCCAGGTGGCTGAAGGTGAACGTGGCCGGGTCGAAGAAGGATTCGATGTGCAGGCGGGAGACGGTGTTCATGGCGCGGGAACTGTCTGAGAAAAGCAGTGGGGCCTGGCTGCTGCCAGGCCCCGCAGGGCCTGATGCCCGATCAGAGCGACTTGGTCGAGAAGTACCAGTCGGTGGTCTTGTAGCCTTCGCTGGGGCGCTTGGCCATGGCTTCGGCGGTCTTGGGCGGCGGCACGATCACTTCGCAGCCAGGCGTCCAGCCTTCGGGCGTGGCCACCTGGTTGGCATCGCTGGTCTGCATGGCCTTGAGCAGGCGCACGAACTCGTCGATGCTGCGGCCGTTGCTCATCGGGTAGTACACCATGGCACGCAGGATGCCGTTGGGGTCGATGAAGAAGGTGGCGCGCACGGCTTGTGTGTCGGCAGCACCGGGGTGAACCATGCCGTAGGCGCTGGCCACTTCCATCTTGATGTCTTCGATGATGGGGAAGCTGATCTCGACGCCGAACTTTTCCTTGATGTTCTGCGTCCAGGCCAGGTGCGAGTACAGGCTGTCGATCGACAGGCCAATCAGTTCGCAGTTCATGCTGCGGAAGGTTTCGGCGGCCTTTTCAAAGCCGATGAACTCGGTGGTGCAGACGGGCGTGAAGTCGGCCGGGTGCGAGAAGAGGATCAGCCATTTGCCCTTGTAGTCGGCCAGGCTGCGTTCGCCGTGCGTGGTCTTGGCCTTGAAATCGGGGGCGGCTTCGTTGAGGCGGGGGAAGCTGGCAACTTGTTCCATGTGATGACTCCTGTGCATTGGTTGAAGGTACATCGATCAGATTGGTTGGATCGATGGATGTAGTTTCGGTACATAGGGGAGTATCAAGCTTGACATATCGCAATCGCGCGATGTGCTGTTTAAATGATGGCGATAGCCTGTGCACTCACAAGCTCGTTGCAGGCTCTGATCGCTTGAAAATTCGCAATGACAAGCGCGCTGTCGCGGGGAACAATGTGATGGCACTGTTCGGGGTTTCGCATGCCCTGAGCGGCGACATATTCCATCACTTCCCCCACGAAAGAGGTTTTCATGACGCCGAATCGACGCGTTTTCATTCTGCAGGTGGCCACGGCCTCGGGACTCATGGCCACGACACGCCTGGCAACCGCACAGACCATGGTGGCCGAGACAGATCCGGTGGCGATCGGCCTGGGTTACAAGGCGGACGCCACCCAGGTGGACAAGGCCAAATACCCCAAATATGCTCAGGGACAGTCCTGTGCCAATTGCGCCATTTATCAAGGCGCAGCGGGCTCTGCAGCCGGTGGTTGCTCCCTGTTTGCTGGCAAACAGGTGGCATCCAAGGGCTGGTGCAATGCCTGGGTCAAGAAGGCCTGACCACGCCTGTCACCTTCAATAACCATTTGAAAGCCCGGCTCTGCCGGGCTTTTTCTGTCGGGATGGAAAAGGGCCTGCTGCTCACAAACGACTCGGTGAACGCTGCTGCAGGGATTCGAACGACATCAGTTCGCGCTGCTTTCTTTGCAGCATGCCCCGCACCATCCAGGCGCCGAGCGGAATCAATGCGGCGAGCAGCAGCACGCCGGTCTCCTGCTTCGTCCAGGGCGCCCGGGCGGTGATGACAAGCACCATCAGCGCGTAGAGGACAAAGGCGCCACCGTGGATGGGGCCCAGGATGCTGACCATCTCGGGCATGTCCGCCAGCCGCTTGAGCGGCACGGCAATGAACACCAGCAGCAGCAAGGTCGAGCCCTCCAGCCAGGACATGCGCTGCAGCCATTGGTGTTGTCGCACACGGGTCATGGTTTTCTCACTGGTCATCGGCATTCAAGGCGGCGGTGTTGATGATGCGGTAGGTGCGACCGACCTTGTCCATGGGCGCGATCACGCCTGCCTTGCTCAGGGCGCTGACCTCGCGACTGACGGTCTCCAGCTTCAGGCCCATCATGGCACCCATCTCCTCGCGCGAGAACAGGGTCGAGAGCTCCGGGTCGGTCGTGTGGCGCATCTTGAGAATGAACTGGCGGACGCGGCGCGCGGCCGAGCCGAAATTGATGTCTGCCAGCCAGTCGTCGGCCTGCTTGACCGCATGGTGCCATTGCTTCATCAACTGGGCGTGGATGCGAGGAGAACGCCGGCTCAGGTCGTGGATGACGCCGACCGGAATGCGGCAGACCGACACCTCCGTCATGGCGACGGCTTCGTTTTCAAAGGTCGCCGCCGTCAAGGCCTCCAGGCCGGCGACGTCGCCGGCGCGCAGCAACCTGACAATCCGTTGCTGCCCGTCTGGGGTCATGCGCAGCAGCTTGACGGTGCCCGAGCGGACGGTGAACAGGCTGAGGGCCTGCTCACCCTCCTGGTACAGGCTGTGACCAGGGCGGTACTCCAGGTCATCAATGGGGCTGTGAATCGACTCGAAATCCTGCTGCTCCAGATCGGCAAAAAGCACCATGGCACGGATGCCACAGGACTGGCAGTCCGAAGTGCCTCGCCAGGCGGACTCTGTCTTGATCGGAATCATGGGCTGTGATGCGGTGGTTGGTCGGTGATTGATACCCTATAGGGTATATCAATCCCGGATTTCCTGTGTGGGCAAGAAAAAAGCCGACCCGAAGGCCGGCTTTGCCGTGGGGCGATCCGCTGCTTATTCGAACGGACGCGGCTTGGGCGTCTTGTCGGTCGACGGCGGCAGGATCGGCATGGCGATCTGCGGCTGCTGGCCGGTCAGGGTCTTGAGGAAGGCCACGATCTTGGCATTCTCGTCCTTGCTGAATTCACGACCGAGTTGCAGGCGGCCCATCAGGTCCACGGCCTGTGTCAGCGTGGCGGCCTCGCCGTCGTGGAAGTAGGGGTAGGTCAGTTCCACGTTGCGCAACGACGGCACCTTGAAGTTCAGGCGGTCGGCATCCTTGCCGGTGACTTCCACGCGGCCGGCGGCGGTGCTGGCGGTCTTGTAAGGCTGCACCAGACCCATTTTCTGGAACGAGTTGCCGCCCAGGTTCGGGCCGTTGTGGCAGGCCACGCAGCCGCTTTCCTTGAACAGCTTGTAGCCTTCAAGCTCTGCCGTGGTCAGCGCACGGTTGTCGCCATCCAACCAGCGGTCGAACGGCGAGTTGGGGGTGATCAGCGTTTCTTCGAAGGCGGCAATGGCCGTGGTCACTTCGTCGATGCTCAGCTTGTCGGTGCGGAAGACCTTCTTGAACTCGTCCACATAGCCGGGGATGGACTTGAGCGTGTCGATGGCCAGCTCGTGGGTGAAGGCCATTTCACCCGGGTTGGCGATCGGGCCACCGGCCTGTTCCTTCAGGTCCTTGGCGCGGCCGTCCCAGAACTGGGCCAGGTTCAGGCTGGAGTTGAGCACCGTGGGCGAGTTGATCGGCCCCTTCTGCCAGTTGTGGCCGATGGAGGTCTTGAGGTTGTCCGAACCGCCCATGCTCAGGTTGTGGCAGCTGTTGCAGGAAATGAAGCCGGACTTGGACAGGCGCGGATCAAAGAACAGCTTCTTGCCCAGTTCCACCATGGCCGGGTCAAGGTTGCGCATGGCCGGGATGGTCTGGACGGGTTCGTCGGCGCGCTTCTGGGCCAGAGCCGTCGTGCCGATGGTCATCACGGTGGCAGCGGCAGCGAGGGCGCACAGGGTCCGGGCGAACTTGGTTTTCATGGGGTTCTCACTTTCTTCATGGACGACAGAGATTCCGGGGAATCCGTGGCGCTGTGAACGTGCGCAGACGCGTTACCCGGTGCCTCTATGGTCTGCGGGTTAACCCCCGTTTTTCTTGACCTGAATCAATGCTCCACCCGGTATCTCATTGGGTTTGTCTATCGTGGAAATAGGAAAACTGAATCGAGATGTTCAATCGCCGTGTTGTCCTCTCTGTGGACGTCGCTGGATCCGGGCTTCCGAGGCGGGTGTGCTGGAAGTCATCGGCCGATGGATTGTGTTTTGTCAAAACAGGGCCACTAAGTCGTTGATGTAATGCGGGCGCTGACTGAACTTCGTACGTCTTTCGCGGTGCCTTTGTGAAAGATGCGGCCATCGGTCAGACCCGGTGTCGCTTGAGAAAGAGGAGTTAGCAGCATGGACATGATCGGTCTGTATCCCACCTGGTTCGAGCCAGGGGTGGGCAGTGGCTGGATCGTCGGCTTCATTGCCACGATCCACGTCCTGTTCTCACACACCTCGGTCGGTGCGGCGATCTTCTTTGCCTGGTTGGCCAATCACGCACACCGTCACCAAAAGCCCGAACTGCTGGAATTCATCCGCCGCTACGGTCTTTTCCTGCTGGTGTTCAGCTATGTGCTGGGCTCGATCACCGGCCCGGGCATCTGGTACTCCACCACGGTGGCCAGCCCGCGTGGCATCTCGGCGCTGATCCACTCCTTTGTCTGGATGTGGGCCACCGAATGGGTGTTCTTCGTCATCGAGGTGGTCGGCGTTTACATGCTGGTCTACCTGGCCGGCAAGATCGACATCAGGACGCACACCCGTCTGTCGCTGATTTTCGGCCTGACCTCGTACACCACCATGCTGGTGATCGTGGGTATCCTGAGCTTCATGATGTGGCCGGGCAAGGCCGAGTGGACCCAGTCCGGCGGCGTGCTCAACGCCTTCTACGGCCCCAACACCTTTGCGCAGCTGGGCATGCGCACGGCCTTCATGTTCACCATGACGGCCGTGGTAGGCGGCATCGTCGCCGGCCAGTTCAAGGATCTGGCGCTCAAGAAGGCGATTGCCAGCAAGCTGGCCTGGCTCGGCATCGTGTCCACGCTGGTCGGGGCTGCCATGCTGCAGTGGTACCTGGCCACATTGCCCGAGACGGCCGACGTGGTGCTGCAGAACCGCCTGCCCGAGCACTTCCCGGTGGCGCTGATGACGGTGGTCGCTGGCACGCTGGCCTATTTCATCCTGACGCTGGTGCAGCCCAGGGCGCTGGTCTCTGGTCTGGCCGGTGTGATGACCGTGGTGATCCTGGTGTTCGGTCTCTGGCCCGAAGAGGTGGCGCGCGAGTCCATCCGCAAACCCTGGGTGGCTGGTCAGTATGTGTACTCCAACCAGGTGGTCGGCACCGATGTGCCGGGGATGGGGGTGAAGTCGGAGATCCCGAAGATCGAGGCCCACGGCTTTCTCAGGACGCACATCTTCGTGCCGGAACATCTGCGCGTGATCACCGATGAAAACCGTGTCGAAGCCGGGCGCACGCTGGCGCTGGCCACCTGCTCGAACTGTCACTCCCTCTCAAGCACCGGCATGCGCCCCTTGCGCAACTACTTTGCCGGCGATCACACCGAAGCCGACGTGGCGGAGTACCTGCAGGCTGCGCTGTCGGGCGGCAACACGCTGTACATGCCGCAGATTCCCCTGAACGACGAGGAAGCCCGCGCGCTGGCGGCCTTCATCCTCACCACCACGCCGGCCCCAGCACAGGCCGTGGCCCGTGCCAAGGAGTAAGCCATGACGCCCGAAATGCTCTATGCCCTGCGCGACCAGGCCGGCGTGCCTTCTCACCCGGTGGTCTTTCTGATTCTGGGGGTGCTCACCTTTGCCCTGCACATCGCGGCGGTGCAGGTCATGCTGGGGGCGGCCACCCTCGCGCTGCGTGGCGCCTTCAGTGCTGATCTGAAATGGCGCCGCCTGGCGGGGGACATGCTGACCACCGCCAAGATCGCGGTTTCGGTGGCCATCGTCATCGGCGTGGCGCCGCTGCTGTTCGTGCAGGTCATCTACGACCCGTTCTGGTACACCTCCAACGTGCTGTCGGCCTGGTGGGTCATCGGTTTCGTCGTGCTGCTGATCGGCGGCTACATCGCCATGTATGCCTTCTACTGGAAGAACCACGACATCGTGGCCGATGGCGGCAAGGGTGGATTCTGGATGGTCCTGTCGATCGCACTGTTGCTGGCCGTCGGCTTCATCGTGCACAGCCTGACCAACCAGATGCTGTTCCCCGAGCAGTGGATGCCCTGGTACGCGCCACAGGGACAGATTGAGGCCGGGGGGCGATCCTTGCACTATTGGCACCTGCCGCGCTTCCTGTTCTTCATCGCGCTGTCGGCCCCCGTGGTCGGCGCCTGGCTCTATGGCTACCGCCGCTACCTGCAGGGTGCCCAGGAGGATGATGCGGCCTACCTGGCGTTTGTGCGCCGTCTGGCACAGCAGCTCATGGTGGTCGGTGGCGGGGTGTCAGTGCTCATCGGCGCGGTCTGGATGCTGACCCTGCCCGAAAAGATGGTCTGGTTTGCCGGTTCATTGTGGATGTGGGTGGCTGTGGCCGCGCTGCTGGCCGTGGTGGCTTTGCCGCTGGCACTGCGCGAGCGCATCGATGCGGGCTACTGGGGCTACGGCATCTTCGGGGCCGGGGCGGTGGGATTGATCGTGGTGGGCGCCGCGCGCGAGGTGCTGCGCTATGTGACCCTGCTGTCGGCCCACGGCTACGACCCGCTGGATTACCGGGTGAACATGGACTGGTACAGCACGGTGCTGTTCTTTGTCACCTTCGGATTGATTGGAGGTGTCACGCTCGGTTACCTGCTCACGGTGGCGTGGAAGGCGGGACAGCACCGGGGTGAAGGACCCTACACCCCCAGTCCGGCCATCACGCGCATGGGACAGTGGTCAGTGGGGTTGCTGGTGATCTGGACCCTGGCCTACTTTGCCGTGGGCTTCTGGGTATGGGCCCGATAAGCGTGCCCGCGGAGAAACACACGATGAGCCGATTCCTTTCCCCTGCGATGCCACGCCGGCAGGCGATCCGTACGGTGATCACCTGGTCTTTGCTGGTGGCCGCTGGTGCGACCGTCACGGTCTCACTGATGGCCAAAGCCCTGGCGCAGACAGCAGCCGTTCCCGTCACCCCTGCGCCATCTGCCACCACGAGTTCCACCGCGGTACCGGCTGACATGATGGCGCACAGCTGCGCCGCCTGCCACGGCACCAACGGCCAGCTGGGCGACGAGTACTTCAAGCCGCTGGCCGGCATGCCGGTGCAGCAGTTCGTGCGCACCATGACCGACTTCCGCGAGGGCCGGCGCGCGTCCACGCTCATGGGCCATGTGGCCCGGGGCTTTTCTGACGCCGATCTGCGGGGCATGGCCGAGTTCTTCGCGGCCCAGCAGCCGCAGGCGAATGCCACCGACGCGAAAGGAGCCCAGTGATGGACGCCCGCCCACACGACCATAACCCCGCGCGCCGCGAGTGGCTGAGCCAGGCCCTGGGCCTGCTGTCGGTGGCGGCCGCTCCCTCGCTCGCCTTCGCGCAGACCAGCGCGCACATCGTCATCGTCGGCGGGGGCGTCGGCGGGGCCACCGCGGCCAAGTATCTCAGGCTGTTCAATCCGGCGCTCAAGGTCACCATCGTCGAGAAGAACCCGGTCTACGTCCGGCCCTACGGCTCGTCCGAAGTGCTCAACCAGCACGCGAAGATGGAGGACCTCAACGTCAGCTATGACGCGCTCAAGTCCAAGTACGGCGTGAACGTGGTGATCGACACCGTCACCGG
>Ga0255210_1000781_pt1 | contig 10533 bp, 10 predicted proteins | sample Miss_Yuk_RepA_8d_FD_188422 | JGI IMG/M metagenome (GOLD analysis project Ga0255210, IMG submission 188422) | Freshwater microbial communities from Mississippi River, Louisiana, United States - Miss_Yuk_RepA_8d | ecosystem: Environmental > Aquatic > Freshwater > River | place: USA: Louisiana...
CCTCGATGTGGCGCCCGCGCTCGACAAAGGCTTCGACGATCAACGCCGCGTCGCCAAAGGAACTTTTGGCTTCGCGCATGGCCGCCTCGATGGCCTCCATCAACCCGTCCAATTGCTGCACCACCCGCATGCCCTTGCCGCCGCCACCGGCGGCCGCTTTCAGAATCACCGGCAGTGGCAGGCCGCGTACGGTGGCCGCCACTTCAGCCGCGTCGCGGCTGGGCAGCTCGCTGCCGCCGAGCACGGCCACGCCAGCGGCGCGCGCCTCGCGCTTGGCCGACGCCTTGTCGCCCAGGCGCTCAATGACCTCGGGCGTCGGGCCGATAAAGACCAGGCCGGCCGCCTCGACCGTGCGCGCGAAGACCGCGTTTTCGGCCAGAAAGCCAAAACCAGGATGAATGGCCTGCGACCCGGTCCGCCGGGCCGCATCGATCACCGCATCAATGCGCAGGTAGCTCTCGGCTGGCGTTGCCCCACCGATTTCGATCGACTCGCCGATCAGGTCAACGTGCAGCGCATCGCGATCAGCACTCGAATGCACACCGGCCACTGCAATACCGAGGCGCCGGCAGGTGTGTGCAATGCGGCAGGCGATTTCGCCGCGGTTGGCGATCAGGATTTTTTTGAACATGTCAGAGTCCGCTCCAGCGCGGTGGGCGCTTTTCATTGAAGGCCTTCACGCCCTCCAGCCTGTCGGCCGAGGACACCAGCACGTTGTAGGCGGCGATGTCGAGCATGTAGCCGCTGTGGAAGTCAATCTCGCCGCCGCGCGAGGCGGCGAGTTTGGCGTAGTGGGTGGCCATCGGTGCGGCCAGCACGATGTCGCGCGCGTCGGCGACTGCGGCGGCCAGCGCCGTACCCGGCTCGGCAAGGTCGGTGACCATGCCCCATTCGGCGGCTTCTTCGGCCGAGAAGCGGCGCGCGGTGAACAGCAGCTTCTTGGCGCGCCGCGCACCGACGGCGCGCACGAGGTTCTGGATACCCCCGCCGCCGGGCATGATGCCGCGCCGCAGCTCGGGCAGCGAAAATACCGCAGCGCGCGAAGCGACGATGTAGTCACACATCAACGCCAGTTCGCAGCCGCCGCCATGTGCGTGGCCTTCGACGGCGGCGATCACCGGTTGCGGGAAATCCTTGACCGCCAGCAACACCTCTTCGGCGAGCTGGTGTTGGCGCCGCCATTGACCGTCGGTCATGCCGTCGCGCTGCTTGAGGTCGCCGCCGGCCGAGAAAGCTCGTTCACCGGCGCCGGTGATGATCAGCACACGCAGGCCGTCGTCGAAGGCCAGTTCGTGCAGGGCGTTGCGCAGGTCGACGAACATCTGCGTGTTCATCGCGTTCATCACCTCGGGGCGGTTGAGCACCAGGCAGCGGATGCCGTCCTCCGGTGCGGTGCCCGGCGCGGGGTGGATCAGCAGGGTTTCGTGGTGCATCTGGGCCATCAGTAAGAGCGGGGCATACCCAGCAGATGCTCGGCCACCTGCGCCAGCACCAGGTTGTTGGAGATCGGCGCGGTGCGGAACAGCCGGCTCTCTTTCCATTTGCGCTCGATGTCGTACTCGCAGGCCACGCCATAGCCGCCGAAGGTGGTCATGGCCGCCTCGGCTGCCTCCCAGGCGGCTTCGCTGGCCAGGTACTTGACCATGGTCGCCTCGCGCCCGCAGGGCAGGCCGGCGTCGAACAGCGTCGCGGCCTTGTTGCGCATCAGTTCGGCGGCCTCGATGTTCATGTGGGCGCGCGCGATCGGAAACTGCACGCCCTGGTTGGCGCCGATCGGGCGGTCGAAGACGACACGCTCGCTGCCGTAGCGCGCGGCCTTGCCGACGAACCAGTGGCCGTCGCCGATGGCCTCGCTGGCCACCAGCAGCCGCTCGGAATGCAGCGAATCCAGCAGGTAGTAAAAGCCCTTGCCTTCCTCGCCGATGCGGTCGTCGTCGCTCAGTTCCAGATTGTCGATGAAGACCTGGAAGGCGTGGTGATTGATCATGGTGCGGATCGGCGTGGCCCTGAGCGATGCGCCAGCCTTGGCGATGTCAACCAGGAAAAGACTCAGGCCGTCTGTCTTTTTGGCCACCTCCTCGATCGGCGTGGTGCGCGCGATCAACAGGTACATGTGCGAATGGCTGTAGCGCGAGGTCCATGTCTTCTGGCCATTGACGACATAGCCGCCGGGCACCTTGCGCGCAAAGGTCTTGATGGCCAACGTGTTCGAGCCGGCACCGGGCTCGGTCACGCCGAAAGCCTGCAGGCGCAGGCTGCCATCGGCAATGCGCGGCAGCATGCTGCGCTTTTGCTCCTCGCCACCATGCCGCATGATCGAGGCCATGGTGTACATCTGGGCGTGGCACGAGGCGCCGTTGCCGCCGTTGTGGTTGACCTCTTCCAGAATGGCGCAGGCGTCCATCAGCGACAGCCCAGAGCCGCCGTATTCCTCGGGAATCAGCGCGGCCAACCAGCCAGCCTGGACCATGGCATCGACAAAGGCCTCGGGGTAGGCCCCGTCCTGCGCGCACTGGCGCCAGTATTCGGGGCCAAAGCCGTCGCACAGGGCCTTCACCGCGGCACGAATTTGGATTTGGGTTTCGGTGTAGCCAAAGTCCATGGGTATCCTCTGACGGGTTGTCGGCGCCGTCAGTCGATGACCGAGCCGCGTCGCAGTTCGACAAGCTCTTGCGCATTCAGGCCCAGCGCCACCAGTACCTCGCCGGTACGCGCGCCCAGCAGGTTCGAGATCGATGCACACGCTCTTCTTATTGCGTCCAGTGCCGGAAACCCGGTCGACTGGCCTCTCATCTCAGGCGGCTTCCCCTGCCGCGCGTCGTCGCCACTGCCCGGGGGTTCGATCTTGATGACCTCGGCGCCGAAGTCGCCCAGGGCTTGGGCGCGGAAGGGGCCGGCGGCGTTTTGCGTCAGGTCGAGCACGCGGCAGCCAGAGAGAATGGTTTCCAGCATCTTGAATCCCGGGGCCCGAGGACTCACATCCTGAACACGCCGAAGTGCGTGTCGCGCCGAGGCACACGGCCCGCCAGCTCCAGCAGCAAAGCCATGGTGTCGCGTGTTTCCAGAGGATCGATGACCATGTCACACCACAGGTTGGAAGCGTAGTTGTAGGGACTGGAAAAGCGCTCGAATTGCTCGCGTATCGGTTGCTTGAACTGCTCGCGCTGCTCGTCGCTCCAGCTTGTGCCCTCGCGCCGGTGGATGTTCTCGCGCACCATGGTCAGCGTGGTGGCGGCCTGCTCCGGCCCCATCAGCGCGGCGCGGCCGGTGGGCCACATCATCATCACATTCGGTTTGAACGGACGTCCGCACATGGCCAGATAAGCCGCCGCATACGAGCCTCCGGTGATCAGCGTGTAGCGCGGCACGTTGGCCGAGGCCATGGCCGTCATGAACTTGGCGCCGTGCTTGGCAATGCCCTGCTGCTCCACCGCTTGACCGACCATGAAGCCTGACACATCGGCCATGAACAGCAGTGGGATGTCGCGCTGGCAGCACAACTCGATGAAGTGCGCGCCCTTGAGCGCGCTCTCGGAGAAGATCACGCCGTTGTTGGCCAGAATGCCGATCTGGAAGCCCTTGATGCGAGCAAAGCCGCAGATCATGGTGTCGCCGTACAGCGGCTTGAACTCCTGCAGATCGCTGTCATCGATCAGTCTCAACAATACTTCTCGATTGTCGGTCGGGTGCCGGTTGTCGGCGCTGACGATGCCGTAGATCTCGCGCGGGTCATGGCGTGGTGGCAGTGGCGGCGCCACGTCCCAGCGCTGCTTGGCTCCGGTGCCGAGGTTGGCCACGATGCCGCGCACGATGGCGATGGCATGGCCGTCGTTCTCGGCCAGATGGTCGGTGACGCCGCTGACGCGGCTGTGCATCTCGCCGCCGCCCAGGGTTTCAATGTCAACCTCTTCCTTGGTGGCTGCATACACCAATTCGGGCCCGGCGAGGAACATCGCGCCCTGGTTGCGCACGATCACCGCCTCGTCGCACAGCGCCGGCAGGTAAGCGCCGCCAGCGGTGGATGGCCCGTGCACGGTGGCGATCTGGGTGATGCCCTCGGCCGACATGCGGATCTGGTTGTAAAAGATCGAGCCGAATTGCCCGTCATCGGGAAATATATGCGCCTGCTCCGGCAGGTTGGCGCCGCCCGACTGAACCATGGTGATGCACGGCAGCCGGTGCTGCCAGGCGAACATCTGAGCCCGCACATGCTTTTTGGCGGTGATGCCGTAGTAGGTGCCGCCCTTGACCGTGGCATCGTGAATCATCAGCATGCAGGCGCGCCCGCACACCAGCCCCACGCCAGTGATGATGCTGCCGCCCGGCGGCACGCCCTCATACAGGCCGTCACCGGCAAGCTGACCGAATTCGAGGAAAGGCGAGCCGGGATCGAGCACGGCGGCCAGTCGCTCGCGAGGCAACAACTGCTTGCGCTTCTTGTGCAGCAGGCGCGCCTTTTCGGGACCGCCGATCAGGGCTCGTGCGCGGCGTTCATGCAGATCGGCTATACGCGCCTCATAGGCTTGGCGGTTGCGCTGAAACTCAGGCGAGTTCGGCGCGGCGGTAGATGTCATCAGGCTCATTGGGTCAGTCCGTCAAGGGGCTCGGATCGGTCGGTCACGGGCGGTCAGGCCGCTGCGCGCAACGCCGCAAAACGCTGCAGGTGGTGGTCGGAGCTGCCCAACAGATTGCAAAAAAGCGTCAAACGCCGGAAGTAGTGGCCGATGTCCAGTTCCTCGGTCATGCCCACGCCGCCGTGCAGCTGCACCGCCTGCTGCGCCACATGGCGGGCGCGCTCGCCAATGGCCGCCTTGGCCGCCGAGACGGCGCGTGAGCGGCTAGCCGCGTCGGGATGCTCGGCATGCAAGGCCGCCATCAACAGCAAGGAGCGGCTGGCCTCGACCGCGGCGAACATGTCGACCAGCCGGTGCTGGATGACCTGAAAACTGGCAATGGGCACGTCAAACTGCTTGCGCGTGCTGACATACTCGCCGGTCTTGCGCAGCAGCGCACCCATCGCGCCGAGTGCGTCAGCGCAGGCAACCACGATGCCGAGGTCAACCAACCGCTCCAGCAGCGCCAGACCCGCGCCTTCGGTGCCCAGCAGCGCATCCGGCCCGATCGCGACCTGGTCCAGCACCAAGTCGCCAGCCCGGCTGCCGTCGTAGGCCTGGTAGCCCGCCACTTGCACGCCCGGCGTTTTTACGTCGACCAGAAACAGGCTGATGCCCTGGCGCTCGTCCGTTGCGCCCGAGGTTCTGGCGACAACCACGAAGCCGTCGGCCCAAGGGGCGCCCAGCACGCCACTCTTGCGGCCCGACAGCAGCCAGCCACCGTCCTTGGCCATGGCGCGCGTGCTCACATAGCCGAGTTCATGGCGGGCATCGGCCTCGCCATGCGCCAATGTCAGTATGCGCTGGCCGGACGCGAGCCCGGGCAGCCAGGCCGCCTGCTGCGCCGCGCTGCCCGCGCGCGTCAGCGCCTGCGCGCCCAGCACCGTGCTGGCCAGGTAGGGCTCGACCACCAGCGCGGCCCCCATCGCCTCGGCGATCTGGATCAGCTCGACCACGCCGCCAAAACCGCCATGCGCCTCGGGCAGGCCCAGGCCCAGCCAGCCGAATTCGCCGAATCGCCGCCAGTGCCCGCGGCTCATGCCTGGCTCGGAGGCGACGATCTTGTTGCGCGCGTCGAAACGGTATTCGGCGCGCAGAAATTTCTGCGCTGCGTCGCGCAGCATCTTTTGCTCTTCGGAGAGATCGAAGTTCATCGTGTTCCTTGTTGCTCAGCGCGCGCCGCCGGCCAGCAGCATCTTGGCCAGTACGTTCTTTTGCACCTCGTCGCTGCCGCCGTAAATCGTGGCGGCGCGCGAGAAACCGTAGCGGGACATCGCGTGGGCATAGCGCCCCTGGCCAAACTCGCCCTGCTCATGCCAGGGCCAAGCCTGGTCGGCGGCGATTTCGACGTCGAGTTCCGCCAGGGTCTGTTGCACCGCCGTGCCCATGGTCTTGAGCAGCGAGGATTCCGGCCCTGGGGCCTTGCCCGAGGCGGTGGCGGCCAGCACGCGGAAGTTGGTGTATTCGAGCGCCATCAGTTCGATCTCGGCGCGCGCCAGCTTGAGTCGCATCGCCGCGTCCGCCATCAGCGTTCGGCCACCCGAGCGGCGCTCAGCCCCCGCGGCATGCAGGTTGGCCAAATGCGCCTTGCAATCGGCCACGCCGGCGATGCTGGTGCGCTCGTGCGTGAGCAGGTACTTGGCAATGTCCCAGCCCTGACCTTCGCGACCGACCAGGTTTTTCCTGGGCACCCGAACATCGGTGAGGAACACCTGGTTCAGGTGGTGCTCGCCGTCGATCGAGACGATGGGCTTGACATCGATGCCGGGGCGGTCCATCTCGATCAGCAGGAAGGAGATGCCCTCCTGCTTCTTGCCGGTGCTGGCGGTGCGCACCAGGCAGAACATGTGCGTCGCCCAATGCGCATAGGTGGTCCAGATCTTGGAGCCATTGATGACGTAGTCATCGCCATCGGCCACGGCCGTGGTCTTCAGGCTGGCCAGGTCGGAGCCCGCGCCCGGCTCGGAATAACCCTGGCACCACCAGTCCTCGCAACGGCGGATGCGCGGCAGGTACTGTGCCTTTTGCTCAGGCGTGCCGAAGGCGATCAGCACCGGCCCGAGCATGATCACGCCCATCGACAGCCCCACCGGCGTGCTGGCCGCCGCGCGCTCCAGGTCGAAGATGTAGCGCCGCGTCGGCGTCCAGCCCGGCCCACCATGCTCCTCGGGCCAGCCGGTGACCAGCCAGCCCTGTCCATCGAGTCGGCGCTGCCATTGAACGATGTCGTCCTTTTGCAGCATCTCCCCAGTGACGGTCTTGCGCTTGAGCTCGGGCGGCGTGTGGGCCTTGAACCAGGCGCGAACCTCTTGCTGGAACGCCAGGTCTTCTGGGCTGAAATCGATGTCCATCATGGGCCTTTATGGATACGCTTGCGGGTTAGATCGAGATGCCGCCGCCGCAGATCAGCGTCTGGCCGCTGACGTAGTTCGATTCGGGAATGCACAGCAGGTAGACCGACCCGGCCGCCTCCTCGGGCGTACCGCCGCGTCCCAGCGGAATGGTGCGCTCCATCATTTCCAGCAAATCAGGGTTGACGCCCACCTTGATCTTTTGGCCTTCGATGTCGATCGATGCGTTGCCGCCGGCCGACGCTTCGGTCAGCCGCGTCTTGATCATGCCAAAAGCGACGGCGTTGACGTTGACCTTGTAGCGTCCCCACTCCTTGGACAGCGCCTTGGTCAGGCCGATGATGCCGGCCTTGCCCGCCGAGTAGTTGGCCTGGCCCGCGTTGCCGCCGGTGCCGGCGATGGACGAAATGTTGACCACCTTGCGGAACACCTCCTGCCCGGCTTCGGCTTCCTTGCGCGAGGCGACGCGGATGAACTCCGCGGCGGCGCGCAAGATCTTGAACGGCGCGGTCAGGTGCACGTCGATGATCGCGTTCCATTGCTCATCGGTCATCTTCTGAACCACGTTGTCCCAGGTGTAGCCGGCGTTGTTGACGATGATGTCCAGGCCGCCGAAGCCGTCGATGGCGGTCTTGACGAATTGATCGGCGAAACCATCAGCGGTAACGCTGCCAGCACAGACCAGTGCCTGGCCGCCAGCGGCCTTGATGTCGGCCGCGGTCTGCTCGGCCGGGGCGGCGTCGAGGTCATTAACGACCACTTTGGCGCCTTCGCTGGCGAGTTTCATGGCGATGGCGCGGCCAATGCCGCGACCGGAACCGGAGACGATGGCAACTTTGCCTTCGAGTTTTTTCATGAGATGTGTCCTTGCTTGTGATTAAACGGAGAGAGATAAAAGCCGGGCCGCCAAACGGCGGCCTCAGTTCACGGCCACCACCGCCTCGCCGGCCAGCGTGATTTCGCCTGTCGCCTTCGTCGCGCTGATCTGAACGCGCACGCAGGGCCGGCCTGCATGCTCGAGCTTTTCGACCACCTTGCCGCTGCAGCGCACGCGGTCGCCGAGGTGGGTCAGGGCCGCGAAGCGCACGCCATAGCTGAGGATCTGGCGCTGCGGCACCCATTCGGTGAGCGCGCGCCCGAGGTAGGCCATCGACAACATGCCGTGCGCGAACACATCCTTCATCCCCGCGCCACGGGCGAAGTCGAGGTCAATGTGGATCGGGTTGTGGTCGCCCGACGCGCCGGCGAACAGGGCCAGGGTGGTGCGGCTGATCGGCGGCAGTTCCAGCACGGGCATGTCGTCGCCGACCTCGATCGCTTTTACTTGAACGTTCATGAATACTCCTTCAGGCGTGGCGCACGACGATCACCGAATGCAGGTCGGCGACATGCTCGTCGAGCTGATTGGTGACCTTCGTGTCGTTGACGACAAACTCGAGCGCACCGCCCTTCTTGTCGAAAATGTCGGTGACCCGGGTCTGGAAGCGCAGCGTGTCGCCGGCGCACACCGGAGCGTGGTAGTCGAAGCGCTGCTCGCCATGCAAGACCTTGCGCAGGTCGATCTCGAGCGTGTCGAGCAGCTTCATCAACACCCCCGAATCGCTCTCGGCGCCAAAAATGAATGTCGGCGGCGCCACGACGTTGCGGTAGCCAGCAGCTTTGGCGGCTGCGGCATCGAGGTGGATCGGATCAGTGAGGCCGATCACCTCGGCGAAAAAACGGATGCGCCCCTTCTCCACATCCCACAGCGTAGGCGGCACCTCGTAACCGATGAATTTCTTGTCAATCATGGGACTTCACTCCTGGTTTTCCGCGCCGGTGCTCACGCGGCCTGGTAAAGCGTGACGACGCAAGCGCCGCCCAGACCGAGGTTGTGCTGCAAGGCCACGCGGGCGCCCTTGACCTGGCGCTTGTCCGCCGTGCCGCGCAGTTGATGGGTCAGCTCGTAACATTGCGCCAGACCGGTGGCACCCAGCGGATGCCCTTTCGACAAAAGGCCGCCGGACGGGTTGGTCACGACCTTGCCGCCATAGGTGTTGTCGCCGTCCAGCACGAATTTCTCGGCGCCGCCCTCCGGACACAGGCCCAGCGCCTCGTAGGTGATCAGCTCGTTCTGCGCGAAGCAATCGTGCAGCTCGACCACATTCACGTCCTGCGGGCCGATGCCAGCTTGCTGATAGACTTTTTGCGCTGCACCGCGCGCCATGTCGAAACCGACCACGCGCATCATGTCGTGCGACTCGAAGGTACTGGGAATATCGGTCGTCATCGCCTGGGCCGCCATCGAAACGCGCGTGTCGAGCCCGTGCTTCCTGGCGAAGGCTTCGGAGCAGATCACCGCCGCGGCGGCGCCGCAGGTCGGCGGGCAAGCCATCAAGCGGGTCATCACGCCCTCCCACAGCACCGGCGTGTTCATCACCTCATCGACCGAGACCTCCTTGCGGAACAGCGCCAGCGGGTTGTTGGCGGCATGGCGGCTGGCCTTGGCGCGGATGTGGGCAAACGTCGACAGCCGGGTGCCGTACTTGTCCATGTGCGCCTTGCCGGCACCGCCGAAGTAGCGAATGGCCAAGGGGATTTCTGGGTGCCCGACGAGCTCGGCGGTGGCGCGATCGAATGCCTCGAACGGCGTCGGCCGGTCCTCGAACTGGGCCTTGATGGCGCCGGCCGCCATCTGCTCGAATCCCAGGGCCAGCACGCACTCGGCGGCGCCGCTTTCGACCGCCTGGCGCGCCAGGAACAGCGCCGTCGATCCGGTGGAGCAGTTGTTGTTGACGTTGACGATGGGGATGCCGCTCATGCCCACCGGGTAGAGCGCCCGCTGGCCGCAGGTCGAGTCGCCATACACATAGCCGACATAGGCCTGCTCGATCGTGGGGTACGCGATGCGCGCGTCGGCCAGGGCCTGGCGAACCGCCTTCTCGCCCATCACGTGATAGGGCTCGCTGGCGCCCGGCTTAGTGAACGGGATCATGCCGACGCCGGCGACGATGACTTTATGACTCATGACTCTGACTCCTCGGGTTGAAGCGTCGGCTGACGCTGATGAATGGTCGTTCCGCGAACGGCATGACCTGATTGGGTGTCAAGGAAAGAATTCGGCGCAACCACCTTGCTCCGATCACGCGGCTACCCATTGGCGCTCGATCTCGTGGCGCTGTATCTTGCCCGTGCTGCTGCGCGGGAACGCTGCGACATCGACAAACCGAATGTCCCTGGGAACCTTGTAGCCGGCCAACTGCGCACGGCACCATTGCGTCAGGGTTTGCGCGTCCGCGGCAGCTCCGGGCTTGAGCGCGACGAAGGCCAAGGGAACTTCGCCCCAGTGCGCGTCACTTCGCCGTACCACGGCGGCGTCGAGCACCGCCTCATGCGCGAGCAGTACGCGCTCAATCTCCGCGGGATAGATGTTCTCGCCCCCCGACTTGATCAGGTACTTCGCGCGGTCGACGAAATTCAGCGAGCCATCAGCCTGCCGAACGAACAGGTCGCCCATGTGGAACCAGCCGCCGCGAAAGTCGATCGCATTGACTTCGGGAGCATCCCAGTAGCCCGAGAACAGCGTCGGT
>Ga0255210_1000782_pt1 | contig 10532 bp, 9 predicted proteins | sample Miss_Yuk_RepA_8d_FD_188422 | JGI IMG/M metagenome (GOLD analysis project Ga0255210, IMG submission 188422) | Freshwater microbial communities from Mississippi River, Louisiana, United States - Miss_Yuk_RepA_8d | ecosystem: Environmental > Aquatic > Freshwater > River | place: USA: Louisiana...
CCCTTGCCCTCGTGCGCACCCTCGATGAGGCCCGGGATGTCGGCGATGACGAACGTGGTGTCGCCGGGCCCCACCGCGATGCCCAGCATGGGCTCCAGGGTGGTGAACGGATAGCCCGCGATCTTTGGCCGCGCGCGGGTGAGGGTGGACAGCAGCGTCGACTTGCCCGCGTTGGGCAGTCCCACGAGACCCACGTCGGCGATGAGCTTGAGGCTGAGGAGCACGTGGCGGTGCTCGCCTTCCTTGCCCTGCTCGGCCTCGCGCGGGGTGCGGTGCGTGGCCGTGGCGAAGTGCGAGTTGCCGCGGCCGCCGCGGCCGCCGCGTGCGACCACGAACGGTTCGTCGGGGACGCTGAGGTCCTTGAGCACGTTGCCGCGGTCGGCGTCGAGCACCACCGTGCCCACCGGCACCTCGAGGACGAGGTGTTCGGCGTTCCTGCCACCGCAGTTCCCGGGGGCGCCGGGCTCGCCGTCGCGCGCCGCGAACTGGCGCCTGCCGGTCAGGTGGTACAGCGTGTTGCAGTGCGTGGTGGGCACCAACACGATGTCGCCGCCGTCGCCGCCGTCACCGCCGTTGGGTCCGCCGCGCTGCACGAACTTCTCGCGGAGGAACGACACGCAGCCGTCGCCTCCCTTTCCGCCCAGCAGGTTGAGTTCGAGTTCGTCGACGAACATGGGGTTCTCGCTCGGCCGCCATCGATGCAGCGAGGCCCCGGAGCGCGTGCACCGGAGCCTCGGCAGGTTCCTCGGCCCCCATCAGGCAGGCCTCGGGGCGCCGGGACGTTGCATCGTCCCGGTCGTCAACAGGTCACGCGCCGGAAGCGGCGACCGGATCCACGTGAACCTTGCGGTTCGACTGGAAGCGGACAATGCCCTCGGTCAGCGCGAACAGCGAGTCGTCGCCAGCGCGCTTCACGTTGCGGCCGGCCAGGAACTTGGTGCCGACCTGACGGACGATGATGCCACCGGCCTTGACCGTCTGGCCGCCGTAGACCTTCACGCCGCGGTGCTGGGGGTTGCTGTCGCGACCATTCTTGGTCGAGCCCTGACCCATCTTGTGTGCCATGGTTTCCTCGCTTCTCTCTCAGCCGTTGATGGATTCGATCTGGATCTCGGTGTAGCGGGCGCGGAAGCCCGTCCGGCGACGGCTGTTCTTGCGGCGCCGGAACTTGCCGATGATCACCTTCTCGCCCTTGACCTCGGCGCGGACGACCTTGGCGGTCACCGACACGCCGGCCACGTGGGGCGTGCCCACCCGGCCCTTGGTCCCGTCGCTGATGGCGCAGACCTTGTCGAAGGTCAGGGTCGCACCATCGGCCAAGTCCTTGCGGTAGTGGATCTGGATGCGGTCACCGGACTTGACCCGGTACTGCTGGTTGCGGTCGTCGAGGACGGCGTACATGGACTTGCTCCTGGCTTGCTCCTGACGGGGGGCGACGGCCCCCCGGCTGGTCTGGCTGGGGTTGAAGGGCGGGAAACGATAGCGAGGCCCCCCGGGCTTTCAAGCCCGGATCAGGCCTTCACGCCAAGCCCCGCCGGGATGGCCACCTTGGCCTCCTGTCCGTCGCCGGTCAGGAAGCGGTAGTGGACCACGTCCACCGGGTAGCTCTGCTCGGGCCGGAAGAAGACCGTCTTCCCGGTCGCATCCTCCTGGTCCATCACCTGCCGACGCTTGTAGTTGGTCAGGTAGTCGTTCACGGCGGGCGCCGTGAAGACCTGCAGGGACGAGTAGCCCTTCAGGTTGAGGAGCGCGCGGACCTCGCGCAGGACCGCCAGCGACTTGCTCTGGACGGTGCGGGCCCAGCCGGAGCCCTTGCAGTGCGGGCACTGGGTGAACACCGTCCGCTTGAGGCCGGGCCCCACGCGCTGGCGCGTGATCTCCAGCATGCCGAACGGGCTGATGCGCCCCACCTTGATGCGAGCGCGGTCGCCGCGCAGCGCCTCGATGAGCCGCTTCTCGACCCCGCGACGGTGCCGCTCCTGCGACATGTCGATGAAGTCGATGATGATGAGGCCGCCGAGGTCGCGCAGGCGCAGCTGGCGCACGATCTCGGGGATCGCGTCCAGGTTGGTGCGGTAGGCGGTCTCGTCCAGCTCGGTACCCGGCTTGAACTTGCCGGAGTTCACGTCGATGGCGACGAGCGCCTCGGTCTGGTCGATGACGATCGACGCGCCGTTGGGCAGGTCGATCTTGGGCTGGAACAGCGCCTCGACCTCCTTCTCGATGCCGAAGCTGTGGAACAACGGCGTCGCAAGCTCGTGGAGCTTGATGCGATCCGCCATGTGGGGCATCAGCTTCTCGGCGAAGTCCTTGATGCGCAGGTACACGTCGCGGCTGTCCCCCACCACGTCGGCGATGTCCGGCGTGAAGAGGTCGCGCATGGCCTTCAGCACCAGGTCGGATTCCTGGTAGAGCAGCGCCGGCGCGCGCGTCACCTTGAGGCGCTGGGCCACGAGTTCCCAGATCTTCTTGAGGTAGTCGCGGTCGCGCTCGAGGTCCTGCAGCGACTTGTTGATGCCCGCGGTGCGGACGATGAAGCCGATGCCGCCGTGGCCGGTCTCGTCGAGTTCGCGCACGATGCGCTTCAGCCGACGGCGCTCCTTGCTGTCCTCGATCTTCCGCGACACGCCGCACTTGGGCAGGCTGGGCATCAGCACCAGGCAGCGGCCTGGCAGCGAGATGTAGGTCGTGAGGGTCGGCCCCTTGGTGCCGATGCCCTCCTTGGTGACCTGCACGACCACTTCCTGGCCGCGCTTCAGCAGTTGGTCGATGGTCGCGCGCGTGCGCGGCTTGCCGCGGTCGCCACGGCCACGGTCGCGACGACCGCGGTCCCGGCGACGCTGCACCGGACGCACTTCCGTGGCTGCTGCCTCGCCACCATCGGCCGGCGCCTCGGACTGGGCGGTCTCGCCCTGGTCGTCGCCGTCGTCCCCGGGTTCGCCGTGCCCCTCGGCCGACTCGCCCTCGGGCTCGGCAGCCATCGCGATCGGCTCGTCGTGGTCCTCGCCCGGGTGCTCCGCGTCGTGCGATCCCTCGCGGGAGTCGCCGTGGTGCTCGTCCTCGTGCACCTGCTGCACCTGGTCCTCGTGGGCAGGCTCGGCATCGGCAGCCTCTGCCGGGGCGCCCCCAGCCGCGGGCGCCGCAGCCCCTTCGTCACCCTCCTCGTCGTCGTCCGCGAGCGCGGCCTGGACCGACTCGGGGCCGTCGTCCGCGGACACGCGGGCGCGCCCCTCGATCACGTCCTCGAGGGTGAAATCAGGGCGACCGTAGGCCGGCAGCACGTCCGAGACGTGCAGGAAGCCGTTCATCCGGCCGCCGAAGCTGACGAAGGCCGCGCCGATGCTCGGCTCGATGTTGACGACCTTGCCCTTGTAGATGTTACCGAGATAGGCCTCCCGGCTTGCCAACTCGACGTGCAGTTCCTGCAGCACGCCGTCCTCCACCACCGCGATCCGGCTTTCCTCCGGATCCAGGGCGTTGATGAGCATCCTCTTCAAAGCGAACTCCTTTGCTGCGAGAGCCGGCGGCAGTGCCGCCGGTCGCCCGGCGCAAGTCAGGGTGGCCACCGTCGGCGCGCGGATGCGGGTGCATCGCGGTGCCGGGCGGTGCTGCGGCGCACGCACGGCGTGAGCCCTCCCCCCTGCTGGTCACTCGGGCAGACGAAATCGGGGACGATCCACGGCCCCTGCGTGCGGGACTCCCGGCCTCGCACGCGCGCAGAACGCGCGTGGCGCCGCGACGGATGGCGGCAGGCCTGGGGAGTCGGTGCATGCGGAAGACCATGGGGATTCCAAGGATTGGGGACGCCGCCCCTGCGGCGCCCTGCCGGATCGGGATCCGACCGGCAGGCGGACTCTACGGGCACGTGGCCCGGGTCTCAACGCTGCTCTGCAAGGCCCCGGAAAACGAACCAGCCACCCTGCCGGTCCGTGTGGCAGGGTGGCTGGCTCGCGACGAACCGGGCGACTCAGTCGCCCTGCTTGCCACCCTGGGTGCCGAAGATCTCGTCGCGCTGCTCCATCAGGCGCTGGCGCATCTCGAAGCGCTCACGCAGCACGCGCTGCATGGTGTCGTTCGTGTCCTGCGAACTGCGGATCAGGCTCGGGGTGATCAGCACGATCAGGGTCGAGCGCACGTCGCTCGTGATCTTGTTCTTGAACAGGTAGCCGAGCACCGGGATGTCGCCCAGCAGGGGCAGCTTGAGCTCGGTGTCGGTCTGGGTGCGGTTCACGAGGCCGCCGAGGACCGCGGTCTGGCCGCTCTTCAGCAGCACCTTGGTCGCGATCGTGCTGGAACCGACGCGAGGCAGGGCGATCTGACCCTCCTGGCCACCGGCGCCGACGGTGAACACGTCGAAGCCGGGGGGCGCGAAGGCCGTGGAGCCGGTGCCCGTGAGCGCGGTGCGCTGCGGGATGACCTCCATGACCATCTTGTCCGTGCCGGGCACGACGTGCGGGGTGGCGAGGAGCTGGAAGCCCACGTTGACCGGGGAGTCGTCACCTTCCTCGAGCGACAGCAGCAGACCGCCGGCCTGACCCTGTTCGGTGCGGGCCTGCGCATAGCGCACGGCCTCACCCACGAAGATCGTGGCGGTCTGGTGGTCGAGGGCGGTGATCTGCGGAGCCTGCAGGATCTCGGACTGCGAGTCCTTCTTGAGCAGGCGCAGGGTGGCCTGAACCTGCGTGAAGTTGAGCGCGCCGAAGATCACGTCGGGCATCTGGGTCTCGCCGGTCGGGTTCAGCGTGCCGTCCGCGAAGGGACCGACGCCGTTGTCGTTGGCGATGATGTTGTCGTCCCAGCCGCCGGCGCCGAGGTCGAAGGGCAGGCGGTGCGGGATCTGGCCGAGGTTCATCGAGGCCGACCAGCCGTTGCCACCCGGGTTCACGCCGACGTCGAGGATGTCCTCGTTGGTCGTCGTGACGAACTTCACGTCCAGGAAGATCTGGGCGGGCTCGACGTCGACCTGCGAGATGATGCGGCGCACCTCCTCCACGACGGGCTTGGTGTCCTTCACGACGAGCACGTTGAGCTCGGCGAAGTAGTTCAGGGTGCCGATCTCGGGCGTGACGATCTGCTTCAGGGCCTCGAGGATGGTGAACTCCATCTCGCCCTTCTGCTGCTGCTGCTTGTTCATCCGGTTGAAGACGTACTCGGACTCGAGGTACGGGACGTACGTCGAGTTCGGGCGCACGTAGCGCAGCGGGAACGTCTCCATCACGAGGTCCTGCTGGATGTTGGCGGCAGGCACCACGCGCAGCACGCCACGGTCCTCCTCGACGACGACGAAGCCGAGCGTCTTGACGGATGCATCGAGGGCATCACGCCACGGGATGTTCTTCAGGCGCAGGGTCAGGTTTCCCTTCACCTCGGGCGAGACGATGATGTTCGCGCCGGAGATCTTGGCGATCGTGTCGATCACCTTCTGGATGTCGGTGTTCTCGAAGGCGAAGTAGACGCGCGGCGGCTTCTCCACCTTCAGCACGTCGCCCTCGGCCTCGGTGATGACACAGCCAGCCTGCTCGGCCACGAGGTCGAGCGCCTGGCGCCATGGCACGTCCTGCAGGTCGATCGTGACGTTGGCCTCGATGCCCGGGTCCATGATGATGTTGACGCTGGCCTTGCGACGGATGCTGCTCACCACGTCACGGAGGTCGCGGTCCTTCAGCTTCAGCGTCAGGCGGCTCGCGCGGTCACCCTCGGCATCGGTCTTGATGTCCTCGGTGCCGCCCTGAGTCGCAGGCTGCTGCGCAGCGGGCGGATTGACCGGAGGGGTTTGCTCCTGGGCGGACAGAACGCCTGCAGACGCGGCGAGCACCGCGGCGCAGAGCATCGTGTGGATACGGACCAACATCTTCGTTCCTTCGTGTGGATGGATCTGGTTTCGTCGCGCGAGACCGTCAGCGGTCCCGCTGGTTCGTCTCATCGGCCCGCATGCTGGCGGGCTTGAGGGCAAGTTGGGGAACCGCCGATGGATCCGCGACGATCGGATCAGGTTCCGTCGTGCGCGCGCGGCGGCGATGTCGCCTGCCTGCGCGCGCGACACGCATCAGAGCGTGCGGATGAGCGTGAGACCGCGGAACACGAACGTGACCTGTTCCTCCTGCACGGCCTTCACGACGAGCTCGTCGCTGACGTACTCGCCTTCCTCGAACACCTGGCCGTTGACCAGGACGCCGGAACGGCCCTCCTGGTTGACCATCACGCCCTGGATCCTCAGGTTGAGCTTGCGGAACTCCAGCGCGGTGACGGCCTTGACGTGCAGGGCCTTGGCGCGGACCTCGAGGACGCGACGCGGGTCGTCCTGCGGCACCCCCATGCGGTTCTGCATCAGCTCGAACCGGTTCTTGGCGTCCTCCAGGTTCCCCGCCTCGAGGCTCTGGGTCATGCTCGCGAGCAGGTCCTGGAGCTCGGCTTCGGGCATCCAGGCGTCGCGAACCTGGTCGCCCTCGTTGCGCTTGCCGATCTCGTCGGCCTCCTTGGCCAGTTCGGTGACGACATCGAGCACCTCGCGCGACCAGCGCAGCTTGAGCGGCTGGTAGCTGATCATGCCCTTCTCCACCACCTCGTCGATGCGGGTCTGGATCTGTGCGAGCCCGTCCTTCAGCGCCTTCTCGAGGCTGAACTCCTCGAAGATCGTGATGCCGGGCTTCTGCGACCGCTGGAGCAGGTCGCGCAGCTTCTGCACCTCGCCCACGTACTGTTCGATGAGCGCCTTCTGGTCCTTCACGGGCACGGTCGGCTGGCCGTCGGGGCCCGCCACGCGCTGGCGCGGGTCGACGAAGATGTCGCGGCGACCCTGCGGTCCCTTGTGCTCGTAGCGATCGATGCGGATCGCCTGCAGGCGCTTGAAGATCTCCTCGCGGAGGTTGTCGCGCTTGTCGTTGTATTCGGGGATGCGGACGTCCTCACCCGAGTTGGGCGCGTTGTAGACGTACGTCTCCATGGTCAGCTTGACGCGGTGCACCACCTCGCCGTCGCGGGTCTCGGGCTCCTCGTTGGCCGTCTTGCCGCCGGCGTCGATCGAGAAGTTGGTGATGCTGACGAATCGCTCCCAGTTCTCGATGAAGTTGACGAACCGCAGGAACTGCCAGAGCGTCGCGGTGAACTCGTACTGGTACTCGATGCGCGAGAAGCGCTCGACCTGCTTGCCCGGCGTGGGGCGCGGGGCGCGGCCGGGCTTGAACTCGATCGCGCGGATGCCCGCCTGCTGCTCGAAGGCGTTGAGCATCTTGACGAACTGGTTCAGGTCCCTGCTGTCGGGCAGGATCTTGACGTAGTCGCCCAGGTTCTCGCGCAGGATGATCACCTCCTGCTCCGAGTTGGGGATCTTGGCGATCTTCTGCTCCGCGGCCATGACCTCGGCGCGCTTCTGCTCGGTTGCGAGCCGCGTCTCCTCGATCACGCCCATCGTGTAGAACACGCCGGCGCCGGCGAGCGCGCACACGAGTGCGGACCCGCCGCCGATGAGCCAGAGCTTCCGGTTCTCGTTCATGGGTGCCATGGTTTCACCTCAGCCCTTCACCTGGGTTGCCGCGGACTTGCGCCCGGTGGTCTTGGCCTTGGGATCCTCCTTGACGCGCGGCTGGAACTTCATGTCCAGCGCGAACGAGAAGGACTCCGGGGGTTCACGCTCTGCGTTGGTCTCCTGCTTGCCGCCCGGGTCCGACTTGGCGGCGAGCTCCTTCGCGAAGGGCGCGCGCTCGATGTCCTCGTGGACGGATGCGATGCGACCGATCTCCTTGCCCTGGACGTGGCCGGGCAGGGCCATCGTGGTGCCGTTGCGCGCGTCGTCCTTGACGGTGACGCCGTCGAACCAGGCGAGGTGACGCTCGGTGTCGCCGTCGTTGTTCACGACGTCGATGAGTTCGTCGACCGTCTTGGACCACAGGCGGCGGGACTTGCCGATGTCCTGGATGGTCTGCACACGGTCGAGGTAGTCCTTGCGGTTCGCCTCGAGCCGGTCGTAGTAGGCCGAGCGCTGCAGGGCTCCTGCGAGCTCGGTTGCCACGGTCTCGTGCTCGGACTCGGCCGATGCGAGGTCACCGAAGTACACGACGCCGAGCCAGCCCAGCGTCGAGCACGACGCGAGGGCCGAGACGAAGGTGACCGCCAGCGCCCTGCTGCTGACCCGCTGACCGCGGCGGTATTCCTGGGGAAGAAGATTGATGCGAATCATGTTCCTGTTTCCTCCTCACATGGCCGCCGCGAGGCCGATGGCCACCGCGAGCTGGGGTGTGCACTGGTTGAGCGCCTCGACGTCGACGTTGTCGGAGCGGACCTTCAGTCCCTCGACGGGGTTCCAGACGCGGGTGCGCTTCTCGAAGATGCGTTCGAGGCTCTCCTCGAGGAACGGGAGCAGGGCTGAGCCACCGCTCAGCATCACGTCCTGGACCTCGCCGTCGAACTGGTTCTGGAAGAAGTCGAAGGAGAGGTTCACCTCGTTGCCGAGGTCCTCGAGCACCTGGCTCACCGCCTCCTTGACCTCCTCGAGTTGCTCGCCGGGATCGCGCTTCAGCGCCTCGGCCTGCACGGGATCGAGGCCGAAGCGGCGCATGATCGCGTTGGTGAGGTCGTAGCCGCCGATGGGCACCTCGCGTGCGAAGTGCGAGGTGTTGTTGCGGAGGATGTTGATGCAGGACTTGGAGGCGCCGATGTCGAGCAGTGCGACGGTGCGCTCACCCTCCTGGATGCCCGGGCTGACCAGGTCGCCGAGCTCGAAGGCATTGCCCAGCGCGAAGCTGTCGATGCCGACCGAGACGGGCTGCAGGCCGAGTTCGAGCAGCATGCGGGTCTGCTCGTCGATCATGGACCGCTTGGCCGCGACGAGGAGCAGGCGCGATTCGGGGCGCCCCTCGGGGGAGGTGACCTCCATCAGCTTCTGGTGGTCGATCTCCACCTCGTTCACGTCGAACGGGATGTACTTGTCCGCCTCCAGCCGGATCGTGCTGGCGAGCTTGTCGTCCGGCACGTCGACCATGCTGATGTAGCGGAAGATGACGTTCTTGCCGCTCACGGCAGAGGCCGTGCGCTTCGTCCGGAACTTGCCCTGCTTCAGCAGGTCGGAGAGTGCGTCCTGGCGCGACTGCTCGTTGGGCACGTCCACGCGGGCGAAACCCGTGATGACGAAGTCGTACTTGTCCTGCGTGATCTCAACTGCCTTGATGCTGCTCGATCCGATGTCAAGGCCGACGATGCTCTTGCGATGCTTCAGCATCCTGTCCTCGGTGGTTGTGCCGTGCGGTGGGCCGGTCGAACGCCGGCCTCTCCGGGGACCTATCGACCACCGCAGCCCCTCCGGTTGAGTCCGATCCGGCCGAGGCATCCGGACCCCGCGACAGGCCGTCCAGCCGCACACCACCGTCCCGGAACGGGACGGGTGCCTACTCCTCGCCGAAGCGGGCGTCGACGAGGTCGACGAGGGCGCGCACCTGGGCCTCTGCATCCGGGCCCTCCGAACGCAGCAGGAGCACGGTGCCGGGCTCGGCCGCGAGCATCATCATCCCCATGATCGACTTGCCGTCGACCAGTTCGTCCGCATCCGACCTGCGCACCTGCACGGCCGACGCGTAGGCGTTGGCCACCTGGACGAACAGGTGGGCCGGGCGGGCGTGCAGGCCGTGCCTGTTGCGCAGGGTGACCTGCGCCTCCACCACCGAGGGCCCGGGGTTCATTCCTTGGGCACCATCTCGCCCAGCAGGTCGCGCAGGGCCTTGTCGTCCCCGGCATCGAGGCAGAACCGACGGAAGTCGCCGTTGCGGGCGAGCATCGAGATCCAGCGCAGGCAGCGCAGGTGCGCCTCGGCGGCGTCCGCCGGTGAAACGAGGAAGAAGAGGATGTGCACGGGGCGGCCGTCGATGGCGTGCCACTCGAGCCCGCCGCGCACCCGGCCGAACACGAGGTGCGCCTTCTCCACGTCCTCCGACTTCACGTGCGGCACGGCCACGCCGTTGCCGATGCCGGTGGAGCCCAGCGACTCCCGGTCGAGCACCTTCTTGCCGAGGGCGGTGACCTTCTTCTTCGGGACGATCCCGGCTGCGCTGGCGGCCTGGACGAGTTCCTTGATGGCGGCGTCCTTGGTGGTCGCCTGCACGTCGGCAAGGATCGTGGCCGACCGGACGAGTTCGCTGATCATGGTGCGGGGGTGGAGTTCGGGGGCAAAGGTCTTACCCCCGGAGGCTCCGGCGAACAATCTCCTCGTAGGTCTCCTCCTCGCCGGCCTTGCCACCGCGGGTTCGGGCAGTCTTCCGCGGCTTGGCAGCCGCTGCCCCCTTGGTCCCGGCGCTGCCCTTGCGGTCCTTGCGCTTCTCCTTGTGCTTGCGCAGCTGGGCCTCCATGCGGTCGAGCAGGAGGTCGACGAGCGCCGCGAAGGACTCACCACTCTCCTTGGCGACCAGCGGCCGGCCGCGCCGCAGGTGGACGATGAACTCCACCTCGGGCTTCTTGTGCGCGTTGTCGGCGATCACCTCGATGCGCGTGACGCGGTCGTTGTAGCGGGCGAGACGCGCGATCTTGGCCGCAGCGTTCTGCTGCAT
>Ga0255210_1000784_pt1 | contig 10530 bp, 13 predicted proteins | sample Miss_Yuk_RepA_8d_FD_188422 | JGI IMG/M metagenome (GOLD analysis project Ga0255210, IMG submission 188422) | Freshwater microbial communities from Mississippi River, Louisiana, United States - Miss_Yuk_RepA_8d | ecosystem: Environmental > Aquatic > Freshwater > River | place: USA: Louisiana...
TTTGTTTTAACAGAAGAACACAATTGTGTTGGTTGTCATTTGTTTGTTTTTTCATTTGTTTTTTCATTTGTTTTTCATGTTTCCTTCATCATTCTCCTGTTATGCAGAGAGTGAAAATTGATCACGATATTGATGTCGTATCACACTGAAACGATGTTGTACATAACAAATATAAAGATTGGCAAAAAGTAAAACTCCAATTAAAGACGCGTGTAATGGCTTGATGTGTAGTAATAATTCATACCAAAACCCATCATTCACGATATAGGCAACGCTTGATATAGCATAGCCTACACTTAAGAATGATTGAATGATTGCGTCAAATAATGCTGGTACAGTCCATGCCTCTGCATGATAAACTGTAAATGGTGCGATGATACAAAAGAGGGGTAAGAACACCATTGCCATTTCCATGTAGTAGGCAAAAGGGACTTTCATTGATACATTGTAAGGACTATGACAGATCTCACACTTTTTCTTGTGAGATGTGCGCATCCATGTAATAAGACATTGTCGATGAACATACTTGACCGAACCAGAACATGCACATGGAGAAAGAAAAGTCTCGTGATGAAGCTTTTCCTCCCCTAGACATATTCTACAAGAGACAAGTAAATCCGAGTGAGAGTGGTAATCTGATTGTGATATCATGATGTTAAATGCAGTATATAAGCGTAAAGTGTACTATATGTAATGTAATGTGAGAGATAATCCAACATATCATTAGGTGCAAAAAAATCAGTTTTTTAACTTACTGACTCTTCTGCCTCGTTACTCACATTGTATGTGCAAAAAAATATAGAGTTTGCGCGGTTTTTTGCTTTAAAGAGTGCAATGTAAAAGTGAAAAGGCGACGTTGATGAGTGGTTATGAAAAGCGTGATACCATGTTGACAATTATTATGGGTCCAATGTTTAGTGGAAAAACCAACACATTGTTGGATTTTGAACAAGAGTTTGCCTCTCGTGACATGAAGGTTTCCATTGTGAAATACAAGCTTGACACCAGATATACAGATGCTGCTGTGATTAAAACTCACGACGGTCGTGTAAACAGTGGTAAAGCAAACGTGTGTATGTCCATGAAATTAAGTGACGTGGATGCTGATATTGCTAATGCAGATGTTGTATTGATCGACGAAGGACAATTCTTTAACGACTTGCATGCGTTTTGCAAGAGATGGATTGGTAGCAAGACCATTGTTGTGAGTTGCCTCAATGGAGATTTTCGTCAAGAACCATTCAAGCCCATTGTTGAAATTCTTGGTATGGCTGATGAAATACTGTACAAAAAGAGTACCTGCACCAAGTGCGGAAAAACTGCACCATTTACTGTTCGAACGATTGCAAGTGAAGAACAAACATTGATTGGAGCAGACGATATTTACCAACCAAGGTGTCGTGCATGTTTGTCTGTTTAAGTTCAACCTCTCTTTACCCTATTACCACACAATTGTGTGTTGTTTATATCCATGTCCATCATCGATATGCTTTTAGTACATTTCAATGCTTGCAATTTCAGAAGTTAAACTCTTCTTTGCAGATGGCTTGTAACACATATATGCTCCACCAGCAATAAGAACAGCAGCAATAGCATAACAAGCATATGAGCAGTTCTTGTACATAGTTTGCTTATCTGCGTCTGGTGTCTTTCCATCCTCTTTCATTGGTGATGCTCTTCCACATAAGATAGCTGTAACTAGTAAGACAGCTGCTAAAACGAATAAGATGTGATGCTTTTCAAAATTCATCTCTTTTACAAACAAGGTACGAAAAAAACAAAAAAATAAAACAATCACACATCTCAACTCACCACCATCACCAAATCCTCATCTCAACCCTCACGCCAGACGTTGATAAAACGGCTTAAAGACATGACATGTGATTGGTAGATATATTTTTTGAGTATTTTGTGGGTTGGCGATGAGCAAGAGTGTGCATCTTCACGTAAAGGGATATTTGTACGTGATGTATCATGAGACCTTTCAACAGTATGTAGACGAGTATGTGAGTAGTGCAAATGTCGAGAGGGAGGTGTATAAATTGGGCTGGACAGTAGATCCAGAAGGAAGAATGAGAGATTACACAACAAGCTTTCTTACACCTTGCAAGTTTTTGTATGTATCACAGTTGTTTGATGATGGATACAGAGCAGAGCGTATTCTTTTCTATTTGTTACGACGAGAAAGATTGAACAAACATCGTGAGTTTTTCAATGTGTCGTGTGAAAGGGTGATTGCAATTATCAAACGGTTGGAACGTTTGCAACATGAAATGGCATTTTCAAGGCTCTATGCAATGATGTGTTTGCAATGTATTCCTTTTAAGATACTGACACAATTGAGTCAATTAGACGAGGCTGCCGAGTATATTGATCGTTTAGTACCAAAAGAGTTTGATCAATCTTGCAGCATCAATGATTATTTAGAACAGTTTCGGTATCGACCAAAAGACTTGACATTTGCTCGTGAACGAGGTTTTTTATTTCCAGAAGAATCTGATATACAAATGTTGGTGAGAAATGCAACAGAACACACACGAGACACCATTTTTCATCGTCGCTCCTCTGCAGACGACACAATGGATGATCTATCTGCAGATATGGATGCTTTAAGCATCAGCGATATTTAAAGAAGAATCTGAGGTTATAAGCAAAGGTCTTTTGACTTTTCGTCAACAGATTATATTGCGACTGGGAGTGTGTGTCTGTATAGATGTTTGTATATACATTGGAAAGCGTTTCTTGTAAAATGTGATGTGCGGTATATGTCATAAAAGCAAGGTTGCAAATGGCATATAATATATACCAAACGTACAACGATGTGTTTGTGTGATACCAATTGTTATGAAGAAGCAACAGAGAATAAATGTGTGCAAATACAAAGACTGTGGTTGACCAAAGCATTGGATAAGGAAATGAATAACAAATATACATACCAAAGGTAATATATGCAAGATCAGCACCAGGGGATTGATGTTTGGAGTGAATGTAAAAATAAGTGGTCATTAGAATGGTGAGTGTCCAGTGAAACATGCCATTGTTGGCAAACCATGTATCTGCACATGCTATGATAAACGTAAAGAAATACAAATCTGTTTGTCTGTCTGATACCATACGTAAGATTTTGAGGTTATCGACAAAGGCATTTGTGATTGATTGTTGGTTGCATTTTGAACAGAGAAAAAAAAGCAAATGACCACATTCATTGTGCATCTGACCAACAGCCATGGATGGAATGAGATATAATCCTTGAAGACTTAACATGGCATAGTTGGTGCAAACAAGAGTTCCAATGATACAAATGGCATACCAAAACAACATTCGCAAGATGCAAACAAACGTGTATTGTGATACATTTGGTTGTGTGTGTGTTGCGTCAGAGTTCATGTTGACAAAGAATGAAAAGGAAACAAGGATGAGGTGTCGTAAATCATTTTTGCGTCTTGTACCATTTGTGATGAAAACACAATTGTGTTGTCGGTGTTGTCGGTGTTGTTGTATGAGTGCATGCACATCTAATCATCAAGACATGATAAAGCGGATGAAAGGATAGAATCCATGTGAAGATCGTTTTCAATGTGCGTTGGGGTGAGTTTGAGTTTGCTTTCCTCCACGGTTTCAGAGGATACGAGATGACAGCTGATTCTTGAGTATATGGTTTCTGTGGTGGACTTGTAGGTAAATGTCCACGATGTCGAGGTAGCCTTGATACAATCCTGACGAGCATTCTGCAGGTTGTCATATTCAACATATACTTTGCTTCGGTTGGAGCTTCTGTGGATAGCAAGTGCGTTTGTAAAGATAGTTTGCCATTGGGTGACCATAAGAAGTTCAGTGGCATGAGCACAGATAAAAAAGGAAGATTTGTTTGCAAGTTTTTTTCTGCAAACGTTGGCTGCAAATAGAAAGTTAACTTTTGGCTTTGCAAATGGAAGAAGCTTTTTGCTTATGTGACGATTTGTCATGGATACCGTCCAATGTTGTGGCAGACGTTCTTCCAGTTTGGTTGCTATAAGTGCTCTGTCTCTGTCATCAGGTGTATCAAAGCAAACGTATGCATCTGTTGACGAACATTTGTGAATCCAAATGGATGTTTCAAAGTGTTGACGCAGAACTTCCTCTCCATCGCCGTCTGATAACCCACCAATGGTTAAGGTGTAAACGGTGTCTGAACTATGTGATGGAGGATTAGGGCTAGTTGGTTCTTCTGTAACGTCTGCTTTTTTGTGTAGAGGAACGACACGACTCACAATGTTAATTTTCATTGGAGTGGCACTGGAAGATGATTCACGATTTTGTACAATAGATGCAAATAATGATGCAAATGACTTTTGATATGTGTTGACCATGTTAATTTGTTGGATGAAAAAGACAATCTGCAGCATGTTGAAAATCATTTTTGCCTTGATGCATATATCACACAATTGTGTGGGGTTTACATTTATGTGTTTTATGTAATGGGTTTTTATGTAATGACGTTCAAGCAACATTTCGTTGCCATACATGATCAAAGTCGTCATTCTCAAGCACATCATCATTATCGGCGTAATAACAGGACGAGTAGGCGTCTGTATCGGAAGCGAAGGATTGAGTGATTGGACAGGAAAGAGAGATGTTAGGTTGACAAAAGTCCACAATAGAGATGTGAAGACGTTTGCCACTATCCAGATAGTGTTGAAAGTGTGAGCAAATGTCTACGAGTGTATAGTTATATTCTTGCAACACCTGCAGACAAGCTGTTAGTTGTTCTGTATTGTTCAGTCGAATGCATTTCTCAAACTCACATCCGTCCAACGCAATGTCCAACGTGAAACTACTAGACAGATGTTGTAGCCACCAACGAAACATGGTTGTATAAATGGTGTAATCAAAGTACGCGTAGCAAAGGTTGTGAAGGTTTGCATAATGATGTGATTGTTGTTCACCGCCGCGTGTCTTTGCTTCCATGGGACATGAGGAGAGTGACATGGGTTTCCAGGTGTGGTTATTGACGAGATATGTGAGATCCCATTCGGAGGTTGATCCCCAGCAAAAATCAAACTCGGTTGTTAAACAACCATGATCGTGTAAGGTGCTTAAACATGAATGTGTTTGTGAATGACAGCTGCACCAATGAGGTGACGAAGGACTTCGTGAAAGTATCCGATGTCGCGTTCACAAGCGTCTGCAAGGGGCATGGATTGGAGAACGTGAGGATCTTCGTCGATAAAGCCTTGTATGCGTTGGATACCCCCACATTCGTCAAAGAGAGTTTGGTGGCACAAGTCTTTGCATTGGGTGCAGATGTGGTCAAGAATGGAGATAGAGGTTGGCAAGTTCATGTTTGAAAGTTATTGTGCAGTTAACTAGATGTGCAAAAAACAGTTTTGTTCATTTCACACACTTGTGTTTGCACTTTTTCGATTTAAAGATATGAAACGACCTTTCAGTGATGCCGGAGTTTGCTGAGGTGTGGATTTTGGGTGAGGCGTTAAGACGTGTTCTTTCGCTTTCAACGAGTGAGGTGTTTTCGCATGGCAAGATGTTATTTCTTCACAAGGAGGGTAAACTTGTTCAGCTGACATTTGGGTTGCATGGTGGAGTGACTCTGGAGGGAGATGAGGTTACGCATGTGAAACGCACTGCAATTAGTGGAGGATGGAAGAAAGTTTGTGAATCTGATCTTCCAACGTCGACGTGTGTGATGAAGCTAGATGCGGATGGGTGGAATGAGATCAAAAAGAAGTGGAGTAAGAAACGTAAACAGATTGGTGCATTGTTATTGGAGCAAGACAGTTTGGCTGGTATTGGGTTAGCGTATGCAAGTGAGAGTTTGGGCAAGGCTGATATACATCCAACTCGTCATGCGAATAGTTTGACGGATGTGGAGTGGAAGGTGTTGGAGAGTGCATTATTTTCTGTGCGAGAGGATGTGAGTAGTAGATACGAGGAACATATAAGGGGTATGGATGAACGGGAGTTGCGTGTGTTTGTGCATGATTGGTTTGAGAACTTGTACAAGGTGCGATGTTTGGAAGTGTACAAGGGAAAAAACACGATTCGAGTGTTATCAGGTGGAAGACAGTATTATGTGAAACAATGAGATGAGGAAAAAAGATCACACAATTGTGTAGTGGAGTATTGTTTTTGCATTTTTTTCTTTTTCCTTGCATGAGGAGTAAAGATGGAGGAGTTTGTGAGAAAACAACTGTTGGGTGCATCGCTATACATGAGATGTGTTACGGAAGGAGGAAAGATTCACATGGACGAGTTACAGTCTCGATTGCATACATTACAAGCACATGGTAGATATTCAGATTGTTCTGAAGAAGAGTTTGCGCAGATGTGTGGACTTCACAAACAATCGTCAGATAGCTGTTTCAGTATGATGAAAGCAATTCAGTTGTACTATTTAGGAGACGATTTCTACGCGCGTGCAAGCAAATCTCCATGTTCCTATGAGGAGATTCAGACCCATTTTCAACATGAAGTACAAGATAAACGACAGCTATTGATGAGTTTTTCAACACGGCGTTTTATTGACTATTTGTTTGATCCATTTGAAGACCAATATGTTCTTCGTTCTCCAACGTCTAAAAAGACGATGTTATATTTTAGTGCAAATTTTATATCTGACAATGCTTTTCTTTCTAAAGATGAACTTGCTCTTGCATTTTCCTTTAAAGATAAGAAAGTTGCCCTTGCTCAGGGAAACTTTGGTCCTCCACATAAAGGGCATTATCAGTTGGTGAGACAAGGTGTGAAAGATTTGAAGCCAGATGTTTTAATTATACATGCCATGAACGATGAGAATGTGGAAAAGTCTAGACATGGAATATTGGATAATCATGGAAGTTTTGTTGTTTGGCAATCGTTTGCAGAATTGTTGTTTAGAGAATTTCCACATCTCACAATCATGTATTCATGTCAGTTATGTCACGATGAATATTTAGGCATTATGGGAGAAGGTATGAGAGTTGATTGTCCTGCACATTTTCGCACATGGAGTGAAAAAGCAAGCTATTATTGGATTCGATCCATTGAAGTTGTGACTGACCAAGGAAGAACCATGAAGGCGCGTACCCAGGAATTATGGGAGAAAGCAGATGCTTATTATAAGGAGCATGCCATGCCTCTTATTCATAGACAACAACAACTGTTGCTTGCAACCGAGAGAGAGACTGAACAAAATGAAGAATCTGTAATTCTTCCTTTTTATTTATATCCCAGACAGGAGGACAACTTGAGTGCAACTCGATTCTCCAAAGCTATTCAATCCAAGGGTTCACTCGATGATTATTTACCAGATGGATTGACAGCATCTGAAAAAGCACGCGTGTTGCGAGCTGTGAGATTTGTTGATCCAAGCGTGCAAGAGGACTTGCTCATTATCAAGAAATTTGACAACACCCAACTTCAATTTCCAAAGCAACTCACAGTCAAAGACTTGTCCAGTAAGCCAATTGAAGAGTTGGTAAAGTATATGGAGGAAGTGTTACGTCGCAAAAATATTGACATGTGGGTGCTTGATGGCATACTTTCAAAGTTTTCAGTACAATACTTTACATCTCAAAACCTCAAGAAATATCTTCGATGGATGACAATGGGCTTTTATAGAACCCATGAGATTGAAGATAAAACATGGCAATCAATAAGTACACTCTTTGACTTGTGGAAACGTTTGTCACGCGGTCGAGACAATTTCCTCACTCGATGGATTATGCAGTTGCCAGAAAGTATCAAATCTCAAGCTGAGTATGATGAGTTTGCACAACGCGTGAAGAATCAAATGTTAGATAATCAGCAACGAATGCTGAGAGCAGGATTTCACACATATTGTGATTCAGAAAATCGAGCATCTGAAATCCTTTCTGAAGATTCCAAATATTCACATTTCTTTATGTTGAGTGAATACATTGAACTGTGATAGAGATGTTGTAAAGAGCAAAAATACACACTTGTGTAGTTTAGTAAGTGAACCTGCATTCCATCAATGATTGACAATGATAGCAAGATGTTATACTATGCTTGGAGATCCGTATATGCTTTGCAAAACTCGACGAGGTTTGGTGATGGTTCTTTCATACCCTCATGGATGTCTTTCTCATATTGATGACAAATATCGACCATTGTCACACTGTATTTGCTTAACACGTCTACGAGCACCATTGCTTTGTCATTCTCACCTCTGTCAATGAGGTCTTTGAGAGTGTGAGGTGCCCATGTCTCTTGAAGAACATCAAAGTGTCCATATACATATGCACGAGCACATGATTCAATCTCGCATGTCCACATGTAAGCAAACACGTCTCTGTCATAATAAGCACAAAGAAGGTCGTGAACGTGTGAGTAGTTTCCTTCGTGCCATTGTTCCATTTCAAGAAGTTCATGTTTGGTGCGACATCTACCCAATGTATTCTTAATAGGTGTAACGCCGGTTGTGGTAATCTTGGTGAGGTATGCGAGCTTGAACTCAGGATCAAATAGTTGAGAATTGTTCATTGCATTGTATTCTGAAAGAACAGATAGGCATTTAACATGTTTGTTGACGATTGCTGCACCAATAAGATGAGCAAGACCAATTTTGTAAAAGAATGCTTCATTGCTTTCAAAGGCTGTAATGATATCTTGATCATGCATGGTGCAATAATCATCTCCATAAACAGATGAGAAGGAGAAGAAGTCTGCGTGAGCCATGGTGAGGTATTCTTTACCATTTGAGCTGTGGAATAGGGTTGATTGACAAGTGTCTTTGCACTCGTGACAGATTTCATTGAGAACTTGAAGAGAGGAAGTCATTGTAAGTGTAAAGTGTAAATGAATAAATGATGTGAATCAGTTTTTGGATGATGTGTGTTGAATAAAAAAAATTGCAAATTTTTTTCTCTTGGATAAAGAAAACAAGATGTCACAAGGTTATAACGTTCAAACACCAGCATACTTCAAGGTCAAGGACCCACAACAATTAGTTCAATTCAATTTGAACACATTAAACGCAACAGTCGTTTATCCAGATAGACACTATGAGACAGCTTCAGGTGTCATCTCAGCTCAAGCATTATTAGGTAATTGGGTTATGATTGTTGATGAAGTTCAAGGTGTTGTCACAACAGATTCAGCTGCAAACATTGTTAGTGCATTAAAGCTCAAGTTACAACGTGTTGCAAATGACCAAGTTTTCCAAGATGGTACACGTTTCTCATGTGCTTTACACAACTCTGTTGGTGCACAAGTTGAAGTCCAAGGTGGTCAAAATGTCACAATTGGTGATGCATTTACAATGGGTACAGGTGCATGTGGTATTTTTGATATCATTGTCACAGAGCAATACACAGGTGCAGGTGGTTCAGCAGACAGAGTTTGCATTGTTCCACGCACAAACATTGCATAAATGTCCAACAGTGGTAGGCATATTTATTTTCATCTTCACACACATGTGTGGCGTAACCGTGTATCGTCTTTATCTCACTCGGCAGAGTATTTTATATCCATTTGATATGTTGGCCAACGCAATCTGTTTGGATGCAAATAGGTCAATAGCAATACATGTTCGAAATGTATAGGGAAGAATCAACACTCCATTGTATCTCAACAAAACCCACAGGTGTGGAAGCATCTTTGTAAGATACCCTCCATCTTCACTATTGATAAATAGTATATCAAATTTGGCATGATGAGCAGTGCAAGCTGCCGCAAAAGTTGGGGTCGATGTGGAAGAAAGGATGCATTTGAAATCAGGTCTGACCTTTTTATATTGAGTGATGTTGTTGTTGCAAAGAAATGGATCACACATATCACACTCTTCAAAGTTGTTTGACAAACAATAAGGGCATGTCATGTCAGATGGGAAAAACGGAATGATGCGACTGTGAGGATGGTTTGCAAGTAAATGAGAAAACGCAATCATATTACATCCATGCAATGGGTTTATTTCACAATAATCAATGGGTTGGGATGTGGGGATATTGATAAGTGATTGAACCCATGTTACAAGAGGAAGGGTTTTTCCTGTGACACCATTAAATCCTGGACACCACGTTTGAAGCTTATTATCAATGGCTTCATTAAAGAGTTCGTGAAGAAAGAATGTGTTGCTTGACGTTGTGTCTGCTATAGAACGAATGGTTGAACAATATCCATAACCTGTGAGATCAAACCATACATCTGACCATGACCATTTCATATCCCCAACTTCAACGTCAACTTCGACTCCACTCATCTTTCATACACATACATCACACATATGTGTGTTTGTTACACGTCTTTAAATGCATTTCTGTTTCTTTCTTCAGAGTTCAGAGTATTGCATGGCGAATGTGTGTCCTTCTGTGCCAGGTGTGCAAAGATCACAATATCCACGTATGACGCGTTTGACGTTTTTGTGCATGCGAGCTTGCTTTTGTGCCCATTGATTAAGACTAGGCATTGCTTTGTCATTGTGTTTCATGAGTGCAATGAGGAATTCTTTGCAACGACGCTTGTCAGGCATGCATTCCCAGTTTGCAATGCATTTTCTCAATGCCATCCATAGGGTTTGTTTTGAAACAAGAG
>Ga0255210_1000786_pt1 | contig 10513 bp, 7 predicted proteins | sample Miss_Yuk_RepA_8d_FD_188422 | JGI IMG/M metagenome (GOLD analysis project Ga0255210, IMG submission 188422) | Freshwater microbial communities from Mississippi River, Louisiana, United States - Miss_Yuk_RepA_8d | ecosystem: Environmental > Aquatic > Freshwater > River | place: USA: Louisiana...
ATCACGATGTACTTCAAGAGCGGCGCTACAGGGTTGCTTGCGCTTTTCTCATCGGAGCGAACCTCCATTAGCGAGCACCCACTTCCTTATAAAACTTAGCTGCGCCAGGATGGAGCGGGATACCGATATCAATGGCCATGTCCTTTGGCGTTAGACCTGCGATCGCTTTATTGACCGCGGACATGGCATCGACATTAGCAGCCATCGTCTTTACCATGGTGTAGACAGTTTGCTCGGGTAGGTCGCAGGCAACAATGAGGTGAGTTGAGTAGCCTATTACTGCGACGTCCTTGTCCTGCTTGGGGTAGGTCCCTGCTTTAATCACCAGTCTGTTGTAACCAGGGTTTGCCTTTTTAAGGCTGTCCATGGTCTTATCGTCGACGGGCACAAGCTTGATATCCCTTGCGCTTGCCAAGTCCATCACCGACGAAGCGGGTGCGGTTGTCCCGAGAGTAAACACCTGCGCATGACCATCTTTCATCATCGAAACCGCGTCGGTGTAGCCAGCCTGAAAATTGACTTTCGCCAAACTCTGATAACTTAAGCCGTTGAGCTTAAGCACTTGATCGGTAAGTAACTCGGCCGTGTTGCCCTTTGGCTGCGTAACAAGCGTTTTGCCTTTCAGGTCGGCATAGTTGTTGATCTTTGCATCGGCGAGACTGACGACTTGAAAGTACTGAGGGTACAGATTGGCTAACTGACAGACCTTGCTAACCTTTTTAGGGTACGGAGGGCGTCCTTCCATCCCATCGACGGTCGTACTTGAATTTCCGAAGCCAATATGCGCTTTCCCCTCATCAACCCCGCGTACATTGGCGATGCCAGCGCCCGGTGTTGCGGTAATCGACAACCCAGGGATTGCTTTTTCCCACATGCCTTTAAGTGCGCCGCCAAGGGGTACCCAAACGCCACCTTGTGGTCCGGTCATAAGGGTCATTTGCTGTGCGCTAGCGAGTGATACGCCAGCCGCCATGCCTAAACTCATACCCACGCGAAGTAACATGCGCTTTGCAGAGTACTTTGTACCGACTTTTTTAAGCCTGTTGTTTGTTTGGAATTTCATCGGGCCTCCTCGATAATGATGGTGTGATGCAGCCAAGATAATGCCATCATTAAAGCTATTGACGTTGGCTTGTCATCAAGTTGGCTCAAATGAGTTCTTCTACCCTTGAAATATTCCACTTTCGCTCTCAGGTAAAGCTTATGTCCAGCAATCCAAAAATCAGGATTCGCCAATACGAATCGGCGATTGAAGGCTACGAGCAAATGATTAGCTCGTATCGCGAAGCGATTGAGCATTTAAAGAAGGACGACAGTGCCAAGGCGCATTTGGCCGCGTATCAGGCGAGAAAGCATCGCCAAGAGGCTGATCGCCAGATCGCTCAAGCGGAGCAAACCGAAGCGCCGCCTTTAGCGGCAAGGCTTGCCGAAGAGGATGAAAAGCAAACCAAGTCTGCCTTCGGCAAGCTTACTGTCTTTACGGTCGTGGTGCTAGGTGCAGTGCTTGTGGCGATTTTCGCAGGGACTACGGGTGATTTGAGTAAGACCTGGAAGACCGACTCGGCAGGGGATTTCGCGAAATCGGTACAGTATCCCAGACAGTAGGTTTCATCGTGCAAGGTATCCCGTCAAATCATCGCTGGGCAGAAGGTTGAGCGCCATTAAGCAACGCTGATGATTGCTAAGCGCGCTCCATCGTGGGTTTGCCGGCATCGATTTGCCAACGTGAAAGGCTTTTATGATTCGAGCCCTTTACTCGCGTGTCTTCAATCGCAAAAAATTCAATGCGTGCTTTGTCCATACTTAAATGCAAGAGCGCAAAACTACCGGGCCGCCCATCGCCCCATCGAAGGTGGGGATTGTCGAGAATCCGTCTTGTAACACGTGCCTCATCCCAACCGCGGCGACTAATGCCGCCTACCGTCCATTCGCTGGCGATGGTTGGATGTTCGCTGATCTTTCGCTCAATGATTCGGATCTGCTCAGCACTAAAAGTTGGATCGATATAATCAAGAACAACGGAGTTTGGCAGATCGCTTGCAATGGCTGTGTGTACATCGCCGCCAATCACAAGCAAGTGTCCAAGTCCGGCCAGCACTGCATTTGATAATAAACGAGAGCGTGCAAAAGGGTAACCATCCCAACCATCGCTCCAGTAACGTGCGGCCTTGCCATGCCCGTCGAGCGCAGGGCTCATTAAGGTTGTTTGGGCGATGACTGGCCACTGGCTCGACTGCTCGGCCATTTGCCGAAACTGCTGCTGCGCCCAAAGCTCCTGGGCTTTACCGAGCATGCTGCGTTTGGTCTTGTAGCGGTCCCCGCAGTCCTTGCTCAGGGCGATCCTTCTTGCCCCACCGGGCTCGGCACAGGCCTGCAGGTCTTTATGCTGTCGTGTGTCGAGCAACAATATATCGGCGACTTTGCCCCAGATAATGCGCCGCGCTACTTGCAAGGCCTTCGGTTGCCGGATCGGCATGAATTCGGACCATGCCTGATAAGCGTATTCACGGCGACGCAAAAAATCCGATTCGGCTTTCGGTGGATGTACACCCGCATAGTCATTGATCAACTCGTGGTCATCCCAAATAATCACCCACGGCGCATCAGCATGCATAGCCTGTAGCGAGGGATCGAGTCGATATTGTTTATATCGTTGTCGAAATTCGTCGAGTGTGATCGGTACACCGCCTTGATGACGCCGAACAGCCAGCGGAGCAGCCGATTCGTAAATATAGTCGCCAGCAAAGAAGACAAGGTCTGGCTTCATCTGGCGAAGCTTGTCCCAAGCCCCAAAATAGCCCCATTCCCAATGTTGGCAAGATCCAAGCCCAAGCCTGAGGGATTCGACTGCTCCTTTTGAAGGCGCAGTCCGAGTTTTTCCCACGCGACTGACAAATAAGTGCTGAGCAGCCCTGTCGCTAGGCCGATTAAGTTTTATGCTCGATTGTTGATCGATGGGAATATTGAATCGGTACCAATACCATCGCGATGATTCAAGATTGGTCACATCGATATGCACTGTATAAGTACTCTGAGCTTGTGCGATAGCACGTCCACTAGCAACCATCTGACGAAACTCAGGGTCGCTCGCAAACTCCCAGCCGATCTCAATCGAATCGCGTTGGGGCTGACCGCTCACGCAGGTCCAAATAATCACCGCATGTTCGAGCGGGTCGCCCGAGGCAACACCGTAGTCAAAAGCAGTCTTTGCGGTCGTGCGGTCAAATTGGTCTTCTAGAAGTTGCGCCAAGGCACCGAGTTCAAGCCCAAGTGAGGGTTGTGAAGCCTGAGTGCTTATGCAGGTAGCAAGGGCAAGTGCCTGACGTCGCGAAACCCCTTTAGGCAGTGCTGGCTCTTGGGTCGCTCTAAAACGAGGCTTTTGCTTAGGGCTCGCTTCAATGCCTTCTATAAGCTGATCTTCGCGCGTCGAATCACGGTCGCCCATTTTTCAATCTCAGCCTTGTTGTAGTCTTTGAAAGCATCGGGAGGGCTGCCTACGGGGTCTGCACCCGACCCGATTAGCTTTTGTCGAACATCGGGATGACTGAGTGCTTTGGCTGATTCTTGGTAAATTTTCTGCACAATATCAAATGGCGTTTTAGCTGGTGCGTAAAGTCCGCTCCAGGATGAAACCTCGAAGTCAGCCATGCCAGCCTCGGCAAAAGTTGGAACGTTGGGAAGCGCTGACACCCGCTTGGCAGACGCGACAGCAATCGCTTTAAGCTTACCTGATTGAATATGAGGTACGGCAGAGAGGGCGGTCATAAATGCCATATGAATTTGACCCGCTATCACATCGGTCATCGCTGGTGCGGCGCCTTTGTAAGGTACATGGACTAAATCGATATCAGCGCGAAACTGGAGTAGTTCACCCGCAAGATGGGGTGAGCCCCCAGCACCCGATGAACCAAAGCTCAAGGTTCCAGGCTTACTCTTTGCGAGCGCTATTAAATCTTTAAGTGATTGAACCGCAAGATTCGGATTAACAGCAAGAATACTCGGAGCGCTCATGACCTGGCTGATGGCAACAAAATCACGCAGCGTGTCGTAGCCAGGATTTTTATACATCGTCATGTTAGTCGCGTTGGCAACCGTGCCAAGCAGTAAGGTGTACCCATCAGGCGCTGCCCTAGCCACTTCGGCTGATGCAATATTTGAGCCAGCGCCAGGTTTGTTCTCAACAATGATCGTTTGGCCCATCGACTCTTGCATTTTCGCGGCAATAAGTCTTGCCGCTAAGTCGGTGGGTCCACCTACAGCGTAGCCCACTACGACACGGATCTGTTTGCTTGGATAGGTGGTCTGCGCGAGGCTAGATCTGCTCGCTATAAAACTCAAGGGAAGCGTGCTGCCCAAGCCAAGGGCTACGATACTTCGACGCTTGGCTTTATCGGCTGGGCTGAGCTGATCATGGTTGTACTTGGGTTTCATCAATAGGTCTCCGTCACTTTGGTCTGATTGATATCTGTCAGATTGTGGCTGCGTCTTTGGGTGAGCTGATTGAGGCTCTTGCCTTGCGCAACCTTATAACCGCGTCAACGGCTATTACACCGTGGGCGCTACCTTCGTGCAATATCAATAGGGGATTTATCTCGGCCTCGTCAATACGTTGCATCGGGTCGCATGCGAGTTGTGAAAGCGAGCAAATCGCTTGCGCGAGCGCTCGCATATCGCCTCGAGGGAGTTTCCGAAAGCCTTGATACCTAAGCAGACTTGGAATTTCTGCAATCATGGCCTGCGCGTCTTCAAAGCAAATCGGCGCCGCCCGCACCGCCACCTGTGGATTTAACTCGGCCTCGATGCCACCGATCCCAAGTACCACAACGGGACCGACGACGGGATCGTGCCTGTAACCGACGAGTACCTCACCCAAGCCCTTTTGTTTTGCCTGAACCAAGACCTTGTTGAAATCATGTTTGGCATGCTGACCTACATGGTCTCGTAAGACGCTAATCGCTTCGTCCCACGAGGCATAACGATCTAAATGAAGTAAAACACCGCCGATGTCCGACTTGTGCGTGATGTCATTGCTGAGCAGCTTGAGCACCCACTGGTCTAAATCCAGCCCCTGCATGATGCTCGGCACTTGTAAAGGATCGCAGACGCGATATTGGCTGCAGGGAATCTCCAAGTGCTCGAAAAGCTCATAGCTTTGTGCTTCGTCAGGCTGCTGGGCATGTTCAAGCCAGTCCTGCCACAAGCGATCAATTCGCGACAGACTTTGTTGGCTTAAGGTCGGATACTCGCGGTCGAGTTTGCCGCGAGGACGCAGCATGGCTGCGACTGCGTCGGCGCAAGACTCCGCGGTTCTGAATCCGGCAATTTGCTTGGCGCTCAAAAGAGCAAGTGCTTCGTTCGCTTCGGGAGCAAAAAAAGCTGCAAATGGCTTGTTACGAAAGCTTGGCGCAAATTCTAGAATTGGATGCACGGCAAGCTCAGGCTTGGCCCGAGCAGATGATCCCACGACGGCTACCGCAGCGTCACAAGCATCCCATTGAGCAAGCGCAGCAAGTACCGCTGCGTACTGTTTCGCACTCCCTGCAAGGGTGAGATCGATGATAGGCGCCTTGCGCAGTTTAGGCGGAGGGTGTGTGCTGTCGATCGCTTGCATCATCTGATCAACCAGTGCTTGCAAATGCTCATCAGCCTCAGCCGGCTCAATGCCATGTAACCCTAGATTATCCATCACCATGGAAGCAGCGCCTCCTGTCGTGGTGAGTACTGCCACCCGCGGCGCAGCACGACCGCCCCAGCCGATCGCTGCCGTTCCTGGCGCTGCACCGCGATGTTTTGCAGGCTCTGCAATCGGCGCTTTGGGCGGCTGACTAGTCACTTGCAAGCATTCGCTGCGAAGCAAGGGCGCGATTTCGAGCAAGGCCTCCATGTTTTGTAGCCGAATCACACCGCAATCATCCAAGAAAGCACTCAAAGCTGCGCCAGACCCAGCCAGCGCACCCGTATGTGACTGGGCAAGTTGATTGCCGAGCGCTGAGCGTCCGATTAAATAAGCAGCCACTGGTTTACGAAGCCTGCGGGCTTGGTCAATTGCCTCACGAAATCGCTTGGCATCTCGAACAGTCTCCATAAAGAGCGCAATCGCTTCAGTTTGAGATTGGGATGCACAAGCAATGATCATATCGGCCAGATCCAGATCGCACTCATTACCAACCGAGATCAGGGTTGAAAAGCCAATGCCACGACTTTGTCCACGCGTCATCAACGAGCCGATCATTGAGCCGCTTTGGGAAATCATTGCGTAGCTTCCGGGCTTTGGGCGATCAGTATCAATCACGGCGTTGACCGTGAGTGCAAGACCACTATGCGCTTGAATGAGCCCAATACAATTTGGACCAAGTAGCCTCACGCCCCATCGACGGGCAAGCTCTACGAGCGATGCTTGTCGGGCAATACCTTCTTCACCGATTTCGGCAAAACCATCGGTATAAATCGTGAGCACAGGAATGGCTTTGCGACCGCATTGCTCTATGACCGAAGGAATATGCTCAGCCGCTGTCATCACAAAGGCGTGATCGATTGCGTGGGGATAGTCAAGAACACTTTTGTATGTCTTGACGCCAAATAGCTCGTCTCGGCTTGGGTTGATCGGCACGATCTCTCCTTGCCAACGGCATTGTTGTAAAAAACGTTGCGGTCTTGACGTATTTTTTGTGGGATCGCCCGAGGCACCGATGAGGGCTACTGTACGCGGCTCAAGCAAGGCGCTTTGCCATCTCAAAGGGTCTCGGAACTCATTGTCTTGGTCCGGATTCATGGCTGTGCACTATGAGCGAAACTTGCCGAGGATTGACTCAGCGATTCTGTTTTTTAGAATTTCTAGCGATCCCCCTGCGATCATCCACCCACGGCAGCGACGCAAGCAATACTCGAGCAGTAAATCCTGGCTGTAGCCCGCTCCTCCTAGAATTTGGAGCGATTCATTCGCAATCTCAAAGCCCCACTGGTTGCAAGCATGCTTGGCAATTGCTGTGTCTTCAGCACTCGGAAATCCTGCATCGGCGCGACATGCGGCCTGGTAAAGCAACAGTTGGGCAGCGTCGAGTTTGATTTTCATTTCGGCAAATTTCCACTGAATGCCTTGAAACTCGGCAATTCTTTTGCCGAACTGCTTTCGCTGCAAAGCCCAGGATTTTGCTTGCTCAAAACAATAGCGCGCAAGCGCAATCGAGCGGGCGGCATTTCCAAGGCGTTCAACATTAAAGCCAGCGATCTGGCGCCTAAAGCCGCCCTCCTTGAGAACAACCATCTCAGGGGGCACATAAACGTTATCAAAGTAGAGTTGTCGCCACTCCTCTCCCGACATAAATTGGGTGACTTTGCCATAGCGAAAGCCCTCAGATTTGGTATCGATGAGAACGGATCCGATCCCATCCACGCCAGGGCCGAATCGAACATAACAAAGGATAACTGCCGCGTACGGTGCATGAGTGGTAAATACTTTAGAACCATTGATACGGTAGCCATCGCCATCGGGCGTTGCGCTTGTTCTCAGCTCTGTAACGGCCGATCCGGCCTCGGGTTCGCTCATACCGACCGAAATGAGTGCTTCACCTGCGAGAATCGGTTTTAAGTAGCGCTCTTTTTGCCATGGGCTACCGTAGGCTGCAAAAACCCGTACCGGCCCAAAGTTGCCTGCCTGGATGACATCGGCTGAGCGAGGGCAAGCCGAAGCCACCGCTTGAATCGCAATGACTGCATCCATCAAACTACCGCCTTGGCCACCGTCCGATTCGGGCAGACAAAGGCCCATCAAACCCATATCGGCCATTTTCCTTGACACGTCCCAAGGGTAGTTGGGATCGTGGGCTCGCTCGAGTGCACCTGCAGCGAGTTCATCGCGCGCAAACCGTAATACGGTATCCTGGAATTGTTGTTGTTCTTCTCGAAGTTCAAAGTGCATGTGATTCGTCCTTTGCAGAAAGCTTGCTGCTTAAGACTAAATTGTGCACGTTGAGCAGGCCGAGCTTGACCAACTGGAAATGCTTTGGTTCGGCTTGTATGAAGAATTTAAAGGGAATGAGACGGGAGCTAGGCTTATGTTGAAGGGTAAATGGGTGTTGGGAGAAGTCTGCAGGATTAAGACGCTCGCAAGTCGTTGGACCAAAGCTTGCACGAGCGGGCTGTCTTGGGCGATTGTTTGCCTGTTGGTGGTGCTTGCTATGCGGCCCGCAGCAGCCCACGACTGGGGTGGTAAACCTATTGTGATCGTTCAAGGGTTTTCTGCGGGTTCCGGGATTGACGTGGTGATTCGTCAGCTCCAAGAGCCGCTCGAGCAAGCGCTAGGCACCAGACTGGTCATGGAATACCGTCCGGGTGCTGGAAGTAACATCGCCTCGGCTCATGTTGCTCAGGCAAAGCCCGATGGTCACACCCTCTTGCTGGGAACGGCTGCCTCGCATGGGATCAATGCATCGTTATACAAAAAGTTGCCCTTTGATGTCGAGGCAGATTTCACGGCGGTTGCGCCTTTGGTCGACGTGAGTAACGTATTGGTCATCAATCCGAGTGTGATTGATGCTAAGGACTTAAAGAGCTTTGTTGATCAAGTGCGGGCTCAACCCGGCAAGTTCAACTATGCATCGACGGGTAACGGCACGGGTGTCCATCTTGCCATGGCTGAGTTTCTTGCGCGTGCCTCGCTTGAGATGACGCACGTGCCCTACAAGGGTGGCCCTGAGGCACTTCAAGCGGTTTTAAAGGGCGAGGTTTGCTGTATTTTCAATCAAGTACAAACCATACTGCCTCAATTGAAAAGTGACCGGATCAGACTGCTTGCGGTAAGTAGCGCTAAGCGGGTTAGTGCGCTTGCCGAGATCCCGACGATTGCCGAGTCGGGCTATCCTGGGTACGACTCGGGTATTTGGTTTGCGCTGTTTGGTCCTAAGCAAATGGACCCCTCAGCCGTTAAGGCGATTAACGATGCTGTGAGGCAAGTGCTCGGACAGGCGGCTATTCGTGAGCGCTTTGCAAGCCGCGGAAATCAGGTGCGAATCGAAACGCCGGAGCAGTTCCGCCAAACGGTGCGCCTGAATCGTCAGCGCTGGGCTGAAGTGGTCAAGGCGTCGGGTGCATCGATCGACTGAAACAAGGTTGATGCTGCCTAGCGTTGGACAAACCATCGGGTGGATTCGAGTTCTCGGTCGTCGAAGTGCATGAGCGAAGCCTTGTGAGATTCGATATCGTCGGTAAATAGCCGCGAAACAATCGCTTGGCTTAGCCGCTCGATACCGACGCGTAAACCCGGGATGTCACCTGCCAATGGGCCATGGCTGATTGCGCAGCCCCAGTTGAACGCGTGGATGCGACGCACCCACCCGTAGCCTTCCACATCTGAACGCGGTAGAAATTCAAAGCCAGGGCCAAGGTAGGGAAAACGGGCCGACTCTGGAAACGCGCTTGCGGCGTCCGGGCTTACATAATCACGCCAGCGTTGAACCGCGCATGCAAAGTTTTCATGGTCAGTCCGAGCCATGAGGTCGACATCAAATCCGGTAGCAAGGATAACCTGATCGAAAACATGACTTCCTTGATTGCTTTGAACTTGCACCACTTGCCGGTGTTTGCCATCTTGCTGTTCGTGGTCGATGATCTTGAGGTCCTCCCAAGCATGATTGAGGCAGATTTTAAAGCGATCAAAGCGCTCACATCGGTGAACCGATTCATGCGGTGGAGGAACTTGCTCATCGAATATATAATTCATAAGATGCCATCGGTTGGCATCTGAAAGGCTGAAAAAGCCGCGCTGAAATCCAGGGTAGCTTGCTCCCTTTGACTTGTTGATTTGAGGCAACTCGTGTCGGCGAATGTGAAGCTCAACGCTGTCTGCGCCAGCCTCCAGCGCACAGGCTGCATTATCAAATGCCGATGCGCCCGCTCCAAGGACGGCTACCCGCTTAGCACGCATGCGATTGAAGTCAATCGGGTCGGCTGCATGCCATACCGACTGAAAGCGACCAAGATGATCTGGTTGCCAGCTTTTGAACGCCGGCCAACGCAATTTTCCACTGCCATCGCGGCCAAGTGCCAACACCAGGTGACGACAGCGGACAAGTGCTTGACGCTGATGAAGCTTATCTTCGATCAGTACTTCAAGCTTTTGGTCAGGGTCGTGGGGATCGGGTCTGACCGATTTGAACATGATATTGTTATCAACAGCAATACCAGTTTGCACGCGCAGCCAAAGTAGATAGCGATGCCAGTCTAATCGATCAATTTTATAGAGCGTATCCCAAGCTTGCTCGCCGTGAAGCGCACTGTACCAGGCTCTAAAACTCAGGCTGGGAATGCCAAGATCAGGGCCTGTCAGATGCTTGGGAGAACGAAGCGTATGCATTCTTGCAAAGGTTGACCACGGGCCTTCCTGGCCAATCGATGCTTGATCGATCACCCTTAACCGATCGACGCCTTCCCGCCGCAAAGCAAAGGCTGCTGTTTGCCCGCACATGCCTGCACCAACAATAAGTACATCAAGGTCCTGGTCGCCTTCGTCTTGTCG
>Ga0255210_1000787_pt1 | contig 10513 bp, 6 predicted proteins | sample Miss_Yuk_RepA_8d_FD_188422 | JGI IMG/M metagenome (GOLD analysis project Ga0255210, IMG submission 188422) | Freshwater microbial communities from Mississippi River, Louisiana, United States - Miss_Yuk_RepA_8d | ecosystem: Environmental > Aquatic > Freshwater > River | place: USA: Louisiana...
GCCTTGGCCTCTGCCGCTGCCTGCTTTGCCGCCGCCTCCAGCATGGCGAGTTGCTTCGCCCGTGCCTCGAGTTCGGCCTTGGCCTTCTGCTGGGCATCCTGGAGCTGCTTCTGCAGTTCCTTCTGCGCCTGCGTGAGCGCCTCAACGCTGGCGCGCGCCTTGGTGACCTGCTCGCGCTCCTTCGCCAGGTCACCGGACGCGGCGTCGAGCTTCATGCGCAGGTGCATCGCCAGTTCGGCTGCCGACTTCTTCTCCGCGCCCGCGAGCGCCTCGAGTTCGCGGTGCTTGCGTTCCAGGTTCTGCACCTCGGTCTGCAGTTCCCGGATCCTTCCCTCCTGTGCGGCGCGCGCCTCGGGCGACTGCAGCCTCTCGAGGTAGCGGTCCATGCGCTCGAGCCGCACGGAGAGGTCCTGGAAGGCCCGCGCGAGCGGATCCTGTGCCGCACGCCGCTCCTGCGCCTCGAGTGCGGGCGCGAGGGCGAGGGCGGTGCAGATCAGCAGCGACGACAGTCGGATCATGGTGCGGGGCGGGGGGCAGAACTGCACTGCAGACGTTGCAGTCCGGAGTCGACCATCCCAAGCTAGCAGATGCCGGCCGGTTTGGGTCGGCATCTTGCCATGGCTGTCGATCGACATCTCGGTGCTGCATGGGCCTCGGTGCACGCCCCGCACGATCCGCGCAGCCTGCTCGTCTGGTTGCTGGAGCGCAGGTTCCATGGACTCGGCGTCGCGCCTGCGGCCCGGGCGATGGACTGGGTGGCCGTGCGCGAGGTGGCATCGGACCTTCCCGTCTCGTTTCCGGTCGTGCGTGCCGGTTCCTTCCTCGCCGAGGTCGAACCCACCGCCGGCGCCGCGTCGTCCAGCGACGGCGAGCAGCAGGTGGCCCATGCCGCAGTGGCCGAGGCCGTGCGCGTCGCACGGATCCTCGGTACGCCGCACGTGGTTCTCAGTCCGGGACTGGTGCCGGTCTTCGGAGAGGTCGAGCACCAGGACCTCGGCGATCCCTCTGCAGGCTGGACGCGGGAACGCGCCATGGCCCTGCTGGCCCGGCGCGCGACCGGGCTCGCGCCCGCGCTCGATCGCACGTGCCGCTTCCTCCATGCCGTCGCGCGCCGGTACCCGGAGTTCCGGTTCTCCCTCACGACCAGCCGCAACCTGCGCACGGTCGCGGACCACCGGGGGCTGGAGGCGATCTACGAAGACCTCGCGAGCCTCGGTCTCGGCTACTGGCACGATGCCGCGGTGGTGGCGCGGCGCGAGCAACTGCTGGGGGAGAGCCAGGGCGAATGGCTCGAACGGTTCGGGCGGAGGCTCTCCGGACTCAGCATGGCGGATGCCTCGGAAGAGGGCCTCGGCCTGCTGCCGGGCACCGGGGTCGTCGACTGGGCCGCGCTCGCGGCTGCGACGCCGCGCGCCGGCCATGCACTGCCGGCCGTACTCGAACTGGATCCCGCGGTGGATCCCCGCGAAATGCCGGGAGCCCGCTCCTTCCTCGACCGCCACGGGCTGTAGCCTTCCACGCCACGTCCTGCGATGGACCCACAGGCCCCACACCCGGACCAGCCGACCGTCTACGACGCCGCAGAGCGCGCGCGCACGCTCGTCTCCCTGCTCCGCAGCCGCAGGCGGTTGTTGGTGATGACCCACACCAACCCGGACCCCGACTCGCTTGGCAGCGCCATGGGCTTGTGCGAACTCGCCGCCCAGGTCGCGCGGATCCCCAGCGCGATCGCGATGAGCGGCCAGATCCTGCGCGCCGAGAACCAGGCGATGGTGCGCGAACTGGAGATCCCGCTCACGCCCGTTGCCGAGGTGGACTTCGCCGCCCACGACTGCATCGCGCTCGTGGACACGCAGCCGGCCTTCGGCCACACGCTGGTCCCGGCAGGCGCGAACATCGACATCGTCGTCGACCACCACATCTGCCCGGACCCGGACCAGCAGCACCCGGACGTGGCATTCCAGGACGTGCGCATCGGCGTCGGCGCCACCAGCACCGTGGTGACCAGCTACCTGATGGAGTCAGGCGTGCAACCCTCGCGGCAGGTGGCCACCGCCCTCGCCTACGGCATCCGCACCGACACCGCGGACCTCTCGCGCAACGTGAGCGAACTGGACCTGCGGGCCTTCGACTTCCTGCTGCCGCACGTCGACCGCCAGAAGATGGTCGCGATCACGCGACCGCGCCTGCCGGCCGCGTACTACGTGACGCTGCGTGCGGCGCTCTCCAAGGTGCGCATCTACGACAACCTCGTGCTGTGCTCGATCGGGCGCACGCGCAGCGCGGAGATGGTGGCCGAGGTCGCCGACCTGCTGATGCGCATGCAGGGCGCGCGCGCCGTGTTCTGCGGCGGCATGGTCGAGAACACCTACTTCGTCTCGGTGCGCACCGACCCGGCCTTCGCGGACGCCTGGCGGCTCATCCGCCAGGCCATCGGCGACGAGCCCGGCACCTGCGGCGGGCACGGTTCCGTGGCGGGAGGCAGCATCCGCCTGCCCGATGGCGACCACCGCACCCTGATGCGGCTCGAGCGCCGCCTGGACCGCAACATCCGCAAGGCGCTCGACGTGATGGACGTCAGCCCGGCATTCCTCGGTGACAACGACGACTGAGGTCCGGCACGACACGGTGTTCCGCCCCGTTCGCCAGCCGCCGGTCCCCAACTGAGGCAGTTCCCGACCCCGAGGGGCGTTCCCTGCCCCCTCCACCCGACTACTCTCTGTCTCCCTGATGCTCCCCGGCCCCGGATCCATGCTGCTGGCACTCGCCTCGCTCGTCGCCCTTGCCGGCGGCCTCGCGGCGCAGGCTGCGCCCAAGGCGCCGCAGCCACCGGTGTGTTTCCTGCCGAACACCGGCCAGTGGGATGCGGTCGTGCGCCATGCGCTGCGCGGCAGCGGTGTCGACGGCTGGGTCCACGACGACGGCTTCACGCTGCGCTGGCAGGAGTGGGACGATGCAGGCCGCGGCGTTGCGCGATCCTCCCGCGGCACCGTGGTGCGGCTGCGACTCGCGGGCGGCAGCGCGCATGCGGTCCGCACGGAGCAGCCGCTGGCGGGCCTGCACCACGTGCTGGTCGGCGGTGATCCTGCGCGGCACGCGCGCGACCTGCAGGGTCATGCCGTGCTGGTGCTCGAGGACGTGCTGCCAGGCATCGGCATGCGGCTGCGCTCGATGCCCGCGGCAGAGGGTGCGATCGAGTACGACCTGCTGCTCGCGCCGGGTGCCGACCTCGGCGCCGTGCGGATGCAGGTCGAGGGCGCCCGCGCCCTCGTGCTGGAGGCCGATGGTTCGCTCCGCACCGAGTGCACGCTGCCCGATGGTTCCACGCTGGCGATGCGCCAGCCGCCGCCCGTGGCGTGGCAGCTGCAGGGTGGCCTTCGCATCCCCGTCACCTGCTCGTTCCGGTTGCTCGGGCCGCTTGCGTACGGATTCGAGGCAGCGTCGCTCGACCCCTGCCTGCCGCTGGTGGTGGACCCCGGAGTCGTCTGGAGCAGCTTCCTCGGCGGCAGCGCGTCCGATGCGATCAACGACGTCGAGTGGGTGCCCGGCACCGGCGTGTTCTGCGGCGGCTGGGCGAGCTCCTCCGACTTCCCGACGACGACCGGCGCTTTCCAGCGCAACGGCGCCCAGGACGGTTTCGTCGCGTGCTTTGCCGAGGACGGCACCACGCTGCTCCATGCCACGTACCTCGGCGGCAGCGGCGCCGAGGAGGTGCGGGCCATCGCCGTCGACGCCCAGCAGCGCGTGACCGCGGTGGGCTTCACCAACTCGGCTTCGTTCCCGGTGACCGCCGGCGCCTTCCAGTCCGTCTACCGCGGCGCGAGTTCCTTCCTGCAGGTTGGCGACGGCTTCGTCGCGCGCCTCGCCGCAGGCGGCGGTTCGCTCACGGGTTCGACCTTCCTCGGCGGCCTGCTCGACGACGTGGCCGAGGCCGTGGCCATCGACGCAACCGGCCATGCGCTCGTGGCCGGCTGGTCCGCGTCCCCGGACCTGCCCACCACGCCCGGGGCGTTCCAGACCGGTCTCGGCGGTCCGCTCACCGGCCAGACGGATGGCTTCGTCGCACGCATCGCACCCGATGCCCGCACGGCCGGCTACGTGACCTACCTCGGCGGCGGCCTGCCCGACCAGCTGCTCGGCATCGCCGTCGACGCAGCCGGCAACGCGGTGGTGTGCGGTCGCTCGCAGTCCGCCAACTTCCCGACCTCGCTGCAGGCCTACCGGCCGAGCAATGCAGGCGGCACCGACATGGTGCTCGCCCGCCTGAACGCGAACGGCACCGGCCTCGTCGCCTCCACGTACCTCGGCGGCCTCGCGGCCGACATCGCGCAGGACGTGGCCGTCGCCGCCGACGGTTCGCTGTGGGTCACAGGCTCGTCGGAGTCCGCCAACTTCCCGACCACGCCCGGTGCCATCCAGCCCGCGCACGGCGGCAGGCAGGATGCGGTGCTCGTGCGCTTCGACCCGATCGCGAGCCAGCTGCCGTGGTCGACCTACCTCGGGGGCAGCGCCGACGACGTGGCCTACGGTCTCGCGATCGATCCCACCGGTCGCGTGGTGGTCGTGGGCAGCAGCGGCGGCGGCCTGCCGGCCACCGGATCCGGGGCCAACACCACCTACGGCGGCAGCAGCTCCGACGGCTATGCCGCCGTGATCGAACCCGCGGCCGCGAACCCGCTCAGCTGGCTGTCCTGGTTCGGCGGCAGCGAGGTCGACCTGCTGCTCGCCGTGAGCGCACCCGTCCCCGGCATGTTCGTGTGCGGCGGCGCCACCTGGTCCGCGAACTGGCCTGCAACCGCAGGCTCGTTCCAGTCGACCCTGCGCGGCAGTTCCGATGGCGTGCTCGCCATGGTCGACCTCCTCGCCGACCTCGGCACCGGCGTGCAGGTGCCACCGCCGCTCGCGCTGCCGCAGACGCTGTTCCAGCCCGCGGGCTCGGTGCGCGTGCTCGGCGCCACGGTGCGCAACGTCTCGCCGCGCACGGTCTCGCTGCACGGGATCCGGCTCTTCGTCGGCGGCAACGCCGACAATCCGCAGCACCTCGCGCACCTCGTGCTCTGGCGCGACGACCCTGCGACGTCCGCGTGGGCCGACCAGCTCCTCGCCGGACCCGTGGCCGTCCCGCTCGACAACGCGCAGGTCACGGTCCCGCTTGCCACGCCCCTCGCCATCGCGCCGGGCGCCGAGGCCATCGTGTGGGTCGAGGTCAGCGCATCGGCTGCATGCCCGCCCGGCGTGCAGTTCGCCGTCAGCATCCCCGACTTCGAGGCCTGGGACCTCCGCGCGCTCGGCACCGTGCAGCGCGTGCCGCGCACCGGCACGAGCCGCGTGCAGTCCGGCGCAGTGAGCTGCATCCGCGTTCCCGACGTCGACGGCGATGCCGATGGCGACGGCAAGCTCACGGTGAGCGACCTGCGGCGGCTCTGCGCCCGGCTGGGGGAACTGGCTGCCGGGCCCGATCCCGACGGCGACGGCATGGTGACCCTCGGCGACCTTGCGATCGTGCAGGATCGCATCCTGCGCCGGCCGCTCGTGCGCACGGCGCCTGCCCTGGTGGTCCGCGGCGCGCCGCTCACCGTGGTCGGCAACGGCCTCGGCGAGGGTTCGCCCACGGCCGTGCTGGGCAACCGCATCCTGCCGCTGCTGTCGACGAGCGATGCCGAACTCAGTTTCGCCGTGGACAACTCGGTGGCCGCCGGTTCGGCCGAACTGCGCGTGACCCTCGGCGACCGCGTGATCCTCCAGCAGCAGGTGCCCGTCCAGTGATGCCGCGCGTGCTCGTGATCGGTGGGCTCGACCCGGTGGGCGGCGCAGGCATCACGGCGGATGCACGCGCCCTGCTCGCGGTCGGCTGTCATGCCATGACCGTGGCGACGACGCTCACGATCCAGAACCGCAGGGGCCTGCGCGACGTGCAGGACGTCCCCGTCGCGCACTGGCAGGCTGCGATGGTGGCGGTGCTCGAGGACGGCCCGGTGCACGCGATCAAGACCGGCCTGCTCGGCAGCGCAGCCCAGGTGCGCGCGCTTGCTGCCGTGCTGCGCACGCTCGAACTCGGCGTCCCGCTGGTGGTGGATCCGGTGATGGCCGCGACCGCGGGTGGCTGGCGCGCGGCTGGCGACCTCGCCGTCGCACTGCGCGAGGACCTGCTGCCGATGGCGGACCTCGCGATGCCCAACCTGCCGGAACTCGCGCGCCTCGGCGCCGGGGACCCGTCCGAACTGCTCCAGCAGGGAACCCGTGCCGTGCTGCTGAAGGGCGGGCACGGCGAGGGGCCCGAACTCGAGGACGTGCTGCACACGACGCAGGCGGTGCGCCGGTGGTCGCACCCGCGCCTCGAAGTGGGCCCCGTGCACGGCACCGGCTGTGCGCTCGCGAGCTTCACCACCGGGAGGCTCGCCCAGGGCCACCAGGTCGGCGATGCGGTCGACGGCGGGATCCGCCTGCTGCAGCACTGCCTGCGCCACATGGGGCAACCCGCCGCGGACGGCCTCTCCCGTCCCCTCGCGCTCCGCGTCTCCTGAACCGCGGGGTCAGTCGAACATCGACTGCAGGATCGCCGCGAGCCGCTTCTGCACCTCGTGGCGCTTCACCTTGAGCGTCTGCGTGAGCATGCCGTTCTCGACCGTGAGCGCCTGGTCCAGCACGCGGAACGGGCCGATGTGCTCGCAGGAGCGACAGCCGTTCTCGCGGGTGACGAGCCGGTCGAGTTCGGCGCGGAAGAGTTCGCGCACGCGCCTGCCCGTGAGCACCCCGTCCGACACGTCCCACTCGCCGCGCGCGACCCGGGTCTCGAGCAGTTCGAACCGCGGCACCAGCAGCACGCCGAGGGACTTCTGGTCCTGGCCCACGACCACTGCCTGTTCGACGAGCGGCGAGGTCTTGAGCACGGCTTCCACGCGCTCGGGCTCGACGTTCTCGCCGCCGGCCAGCACGATCGTGTCCTTGGCGCGACCGGTGATCCACACGGTGCCGTCGGCGTCCACGTGTCCGAGGTCGCCCGAGCAGAACCAGTGCTGCGCATCGAGCGCCTCTGCCGTCTTCGTCGGGTTGGCGTAGTAGCCCTGCATCACCTGCGGTCCGTGGATCCACAGCACGCCCGTCTGTCCCGGCGGCAGTTCGCGGCCCTGGGGATCGCGTGCCACGATGCGGGTGTGCGGGATCGGCAAGCCGATGTGGCCGGGTCCGTTGGCCTCGGCCCGTCGCACCGAGGCCACGGGACTCGTCTCGGTGAGGCCGTAGCCGTTGAGGATGGGGATGCCGAGCCCAAGCAGGCACTCGTCGACGTGGCGCGGCAGCGAGCCGCCGCCGCTCACGGCCACGCGCAGCCTGCCGCCCAGCATGGCATGGACCTTCTTGTGGACGGTCGCGCAGGCAAGGTGGTGGAGCGCGCGCTGCACGGGACCCGCGCGGCGTGCCCCGATGGCGCGCGCGAGGGACAGCACGCCTCGCAGCAGCGCCCCGCGCCAGCCGGGCTGCTTGTGCGCCGCATCGACGATGCCGTCGTGCAGCATCTCCCAGATGCGCGGCACGGCCGCGAAGACCGTGGGCGACACTGCGCGCAGGTCTTCCTTGATGCGGCGCCGGTCGGTGTAGACCAGTTGTGCCCCGATGGACATCGCGAGGTAGTCCATCAGCCGCTCGTACATGTGCCACGCGGGGAGTACGGACAGGAACGAGTCGTGCTCGTCGAACCGCAGCACGGCCAGGGTGTTGGCCACGTTGGACGTCACGTTGGCGTGGGTGAGCATCACGCCCTTCGGGTCCGCCGTCGTGCCGCTGGTGTAGACGATGGTGAGCAGGTCCTGCGGCTGCACGCGCGCGCGCAGCCGCGCGACCAGTTCGGGCTCCGCTGCCATGGCCCTGCGGCCGTGTTCGAGCATCTCGGGCCACGGCAGCACCCCGGCGACACGGGTCTCGTGCGACAGGCTGAAGAGCAGCCGGAGCTCCGGCATCTCGGCGCGGCGCGCGAGCAGCGCCTCCGCCACCTTGTCGTCCTCCACGAACGCAGCGCGGCAACCCGAGTGCCGCATGAGGAAGGCCATCTCGACCGGGGTGGTGTCGCCGCCGCGGGGCACGTCCACGGCGCCGAGGCCGGCGATGCCGAGGTCCGCCAGCAGCCACTCGCAGCGGTTCTCGGCGAGCAGCCCCACGCGGTCGCCGTGGCCGATCCCGAAGGCGTGCAGCGCCGCGCTCACCAGGGCGGCCTGTTCGTCCAGGTCCCGGAACGTGACCGGGTCGCCGCCACGGGCGCTGCGGCGCGGCAGGAACACCCGGCCGCCATGCTGTCGGGCCGACCGCGCCAGCAGGCCACTGAGGGTCGACGGGTTGGGGTCGGCGGTTTGGCTCATGGGTCAGTGCGCTCTTGACTTGGGGTGCCGCGATCCATACAGATGTGCGCCCTCGTTCGCCGGGTCAACCGGCGAGCAGCCGTTCTTTGTCTCCGACAACCAGGATGCGGGCGTAGCTCAGTGGTAGAGCATCACGTTGCCAACGTGAGGGTCGAGAGTTCAAGTCTCTTCGCCCGCTCCAGTTTCCCCCCGGGTCCTCCCGGTGGGTCAGGTTGTGTCGGAAGCCATCCCCGGCGCCGCGAGGCTCCGGGCGATACGAACGGCAACCGCCCGCGGCAACGCGGGCGTGTTCGTTTCTGGTGGGCCTGGTCGCTCCCGGCTCCTCGCCGGGACGCCCGTCAGCGCGCGTGGGCGGGCAGGATGGTCTGGAACTCGTTCCAGGCCGGGAGCTTGCCCGGGGTCGTGTCGACGAGGACCAGCCTCAGGAGCACCTTCCGCGAGGAGGTGGGCCCCACGACCTGCACCTCGAACCCGTGCGGGAAGCCCTGGGCCAGGTCCGGCAGCGCGAACCTGCCGCCGGCATCGGCGAAGGCATCGAAGTTGGATGCCACGGCCACCCTGCGGTTCGCGAACTGGCCGGTGGCCCGGTCCCGTCCGGGGTGGATGCGCCACACCGAGGCCCTGCCCGTCCCGGGGAGGATGCTCTCGCTCAGGGATCCGTTGGCGGGATCGATCTGGCGCAGTGCGCCGGGCGCACCGGGTTCCGCCGTGCGCTGCCACACCACCTGTGCGGGCTCGCGCACGCTGCCTTCCGCATCCGGGGTCGCGTTGCACAGGTGCATCAGCACCTCGGCGCGGTCCACCGGGTTGATGATCGCGGCAACCGAGTCTGCGTCGACGAGCGGCTCGCTCACGAAGCGCACCAGGTCGAGTCCGCCCGGCGCCTGTTCCGAGGGACCCGTGCCCACCGGCGACAGGTAGTAGTGGACCACGCGGTACACCTCGACGAGGTACTCCTTGCCCGAGAGGCACTCGTGGGCGTCGCGCCATGCGAGGTAGGAGTAGAGCAGGGTGTTGCCGGTGATCTGGTCGCCGGGTCGGTCGGCGCGGAACGCACCGTCGATGTCGATGGTGGGCAGGCGGCGCACGCCGAGGCGCTGCGGCGCGTGGGACAGGTCCAGCAGCGCCAGCATCGCGTTGCCCGAGGCGTCGTTCCCGTACACGCGCGTCGAGGACACCATCCTCGTGCGCATCTCGTCGGTGGCGCCCTGCGCGAGCTCGGTCAGCTTGCGCATGCGGCGTCCCTGTTCGCTGGCGCTCGAGCCGGTCTGCACGAGGCCGGCGATCGAGAGGATGACGGACGCGAGGATCGCGATGCAGATCACCGCCTCCACGAAGCCGAAACCAGATTGGCGTTGCAGGTTCATGGGCGTCTCCCTCAGCGCTGGATGAACAGCTTGGTCTTGTGGTACGAGAGGTGCAGGCTGGACCCGCGGCGGAAGCAGTCGACGCGCAGGTAGTAACTGCCCTGCGGGAACTGCACGGATGGCACCATCCACGACCACGTCTCGCGGCCCGTGCCCGCATCCTGCACCAGCAGGTTGAGGTTGGCCGGCCGCTCGCCGGGCCTCGCAGGCGAGTCGTCGAGCACGTGTCGCCAGGTCGCGCCGCCGTCGGCGGAGTAGGTGACGAGGTACTCCAACTGGGACTCCGACTCGGTGACGCTGCTCCCGGTCGTGTAGGGCAGCCCGTCCCAGCGCTTCCACGAGGTCTCGAACGTGATGGGGATCTGGTCGGGATCGACCAGCTCCGAGATGTCGGTGGGATGCAGGATCTCGACGCGCGCAGGCTGCTGGATGCGGTTCGCGAGCCCCGTCCTGCCTGCCTCGAAGTAGGAGTGGATCAGGGTCAGGATCGAGTAGCGCGCGATGAACGTGGAACCCGACTCCACCGTGCGATCGATGCCGTTCACGGTCACGAAGGCAGAACCGGTTCCTCCCGGCGCGGTGAGCCGCACCAGGCCCGACCCCACGTTGCCGTTCGGGTGGTTGAAGTAGGTGGCGAGCAGCTGGGTCGAGTACCGGGCGCTGCTGTACGGCGTGAGCGAGAACTCGTTGCCCACCGTGCCGCTCGCGTTCGTCGCGATGCCGAAGGGACGGCTGATGGGCGCCGTCGTCGGCATGTTGAAGTTGTAGTTGGAGGCGACCTGCGTGCCTGCCCCC
>Ga0255210_1000789_pt1 | contig 10475 bp, 7 predicted proteins | sample Miss_Yuk_RepA_8d_FD_188422 | JGI IMG/M metagenome (GOLD analysis project Ga0255210, IMG submission 188422) | Freshwater microbial communities from Mississippi River, Louisiana, United States - Miss_Yuk_RepA_8d | ecosystem: Environmental > Aquatic > Freshwater > River | place: USA: Louisiana...
CGTGAAGAAGCGAAAAATCTGGGTGAGCAGATGCTTCTCGGTTGCGGTCAGACGGTTCTTCCAGTCTTTCACGTCATCGGCCATCGGCACTTCTTCCGGCAGCCAATGCAGACGCTGCTGGGTGAGCCACGCATCATACGCCCACGGATAACGGAACGGCTTGTAAACAGGATTGGGTGTCATCAACTGGCACGGCATTTTCTACTCCATCTTGTTCTTGGTCATCTCCACCCTCGTCTTAGTCATCCCCGCGAAAGCGGGGATCCATCGGCACGGTAGAGCTAACCCTAAATTCGCGAGGGTAACCATCGACCTACAAGATGTATTGATTCGCTACCCCAGCACATACCGCATGTGTTTTTTTGAGGGGGTGTTACATACATCCACGTCAGCAATTCTTAATGGCTTGTTCGTGGGCAGATGCTGGTTATTTTATATGCCGAGTTGTGATGAATTGAAACAACGCGTTAGGCCAGCTCAGGAGCTAAATCCTGCAATTGAGGATTAGCTTTTTGAATCAGGTGCAGCTTCCAGTCACGATTCCATTTCTTGATGGCTTTTTCGCGCGCAATGGCCTCTTTAATATCGGCATGCTGTTCAGCATAGACCAAGGTCGTCACGCCATATTTCTTGGTAAATCCCTCTACGGCTCCCGTTTTATGCTCGGCCATGCGGCGCGGCAGATCAGATGTCACGCCGACATAAAGCGTGCCGTTCTTCTTTGACGCGAGGATGTAAACATAGGCGGGCATACCTAATAGGTTTACCTGACAGTCAGTCCCTTTGATAGTCATTCCCTTTGGTTGTTATTCACTTTGATAGTCATTCCCTTTGATAGTCATTCCCGCGCAAGCGGGAATCCATCGTTAAACCCGCCCCGGTGTTGAAATGGATCACCGCCTCCGCGGGGATGACATATATATAATATATATCTGTAAGTATTATATCTTTTTTGTTATTATCATCCGCACAGACTGTACACAGATACGGTAGGTCAATGACTTAGCCAAAAAATCTGCACAGATTCTGCACAGAACAGAGCGCCCCCTTGGGGCGCAGCATGAGCGGGGAACATATGAGCTTCATCATCGACAAGGAAGAGATCAAACCCGGATTGATTATATTCCGGCGCGGGGATGTCGATCACCGAAACTACTATTGCCGTATCAAACTCCCCAAGGCCGACCGCTACAAGACGGTCTCCCTCAAAACGGCCATCCTTGAGGAAGCCCGAAACAAGGCGTTTGATGTGGATGCCGATGTCCGGTTCCGCATCAAACACGATGTCCCCATCTTTAACCGCCCCTTCTCGGAAGTGGCGGAAGAATACCTTAAAACCCAAGAAGCACGGGCACTGAGGGGTGAAATCAGTGCTGCCCGCCCCAAAAAGCTGCGGGCCGTTATCCAAGGCCCGCTCAATCGCTATGTGGGATCAACCCAAGTTAATCTGATTGGTGACGAGCTGTGGGGTAGCTACCCGGCATGGCGACGTGAAAACGGCGCAGGACGCAACCGCCGTAATGGTGTGCGCGAGGTATCTGCTGCCATGCTCAAGGGGTTCGCGGACGAGGAAGCCAAGCGTCGTGCCAAGGTTCAGCAGACGAGAGGGATCAGGCTGGCCAAGCCGATTGAGGTTGAAACCTCAGAAAATTCTGTAATCCCCTTCATCAGCGACTCCACCATCCGCTTTGAACTCTCGATTTTTGGCGCGATTATGAACTTCGCGATCAAGAAACGCTATGTTCCGGCCAGCCAGCGTTTCGACGAGCGACCGAAGCTCAAGACTATGCGCCGTGATGAGTTTACCTTGGAGGAATATCGCAAGCTGCATACCGTTGGCCGGAAGTGGATTGGCCAATCCAGCAAACCATCCAGCATCTGGTATCGCACTGTCACCTACAACATGATCCTGATTGCTTGTAATACAGGCATGAGGCCATCGGAGATGAAGAACCTGCGCTGGCGCGACATCTCCCCCGCCAAAGACCGCGAGGGGCGGGAAATCGTCGTGTTATTCGTGCAGGGCAAGGGCAAATCCCGCAAACTGGTCGCCCCCAAGAGTGTCGGCGACTATTTAGAGCGTATAAAAGCAATATCAAAAGCCACAGAACCTAATGACTGCGTCTTTACCACCACTACAGGCGAACCTGCCAAGAGCCTTTATAAAGCCCTGATTGCTGATCTCCTCGCAGAGGCTGATTTGCGCGAAGGTATACAGGGGGTTCCGCGCTCTACTTATTGTTTCCGGCACACCTATGCCACGCTCCGCTTGCAAGAGGGCGTGGACGTTTATTTCCTTGCTGAGCAAATGGGAACCTCGGTCAAGATGATCGAGGATCATTACGGCCATGTGAATACCATCAAGCATGCAGATCGCGTGCTGCAGGGCATGGCCGGGTGGGAAGTGCCGCAAGAACAGGAATCAGACGCGCAGGCTCAAGCGTCTAAGGCGGCACAGACACGAGATAGTTCTAAACAAGGGAAGCGCAACAGGCAGCGCTGACCTGCCCGCCAGAGCCATGTTAAATCTCGCAACTGCCAGTGGAGAGAATGGTGACGGCGGTGCGTTTATTAGCGACTGAGATAAGGCAGCGAGCCTCGCTTGGCCTAGTCGCTCGTTTATATGGAATAATTCACTCAACACACCTAACATACTATCGAATGACCAATCATTGATTGATTGTTAACTACCTATGGGTAAAGTGATTTATCTGTCCGAACACGCCGGAGTTTTTCTGATGTCTGTTGCTAAACCTGAGCCCGGAATGACCTATGACTTTGAGGTTGAAGGTATCTTCTCCTTTAATGACAGCGTTACATTTGTGGGGTACCCCTCAGTAGACTACAGACAGCTCATTCCTGCAAAAGCTCAGGTGATGGTTGAAAATTCAGTTTACGCCAACATCTATATTACCTCTTATAGAATAGCCGGACTGTCAGATAAGCGCTCTATTGTCACCTATGACAAATTTGATATCGAACAAATCAAAGATAAAGAGAGCGACCCTTCACTGCATCTTCATTGAAGCGGATCATGGCCAAGCATAGCATACCCCACCTGTCAAAGAGAATGACATGACAACTTTGCCGACAACCGATTTCAAAGCGCAGCTTGATGCCTTGTACAAATTATGTGTCCAATACCAAGGCGGCTACAAGGTAACAGCAATGCCTGACGGACCGGAGAAACATGCACTTGGGGTGGGAATTATATCATCACCTGTGATTGATTTGATCGACAGTGAGCTTGCTCACGTTTTAAAGCCTCAAATTCATGACATAAACAAGACGCCTGACGAACGGGTGCGCATTATCGCCAAGCTGTGCATCAGTACAATGTGCGACATAAGCGGAAAAGAAAATTACAATAGATTACTCGCAGGCGGCATGACCCCCGATGAAATTGAGCAGGCCGCCAACGAGGTAGCGCGAGGAGAGTATTGATGTCAGATACTCCACCTATTGTCATTGATACAAATATCTATATTTCAACGGCTATTAGCCCAAACGGCACTGTAGCGCAGGCCCTTAAAAAAGCAGAATTGACGGGATCTCCAATCATTCAGACGCCACAAACTATGGCAGAGTTAGAAGAAAAATTAATCACAAACCCTAGTGAGAAAATTCTTCGATTAGTGCCAGAAGATCGCCGGCACGAAATTTATCAAAGAGCATTGGCGCATGGCACCCTTATTGAGGCGGCTCCTAACTTTACAGCCAGCCGCGACATCAAGGATAACATGTTTGTCGATGCCGCTATCGCGGGACGCGCAGAATATATAATTTCCGCCGACAAAGATCTTCTTACCCTTAAAAATGTGCCTGCTATTACACATCAGATCCAGATTGTTGAACCCAATAGCTATGTCCGCCATATGCAAGCGCGTGAGGACTTAAACATTCGCCGCGCAAAACTGGCACAATCTACCGAACACCACGCCGCGCATGGCGTTGGAGTTGCCAGTGCAGTGGTCAATGCGGCGCAGGGCAATTATGGCGCGGCGGCGATCGATACAGCCGGGCTGGTGGCGGAGAACCATGCTGTGCAACAGGCTGCTGTTGAAACAGCAGCGAAGCTCGGCCTGCGCGAGACTTTTACAGTTGTTGCAAAACATATCCCATTGGTAGGCGGCTTGGTCACGCTTGGCTTTGTTGCCTATGAAGTTGGTGCGCATGCTTTGGATGGCGAGTACAAGCTAGCCGGAGCGGCACTGGCGGCTGGCACTGCCGAGGCTGCAGGTAATGTTTTTGGCCCGCTCGGCGTTGGCGATGCTGCGCGTGAGGCCGTACGCGGCGGCTTCATCGCAACTGGTGGTGATGAATATGCTGCCGTTCAAAAGTCTGGCCTGCGCGAACTGGGCGAAGGCACGTATGCCATTACCACTCAAGCTTTAAGCAAACCCGAGGGCAAGCCGCTGGCCGAGGTCCTGCCACCCAATCATGCCAGCATGGCGCAAGGTTCTGATGCGATTGGTGATCGCAGCGAGATTAGCCGGATTGCGGTTGAGCGCACCGGCCTTGCCGCCAATGATCCAGGTAATAATATGAGTGTATTGATGCGGGATGCAAACCGCCCAACCGGGCACCTGCTGGTGCTGGAGGATGGCAAGGTGCAAGGGCCGGAAAGCGGCGCAGTACCGTTTGCAAGCAACCCGCAGATCGCCGCTGGCAAGAATGGCGGCACACTTGGCATCCTCTACGCTGGCACAGGTGCCATGAATGACGCGCAATGGAACACAGTCTCTCAAGTTAGAGACTGGCTAGGTCAGCAGCGCGGAGCTGAGGGCTTGTCTGCTCAGACTGAACTGATTGCTGGTTCCACCACCACGGCGGAAATCCTTAATATACCCACGCCGCGTGGCCCGCTGCCGGAAACCGCAGCGCCTCAACCCGGCACCGCTCCGGCAAAGCCTCGTCAGGTTATGGGCAATTCAGGCGGAATGCCTCGTTAAGTTGGCCGTCACGGATTTTCTTAACAAAGTGGCCTGAACTTAATAAATCAGTGTTCCCCCTGACCGTTGATTAATGTTGAAATCGCCATTGGCAACTCGATATACGTTGCCATCATGCAACTGCGGTGGCGTACATTGTCGTTCTGGTTCTGCTTGGTGCTGGGCACGGGGAGCATTTGGTACTGGTCCTATTCAGAAATGCTGCCCCAGCAGTTTCGCTTCAATCAACCGGCACCCCAAGAAAGCCAGATATTTATAGAGCAGCGAGAGCGCTACATTGAACGCGAACGTACTGATCCTGAGTTTCACGCGCTAATGGAGCGCACGCGGGAAGAATTTCGCAATAGCATGCAAAATCAGCCGCCGGAACCGGCCTTGCCTTGGTACTGCAGGGGCTTTCTGCAGACTGCCTGCACTAAGTACATTGATGCACCACCTAAACAGCAGTCTGACATCAGTGCCGCAATCATCATTGCGCTATTCTTAAATCTTCTCTGGATTAGTTTGGTTCGAAAATTCTATAGGAAGAAAAAGCAACCGGATACATACGTTCTTGGCTCAGCTGGATTCTCATCGATTAAGGAGCTAAGTGACGCCCAGAAATCAGCTCGCGGTAACGGTAATGTTGTATTGGGTAAGGAAAATGGCAAAATTCAGACCTATAAGAGCGACAAGCATGTCCTGATGATTGTCGCAAATCGTAGCGGCAAAGGTGTTAGCTACATCCTGCCGTCCCTGTTGAGCTATCAAGGCTCAGTATTTGTGACCGACCCTAAAGGTGAGAACGCGAATATAACAGCTCAATATCGGTCTACTCTTGGAAAGGTATGTGTTATTGATCCATGGGGAATTTCTGAGGGTAAGGCAAAAAACTACTTGGTTAGCTACAACCCACTCAGATCAATTATTCAGCGCGGCGAGAGTAAAATATATGCGGATGTGCAAGCCTTAGCTGGTGCCATGATCGTTGCGTCTGGCGATCAGCGCAATGACCATTGGAATCAGAGCGCTGAGCAATTACTAACAGCAATCTTGGCTCATGTCTGCACGGCCCCGAATATTGAGCAACGTGACCTCGTTAAAGTTCGCGAACTGTTGATGCATAATTTCTTCCCTGAAATTGATCCAGAGACCAATGAAGGCAATGGTGCCAGTACACTAGAACAAATGATGGCCAATCAAGCCTGTAATCGAAAGATTGCGGCAGAAGCTGAAGCAATTTGGAATACACCTGAGAATGAGCGTGGCGGGATTATCTCTTCCGCTCGCAAACAAACCCAATTTCTAGACGAGCCGCATTTAGCGGCATCCTTAAAAGATGCAGAAAATCAGGTTGATTTTCTCGATTGGAAAACTGGCACTATGTCCTGCTATCTCTGCGTTCCCGCGCCATATATAGAAAGATATGCACGCTGGTTACGCGTCGTGATCACATCTGCTGTTGACAGTATGATCAGGGAGCTAAAACCCCCAGCTTTGCCGGTTCAGTTCATTCTGGACGAGCTTGCATTCTTAGGCCGGTTACCAGTCGTAGAAGCATCATTCGGATTAGCTGCAGGCTATGGTGTACAGATATGGGCGATATTCCAAGATATTGGGCAAATTCGCGACCTATACAAAGAGCGTGCACCAACATTCTGGAATAATGCAGGCGTGAGAATAGCATTTGCAGCTCACGACCATGATACAGCTGAATATATTTCCAAGCATCTAGGAACAACGACCGTTACCACTATGGGGCAATCCATTCATGGCAGCAGCGGGCAGACAACCGGTCAAAGTCTTAACCAGCACGCCCGGTTGCTGCTTAACCCTGACGAGGTCAGCCGCAACTATGCCAGAGAAACCGGAAAAGCATTGGTATTTCTGGATCCGATAAGGCCGGTCGAAATCACAAGAATTCTCTATTATGAAGATGAGCCGTTTAAATCACGCGCAGCGCAGACTTAACTGCTCTTAACACACATCATAATATGGCCGGGGCAGCTCTAACTGCCCCGACTCTTAGTGTTTAGCTAAACAGGAAATCTGTGCTGTCTAACGCTGTCTTGTTGATCCCGGTCAGGGTAAATATGACATTGCCGCCCAAACTAATGGTCGCGCCAGCTGCGGTATCAGCAAATGTTAAGCTGCCGTAACTCGCACCTGTCCCCAACAGGCGGAACTTATCAGAACCGTTTTCAAAGTCTGCAATGGTGTCATTGCCGCCACCCGTACGCCAGATGTACTGGTCAGCCCCGGCTGCGCCAAATATCCAGTCATTGCCGCCACCAGCGTCTACGATGTTGGCACCTGTGCTATTGTAGATATAGTCTGCGTAGTTAGAGCCTGTTACATATTCAATACCCGAGAGGGTATCAGTACCGCCAAAACCATCGAGCGCTTGATTAATACCAACTGACACACCATTAAGGGTGTGAGCTGTCGAGCTGTTGTTAACAAGAACACCGGATGTTGATGTGCTGTAGTCAACCGTGTCGTTGCCAGCTGCGCCGGTGATTGTGTCATTACCGGCACCGCCAATGAAGATCTCATCAGCTGATCCGCCATAGAACCAGTCAGCCTGTGCGGAGCCGATAATTTTCTCAATAGCAGTGAGCGTATCGGTACCACCAAGTCCATCTGCTGCCGTTCCGGCAGCAATCGCTACGCCATTCAGTGTTTGGCTAGACGTGCTCATATTCACGAGGACATTTGAGGTGGAGGCGCTGTAAGAGGCCGTATCAATATTAGTACCACCATTGAGGATATCATTTCCGGCATTGCCGATCAGGATATCGTCACCCCCATTTCCCTTAAGCGTATCGTTGCCAGCCCCGCCAATCAGCGTGTCTGCACCGCCATTATTGCCGCTAATTGTCACTACGCCGGTAACACTCTTGCCTGAGATGTCAAAAGTACCTGCAGCGCTGGCGTTAATTGTAAAGAGACTGCTGGCCCCACCAGTATGAACAAGGGTACTGAACATGGCGAGTTGCGAGTCACTCATGGTGAAGGCTGCGCCAGCACCAGTAATTGAGAGTTCCTCAATATTCGAAAGGGTTACACCAGTCAGATTATTATTGCCAATAACCAGCTTGTCATACCCAGCACCACCATCAGCAATTTCGCCTGAGGCCATATTTGTAGCCATGATGGTGTCGTTGCCGTCACCGCCATACATGGCATCTACATACAGGCCGCCGGTCAGCGTATCATCACCGGCATCACCGTATAGTGTGCAAGTTCCATAGGTGCTGGCTGTAATCAGATCATTGCCGCCACCACCATGAATGATATCCGAGCCAGCATAACCACCGCGCAGATCATCATTACCAAGAGTGCCTGTAATAATATCAGTGCCACTAGAACCGGTAAACACCATCTTGCCGGTTATGGTCTTGGTGGAGAAATCATAGGTACCAGCGTCCGCCCCGAGAATATTATAGGTGCCACCCGGCGTTCCCTCATAAGTCAGGTTGGTAACGCTTGAAAGAAGCGCGGCCCGGAGTTTATAGCTCGCTGCCGAGAAAAGAAACTCTTCAACATTCGAGAGAACCAGCAAGCCAGTCGTATCGTCAACCCCAAGCCGCACGCTATCAAAGCCGCTTCCGCCATCGATAATTTCAGCAAGGTTTGTGCTGATCCCAGACCCCAGAATGAGGTCATTGCCATCACCGGCGTAAATGGCATCGAGGCCATATCCACCAGAAATAACATCCGCGCCTGCGCCACCGTAGATAACATCATCACCATCACCGCCTTCCAGCGTATCGTTACCGTCATCGCCGTAGATGGTGTCGTTTCCAGCATCGCCACGGATAATGTCATTACCATTACCGCCGGACAGCGTATCATTCTGCTCGCCGCCATTGATCGTATCATTGCCACCCAAGCCGCTGATGATATCAGCACCGCGATTACCGTTTATTGTCTCGGCTGTTTGCGAGCCAATGATCGTTGAAGTGCTTGCGGCAATATCATAGTCGTTAATGGTGAGATTACCGGTTACAGTTATCGCAGACAGGTCATATGTGCCCGCTTCTGATGTTGTGAGATAAATGTTACCCCCGACACCAGCAGAACTAGTGAGCGCAGCGAAGTGAGGCAGTAACGCAGCGTCAATAACCTGCGTACCACCGGTACTAACCAATTCCTCGAAGTCAGTAAGATCGGCACCAGTGAATGTAACGCCAGCTACAGACAGCCGGTCGTACCCCGCGCCACCTGATAGTTTTTCGCCACTATCATAGCCAATGATTGTGTCATTACCCTCACCGCCAGAAACAACATCAATTCCAGCGCCGCCGGTCAGCGTGTCATCGCCTCTACCGCCGAACAGGTAGTCGTTACCTGTGATGCCGTTAATGATGTCGTTACCGTCACCGCCACTATAAACATCTGAGAATTCCCAGCCATTCATCGTATCATTGCCAGCACCCGCCAGTACGACATTCGTGCTACCAACATATGTATTGTAGTTGTCAGCACTGCCTGAAAGAATATGCACAGCATCATCATGCACATTGAACGTGCGGCTCATAACCTCATAATTAAGCTGGCCTGACGGATCGCTTGCAACAATAGCCAATTCGAGATCAGATTTTTGCGCGGCCGTCAGTGTATCAATGCCCTGAATGGCATCGATCATTTTGAAGATGTTCGCCCATTCAAACCGCAAATCCGCCATACTCATGCCACTGGTCTGGCTGTTAATATAGGCGCTATCAAGTGCCCAGCTACCAGTGAAGGAGTCGGTCGCGTAGTTATACACCGGCGCAGTAGAAAAGACCTGATGCCCTGCGGTCTGAAATATAATGCGGGCGGCAATCGCATTATAGGCCGTATCCCAGGCTTGCGCCAGCACCTCAGCCGCTGCCGCGCCGAGCGGGTTGGAAGACGTGCCCAGATGCACAAACGGCTGGCCCAAGAATTTCTCAAGGAATGTTAGCTTTTGCGCATCATAGAATGCACCACGGCTACCCGGTGTGACCGTGTCAACCCCAGCCCAGCGCAACATCAAGGCAGAAATCTTACCCTGTAGATTAAAGGATGCGCTGAATAAGGTGTCAGCATCTGCATTGGCAATGGTCTGAACTTTATCCAGTAAATTATCGCTTCCGATATTATCTAAACTCATGGCAATTGAGAGGGCTGGCATATTACCATAGCCGCGCAGAAGAGGCAGCAGATCAACCCTCGAGTCATAGCTATAATTCACATCCGATACAGTATTCATTTTATCGATGGAAAAATAGGCATCAACTACTTCGCGGGTGTTGCCGTTCATAGTGAAGGTGCCAGCCTGTTTAATGGTGTTTCCGGCGTTATCGACATTTACATTGCTGTATGAGAGACTGATAGCACTGATATTTTCCTCACTCAGTGTATGTAGCTCAGTTGATTCAGAATAACCGTTCTGACCTGCTCCCCGAAAATGTCGCCAGTATGAGGTAGAGTCTGCAACCCGAAGGCCCTAGGATTGGGGCAAGGAGCAGACGATGAAGAAGCGGTTTAGTGAAGAGCAGATTATTGCGGTGCTGA
>Ga0255210_1000793_pt1 | contig 10450 bp, 9 predicted proteins | sample Miss_Yuk_RepA_8d_FD_188422 | JGI IMG/M metagenome (GOLD analysis project Ga0255210, IMG submission 188422) | Freshwater microbial communities from Mississippi River, Louisiana, United States - Miss_Yuk_RepA_8d | ecosystem: Environmental > Aquatic > Freshwater > River | place: USA: Louisiana...
ATATGGGTATACGTATTAGAAGTACGGATTGTGCGCAGGTAACAGAGTACAAAGTACGACACTATTAGACTACCATTTTACACCCTTTAAGACAAGTAATAACACTATTACCATTTCTCAAGTAATTCATCCAACTCATCCAATGTGCTTTCTTCTTTTCCTTCTAACATTGCCATTAAATTACTAGGATGGTATTTGTTTCTTATTTTAGGTTCTCTTATACGCACCCATAACAAATATTGGAATTGTTTTTTGTATTTTAAAGCATAAAACAATTCTCTGAACTGATTTATTATTTCTATTTGGTTTCGAAGTTGTGTAATATAGTCAGTCATAGATAATGATTCATCTGGTTTAATGTAATAATCAAGAATTGGATTATTATTAAAATAAAATATTTCTAATGTAGATGGTAGTAAAGGCAAACACGACAGTTCATTATTATAACAATACATTATTTTTAAATTAGATGGTAAGGGTGGCAAATATGTAAGTTGATTATTTGTGCAAGACAATATTTTTATTGTAGATGGCAGTAAAGGCAAATATGTTAGATTATTATTATCACACCACAATTCTGTTAAAGTTGATGGTAATGGAGGCAAATATGTTAGTTGATTATTATTACAACCTAATTCTCTTAAAGTAGATGGCAGTAAAGGCAAACACGTCAATTGATTACTATGAAAATACAAACTTTTTAATGCAGATGGTAGTAAAGGCAAATATGTTAGTTGATTCCTATCACAACGTAATCCTTTCAATGTAGATGGTAGTAAAGGCAAATATGTTAGTTGATTCCCACTACAATACAAATATTCCAATGTAGATGGTAGTAAAGGCAAACTTGTCAGTTGATTCCTATCACAAGATAATAATATTAAAGTAGATGGTAATGGAGGCAAATATGTATGTTGATTATTACAACATCTTAATTTTTTTAATTTATAAAACCGTGACAAATCTGGAAGATGATCGGAAATAAATTCAAAGTTTATTTCTTCCGCATAATCTGAAAACAGGGTGAAAAACTCTTCAATTGTTTGAAAATCCATTGCTGAAATAATTAATGTGTCTTAATAAATACTGATTAAAAAAAATCAATTTTTTAATTTTAAAAAAACTTAAATGCTCATTGTAAAAACTACATAAAATAACACTATTACCATTTCTCAAGTAATTCATCCAACTCATCCAATGTTATGTCTTCTTTTTCTTCTAACATTGCCATTAAATTACTAGGATGGTATTTGTTTCTTATTTTGGGTTCTCGGACATGAAACCATAATATATCTTGGAATTGTTTTTTATATTTCATACTATAAAACAATTCTCTGAACTGATTTGTTATTTTTATTTGTTCCCGAAGTTTTGTAATATATTCAGTCATAGATAATTTATCTTGTTTAACATAATAATCTAGAAACATATTATCCTGACAAAACAAATCTGTCAATGTAGATGGCAGTAAAGGCAAATACGTAAGTTGATTATTAAAACAATTTAACATTTTTAAATTAGATGACAATGGTGGTAAACATGTCAGTTGATTATTAAAACAATACAATTCTTTCAAAGTAGATGGCAATGGTGGTAAGTATGTCAGTTGATTATTAAAACAACTCAATGTTTCCAAAACAGGTGACAAATTTGGTAAATATGTAAGTTGATTATCAAAACAAACCAATATTTTTAAAGTAGATGGTAAAGGTGGTAAACACGTAATATTGTTTCTAAAACATTCCAATTTTTCCAAAGTAGATGGCAATGGTGGTAAACTTGTAAGTTGATTATTAAAACAACTTAATTCTTTCAATATAGATGGCAAATCTGGTAAACACATGAGATTATTCTTATAACATTCAATTTTTGTCAAAGTAGATGGTAATGGTGGTAAACTTGTCAGTTCATTATTATCACAATTTAATATTATCAAAGTAGATGGCAAATCTGGCAAATATGTCAGTTGATTATGATGACAACTCAATACTTTCAAATTAGATGGTAGTAAAGGTAAACATGTCAGTTGATTATTAGAACACCACAATTCTTTCAAGGTAGATGGTATTAAAGGCAAACACGTGAGTTCATTATTATAACATTTCAATTTTTCCAATGTAGATGGCAGTAAAGGCAAAGACGTCAGTTTTATATTAGAACAAATCAATATTTTTAATTTATAAAATCGTGATAAATCTGGAAGATGACTGGAAATAAATTTAACCTCTATTGTTTCCACATCATCCAAAAATTGGGCGAAATACTCTTCGATAGTTTGATAACTCATTATTTAAATAATTTATATGTCTTGGTAAATACTGGTTAAAAAAATTTCAAATTTTGTTTCATTTTTTTTCAATTTCATAACTTAAAAATTTAACTTAAAAAAATTAGGAAACCCTAATCTTTATTTTAAGTTAAATTAAATTAAGTTATAAATTGTGTTAAATATAAATTATACTATAAATATCATTATTATTCTTCAGTTATATACATAACAATACCTGTTGCGTTATCAGAGTTGTTACCGAAGTTCTTTCTAGCAAATGCTTGGTTTCTCAACATAAACGATTTACAAACTCGTTGCGCACCTAGCATCTTATCCTTTTCAATCGCCTTCAAACAACTCTTATCCATTACAAACTTTTGGACGTGATCATAAATCCAGTTATCCCAAACCCCGTCAGAACACAAAACAACACAAACCGAAATGGGATCTGGTTCTGGTTCTACTTCTTCAGATGTCACAACGTTTTCACAAGTTGTTAATATATCCGCACGACTTTTATTTTCTTCTGCTTTAGCAAGTGCGATTTTCTCCTTCAACTCTTGAAATATAACATTTAAATCTATTGATCTTATTTCGGGTTTATGACTAACACCTAATATATTTAATGCATAGTCGCCCATCGCTCGTGTAGATGCCAATACATTCTCGCCATTTCTATCACTTACATATGTACCCTTTTCTTTTCGAACATTCTTATGGTAATATTCGAAAGATCCGTCTACAGGTCTTACACTTGGTTCTCCGTCTTCTGATATGTTGAATACTGGAGGACATAAGTTTTTTGATCTTCGTATCTTGTCATAAATGCACAATAATTCAGCGTGATTTGGATTTTCTTCACTTGATTTAAAAGCGCGCATTCTTTTATATTCATCTGGGTTTTCAGGCGAATGATCTTCGCTTGTTAATACAATGTAATTTGTTGGGATACTACTTTCTTCTTCACTATGTACAACGACCTTATCAGGATTTGCCACATCCTTTTCACACTTCAAATGTTGCGGTTTGAAAATAGGATGCTTTGCGCATAAAATGCCTGTACTATCTCCTACATTTGCTATCCACATCTTTTTTTCCAATACCAATACAAGACTAAATGTTGTGCCGCATTTATTATGTTTATATTTCTCTACGATTTCACTTTGTATATATTCAAACGCATATTCCAAAAATGCCACAGGATTTTCTAGTAATTCGCTCATTTTTTCACCCACTAATACAGTCATTATTCGTTCGCATAATTCAGAAACCTCTTCGCCTTTTATACCGTGACCATCTGCTACACCAATTAAACATCCGTCGTGCTCTACAAACGGAATAATTATCTTTTTATCCTGGTTGGGTTTATAATTACATCCTCCAATATCGGTGTCCCATCCTATTTGTAAATTAACCCTTGAGGTCTTCTCCTGTACCATTTCAGTATTCTCCTGTGCCATTTCAGTATTCTCCTGTACCATTTCAGTATTCTCCTGTACCATTTCAGTATTCTCCTGTGCCATTTGAAAGACAGTTTCTACGTTATCAGCGCTCATTCTTAAAAGTTTATTTAGTTAGTTTCAACCGTTGTGTTTAATTATTATTTTATATCTTTTTATTTTTTGGTAAAAAGTAATTCAATTTTTTTTGAAATCAGAAAAAAATAAAAATAAAAAATTAAAAAAATAAAAAAATAAAAATAAAAAATTAAAAAAATAAAAAAATAAAAAAATAAAAATTTAGTTTTTAGTAAAAATTTAAAAAAAAATAAAAATTGAAATACTTTTTTAAAATTATTGTAAGGTATAAAAAATATATAATCCAACTGATTTAAAATCAATCAAATTTAAATCACAACTAATATTATTAATTATTAAAATGAACCCCGGACAAACCTTTGAACAAGTTGATTTACATATCAACGACAACGACGAGACATGGAAGGAGTCGCGCCTTACCTGCGCTTACGACCCGCTTTATGATATATACAGCCCGTTATTCGACTTTGATACTCTACAGGAACCTGACCAACTGCCAGAAATGACTCGATGCCGATGCGATGACTCAGACCCCGAACCCTACTTAACCTGTTGTAATTGCGGTTATCTGGAGTATGAATACTATGGATACCGATATAAATCCTCCGCTTATTGTAATAAGTGCGCACTTGATATATGCGGCAAACTGATAGAGAAACCCAAGAACGTATTTCCGCGCGTTCATGTAAAGAAGGAGAAAAACGATTTCGCTTATTGTGATGAGTGTAACTATCTAATGTTAGATGAAGAAAAAATTGAGTATAATGGTGACATCCTCTGCTCTCCTTGCGTTAATGACGCCAAACTACTTTGTAAATATACACTAGAACAAAAATTAAATATAAGAATGTATGCCGAAGAGTATGGTCTTACTATTGAGGAATCAATTGATTATCAAACACATTGTCATTGCTGTGGCAAAGAGGTTAATGATGACATATTTGACGCAGAAAACCATCAATATTGTAAGAAATCATGCTTTGAACATTGCGAAGACTATTGGTATCATTGTTTCCGAGGTCAGGACTGTAAAGTGTGCAAAATATGGGAATACCACACACACCGCGCTAGTTCGATAGAATATGATATTGAACTCTCAAACTGCGAACCTGTTCTAAATGCGATAGATTGCTTCCAAGAGCTCCAGGTATATCCTCAATTATACGAATGTATTGAAGACCTAGTTCAATACTTTTGCCCTGATCGCCACTCGAGAAATGATTGGTAAAATAAAATATATTTGTATTTGTATTTGTATTTGTATTTGTATTTGTATTTGTATTTGTATTTGTATTTGTATTTGTATTTGTATTTGTATTTGTATTTGTATTTGTATTTGTATTTGTATTTGTATTTGTATTTGTATAAATTTATATGTATAAAATTAATTTAATTTAAAATAAATAAAAGGTGTGGTTCTACACTTTTTTATTTTTTATTTTTTATTTTTATTAAAAATTATTACAAAAATAAATTTTTAGTAAAAATAATTAAATAAAATATAAATTTTAAGAAATTCAAAATTTATATTTTTCCAAAAAAAATTGAAATGCTTTTTTCAAAAAAAAATGAAGGTATTAAATTAATAAACATAACACAGTTCAAACTTATAAAACCGTTAACTTTAAAACCCTTTTAAGATTAAAATGTCCGCCGCTGCTAGATTTTACGCGATGAGAAGTTGCAATGACGACTACGTTCCCTTTACTCGTTCCACTTGTGAACCAAATGAATTAGAAAAGAAAAATTATACAAATGATGATATTATTACTACTCAATACCCCAACGCAAATATACAATTCCGCGAGTGCAAATATGAATTTCCTTGGATTGGATCTGTTGAACCTGACCCCAGATTAGAGGCGATTGACGCTAAATTAGAGGCGAACTACGCCGAATTTGAGAAGATGCTCAACGGGTCTGAAGATGATATTATCAGACCTGATTTCGATGATGATACTCAGATGATTCTCGAATATGTCAAAAGAAACAAATTCTTTGGAATGACTATTGCTGAAGCAGTTGACTACTTAAAGTCTTGTCATCATTGCGGAAACACAAATATTCGGTTTGGTGATGAATATTGTAATGAGAGATGCCAAGATTATTCTGTTGACTTTAGCTACCAGTGCTTCAGAGGCGCCGATTGTAAGGCTTGCGAGAATTACTATCGTCACAACTGTTTTATAAATTATTACTACAAAAAAGAGGTAGAGGAAGAGGAAGAGGAAGAGGAAGAGGAAGACCTTATATACGACGATAGTGGCGAGATGACGCCCCGAGGAAGAATTAATACAAATAATAACTACGATATCGATGACTATTATGAAGAGTTAAGTCTTAGTGACCGAAATAATGACTTTGAGATTAAAACATGCCGTGAATGCGATGAGTGTGGTGAGAAGTATGAGAACTTCATGAATAGTGCTGTCTGCGAAAATTGTTATGAAATAATTGTAAATATTGAATGTGTAAATATTGAATAAATTTATTGTATATAATTTGTATATTAACTCTTAATTAATTAAACTTAAAATAAATAAAAGGTGTCTTGTACACTTTTTTATTTTTTTACACCTGTAAAGTTGTATAATGAAATAAATCAAAATCATCAGCAAATAATATATTCATTTTTTGTATAGCAGTTTTTTCAAAAACAAAATTATCGCCTCCCTCTTTATTTGATACATTGACTTTTTTCGGAGTGTGTAGTATTTTGTCAAACCCTAAATGCTGTAATATATATATAAAATCATTTTCCAGATTTTCGAATCGACCTATTAAATCAACGCCGCAACTACCATCTACATCTTGTATTTGCGTTTTTTGACTCATAAATATATGTCCGTATTCTATGTCCGTAACATTGTATTTGTTTTGAGACAAATAAGTTGCAAATGTAGATTTTAAGTTAAATATTGTATCAAAATGTTTCCATCCAGATAACGCTCTTGTATAAGGATTACGTATAAAACAAAACTTTGTATATGTATTCCATTTTTCCTCTGTCATATTCATAACATTATTCAAATAATCGCTCGTTTTACAATAAACCAATAACCCTACAACTTTGTTAAAAAATGATGTATCGTATGTAGAATTGCCTGTTAAAACCAGTTTGAAATAACGACTCTGGCAAATGTTGTCATGATCTGGTCGCCGCTTGGCAATAAGATGTAAATAACTTATGAATCCGTAATATTTCACTAATGTTGGTCCAATATACGTACCCCCTGTTTTTGGAATATGTATAAAAATTGCTTTTTTTTGATGATTAATATAAATCATATTATTAATATTAATCTGGTTATATATTTTTTTCAATGTTTATACCTATTATTTCATTTATACCTATTATTTCATTTGATTATTTTATTGTAATATGTGTTTTTCTCTCTTCGTTCTATTTCTAAAGTATCTTTCTGTCTTGATTGAGACAAAATCAACAATTTTGGATTTACTATTACAACGGTGTTAGGAATCCTTTGTATATTTTTTATTTGATACATTTTTATAAATAATATACCAATTATATTATTTATATTTTTACGCTTTTTATAGTTTATAACTTTGAATCCTCTAACGCTAATTCGCTATTCTTCATATAAACCAACTCAATATTATAATCTATTTTTCGCAATTCATTTACTTGTTCCATTAGTAAATCCTTCTTTTTACCATAACTATTGTATAAATTTAACCATAATTCATTTTCTTTTAGTACATCACTAGAATTTGCTTGTAAATACTCTATAATAATACGCTCATACTCCAAAACTGCTTCAATTTGGTTAATCAACCATGTTGTAATTGGTGTCCCGCCAGTAGCGAAAGCGTACTTCGTATTTGACATAATATATTTTTGGACAAACTGCCAATGACCATTTCTAAAAAGATAAACCTCATCTACAATTTTCAATAAATATACCAACCCTTCATAGCATTTAGCGTCAGTTAGTTGTTTAAATAATGGATTCACTTTGTAATGATTTCTCAAATCAGTGAAAAAATTCTGAATACATTTGGGACGATATGTCCTCAAATCTAGCAAATACTCTGTTAACTTATTATCTGGATAATAATCTACGATACCACTAAAAATATCAATCATTGGAATAATATTATCTTGAGCGCCAGTTTGACCTCTGTATTGTTGTGGTTCATTATTAAAACAACTATCATACACTAGACCTTGACCGAATATTTTGTCATTACCTTTTATTCCCATTATGAAAATTCGGAAATCATTGTAGCGCTCGTGACGCGATGCTGACCACATGTCTCTTCTCCTTCGGTTCATTTCTTGCATTACACGACCACAAGTTTGTAAACTAGTAATGTCTCCACTATGTAAACCATAATCCATAACAGAACCAACTAACTGTGGTGATACTTCATTAATATATACGTGTACCATAATAAATCCAATTTCATCTGAGGTTCCAGTAAATTTACACGCCATATCCAAGTTTTTCCAATATAAATCACCATTTGGATCTTTTTTAACATAATTACCTAGCGAATAACTGTAGTGATAATCTAACCAAGGATATACCTCTAATTTATTACTTACCAATACAAGTGGTTCCGAAATGTTTTTAGGTAGTATTTGTCGCGCTACACCATAATTACCAGATTGTAGAAACTCTTGATACGCCTGTTCCAATGTGAATCCAGATGTTACAAATGTATATGCTCTGTATAACGCTTGTAAAATAAAAATATCGGTTTCTTTATTTATTAACTCAACATAATTTGGGATAAACTTAACCTTTTCAACAATTTCATCAGGAACACCTAATATGCCTTTTTTATCATTTGTACCTGTATTTTGAAAAACATGTAAATTGTTTATTAAATCTTGTAGTTCTTTATATTCATTTGGTAGATATTTTAAAGGTTCTTTTACAGGCAGAAAACCGTAATCTTTTGATACATTAAAAAATCCATCGGTATATTGTTTATCCCAGTAATTCATTTTCTAATATAATTTGTGTATTTGTTTTTAATTTATTTTTATAAATATTATAATTAAGAGAGAAATAGTATTAATTATATTTATTTTGCTAAATGATCTAATGCGGATAATAAAATCAACTCTTGGTCGGTCAATTTTTGGAATATTAAATTTTTATCCATGGATAATTGAAAGCATTTCGAATTATAACCAAAATTTTTACAAACTAAAAAAACGCCATCATCAGTTATTTTCATTTCGCAAAATAACGCACCCTTTTTTAAATCGATTATATCAGGGTTTTCAACAGGTATCCAACGAATATACGTACCATATTTTAAATCGCTCATTTCATCCACATATTTATAATTATTTAGTTTTTTTAATATATTTAATGTTTCATCTCTCGGTAAATGTAATTCTTTAATTATTTTCAAATTCATTTCTTTTATTTTGTCAGTCGTAAAATTCAATAGATTTTCATTTGTATCATCATCTAACGCTTTTAATAATTTATTGACATCCATATTGTATTATTTAAGTATAATAATATTTTTATTACATTTTACTATAATAAAAATATCTAATTTTTAGTTTTTGTTTTACCAAGATCCAAAAGCGCCACCACCTAAAACCGAGTTTGCTGCCATAGGTTCTGAACTAAAACCTTCCATACCTGGTGTAGCCGCACCAACCAAAGGTGTTGTTTGTTGTTGATACATATTGTCATAGTTTGGCAATTGTTGAGTAGATGTTGTACTGGAAGTGGGAAGAGAATTTATTGATGTGCCATCAGTGTAAGTAGGTTGCGTTTGAGGCATCATCATTTGACCTGTAACGCCTCCCATTTGCTGCTGTTGCTGTTGACCTGAAATAGGTTGAGAAACTTTTACTTTTCCATTTTTACCCTTCTTCTTACTGCTATCTGTTCCATTCCATAAATCCATAAGACGATCAACAATTATGCTAACCTTCTCTCCCAACTTTGTTTGCAAACTTAATGTAATCATCAAAACTGCTAAAATTATGAAAACAATATTAAAATCAGGGTATTTAACACCGCTATAGGTTGGGACAAATGTAATCATTCTATGAATAATCAACAAACCGATAAACATTACAATTATTTGGATTACTATTTCAGCAGACAATTCGAGAGAACTCTTTTTATCATCAGCCTCAGGAACGTAATTTGACATACTCTTATTCAAAAGTATAACTGGGATCAAAGCAATTATTGCGTATTGAACTATATTTAATATTTCGGATTTTGAATCGTCGTCAAAATTAAACACATGCTTAAAAAAACTTTTTGAATCGTCCATACTATCCATATTCTTATATATAAGGTATAAAAAGAAATTAAAAACAAATGAATCTAAATATTTATAAATGGAAAATCACGAAGAACAACAATACCTAAACTTAATCAAAAATATTCTTGAAAATGGAACGTGGGAAGAAGGACGAAATGGCAAAACTAAGGCGATTTTTGGCAACATGATGCGTTTCTCTCTAAAGGATGGAAAAATACCCATTTTAACAACTAAGAAGACTGCTTGGAAGACTTGTCTAAAGGAACTATTATGGTTTATTCGCGGTGAAACTGATAACAAGTTGCTACAAGACCAAGGCGTTCATATTTGGGACGGTAATTCGACTAGAGAGTTCTTGGACAGCAGAGGT
>Ga0255210_1000799_pt1 | contig 10390 bp, 10 predicted proteins | sample Miss_Yuk_RepA_8d_FD_188422 | JGI IMG/M metagenome (GOLD analysis project Ga0255210, IMG submission 188422) | Freshwater microbial communities from Mississippi River, Louisiana, United States - Miss_Yuk_RepA_8d | ecosystem: Environmental > Aquatic > Freshwater > River | place: USA: Louisiana...
TACTTTTACGCAAGACGGTGGCTGCGAAATTACACTAACGCTAGCTGTTAAAGGTGGTGGCAGGGTTGAAACTACGCCGATTACTTTCGGTCCCGTTCAGGCAAAAAAGAAGGCACTGGAAAATATCATAACAAAAATAAGAGAAAACGCTGCAGCGTTCGGAGGCCAACGCGATGCGAATTTAGGATTTACACAATCCGAGATAAGAATGGCGCAGTTCATTTCGTCAGCGGCCGAAGGTAACATTCCTACGTCAGAAGAAGAAAAGAAAAATTTTAACGAAGCAGCTAAAAATGTAAGTCAGCAATTAACGGTTCAACTCAGTCGCGGTCCCGACTTTAATTTGCAAACTGCTTTAGAACTAGTAAAAGATTTACAAGACGCGATTAACAAAAAATCGAGTATTGGAACCGACGCTGCTCAATACGTCAGCTCAAAAGTGCTGAGTCTTGATGAAAAAAAGGATCCTTTTTTGCCCGACGTAAGAAAAAACGATTCAGCCTTTCATTCAACGCTTCCTTTACAGCCACCTTTAAAAGATTGGGTAACTGAAGCAATAAAGCGCGGACCGTTAAAATATTACGATGAAGAACTTTGTAAGACGATATCGAGCGACCGCAGCAACTGTGTTAGTTTTGGACGGGTTTTTAGCGCGTTGTGTATGCCTGCGATATTGAGAGGTATCGCAGAAGAATTTAACTGGTCAGGATTGCCTGACTTTAAAGAAGCTGGCGATTGTCCATACGAGGTTCAATTTATCTTTTATCAACTCAACAACCACTGCGGTCCTGCGAGTAGTCATAATATCGCAGAATTCCCTATGAGCATACCACTATTCGTAGATGGGTTTAAAAGACTAATCGAGTCTACGATTGGCGGCGACGCGATAGCGTTAACGCAAATGTTTTCATTTATAAATGAACAGCTTCAAGATCCTCGACAACCTGGATATGGCAGAAGTTCTTTCTATAAGAGCTTTGATCCCAACGCAAAAGAACAACAAAAGCTAGAACCCAAAGAAGACGAGAATAAATACGCGAACCAATTGACGGACTGGGGGAATAAATACGGTGGCGATTTCGTCACACCCGACTTGACTTTCGAAATGGAAGTTGGGGTTGGATCAAAAACAGGCGCTTTAGGTAGAAACGAAACAGCCCGTGATTTATTAACGAGTCTAGCCAGTCGCGTCGGTGCAGGCTATACGGAGCCCGTGTATCCAGAAGGCGACACTGGTAATAAAAAAACTATCGTAAAATTTCACATATTTGATAGAACTTGTAGCCCATTAGATAAGGTAACAAAAGCTCTTCGGTTGTCGTCTGATGGAACCTATTATTTGGTCTCTTCTGATTATGCGGGAGATACAAAGTTTTTAAAGAACCTAGAAAATAGAAGCAACGATTTGCCTGAAGGAATTAAGCTAATAGATGAAAAAAAATATGTGTTTGGAGATCAAACCATTGCAGTAAATATCGGTCAAGGCAAAGAAGCTTTGATGGAGTGGCTTGGACAATTTGTGCCTCGTATCGTAATAGGAACCGAGGGCTCTTTGATTAGTCAAGTATCGATACAGTCGAAAACTAGTGGGCTAGAAGGTCTTATCGCCATGCAGGGAGGCGTTCAAAAAAGAACGTCTGCACTGGCGGATACGGGTTTATCACAGAGACAATTCAACCTACCAATGGTGCTATATCCAGCTGATATGACGATGACAACGATGGGATGCCCCCTAGCCTCGATGGGTCAACACTTCTTTGTTGATTTTAGTACTAATACGACGTTGGACAATGATTACGTTGTAAAGCAAGTTACGCACAATATAGCGCCTGGTAAATTTGAAACGCAATGGAACTTATCTTACTATGACGGTTATGGTCGAATGATTTCTGATAACGACATAACGAGTCAATTAAACGCAGCAGCAAAAATACTACAGGACGTGGATAAGGCGAAACAAACCGCCCCCGCTACAAATCCTGCAGGAAATAACCAGGGCGCCAAAAAATAACGCCACGATACAATGGGGCTATACGTACTGTATAGTTCTGACGTGGAAGCCTTCTGCATATCGTCGACGATTCTCGGTTCAGAGAAACACATGGTCGTTTCTCAAGATGGTTTTACGACCTTGTCGAAGGCACCAACAGACCTCTGGTTTTTAAACGGCGTTCTAGACCCTCTCAAACCTCTATGTCTCGATACGCTACTAAAACTAAAAAATGTAGAAGTACCTACCAAACCAGCAGAAAAGTGGACCAAGTCGATGTCGCTACTGACTTCAGGTTCGTCAGCGATACCGTGGTCGCAGACGATGCCCTCTGTCGCCTACAAGTCTTTTGTAAAGAGCCTCGTAAAATCCGTCGCTGAAACCATCGACGAGTTACCGAAGGATTATTATAAGAGCACCTGGTGTCCCGGTGGACAACTACTATGTAGCTTGAAGGCTGCGAAGGTCGACCCAAAGCTATACAGGGAGATCAGCGTCGAAATCGAGAGAGATTCGGGGGCGTTCGAGACATTCAAGCCGGGTCCTGGTGGATTTTTGCCTCCCGTCGTTTACGATCGATTCGCGACGAGAACAGGCAGGTTGACGGTCGAAAGTGGACCAAACATCCTGACCCTTAAGAAAAGGTACCGACAAATACTCAAGTCGACTTTTGCAGAAGGAGCCATTTGTTCCTTGGACTTCGGCGCCCTCGAAGCACGAATTATTCTTGCTGAAAATGGCAAGGTTGCGACTGCGCCAGATCTCTATAGTTCGTTGGCGACAGAGCTATTTGGTGGAACGATCGATAGGGAAGCTGTCAAGATTGCTGTCATTAGCGAATTGTACGGAGCTTCGAAGTCGGCTCTCGGTGCGCGTTTAGGAATCGGTAGTCACAAACTAGAGGAGTTCGTTACAAAAGTCAGGTCGTATTTTGGTACTGCAGAACTTCGTAAGCGCTTGAAGGAAGAGTTCATAAAGACGGGCAAAATCAGAAATAAACATGGTAGATTTCTCGACCTCGACGACCCTCAGGACCACCTTTTCGTTAACACTTATGCTCAGAGCACGGGTGTCGACGTTTCTCTGCTGGGATTCAAGGCAGTCCTAGACAAGTTGGGCACCGATGGCGTACGACCGTTGTTCGTCTTGCACGATGCGTTGATTCTTGACGTAAGAGAAGACAGGTTGTCAGACGCCGAGGCGATTCGATCGACGAGTGTACCAGGATACGCTAGCGAATTTCCACTTAAGTTCGAAAGGCTTTGATGAACGTCGGAGATTTAGTAACGTTGACCGCTGTGCGACCAACTGTTCAGTTAGTTAATTTTGGACATGATCCACCTGATGGCGGTATTGTTCTTTCAAAAGAGTTGTGTATCGTACTTGAACTCGAGGCTCCTGATGCTTCAATCTGGGGTAAAATAAAGGTTTTAGGCAATCGAGGCAACATCGGCTGGGCTGAAGATGGCTTATTTTATGTCGTCGCACAGTTTCGTTAATTTTTTTTTTTTTTGAAAAGTGTTATATTTATCATGTCACCCAGAGGGTAACATGAAGATTACAGCAACACAACTACGTAGAATTATCAAAGAAGAACTTGAAGCTGTTAACGAAGCCGTCGACTTCGGCGCTGCATTGTCTGCAGGATCCTTGGCCGGCGTAGGCCGCGCTTCCATTGTCGCTGCACTCTCGGCATTATCTGATGCAGATTTTAAGAAGTTGGAATTAGCCCTTCGCGATGCCGGTTTCGCAAGAGAAGATTCGAAGCGCAGCGGCGCGATAGCTGCCGTTGCGGGAAAAATGACCCCAGCTTCTATCTCTAAGAAGATCAACGCTTCTTTGTCGAGCTATAACTGGTCGTGGGCCGGTGAATACGACTCCGATAAGCGCGATGCGGTTAACGCTGTTCTTGACAGCACACTTGGTGCCGGAACAGGCAAAAAGTTCGATGATGCATTGTATTACTATAATGCAACGGACAAGAGCGATGCCTTCAGAAAGATGTCTCGTGCCGAAGCTGATCGTAAGTATAAGTCGGCGATGGAAACATTGGCACGAATTGCTGGCGATCTTGCGATGGCGTGATCTTGTAGTTCATCTACAAAAATTACCGAAAAACTTGGTGAACAATGGGGCCACAGTATAGTACTGTGGCCTTTATTAATTTAAAAATACGATATAGTTATTTCCTGGAGGTTTAATCCATCATGGAAGTAAAATATGTCGTATACTGTTATAGTTGCCATTGTAGCCTTTGTCAAGGAAAAGACATTTATGTTGGTAAGTCAAAGTATGGATTAGAAAATAGGCACAAAGGTCACGTAAAATGTGCTAAAAGAATTTTATCGGGTGAAGGTAAGCCCAAAGATATTAAATTCGATTATTTTCTTGCCAAACACGGAATTGAAAATTGTCATATTAGAGAGTTGAAAACATTTCTCACCGAAGAAGAGATGAATGATGGAGAAATTTTTTTAATTCAAGAAATGAAAACAGACATTTCATTTGGTGGAATGAATTTTGATATTGGCGGGAAAGGAGGTCGAAAAAAAGGACGTTATAAAATGTCTCAACAGGCTAAAGAAAATTTGAGCATATCGTTAAAACAATATTACTCTCACAATAGCTTTACCCAAGCTGCTAAAGATCATCTTTCAAATTTGGCAAAAAAAAGACATGAAGATGATCCTGAACTAGGAAAGAGAATAAATCATTCATCATGGGAGACGATTAAGAAAAAATGTCTTGAAGATGAAGAATATAATGAAGCATTCAAAAAAATGCAACTTGAAAAAGCGAACAAGGGTGGTCAAGCTTTTTTAAAAAAATTAGAAGATGAAAATTTTAAACAAGATTATTGCGAAAAAGTAAGTGAAGCAGTTTCTACGTGGTGTGAAGAAAACAAAGAAAAAGTTAAGCAAAGAGCAAAAAAAATAGCAGAGAATAGATCTGCTAATGGAAAATGGATTGAATCGATTAGAGAAGCTAACAAAAAAGTTACAAAAGAAGAGTACACAAAAAGAGTAGAAAAGGGTTGGGAAACGCGTAGGAAAAATCTTTTGAACAAATTAAAAGATTCTGATGATAATCAAGAAAATGAAACAGAGACAACTAACTCCTGAAGAAATTGCTGCGAATTTTGATAAATTTAGATCACTATGCGAGAAGCTTGGTGACCGATCACAATCAGCATTAAATCTTGTGGATTCTTTGGGAGAGCGTCTTGCAATTTGTCCTGCCTCGTCCAGACTAGATTTTCATAATTGCATGGTTGGTGGATTAGTCGACCATTCGCTGCGTGTTCTTTCGAATGCGATGAAGCTGTGCAAGGCATTTGGCTGGGAAGTTCCAAAGGATTCCCTAATCATTGGGTGTTTGTTTCACGACCTCGGCAAGGTCGGCGATCACGAGCAAGATTATTATCTTCCTCAGGATTCTGACTGGCACCGAGAGAAGCTTGGCGAGATGTATAAGTACAATCGCGATATGCAGTATATGACTGTTCCTGATCGCGGAGTTTGGTTGTGCCAACACTTTGGATTGAAACTAACCCAAGACGAGTGGTTGGCCATCAAACTAAACGATGGACAATATGCAGACGAAAACGCTCCTTACAAGATGAAGGAGCCAAGGCTAGTCGACATCGTGCACACGGCAGACCTTGTTTCTACGAAGCAAGAAAAGGAATGACGCCATACTTAAATCTATGAGCGTATTATTACGTCGGTACATTAGATCGATTATTCTTGAGATCGAGGGTAACGCCCATGTACCAAACCAAATGCCAGGTACAAAAAAGCCAGGCGATAGTGATAAGGACGAGGATAAGGACGAGGATAAGGTCGAGGAATTGGGTGAGTTCAGCGGTGCAGGAGCGATCGCTGGTTTCGCAGCGCCGCTTGGATACACTGGTAAAGATGCCGAAGGTCCAGGTGCTAAGGGCGAACGCAGCAAGCGTAAGAAGCCAGGTTGGCGCTGAAAAGAAACCTTGAACAGTCAAAAAGTTTTGTGGTAGGGTAGAAATACCTGCACGGTGCAGGGTGATATTCCTGCCACAGGTTAGGAATAGGAAACGGAAAAGGATAAGGAAAATATTATGGCAATTGATCTAGAAGCAATTAAGCGTCGTGTTGCAGAGCTTTCGGGTGTGAAGAAGACGTCGTCGGTCCAGTTGTGGAAGCCAAGTCTTGGCGAGCACAAGATTCGATGTCTTCCATGGAAGAACGCGCCAGATGGACAGCCTTTCATGGAGAGATGGTTCTATTACATTGGCGATAATGCTGGTATTTTGGCTCCCAATCAATTTGGTAAGCCTGATCCAATTAACGAGTTGATTCGTAAGCTATATAGCAGTGGTAAGCCCGATGATAGGGTTCTAGCTAAGAAGCTACAACCAAAGATGCGATGCTATGCTCCTGTCATCGTTCGAGGCGAGGAAGATAAGGGCGTTCAAATTTGGAGCTTTGGTAAGTTGGTTTATCAGCGTATGCTTGGATTCTTCCTCGACGAGGAGGTCGGTGATATTCTCTCCCCAACGGAGGGCTTCGATCTAAAGGTGTCGATTACGAAGCAACCAGGCAAGCAGTTTAACGATACGACGGTCGATCCTGCTCGTCGTCCAACGAAGCTACACGAGGACTCGAAGGTAGCCGAACAATGGCTTAATTCGATTCCAAATCTTGACGACATGTATCGTCTAAAGTCGACGCAAGAAATCGAGACAGTTCTTAATAACTGGTTGAGCGGTGGCACGTCAGAGGAGATGGCAACACCTCCAACTACTCGCGGCCCGGCTCCATCAGACGCGCTTGATGATTTGGTCGCTGAGGTTAAGGCTTCAGCACCAGAGAAGAAGAAGGTCAAGAAGACGGAGGACGAGGCACCTGTTAAGAAGCAATCGCTAGACGATGCTTTCGCTGACCTAATGGGCGATGACGACTGACGTCGTTGTCTGTTGATCAAAGCGCCGGAAATCAAATAGGTTTCCGGCGTTTGTACTATTAGAGCTTGATGGGGATAATAACTGTTATGGCAAAATCTAAATCCGAAGACAACCAAATTAAAAAGAGCAATAACGAAGTTGATAGCATGATGAAAGACCTTATTTCGTCTATCAACAAGGAGTTTGGAACCCGCATCGCTTTTAACCTTTCGGAAATGGATGCGCCGACCGTAGTAAAGCGCTGGATCGATACAGGGTCGATTCAACTAAATTACGCTATCAAGAACGCTCTCGGTGGCGGTTACCCTGAGGGTCGAATTATCGAAATTTCCGGATTGCCCTCTTCAGGTAAGTCTCACTTGGCTTATCACGCCGCTGCCGTCGCCCAAAAGATGGGTGGTTTGGTCGTTTATATTGATACCGAAAATGCGACGCCGGTACAGAAGCTTGCCGACATGGGTATCGATGTTCGTAAGCGATTTGTCTATTGCGATTCTCACTGCACCGAAGAAGTTTTCTCGATCATTGAGTCGACGATCCTCAAGGCGAAACAAATCATCGAGAAGAACGTTCCCATCCTGGTTATTTGGGATTCCGTCGCGGCTACATCGCCAAAGGCTGAACTTGATGGCGAATACGAGCAAAATTCGATTGGTCTTCAAGCGCGCGCTATCTCCAAAGGCATGCGAAAGATCACTGGAGTTATTGGGCAGAATAATGTGACTTTGCTGTGTCTCAATCAAATTAGAGACAACATCGGCGTAATGCACGGCGATCCATTGACCACGCCTGGTGGCAGAGCTATTCCCTTTCACTCCTCCGTACGTATCCGACTTGGAAGTGGAAATCAAGTCAAGGACAAGAACGGTATGCCGATTGGTATTCATACCACGGTAACAATCAAGAAGAACAAGGTCGCTCCACCATTTCGTAAGTGCGAGTTCGATATCATCTTTGGTAGAGGAATTGTCGAAGACGAATATCTATTCGACGAATGTCGCGCTCATTGTAAGGAGAACGGTCCCGTCAAGCGCAAGGGTCACACCATTAATATTTCGGGCGAAGGCGCGTGGAAGGAACTTAGCGTTGTCAATGAAAAGACGGGCGAGGTTGTGGTAGAAAAGAAGTTCTATAAGAACGACTTCGGAGCGTTGATGAAAGACAATATCCATGGTCCTTTTATCATGGAAGTAATTGATGCAGCTTTAACTATGACGGCGGGTCCTGCTGCTGACCCGACAGAAATTGATGATAACGTTGCTGACGATGGAGGCACCGATGAGTGAAAGACCAACCAACCCAATCTGGATTAAAGTTTTAACAGACGATATTTCACAAATTCCAGCATATCAAACATCTGGTTCCGCGGCTTGTGACTTAAAGTCCACCGATGAGTTAGTTATTCCTTCAGGAACGCGCGTAACAGTAGGAACTGGTATTAAACTAGAGATTCCTAACGGTTTTGGTGCAATGGTATGCTCACGGTCGGGTCTAGCTGCCAAGAACGGAATTCAGGTTCTAAACGCTCCTGGCATCATTGATACCGACTATAGAGGAGAGATAAAGGTAATTCTGCATAACTCAGGTCAGTCAGAGTTTATTGTTAAAAAAGGCGATAGGATTGCACAACTTTTATTTTTTCCCATTTTTCAAGCCATCTTTCAAAAGGCAGAACTAATTGACAATACTGCTCGTGGCGAAGGCGGTCTTGGAAGTACTGGTGTTTGATGACTGACAGACCAATACTCATCGTCGACGGCGCAAATCTCTTTATCAGGTCTTGGGCCGCTTACCCAACGATGTCCGCTCATGGTTACCAAATGGGAGGATGTATGGGATTTATGAAGACGCTCGGAAGAATCTTAACAGAGATTCAACCTAAAGCTGTCTACGTAGCCTGGGAAGGTGGCGGTTCACAGCGCCGTCGACGTTTATTCCCTGAATATAAGATGGGTCGCAAGGCTCAAAAGCTAAATCGCTTCTATGGCGATGATATTCCCGAGTCGGAAGAGAATAAAAAACATCAGCTGATTTCGTTGTTGGGAATGTTAAAGTTTACGCCAGCTTGTCAGATTTACGTTTCGGATTGCGAGGGCGACGACATCGTCGCTTTTTTGTGTAAAGGGCCGTTTAGGCAAGAAAACAAAATCATCGTTTCGTCCGACAAAGACATGTATCAACTGTTAGATGAAAAGACGAAGATTTATTCGTTGCACAAGAAGATCGTGCTCACTGCAGAGGACATTTTTGAAGAATATCGAATTAAGACCCACAACTTTGCGATTGCTAAGGCTTTATGCGGCGATGTTGGCGATAACGTTCCGGGAATAAAAGGCATCGGATTCAAAACTGCAGCTACGAAATTTCCGATCCTTGGTAACGATTCTGAAATTCTTTTGCAAGAAGTCATCGATTTTTGTCATTCGCATTCTTCCGAGTCGACTATTTATCGCCGCGTTTTGGAGAGTGAACATGATCTTAAGAGAAATTGGCGACTCGTTCATCTGGATGGTAGCATGTTATCAGCAGATCAGATTTCGCGCGTACAACATGTCATCGATACATTCGCCCCTCGCGTTGATAGGATTGGCCTTATAAAGGCCCTGGTTAAAGAAGGCGTTAATGACTTTGACATCGAAGCATTCATTTATGCTTTTAGATGCGTAAGTGGACTTGGATCTTCAAATAACTAAGAGAACACAATGTTAGACAACGAAAACAAGACGACCAAAGTAACTTTCGGTACGTACGGTAAATCATTCCAAGAAAAAATTGGACAAGCGTTATTGACGGATCCACGATGGGCCGAGCAGATGATGGAGGTTTTTGATTCTTCTTATTTCGAGTTGAAATATCTCCAGTTTCTTGCCGACAGGTACTTTGCCTATTCTAAGAAGTACAAAGTATTTCCAACGCTGCAACTTCTTGTGACCATTATTCGCGAGGATCTTAAGGTCGGTACCGATACTATCCTTCGAGATCAGATCATTGAATACCTCCAGCGCATGAAGGCGAATCCAGATCCAGGCGATCTACAATTTGTCAAGGATAAGTCTCTTGATTTTTGTCGCAAGCAAGCTCTAAAGGCAGCGCTTGAAGACGCAGTCGATCAAATGCAAGCAGAAAAGTACGAATCGATTGTAGATTCAATTCGAAAGGCCGTTCTGGTTGGAACAGCGCCAGCTCTTGGTCACGACTTTTTTGCAGATTACGAAGCTCGTTTTACTAGGCTTCAACGTAACTGTGTCGCGACAGGTCTTGATGATCTTGATCGCAAAGAGATTCTAAATGGAGGACTAGGCGCTGGCGAAATTGGTGTTATCGTCGCAGCTACAGGCGTCGGCAAGTCTCACTTCCTTACGATGCTCGGCGCAAATGCCTTGAAGCAAGGTAAGAATGTTTTGCACTACACGTTTGAGTTGTCAGAAACAGCGGTCGGTGTTCGATACGATTCTAAT
>Ga0255210_1000800_pt1 | contig 10388 bp, 8 predicted proteins | sample Miss_Yuk_RepA_8d_FD_188422 | JGI IMG/M metagenome (GOLD analysis project Ga0255210, IMG submission 188422) | Freshwater microbial communities from Mississippi River, Louisiana, United States - Miss_Yuk_RepA_8d | ecosystem: Environmental > Aquatic > Freshwater > River | place: USA: Louisiana...
CCAGGTAAGCGTCACGCACGTCAACCTGAATGATCAGACGAACGAAGGAATGTCGGTGCGCGGAGCGCGGGCTTTCAGCGTGCAGTACCACCCCGAAGCAGGTCCCGGACCGCATGACTCCCGATACTTGTTCGACCGATTCGCCGACCTGATGCGGAGTGCGGATTCCTGATGCCGCGCCGCAACGATCTTTCCAGCATCCTGGTGATTGGTTCGGGTCCGATCGTCATCGGTCAAGCGTGTGAGTTCGATTACTCGGGTACGCAAGCGTGCCGTGTGTTGCGTGCCGAGGGGTATCGCGTGATCCTGGCCAATTCCAATCCGGCAACGATCATGACCGATCCGGACTTTGCCGACCGGACCTACATCGAGCCGTTGACGCCGGATGTATTGGCGGCAATCATCGAGCGCGAGAAACCCGACGCGGTGCTTCCCACGTTGGGCGGACAAACTGCACTCAATCTGGCGATGGCGCTCTACGAGCGGGGATTGGCCGGTGTTCCAGGAACACCGGAGCTCATCGGTGCCAATGCCGAAGCCATCTCCACTGCCGAGGATCGAGAGAAGTTCAAGGTGGCGATGCAGGAAATCGGTTTGAAGGTTCCCAAGAGCGGCATCGCACATTCGCTGAAAGAAGCCGAGAACGTACTGAAAAGCATCAAGTTGCCCGTCATCATTCGACCGGCATACATCCTCGGCGGTCGCGGCACGGGAATCGCAAACACGCCGGCGGAGTTCAAACACATCGTGACGGCTGGTTTGGCGGCAAGTCCGATCGGCGAGGTGCTCATCGAAACTTCGATCAAGGGCTGGAAGGAGTACGAGCTCGAGGTGATGCGTGATCGCGCCGACAACTGCGTGATCATCTGCTCGATCGAAAACATCGACGCGATGGGTGTTCACACGGGGGACAGCATCACCGTGGCTCCAGCGATGACACTGTCGGACACCGAGTACCAAGAGATGCGCAATGCCGCGTTTGCCTGCATCCGCCGAGTTGGCGTCGAGACCGGCGGATCCAACGTGCAGTTCGCCGTGAATCCGAAGAACGGCGACCAGGTCGTCATCGAGATGAATCCGAGAGTGTCGCGCTCGTCGGCGTTGGCGTCGAAGGCAACTGGTTTCCCGATCGCCAAGATTGCCGCCAAGCTCGCCGTCGGCTACACCCTGGACGAAATTGCCAACGACATCACCAAGAAGACCCCGGCCAGTTTCGAACCCACGATCGATTACGTCGTCACCAAGGTGCCGCGCTGGGCGTTCGAAAAATTCGAGGGCGCGAGCAACACGCTCGGCACGCAAATGCGCAGCGTGGGTGAAGCAATGGCCATCGGAAGAACCTTTCCCGAGAGTTTGCAGAAGGCCTTGCGGTCGTTGGAAATTGGTCGTGCCGGGCTCAATTGCGATGCAGCCGAAAAGAACTTCGAGTCGATGGACGACTTGCAGTTGTTCGTTGCCATCGAAACTCCGACGCCAGACCGCATCTTTCAGGTGGGGGAATGCATTCGTCGCGGCTTCAGCCTCGACAAGCTGCACACCGCCACCGGAATCGACATGTGGTTCCTCGACCAGATGAAGGCGATCTACGAAGAGCGTGAAGCCGTCCAATCGGCATCGCCGGAGTCGCTCGATCGTCACACATGGCGTCGCGTCAAGCGACTGGGCTTCAGCGATGCCCAGTTGGCTTGGCTGTGGGGTACGGACGAGTCATCCGTTCGGTCGGCGCGTGAGCGGGCAGGCGTGATACCGACCTACAAGTCGGTGGATACCTGCAGTGCCGAGTTTGCCGCCGAAACGCCGTATTTCTACTCCACGTATGAAGACGAGTCCGAGGTGCGGCCATCGACCAAGGAGCGCGTCATCATTCTTGGCAGTGGGCCGAACCGCATCGGCCAAGGAATCGAGTTCGACTACTGCTGCGTTCATGCAAGCTTTGCGTTGCGCGAAGCGGGTTTTGAAACCGTGATGTTGAACTGCAATCCAGAGACGGTGTCAACCGATTACGACACCTCGGATCGCTTGTACTTCGAGCCACTCACCACGGAAGACGTGCTGAACGTGATCGCAGCCGAAACGAAGGCCGCCGGCAAACCACCAAGGTTGATCGTGTCGCTCGGTGGTCAAACCCCGTTGAAGCTCGCGTCGTCGCTCCCGGCCGAACTCATCGCAGGGACGTCGCCAGAATCCATCGACCGCGCCGAGGATCGTGAACAGTGGAATGCATTGTGCAACCAGCTTGGAATCGCCCAGCCACCTGGCGCCACCGCAACCGATCTCACAGGAGCGCAAGCGGTGACGGCGATGACGGGATACCCGGTGTTGGTGCGGCCGAGTTACGTACTTGGCGGACGTGCGATGCGAATCGTGCACGACGACCAGCAACTCGCCGACGCCATGGCGGAGATGGAGCGATTCGGCACTCTTGGCCGAGAAGGTGGCTTATCGTCGAGTCGTCCGGTGCTCATCGATCGGTTCTTGCAAGATGCCACGGAGGTCGATGTAGATGCCATCCGTGACGCAACTGGAGAAGTCCTCATCGGTGGAATCATGGAGCACGTCGAAGAGGCGGGAATCCACTCCGGAGATTCCGCATGCGCGCTTCCACCACAGAACCTGTCGGCACAAGCCATCGCCACGATCGAGAACTACACGCAAAAGATTGCCGAGGCTCTCGATGTGCGCGGACTCATCAACGTACAGTTCGCGGTCGCCGACGGAACGGTGTATGTGATCGAGGCAAATCCACGGGCCAGTCGAACGGTGCCATTCGTTGCAAAGGCGACCGGGGTGCCCTTGGCGATGGTGGCCAGTCGGGTGATGTTGGGAGCCACGCTGGCACAACTCCGCATCGAGGGTCTCGTGCGGCCCGCGGCCACCGGACACGTGAGCGTGAAAGAAGCGGTACTGCCGTTCAACCGATTTCCGGAAGTGGACACGACGTTGGGACCCGAGATGCGTTCCACGGGCGAGGTCATGGGTATCGATCGCACGTTCGGTCGGGCATTCATCAAGGCACAGTCGGCTGCGGGAACGGAGCTCCCACTGAGCGGCCGAGTGTTCGTGTCGTTGAATGATCGCGACAAGGCGGCCGCGGTGGAGATTGGTCGGGCACTCGTTGATGCGGGTTGCACGGTGGTGGCCACCAGTGGTACTGCGGCCGCGCTGACGGCAGGTGGCGTACCAGTGGAACGGATCGTGGGGAAGGTGTCGCAGCGCGGCACCAACAACAAAGTGTCGCAGCGCGGCACCAACAACAAAGTGTCGCAGCGCGGCACCGATCCCCTCAGCGACGCAGTGATGCTCATCGATTCAGGCGACATCGTGTTCGTCATCAACACTCCACAGGACAGTGGTACGCATCGCGATGGTGAGGCCATTCGCAAGGCCGCCAACGTGAAAGGTGTTGCACTGGTGACCACCGTTCGCGCCGCGCGCGCAGCGGTGCAGGGCATGCTCGAGCGCCGTGCCGAACCACTTGCCATTCGATCGCTCCAGGAGTACCACGGTGGCTAGTTTGCTCGCACTTCCGATGGTGCGCGTGGGAAGCGTCGAGCTGCCAAGTCCAGTGATCCTTGCCTCTGGTACCGCAGGTCACTCCGATGAGTTGGCGGCGTACATGGATTTGTCGGTACTCGGGGCGGTGGTGGTGAAATCGGTGGCGTCGTTCGAGTGGCAGGGCAATCCGGCACCGCGGTTGCTTGCGCTGTCCTGCGGCATGATCAATGCAGTCGGACTCCAGGGTCGTGGCGTCGAACAGTGGATTGCCCACGATCTTCCGCGATTGCGTGCTCGTAACGCCCGTGTCGTGGCAAGCATCTGGGGGTTTCGTGAGAGTGAGTACGAAGCGGCAGCGCTCGCATTATCGAACGCCGCGTCGGGACTCGTTGCTGTCGAGGTGAATCTCTCGTGCCCGAACGTGGAACACGCACGCAGCATGTTTGCACACGATGCAGTCCAATCGTCGCGAGTCGTGGCCGCTGTGCGACGTGCGCTACCTCATGTCCCGGTCTGGGCAAAATTGAGCCCGAACACCGACCGACTCGTGGAGATTGCCGGGGTCGTGTCGAGCGCTGGCGCCGATGCCCTCGTGTTGGTCAACACGGTGCTGGGCATGGCAATCGACACGGACTCCAGGCGACCCGTACTCGGCAATGGTGGTGGCGGTGTGAGTGGGGCAGCGATGCATGCAGTTGCCGTACGCAGCGTGTTCGACGTGCGAGCCGCCTTGTCTGATGTGCCGATCATCGGAGTCGGCGGAGTTTCCTGCGCCAACGACGCATTGGAGCTGATGATGGCGGGCGCCAATGCCGTGCAGGTTGGTACTGCAACGTTTGCCGACCCGCGTGCTGCGATGAAAATTCAGCGTGACATGTTGCGTTGGGCACACCGTCGAGACATCTCGTCGTGGGAAGAGATCACCGGGAGTGCGCACTAGCCTTCCGTTATGGCAGTGACGCCAGAGGTAGCGAGCCGCAGCGACGAAGTATTGCAACGACTCACGGGCCTGCGCAGTCGCATCGACCAACTTGTGGCGTCGGTTCGCGACGGCCAAGTGACGCTTTCGGAAGTGTTTGCACGTGCGGATAACGCTGGCGAAGTGAGCGCTTACGTGTATCTGGTCAAGGTTGCCGAGGTATTGCCCGGGGTTGGCAAGGTGCGAGCCCGACGGGTATTGGAAGACCATGGTCTCGGCGAGCGAACACGCGTAGGCGAGGTGCCGCTGGAGGTGCGTGCAGCTCTCGTCGAGGTATTGACATGAGTGGATTGGTGTTCGTGGTGTCGGGGCCGGGTGGCGTGGGCAAGAGCACGGTGGTAGGCGAGCTCATGAAACGAGATGCCGAGTTGTGGCTCAGTCGTTCGTGGACGACGCGTGAACGCCGGCCCGGCGAAGCAGCAGACGCCTACAAGTTCGTTACGCGTGACGAATTCGAAACCAAGATCGATGCCGGTGGGTTTCTCGAGTGGACCAGCTTTCTTGGTAATTACTACGGCACGCCCAATCCTGCCGCGCCGGCAGGAATGGACATCGTCCTGGAGATCGAAGTGGATGGCGCAAGCCAGATCAAACAGCAGAACCCCAAGGCCGTGTTGATCTTCGTGTTGCCGCCCTCACGCGAAGAGCAACGTGAGCGCCTCATGGTACGCGGGGATGACGAGCGCAAGGTTGATCAACGCCTGCGAAAGGCCGAAGAAGAGGAGCCAGTGGGTATCGCCTTGGCCGATCATGTCATCGTCAACCACACCATCGACAAGACCATCACCGACATGCTGGACATCATCGCCGGGGCGCGTCGCGCCGCTAGCATTCAGGGGTCCTGAGCCTTCGGCTCGGGCCAACGAGAAGTCCCACGTTCCAAGGAGTCCTGTGAGCAACACCCCCGAAAGTTCCATGATGTCTCCCGCCATCGAAAAGCTGATGGGTCGCACCAAGTCCAAGTTCAGTCTCGTCACATTGGCCGCCAAGCGTGCCCGCGAGATCACCGAGTACTTCGGCAACCTCCAGACCGGCAGCGTTGTGGGTCCGACGGTGGAGTCCGTCAGCACCAAGCACCTCTCCGTGGCGTTCGAAGAAATCGCCGCCGACAAGGTCCGATTCATCCCCAAGACGCTGGACGAGATTCGAGCCGAGATTGCAGAACTGCAGCGTCAAGAAGACGAAGCCAATGCACTCGCTGCTTCGCAGGACGCCGAAGCACAGCCCGAGTAAGTCGCGCGCATGGTTCGCAAGTACACCTTCACCTCGGAGAGCGTTACCGAGGGTCACCCCGACAAGATGGCTGACCAGATCAGCGACTCGGTGTTGGATGCGATTCTTGCCGAAGACCCTCAGGGTCGCGTTGCCTGTGAGACGCTCCTCACCACGGGTTTGTGTGTCGTCGCGGGTGAAATCACCACGTCGGCGTACGTCGACATTCCCAAATTGGCACGAAGCGTCATCAAGGACATCGGGTACGACAACGCCGCATACGGCTTCGACGGCAACACCTGTGGCGTCATCATCAGTATCGATGAGCAGTCGAGCGACATCGCGATGGGTGTCGACAAGAGCGAAGAACTCCGTGGTGGCAAGAGCGGCGAAGATCGTCTGAACTCCCAAGGTGCGGGCGACCAAGGAATGATGTTCGGCTATGCATGCAACGAAACCCCCGAGTTGATGCCGTTGCCGATCTTCTTGGCGCACCGCTTGGCCGAGCAACTCACCGAGGTTCGCAAGTCCGGCGCAATTCCGTATCTGCGTCCCGACGGCAAGACACAAGTCACGTTCGACTACGAAGACGGGGTACCCGTTCGTCTGCGAACCGTGCTCATCAGCACGCAGCACGCCGACGGAATCTCACGCGACACCGTCATCCGTCCGGATCTCATCGAACAGGTGATCCGTCCCGTAGTTCCGGTGCAATTCGCCAAGGACGACTACGCGGTGTACATCAATCCAACGGGTGAGTTCGTCAAGGGTGGACCACACGCCGACACCGGATTGACGGGTCGCAAGATCATCGTCGACACCTACGGTGGCATGGGTCGTCACGGCGGCGGCGCATTCAGCGGTAAGGACCCATCGAAGGTCGACCGATCCGCTGCCTATGCGGCGCGTTGGGTGGCCAAGCACGTGGTGGCATCCGGTGCTGCACGCCGCTGCGAAGTGCAGGTGGCCTATGCCATTGGCATGGCCCAACCGATCAGCATCCTCGTGGAAACGTTCGGAACCAACACCATCGACGAGTCCAAGATCGAACAAGCCGTGCGCGACACGTTCGACCTGCGTCCGGCTGCAATCGTGCGCGATCTCGACCTCAAACGTCCGATCTATCGCAAGACCGCCGCGTACGGTCACTTCGGTCGGAATAACCCGGAATTCACCTGGGAACAACTGTCGCGTCTCGACGCCTTCAAGAAAGCCGCCAAGCTCTAACGGAAACGGTGTCGGCCGCAAGCGTCCCGCGTGCCACCGACTGCGTACTCTCATAGGTGCCGTGTCGAAGGTTGCCCGAGTCGTCGTCGACGTGACGGGTGTCGACAAACCGTTCGACTATCTCATTCCCGATAATCTTGCCGACGCTGTCGTCGTTGGCGCGCGAGTGCGAGTGTCACTGCATCGCCGCGAGGTTCCTGGTTGGGTGTCAGCGGTGCTCGATACGCACGAGAGCGATGTCGACGTCTCGCGTTTGCTTCCCATCGTCAAGGTCACCTCGATCGGTCCAACCCCCGAGGTGGTATCGCTCATCGAGTGGGCAGCCGTCCGCTGGGCATCCCGTCGGCGACCGTTCTTCGTGTCGGCATCTCCCGATCGCCGCGTCCCGCGACTGCTCGCACCCCGCTACTCGCCGCGCACATCAGCGACCGGCGATCAGAACATTCTCGGGGTTCTTCGCGTCGGTGGTGGAGTGGTGCAGTGTGGTCCCGCATCGAGTCATGTTGCAGTGCTTGCTACAGCACTCACCCTGGGTCCGACGCTCGTTGTGGTGCCCACCCTCGTGCAGGCCGGTCGGCTGGCCGCCGAGGCTCGCCGAATGGGCTTCACGACCGCGATGTATCCAGACGACTGGAGTGCTGCAGCGTCCGGAGTCGATGTGGTTATTGGTGCCAGATCCACCGTGTGGGCGAGTGTTCCCAAGTTGTCGAGCATCGTGGTAATCGACGAACACGATGACACTCTGCAGGAAGAACGCTCACCTACATGGCACGCACGAGATGTAGCGGTCGAGCGAGCCCGGCGTGCAGGCGTGCCGTGTTTGTTGGTGTCACCCGTGCCCACGATCAGCGCTCGACAGTGGGCTGGCGATCGGTACGCAGTCACCGACGATGTCGGACAGTGGCCATCGGTCCGAGTGATTGACCGAAACAGCGACGACCGGTGGGCATCATCGCTGGTGACCTCACCTCTCATCGAGTTGTTGCGCGACGAGCGCAAGCGAGTGGTCTGTGTGCTCAACGTGAAGGGTCGTGCACGGGCCTTGGCGTGCGACTCGTGTCGAAGCATCGCACGATGCGAGTCATGTGGAGCGGCCGTTACGCAACCCGACGAGCAGCAGCTGGTGTGCCCACGCTGCGCCACCTCCAGGCCCGTCATGTGTTCGTCGTGTGGTTCCCAGAAGATGCGCTCCATACGAATCGGAATCTCACGACTTCGTGACGAGTTGGAGTCAGCAGCAGGGCGACGCGTACAGGAAATCAAACCGACCACGACATCGATTGACTCCCAAGCATCGGTGTTCGTCGGCACCGAAGCCGTGTTGCATCGGATCGATCGGGCAGATGTGGTGGTATTCCTTGACATCGACACCGAGCTTTTGGCTCCGCGATTTCGTGCCAGCGAGCAGGCGCTCGACGTGCTGGCGCACGGAGCGCGGCTGGCGGCAAACGGTGGTGAACTCGTCATTCAAACTGCGGTGCCACAGCATGAGGTGTTGACGGGTCTCGTGGCCGGCGACCTCACGGCACACGTGGCCGCAGAGACCCAGCGTCGGCAACGCTTGACGCTCCCGCCGTTTGGTGCGCTGGCAGAGATAAGCGGCAAGGGCGCAGCAGGGCTCGCGGAGCAATTGTCGCAGTCGTTGCTCGTGCAGGTTGCAATGAGCGGCGAGCGTGCACTCGTTCGTGCGCAATCGTGGGAAGCCCTCGGTGAGGCATTGGCATCAGTGGAGCGCCCCAAGGAGCGGGTTCGTATCGCGGTGGATCCTGCTCGCGCCTAAATTTCCTTCCCTTTCAAGGGGGTGACGGCACACACCAAGGCGGTGTGAAGTACTTGACAAAGTTCCAAATCCCAAGGATGCTCCCATGACAATGACACTTGAGAATCCATCGACGTCGGATGACCCGCGCGATCATCTCCCGCCAGAGTACGCATCGCTCGACTTCAATGCACCAGCCACGGTGGGAGTGGTGTTGTACGAGAGTCAGCGGATTCGCAGCGAACTCCGCGGCGAAGACCGCCGCATGGAGAACTCGCTTCGTTCCGACACGGCGGCCATGGAAAAGTCGATTCGCGCAGATATGTCATCCATGGAAAAGGCGATTCGGGCGGATATGTCCAAGATGGAGCAGGCGATTCGGGCGGATATGTCCAAGATGGAGCAGGCGATTCGCTCCGACATGGCGGCCATGGAAAAGTCGATTCGCGCAGATATGTCATCCATGGAAAAGTCGATTCGGGCGGATATGTCCAAGATGGAGCAGGCGATTCGCGCAGACATGGCGGCCATGGAGCGTTCGTTGCGCGAGGAAATGGCCCGCAATACCCGCACCCTCCTGACCACCATGATCACGCTGAATGGCATCACCATCGCTGCAGTTGGCGCGATGATCAAGTTCCTCTAGCCGCAAACGTTTCCGTTCCGGCATCGCTGCACGGAGTGTGCGGAGTAAAAGAGGATTAAACGTCGATGCCGCGAGGCAAACGCTCTGGGTCGTAGTTCAACAACGTGAGCCCTTGGCGACACGCAAACCGGTCGGTCATGCCGCCCACATAGGTAACCGCCTGCCGGAGGGCGTCACTACTGTTTGGGGCACCGATACCGTCACGAAACGCCACAGCCATGTGGTCGGGGTGGGCGTGATAGTGCTCCACCAATGCTCGCAACAAGTCGATGACGGCCTTGGCCTGGGTTCGGGAAGCGTCGCGCATGTAGATGTTGTCGTAGTTGAATTTGCGAAATGCAGCGAGTGCATCGGCCGTCTGACCAGTCATGCCAATGCGGCCGGAGTCACGTGCTGCTTCGATCATTGCAGTGATGAACGATTTCAATTGTGAGCCTCGGGTAATACCGCACCGTGCACGTACGGCATCGGGCAGCGCTTCGGCGACTACCAATCCGGTGGAGACGGCGTCTTCAAAATCGTGGCACACATAGGCAATGCGGTCGGCCCAGGAGACCACTTCACCCTCTGGGGTCGCTGGAGCCGGCCGCGACCACGAGTGGTTTCGAATTCCGTCCAACGTCTCGGTACACAGGTTCAGCGACGACAGGGCAACGTCGGCCCCCCATACGGCGTGGTCGTAGCCACCTTCCACATAGGGCGAGAGCGCATCCTCGCTCGCATGTCCGCCGGGTCCGTGACCGCAATCATGGCCAAGCGCAATGGCTTCGGTGAGTGCCACATTGAGCCCAAGCGCCCTCGACACCGAGACAGCAACCTGGGCCACTTCGAGTGCGTGCGTGAGACGAGTCCGCTGGTGGTCCTCGGGAAACACGAAGACTTGCGTCTTGCCTGCCAGGCGGCGAAACGACGAGGCATGGAGAATCCGGTCGCGGTCACGCTCGAAGCAGGTACGAAATGCGTCGGGCTCTTCGGCAATCTGACGATTGCCTGCGCCGAATGAACGGGTTGCATGTGGTGCAAGAAATTCCGACTCGTGAGCCTCGCGAACATCGCGGGGTACCAACTCC
>Ga0255210_1000803_pt1 | contig 10359 bp, 8 predicted proteins | sample Miss_Yuk_RepA_8d_FD_188422 | JGI IMG/M metagenome (GOLD analysis project Ga0255210, IMG submission 188422) | Freshwater microbial communities from Mississippi River, Louisiana, United States - Miss_Yuk_RepA_8d | ecosystem: Environmental > Aquatic > Freshwater > River | place: USA: Louisiana...
CCCGCGTTTTGGTCTGGCCTTCGTGGCGGCCACGGCGGCGCTACTGGCGGTGCTCGATGCGGCCACCCGCGGCTTGCGCCGCCTGGCCGCACGGTGGCAACATCACCCGCGCCTGCCGCTGCCCCTGCAACTGGCCCTGGCCGGCCTGCAGCAGCCGCACTCGCCCCTGCGGACTGCCCTGCTGTCTTTGGGCTCGGCGCTGACCCTGCTGGTGGCCTGCACCCTGGTGGTCATGACCCTGTTGCGCACGGTCAACGACACCGTGCCCGCGAACGCACCCGCCCTGGTGTTCTATGACGTGCAGACCGGCCAGATTCCGCTGCTGCGCGAAAGCCTGGAGGCGACGCCCGGCCTGCAGGACCTGCGGACGGCGCCTCTGGTGCTCGGTCGCCTGTCGGCGGTCAACGGCGAGGAGCTGCGAGCGAGCGACAACGGCGATCGTGCCCGTGAAGCACGGGACGAGCACAAGCTCAGCAACCGGGCGGGCAACTTTGATGACGTCATCATCGACCGCGGTGCCTGGTGGCCCGAGTCCCACTCGGGTGAGCCCCTGGTGGCGATGGAGGACCGCGAAGCGGACGAACTCGGGCTGAAGGTCGGCGACCGCCTGCGCTTTGACATCCTGGGCAGCCCGGCCGAGGCGACGCTGGCGGCCATCTACAGCCAGCGCCGCATGCAGTCGCGTCTGTGGCTGGAAGCCATCTTCAGCGACGGTGTGCTCGATCCCTTCATCACCCGGCATGTGGGCGCCGCCTGGATGCCAGCCGACCAGACACTGGGTGCCCAGGACCGGCTGGCCGCGGTAGCCCCCAACATCGCCACGGTGCGGACCGAGTCGCTCCTGCGCGAAACCCGTGCCCTGATGGGTCGCGCCAGCAGTGGCCTGGCGGTGGTGGCCGGCGTCTGTCTGGCCGCGAGCCTGCTGGTGCTGGCCAGCGTGGTGGGCGCCAGCCGCAGCCGCCAGCTCTATGACGCCACGGTGATGCACGCGCTGGGCGCGCGCCACTCGCTGCTGCGCGGTGTGTTGGTGTGGGAATACCTGCTGCTAGCCCTGATCACCGCCGGCTTTGCGCTGCTGGCCGGCAGTGCCCTGGCCACCGGTCTGCTGCAATGGCGCCTGGACATGAGTCCGGCCGGCCTCTACTGGAGTGGCCTGCTGACCGCTCTCGGCGTGAGCGCGCTGAGTCTGGGCATGGGCGCCCGCTACCTGCTGTCACAGATGCGGCTGAACCCGGCCATGCTGCTGCGCAGTGGTGGCTGAAGTCGCCGCGCAGACGCGGCAGAATGGCAGGCCGACTCCGGAGACCCTGCCATGACCCCGTTCGACTACCGAGCCCACTACCCCAGCGCCCGCCTGCCCCTGTTCGCCCGCAACGTCGTCAGCACCTCGCACCCGCTGGCGGCACAGGCAGGCCTGCGCATGCTGCTGGCCGGTGGCAATGCGGTGGATGCGGCCATCGCGGCCGCCGCCACGCTGACCATCACCGAGCCGGTGAGCAACGGGCTGGGCTCGGACGCCTTTTGCATCCTCTGGGATGGCCGGCAACTGCACGGCCTGAACGCCAGCGGCCAAGCGCCACGGGCCTGGACTCCCGACTACTTCCACCGCAAGTACGGCGCCGATGCGCTGACCCCGCCCAAGCGCGGCCTCGATTCGGTGACCGTACCCGGCGCCGTGGCCGGCTGGGTCGCCCTGAGCGAGCGATTTGGCAAACTGCCCTTTGCCGATCTGATGCAGCCGGCCATCGAACTGGCCGAGCGCGGCTACGCCGTCCCGGTCGTGGTGCAGCAGAAGTGGGCGGCCGCCACGCCCGAACTGCAATCCGTGCCGGGCTTTGCCGAATCCTTTCTGCCCCGGGGCCGTGCGCCCGAAGTGGGCGAACTGTTCCGGTTTGCCGCGGCTGCCCGCGGTCTGCGGGCGATCGCCGACAGCCGCGGCGAGGCCTTCTACCGGGGACCCATCGCACAAGCGCTGGCGCGCTTCTCGGCCGAACACGGCGGTGCACTCACCGAGGACGATCTGGCCAGCTACCGACCCGAATGGGTCCAGCCCATCGGGCAGGACTACCGCGGGTACACCCTGCACGAAATTCCACCCAACGGTCAGGGTATCGCCGCTCTGATCGCGCTGGGCATCCTGTCGAACTTCGATCTCGCATCGATGAAGGCCGACAGCGTGGCCGCACAGCATCTGCAGATCGAGGCCATGAAGCTGGCGTTTGCCGACACCTACCGCTACGTGGCCGAGCCCGGCGCCATGGAGGTGTCCGCCGAGCAGATGCTTGACCCTGCCTACCTGAGACAACGCGCCGCGCTGATCGACATGACGCGCGCGCAGGATTTTGGCGCCGGCAACCCGGCCAAGGGCGGCACGGTCTACCTGACGGCCGCCGACGAGAGCGGCATGATGGTCAGTTTCATCCAGAGCAACTACATGGGTTTTGGCTCGGGTGCGGTCGAGCCCGCGTTCGGCATCAGCCTGCAGAACCGGGGTCACGGTTTCAACCTGAGCGCAGCCCCGGGTCGCAACACCGCCAACCTGGTGGCACCGCGCAAACGCCCGTTCCACACCATCATCCCGGCCTTCCTGACCCGCGACGGGCAGCCGGTGATGAGCTATGGCGTGATGGGCGCCAACATGCAACCCCAGGGCCATGTGCAGACCCTGGTGCGCATGCTCGATCATGGCCAGCACCCGCAAGCGGCCTGCGACGCACCCCGCTGGCGCTTCGATGCGGGCCTGCACATCAATGTGGAATCGGCCATGGACCCGGCGGTCGTTCAGGGCCTGCAGTCCCTGGGACACCAGACCCGCCGCATCGACGACCCCTACCAGGACTTCGGCGCCGGTCAGTTCATCTGGCGCCTGGGCGATCCCGGCACCGAGGGTTACATCGCCGCCAGTGATCCCCGCCGCGACGGCCAGGCCGTCGGCTTCTGATCGCCGGCGGGGGCTGACATCGCATAAGGCCCGCGGTACCGGAAATTACCTCCAAAGTTCGGGTTTGGAGGGCTTGCAGGAAACCCCAAGACTGCGAAATGATTCACGAAAATCGCAGTGAGTTGCCACCACACCAGCACAACAGTGGCAACAATTGCTTACTTATGCAACAGCCAAGCCGCCTATCCAGCGGCCAAGCCCGGTGGGGAATGTCCATGTTTGATCCAAGCAAGCTGGAGCTCCTGATCGGTCCTGCGCCGGATGCCCAGCGCCATGTCCTGGAGAAGCTGGTAGAGGAACTGCGGGCCGCGCTTCCCGCCATGCAGCAGGCCTGCCAGGAAAACCAGTGGCAGGTGGTGCAGAACTATGCCCACAAATACCGGGGCACCTCGGCAGTGGTGGGCGCGTCATCCTGCGCCGAGGTTCTGGGACTGCTCGAGCATGCCATCATCGTCAGCGAGACTCAGCCAGTTCCCCAGTTGCTTGCCTCGCTGAACGAGGCAATTGCCAACTTCGAACACGCGGTCATTGTCCACCTGCAAACCCTGGGCGCACTCAACGAGCGCTCCGACAACCACTGAACGCGTCCTGCGTCAGGCGGCCTGCGGCTGAAGAAAGACGCGCGCCTTGCGCGGCGAGACTACCAGCGTCTCGCCTTCCTGGAAGCCGAGTTCGCGGAACTGCTGCGCCGGGATCTGTGCCTCGATCAGCGGGTCTTGGCCATGTCGCGGCGCAGCGTCCACCGGCATGAGTTCCAGTCGCGCGATGGGTCCGACCACGATGGCACGGTCCAGCCGCGCGACGATGCCCTGCGGGCGCCCGGCGGCATCCACCTCGCCACCGGCCTGGTAGCGATGCACGTCCAGGTCGTGCGGACGCACATAGGCAAAGGCCTGGGCGTTCTGGGCACCGGCGTGTTCGGGCGTCTGGATGGCGACGCCGTCCAGATGCAGCAGACCTTCGTGGGCGCGTCCGTGGAACAGGTTCACGTCACCCAGGAAGCCGTAGACAAACGGGCTGGCCGGGTGGTCCCACACGTCCTGCGGCGAACCGACCTGCTCGACCACCCCCTGGTTCATCAGCACGACACGGTCCGCCACCTCCAGGGCTTCCTCCTGGTCGTGGGTGACAAAGATGCTGGTGACGTGCAGCTCGTCGTGCAGGCGGCGCAGCCAGCGGCGCAGTTCCTTGCGCACCTTGGCGTCCAGCGCACCGAACGGCTCATCCAGCAGCAGCACCTTGGGCTCGACCGCCAGCGCACGCGCCAGGGCGATGCGCTGTCGCTGGCCGCCCGAGAGCTGGGCCGGAAAGCGGTCGGCGATCCAGTCCAGCTGCACCAGCTTGAGCAGATCGGTCACCTTCTGGCGGATCTGCGCCTCACTGGGCCGTTCGCCGCGCGGCTTGACGCGCAGACCGAAGGCCACGTTCTCGAACACCGTCATGTGGCGGAACAGCGCATAGTGCTGGAACACGAAACCCACGTTGCGCTCGCGCACGTGCACGTCGGTCGTGTCCGTGCCACTGAATAGGATGCTGCCGCTGTCCGGGGTTTCCAGGCCCGCGATGATGCGCAGCAGCGTGGTCTTGCCGCAGCCCGAGGGCCCCAGCAGGGCCAGCAGCTCGCCGGAGTCGATGTCGAGGTTCACGTTCTTCAGCGCGTGGAAGCTGCCAAAGTGTTTGTTGACGTTGCGGATCTGGATGCTCATGGTCTTCTCGTCGTTCGGGTCAGGCGACGGCCACGGACGCGGTGGCCGTGGTCTGGCGGGTGTGCGGGTCCTCGGGCGGCAATTCGGCCATGGCCTTCATCTCGCGTTCATGCCGCCACTCCACCACGCTCTTGATCACCAGCGTGACCAGGGCCAGCAGGGCCAGCAGCGAGGCCACGGCGAACGCCGCCACCGACTGGTACTCGTTGTAGAGCACCTCCACATGCAGGGGCATGGTGTTGGTCTGGCCGCGGATGTGGCCCGAAACCACCGACACCGCGCCGAACTCCCCCATGGCGCGGGCGTTGCAGAGAATCACGCCGTAGATCAAGCCCCACTTGATGTTGGGCAGGGTCACGCGCCAGAAGGTCTGCCAGCCGGTCGCACCCAGCACGATGGCGGCCTGCTCTTCCTCGTTGCCCTGGGCCTGCATGAGCGGAATCAGTTCGCGCGCGATGAACGGAAAGGTCACGAAGACGGTCGCCAGGATGATGCCGGGCACGGCGAAGATGATCTTGATGTCATTCGCCATGAGCCAGGGACCGAACCAGCCCTGCGCGCCGAACACCAGCACATAGATCAGGCCCGCCACCACGGGCGAGACGGAGAACGGCAGATCGATCAGCGTCGTCAGGAAGGACTTGCCGCGAAACTCGTACTTGGCGATGCACCAGGCCGCCGCCACACCAAAGACCAGGTTCAGCGGCACGGCCACGGCCGCGGTCAGCAGCGTCAGGCGGATCGCCGCCCAGGCGTCGGGCTCTTTCAGCGCTTCCCAGTAGGCGTCCCAACCCTTGCGCAGGGCCTCGGTGAACACCGCGGCCAGCGGCAGCACCAGGAACAGGAACATGAAGGCCAGCGCCATGCCGGTCAGCGTCCAGCGGATCCAGGGCGCTTCGGTGGTGCCGCGCTGCGCGGAGCGGGCGTTGTTTTGCGATGTCATTGGGAACTCCCCGCCGAACGCTTGCGCTGCCAGCCCTGCAAGCCGTTGATGATGAGCAGCAGGATGAACGAGATGACCAGCATCACCGTCGCCACCGCGGTTGCACCGGCGTAGTCGTACTGCTCGAGCTTGCCGATGATGATCAGCGGGGTGATTTCGGACACCATGGGCATGTTGCCGGCGATGAAGATGACCGAACCGTACTCACCCACGGCACGGGCAAAGGCCATGGCAAAACCGGTCAGCAGCGCCGGGGCGATGCTGGGAATGATGACCCGGCTGAAGGTCTGCCAGCGCGTGGCGCCCAGGCAGGTGGCGGCCTCTTCCAGTTCCTTCTCGGCGTCTTCGAGCACCGGCTGCACCGTGCGCACCACAAACGGCAGGCCGATGAAGATGAGCGCGATCACCACGCCGTTGGGGTTGAAGGCCAGTTGGATGCCGTAGGGCTCGAAGAACTGGCCGATCCAGCCGTTACCCGCCAGCAGCGCGGTCAGCGAAATGCCGGCCACGGCGGTGGGCAGCGCAAACGGCAGGTCCACCAGCGCGTCCACGATCTTCTTGCCGGGGAACGGGTAGCGCACCAGCACCCAGGCCACCAGCAGGCCGAACACCACATTGACCAGGGCCGCGATGAACGAAGCGCCGAAGGTGAGGCGGTAGGACGCCAGCACGCGCGGCGCGGTGACCGCCTCCCAGAACTGCGGCCAGGTCAGGGTGAAGGTCTTGAGCAGAAGCGCCGACAGCGGGATCAGCACGATCAGGCTCAGGTACAGCAGCGTGTATCCCAGCGTGAGGTTGAAGCCGGGCAGCACGCGCGCGCTGCTGCGGCGCGCACGGTCCCCGGCTGCCGGCACCGTGCCCTGCAGCGAAGCCACATGTCCGGACATGGCTTACCTGCCTGCGGTGTAGAGCTTGTCGAACTGGCCGCCGTCGTTGAAGTGCACCTTCTGCGCTTCGGCGAGCGAGCCAAAGTACTGCTCGACCGTGAACAGCTTGATCGGCTTGAAGGCGCTGGCGTACTTCTTCAGGATGGCCTCGTTGCGCGGACGGATGTTGTGCCGGGCCGCAATCTCCTGGCCCTCGGGCGAGTACAGGAAGTCCAGGTAGGCCTTGGCGTCGGCCGCCGTGCCCTTCTTGGCCACGGTGCGTTCGACGATGGCCACCGGGTTCTCGGCCACGATGGAAGCGCTGGGGTGGATGGCGTCGACCCGGCCCTTGCCGAACTCGTTGTCCACCGACACCACCTCGGACTCGAAGGTCACCAGCACATCGCCAATGTTGCGCTGCAGGAAGATGCCGGTGGCATCACGCCCGCCCCGCGCCAGCACCGGCACGTTCTTGTACAGCTTGCTCACGAATTCGGCGGCCTGTGCATCGGTGCCCCCCTTGGCGCGCACCTGGCCCCAGGCGGCCAGATAGGCCATGCGCCCGTTGCCGCCGGTCTTCGGGTTGACCACCACCACCTGCACGCCGGGCTTGATCAGGTCGTCCCAGTCCTTGATGCCCTTGGGGTTGCCCTGGCGCACCAGGAAGAGCATCGTCGAGGTGGTCGGTGCGGCGTTGTTCGGGAATTTCTGGCGCCAGTCCTTGGCCACCACGCCACGCTCGGCCAGGAAGTCGACGTCGGTGGTGGTGTTCATGGTCACCACATCGGCCTCCAGCCCGTCGGCCACGGCACGCGCCTGGGCACTCGACCCGGCGTGCGACTGGTCAACCTTGATGTCCTTGCCGGTGGTTTTCTTGTGTTGCGCGACGAAGGCGGCGTTCAGGTCCTTGTAGAACTCGCGCGCCACGTCGTAGGACACGTTGAGCAGCGTGGTCTGCGCTGATGCCGCGCCGGCGACGACCAGGACGATGGCACCGAATGCCGATTTGATGGTGGTGTTCATGGGTACAGACAGGGGAAAGCAGGAATGTCACGAATCGTAGGGACAGCGACTTCAATCACAAACGACTTTGTTTCTCTTTTCTTATGCTCCTCACGCATATGAAGCTCAGGCCGCGCGGCGCAGCAACTCGGCCGGGTCGATCGGCACACCGAGTTGTGACAAGAGATGCAAGCCCAATGGCCACTCGCCAAAACCGGCGGCCAAGTTGATGTGACCAGCGTTCTCCAGCCGGACGAATTCGCTGCCCCACGCCCTCGCGTAGGCGCCAGCCAGTCGAACGGGGCAATACGGATCGTTGCTGCTGGCAACCAGGGTGCTTCGATACGGCAGGCGACGGTGTGGCACGGGTGCGAAGTCAGCCAGTTGTGACCGTCGCTCCGGGTCGGCTGGCGCCACCAGCAGCGCGGCGCTCACGCGCTGGGCCGCCTCTTCTGGCAGATGGGCCACCGCCATGCACCCCAGGCTGTGCGCCACCAGCACCACCCTTTCGTCAGCGCTGGTCAGGATGTCCTCTGCCAGGCGATCCACCCATTCCTGCCGTCGGGGAAAGAGCCAGTCGGCCTGCGCGACCCGGCGTGCGCCAGGCAACCGTGCCTCCCAAAGGCTCTGCCAGTGACCGGGCTCGGAGTTGCGCCACCCGGGAACGATGAGGATGCGATCAGGCCTCATTTGGCGGTGTAGATCTGATCGAACATACCGCCGTCGGCAAAGTGCACTTTGGCCGCCTGGGTCCATCCGCCAAAGGCCTGATCGATGGTGAACAGGTTGAGCTTGGGCAGTTGCCGGGCGTACTTGGCCTGAGCCTTCTCCGAGCGCGGACGGTAGAAGTGCTTGCCGATGATGTCCTGCGCCTCTTCGGTGTACAGGTACTTCAGGTACTCCTCGGCCACCGCGCGGGTGCCCTTGCGATCGACGTTGCGGTCGACCACGGTCACAGCCGGTTCGGCCAGGATCGAGAGCGACGGATAGACAAAGTCGACCTTGCTGCCAAATTCCTTCTCCAGCAGGTAGGCCTCGTTCTCCCAGCTGATGAACACATCGCCCTGGTTGCGCTGGGCAAAGGTGACGGACGACCCACGGGCGCCGGTATCGAGCACCGGCACGTTCTCGTAGAGCTTCTTCACGAAGGCCTGGGCCTTGTCGTCGCCGCCGTACTTGCGCTTGGCAAATTCCCAGGCCGCCAGGTAGTTCCAGCGGGCGCCACCCGATGTCTTGGGGTTGGGCGTGATCACCTTGACATCGGGCCGGACCAGGTCGTCCCAGTCCTTGATGCCCTTGGGGTTGCCTTGGCGCACCACCAGCACGATGGTCGAGGTGTAGGGCGAGCTGTTCTGCGGCAGGCGCTTCTGCCAGTCCCTGGGGATCCAGCCCCCGTTGGTGTGCAGAGCGTCGGTATCGCCGGCCAGCGCCAGGGTGGCGACATCGGCCTCCAGCCCGTCGATGATGGCGCGGGCCTGCTTGCCCGAACCACCGTGGCTCTGCTTGATGGAGAGTTCCTGTCCGGTCTTGCCCTTCCAGTAACGGCTGAACGCGGCGTTGATGTCCACATACAGCTCGCGCGTCGGGTCATACGACACGTTGAGCAGGGTCAGCGGTGCGGGCTGCGCCAGGGCAGGCCCGAAAGAGGCCACCGCCAGCAGGGCGGGCAGGGAACGGATGAGGAATCGGCGTGGCGTCATGGTGTGCTCCTTGAGAAGGGGTTTCAGCGATGACGGGATCTTCTTACCGCACTTAAATAAATGGAACGAATATGTTTTGCTAAACAAATGACATAAACATCTGTTGAAGACAGCTATCCGAAGCATCAAAGCAATCAATTTCTAATTTTCGATAGTTTTTGACAAACTCAAGGCGTCACTTCAGGAGCAAGCCCATGGCCACCCTCATCCGTCAGATCCAGCCCGTCTGGTACCAAGTGCAACGCATGGAACTGCCGGTGCCAGCCCATGCGCTGCGCCAGGCCCTGCTGGCACTGGGCGCGGGCCTGCTGGTCATGGCGGGCCTGGCGGCCGCCACCACCCTCTGGGGGCCCACCCGTGCTTGGTGGGACGGTCTGGCGCATGGCAGCGCCATGGCCGCCGGCGTTCAGGCCGCGCTGCTGGCGGCCATGGCCACCGCCGTGGGCGCCCTGCCCGTCTTTCTGGTGCAGCGGGTGAGCAAGCGCCAGGAATCGGCCCTGATGGCCTTTGCCGCGGGCGTGATGCTGGCCGCCGCCCTGTTTGCGCTGCTGATGCCGTCGCTGGAGGCCGGACGCACCCTGCTGGGCCCCGGCAGCCTGGCAGGCCTGGGCGCGGCCGGACTCACCGCTGTCGGACTGTTCTTGGGCATGCTGCTCATGATGGGCATGGACCGGCTGCTGCCGCACGAACACGCCGTGCTGCCACCGTCGGCACCCGGTCATGCCCATCAATGGACCGCTGCCGGCGACGGGCAAGCCGCCTCGGCCCAGCGGGCCTGGCTGATGGTGCTGGCACTGCTGATCCACAACATCCCTGAAGGCCTGGCCGTCGGTGCGGCCTACTCGGGTGCTGCCCTGGGCATCGAAGGGACCGATGACGTCCCGGCAGGCGCGTCGGTGGCGCTGGCCATCGGCCTGCAGAACATGCCGGAGGGTTTGCTCGTGGCGATGGCGGTGCGCTCACTTGGCCGACCGGTCTGGCAGGCTTGGGCAGCCGCGGTGCTGTCCGGACTGGCCGAGCCGCTGGGCGCCATCCTCGGCCTGTCACTGCTGGGCAGTCTGCCGGCACTGTACCCGGTCGGCCTGGCCCTGGCCGCCGGCGCGATGATCTTCGTGGTCAGCCACGAAATCATTCCCGAGACGCACCGCAACGGCTTCGAGGGTCTGGCCTCCGTGACGCTGATGGGCGGATTCATCTTCAT
>Ga0255210_1000804_pt1 | contig 10359 bp, 4 predicted proteins | sample Miss_Yuk_RepA_8d_FD_188422 | JGI IMG/M metagenome (GOLD analysis project Ga0255210, IMG submission 188422) | Freshwater microbial communities from Mississippi River, Louisiana, United States - Miss_Yuk_RepA_8d | ecosystem: Environmental > Aquatic > Freshwater > River | place: USA: Louisiana...
GGCAGCCCAAAAGGCTGCCGTTTGTGTTTCCATCGAGCCCCTCGCCCAACACCAGCGGCTGGCAGCGCCATCTGCCGAGGACGCTCAACCCCGGCGGCCGCTGGCTCTCAACCTGCTGCAAACAGGCCTGGCGGCACTTCCAGAGAGGACGCTGTTGGCTTGGCCGGCTTCCCGCAGGGGGCCGAGCGGTGAACTCACGGATGTCCTTGCACGCGCCAAGTCTGGCCAGGCGTCCGATGCGCTCGAAATCGATCGGTTTCCGCTCTCAGGGTCTCAAGTTCTCGGTGCCATTGGGCCGAGGAGCGACCTGTTCCTTTTGCCTCAGTTCGCCCTTGGGAAGCACCCATACGAGCTAGGTTTCTCCCTGCACTTGGTTCTGTCCCACCGTCACCCGGAGGGCAGGAGGTATTCGGTGAAGTTCCAGAAGGTGATGTGCGCAAACCGTGGCGAGATCGCCATCCGCGTCTTCCGTGCCTGCACGGAGCTCGGGATCCGGACCGTTGCGATCTTCAGCGAGGAGGACGCCACCAACCAGCACCGGTACAAGGCGGACGAGGCCTACATGGTGGGCAAGGGCAAGGCTCCTGTTGCTGCCTACCTCGGCATCGACGAGATCCTGGAGGTCGCCAAACGTGCCAAGGTGGACGCGATCCACCCCGGCTACGGATTCCTGTCGGAGAACCCCGAGTTCGCGGAGAAGTGCCGCGCCGCGGGGATCGCCTTCCTCGGGCCGAGTGCGCGTGCAATCCGGTTCCTGGGTGACAAGGTTTCGGGGCGCAATCGTGCTCGCGAGTTGGGCATCCCCACGGTGCCCGGCCTGGAACTGCCCGAGGACGAGACGGCTGCGCTTGCGGCTGCGACGGACTTCTTCCGCAAGAACGGCACCACGATCCTGAAGGCTGCACACGGCGGTGGCGGCCGCGGCATGCGCGTGGTCGACAGCGAAGCCGAGATGCACGTGTCGTTGCGCCAGGCGCGCAGCGAGTCGCTCTCCGCATTCGGCAGTGCGGTCATCTTCCTCGAGAAGTACCTGCCCAAGGTGCGCCACATCGAGGTGCAGATCCTGGGGGACCTCCACGGCAACCTCGTGCACCTGTACGAACGCGACTGCTCGGTGCAGCGCCGGCACCAGAAGGTGGTGGAGATCGCTCCCGCCCCCAACCTCGGTCAGCGCGTACGCGACGCACTGCTCGACGACTCGCTGCGGCTTGCTCGTCATGCCGGGTACCACAGTGCGGGCACGTTCGAGTTCCTCGTCAGCGGCGACGACCACTACTTCATCGAGGTCAACCCGCGCTTGCAGGTGGAGCACACGGTCACCGAGCAGGTCACGGGCATCGACATCGTGCAGGCGCAGATCCTCATCGAGCAGGGCTGCGAGCTGGGCAGCGCGGAGATCGGGATCTGGTCGCAGTCCCACGTGCAGACGCGTGGTACCGCGATCCAGTGCCGCATCACGACCGAGGACCCGGCCCACGACTTCCTGCCCGACACCGGGACCATCCTTGCCTACCGGGCACCAGGTGGCTTCGGGCTCCGGCTCGACGGCGGCGACGGACTGGCAGGCACGGTGGTCTGTGGCCACTACGACAGCCTGCTGGTGAAGTGCATCACGTGGGGTCCTGACCTCCAGCGCGCGGCAGCCAAGGGCCTGCGAGCGCTGCGCGAGTTCCGCATCCGCGGCATCAAGACCAACCTTCCCTTCCTGCAGAACGTCCTCGCGCACTCGAAGTTCCTGCGCGGCGAGACGTGGACGCGGTTCATCGACGACTCGCCGGAGCTCTTCGACTTCCCGCGCAGCCGCGACCGTGCCTCGCGCCTGCTCACGCACCTGACAGAAGTGGTGGTCAACGGCCACCCGACCATCCGCAAGGACCAGCGCCGCAGCCCGAGCGGGTTCGTTACGCCACCGGTCCCCAAGGTGCCTGCAGGTCGGCCACCGGACGGCACTGCACAGGTGCTCGCACGCGAAGGAGCTCGCGGTCTCGTCGACTGGATCCGCAGGCAGGAGCGGCCGTTGCTCACCGACACGACGATGCGTGACGCGCACCAGTCGCTCCTCGCCACCCGCGTTCGCACACGCGACATGCTCGCGATCGCCCATGCGACCGCACACCTCGGGCACCAGCTGTTCAGCATGGAGAGCTGGGGCGGCGCGACCTTCGACGTGGCCTACCGGTTCCTGAACGAGGACCCCTGGGAGCGGCTCGTCCAGCTGAAGAAGGCGATGCCGAACCTGCTGCAGCAGATGCTGCTCCGCGGCGCCAACGCCGTCGGCTACACGAGCTACCCCGACAACGTCGTCGAGGCGTTCATCGACGAGGCTGCCCAAGCGGGCATCGACGTGTTCCGCGTCTTCGACAGCCTCAACGACCTGGAGTCGATGGGCGTATCCGTCCGTCGCATCCTCCAGACCGGCAAGGTCGCCGAGGTGGCCATGTGCTACACGGGCGACGTCGACAACCCGCGCCGCACGAAGTACTCGATCGACTACTACGCCGACCTCGCAAAGCGCATCGAGGACATGGGCGCGCACATCCTCTGCGTGAAGGACATGGCCGGCTTGCTGCGGCCCCAGGCGGCTCGGATCCTGGTCTCGCGGCTCCGCGAGGTCACCGACCTGCCCATCCACCTGCACACCCACGACACGTCGGGCAACGGCATCGCCACCTACATGGCGGCCATCGACTCTGGCGTGCACATCGTCGACGTCGCGCTCGCACCGATGGCCGGCCTCACGAGCCAGCCCTCGGTCAACTCACTCATCGCCGCGCTGCGCGGCTCACGCCACGAGACCGGGCTCACCAACAAGTCGCTGCAGCCGCTGTGCGACTACTGGGAAGAGGTACGCGACCTCTACAGCCCGTTCGAGTGCGGGCTCAAGAGCTCGACGTCCGAGGTCTACTTCCACGAGATCCCCGGTGGCCAGTACAGCAACCTCCGGCCTCAGGCTGCGTCGCTCGGGCTGCTCGAGCGGTGGGCCGACGTCCGCTACGCATTTGCGGTCGTCAACCAGTTGGTGGGGGACATCCCCAAGGTGACACCCTCCTCCAAGATGGTGGGTGACTTCGCAATCTTCCTCGTGCAGAACGACCTGCTGCGGACGCGCGAGCGCTTCGACGAATCCGTTGCCGCCACGCGGCAGGAGGTGCTGGCGCGTGCGACGCGCCTCGACTTCCCGCAGAGCGTGGTGCAGTACTTCCGCGGCGAACTCGGTCGTCCGCCGGGCGGGTTCCCCGAGGACCTCCGCACCGCGGTGCTGAAGGGCCTTTCGGTCGTGCAGGGCCTGCCTGGCCAGGGCCTTGCCCCATACGACTTCGATGCCGCCACGGTGAAACTCACCACCAAGCTCGGGCGCGTGCCGTCGCAGCGCGAGGTGGTGAGCCACGCCCTCTACCCGCGAGTGCTCGACGACCACTTCGCCTTCGAGCAGCGCTGTGGCGACGTGTCGCTGCTCCCCACCTCGGCCTACTTCTACGGCCTCGAGCCGGGGCAGGAGGTGTGGGTCGAGATCGAGCCGGGCAAGACGCTCGTGATCTCGCTGGAGGCGGTGGGCGACGCAGACGAGGAAGGCAACGTCACGGCCTACTACAAGCTCAACGGGCAGGCGCGCCAGGTGACGGTGCTCGACCGTTCGAAGGCCCCCGAGACCGAGGCGCGCCGGCGCGCCGACGCGGCGAAACCGGGCGAGGTTGGGGCACCCATGCCCGGCAAGGTGATCGCCATCCACTGCAAGGAGAACGCCGTCGTGAAGGCAGGCGAGCCACTGCTCGCGCTGGAGGCCATGAAGATGGAGACCATGGTCCGCGCCCCGGTCAGCGGCACCGTGCGCGAGATCTGCACCGACCTCAAGGCCGCGGTGAAGGCGCAGGACCTGCTTGTCGTGATCGACCCGCAGGCCTGATCACGGCCCGGCTCGGCTCACGACTCGGGAGCCGGTCGGTCGCCGGGCTCCGCAAGGCTCGCACCCTCTGCCAGCAGCCGCCCCAGCAGGGCAGGCGATGCCTGGATCTCCATCAGGCACCCGGCCTCGGTGAAGAACTCGCTCAGGACGGTCGCCTTTGCACGGATCTCCGCCCGCAGTCCGCCAGCCCGGTGCGGCAACAGGATCTCGACGCGGTTCTCGACGGAGGCGAGATGGTCCTGCATCGACGCCATCAGCTGCTCGATGCCCTCGCCGCTGTGGACGGAGACTGCCACGGCACGCGGGTCGAGCTGGTAGATGCCGTGCAGCATGCTTCGGTCCTTCACCAGGTCCAGCTTGTTCACGACCGTGATGCGCGGCAGCTCACCCGCCCCCAGCTGGTCGAGCACCTCGTGCACCGTGCGCAGTTGCTCCGTGGCCTCGGGGCTGGACCCATCGACCAGAACCAGCAGCAGGTCCGCGTTGAGCGCCTCCTGCAGCGTGGCATGGAAGCTCGCCACCAGCTGGTGCGGCAGCTTGCGGATGAATCCCACCGTGTCCGTCAGCAGGATGGTCCTGCCGCCGCTGAGGCGCCAGGGCCGCGTGCGGGTGTCCAGGGTCGAGAACAGCTTGTTCTCCGCAAGCACCCCTGCACTGGTGAGCCGGTTCATCATCGATGACTTGCCGGCATTGGTGTAGCCGACGAGCGCGACGGTGAAGAGCTCGGGGCGCGCGGAGACCTCGCGTTCCTTGTGGGCCTCGATGCGTTTCAGGTCCTTTGTGATCGACGAGATGCGCTGGCGCAGCAGGTGACGGTCCACGTCGATCTGCTTCTCGCCGGCACCGCCGCGGACGCCGATGCCGCCTCGCTGGCGCTCGAGGTGCGACCACTTGCGCTTGAGGCGCGGCATCTCGTACTCGAGGGCTGCGAGCTCGACCTGCAGCTTTGCCTGCGGGGTGCGCGCATGCATCGAGAAGATCTGCAGGATCAGTTCGCTCCGGTCGATGACCGGCACGTCCACCGATTCCTCGATGTTGCGTGCCTGGTTGGGGGTGAGCGAGTCGTCGCAGATGACGGCACTGCAGCGGGCGAGCTTCACGACGTCCGCGAGCTCGTCCAGCTTCCCTGTGCCCATGTACGAGTGCGGGTCGGGCTGCCTGCGGTGCTGCACCATGCAGCCGGCGACCTGGAACTCTGCCGTGCCTGCGAGCAGCTGGAGCTCGTGGAGCGCCTCCGCAGCGGTCCGCGGGTCACCGGGGGGGACGATCCCGAACAGGACGGCTTCGTTGGAGGCGGGCCTTCGCGACGAACTCTGGTGGGACGGGCTCAAGGTGTGCTGGATGCGGGCCTGCGCGCACGCGCAGGTGACGGCAAGAGACTAGCGTGGATCGCCCGCGAGGGTGAGTGGCCCGAGTGCTACGCCAATGGTGCCTTCCTGCGTCCGCTGCAGCAGGATCCTCCGGCGCCAGTTCCGGTCGTCCCGGGTGGTGTGGTCGTTCCGGAAGTGGGTGCCTCGCGACTCCTCTCGGCGCAGGCTGGACTCGGTGACCAGGGCGGCAACCGTGAGCATGTTGGCAAGCTCCCACGCGCGCCGGTCGGTGAGGGGAGAACGCATCAGGTAGTGGTGCCAGAACCCGATGCGGGACCTGGCGTCCTCGAGGCCCGCGGCGTCGCGCTTCAGGCCCACCTGGCGCCACATGAGGCTCTTGAGGGAGTAGAGGAGGTCGTCCTGGATGATGCGGGGGGGGTTCTCCGCGAGCTCGGGGCCGGGCATCGAGCGCGGCAGCCCGTCGCCGCGGCTGCGGCTGGTGGTCGCTGCATGCGCACCTGCGCGCGCGCCCATCACGGCTCCCTCGAGGAGCGAGTTGGAGGCGAGCCGGTTTGCGCCGTGCAGGCCGGTGGAGGCAACCTCGCCCACTGCATAGAGCCGTTGCACCGAGGTGCGCGCGTGCTCGTCGGTGACCACGCCACCCACGAAGTAGTGGGCGCCGGGGCGGACCGGGATGGGGTCGCGGGCGATGTCGATGTCGAAACCGGAACAGATCCGGCTGATGGATGGGAACCGCTTGTGCGCGTCCCCGCTGACCGGCCGCAGGTCGAGGTACACGTTCGTGTCGCCCGTGGCGACCATCTGGTCGAGGATCGCCCTGCTCACCACGTCGCGCGGCGCCAGTTCCGCCATCGGGTGGAGGGCCGGCATGAAGCGCGTGCCGTTGCGGTCGATCAGGTGCGCTCCAGCGCCTCGGACCACCTCACTGATCAGCGAGCGCGCCGCACCTGCGATGTAGAGGGTGGTTGGGTGGAACTGGACGAACTCCATGTCCGCCAGTTGCGCGCCCGCGCGGAAGCACAGCGCATGCCCGTCGCCGCTCGCACCCGTGGGGTTGGTGGTCTCGCGGTAGATCTGGCCGCAGCCGCCGCTCGCCATCACCACTGCACCTGCCTCGACGGCAAGCTCGACCCCGTCGATCGTCACCACGGCGCCCACGCAGTTCCCGTCCACGACCATGAGGTCGCGGACGAAGGCGTTCGTGCGGAGGGTCACGTTGGGCGTCTGGAGCATCGCCGCCTTGAGCGCACGCTGCATCTCGGCACCGGTTGCGTCGCCGTTGGAGTGCACGACGCGGGCGATGCTGTGGGCTCCCTCCCGCGAGAGCGCCAGCTGCCCCTCGGCACGGTCGAACGAGGTGCCCAGCGACTCCAGCCACTGCAGGGCACCCTTGGCACCCGAGGTGATCGCACGCACCACGGACTCGTCTGCGAGGCCGGCACCGACCGCCAGGGTGTCCTGGGTGTGCAGCTCGGTGCTGTCGCCGGGGAGCAAGGAGACGGCAATGCCGCCCTGCGCCCACGAGGTGTTCGTCTCCTCGAGCGGGGACTTGGACAGCACCAGCACCTCCGCACCCTGTGCTGCCGCGTGGAGCGCGGCCGCTGCCCCTGCGACCCCGCCGCCCACCACGAGGACGTCGGTGCGCAGCAGGGGGGTGCTGCGCAGGGCCAGTGCGCCGAGGCGTGCAGGGAAGCGGGGGGTGGCCTGCGAACGGTCCAAGGGTTCCTGACTGCGGCGGCCCGTGGCCGCCGCAAACTCAGCTGGCGGTCGCCGTCGACTCGGGGGCCTTCACCGCGGGGGTGCTGGCACCCTTGCCGCGCATCCAGATCAGGATCGGCGCCGCGATGTACACCGTCGAGTACACGCCCGAGACCATGCCGACCATCATCGCGAACGAGAACGCCTCGAGGTCCGACCCCGAGCCGTAGTTCACGACGAACTGGGCGATGACCACGAACAGCGTCACGCCCGAGGTGAGCAGCGTGCGCGACAGCGTCTGGTTGAGCGACCGGTTGATGAGGCCCGAGTAACTGATCTTCTCGCCCGTCCGCTCCTGCTCGTGCAAGTTCTCGCGGATGCGGTCGAAGATGACGATGGTGTCGTTGACCGAGTAGCCCACGATCGTGAGGAAGCACGCGATCATGTTGAGGTTGAGCTCGGCACTCACGAGCCCGAACCGGTTGAAGATGGCCACGACCACGAAGGCCACCAGCACGTCGTGCACCAGCGCGACCACGGCCGCGAAGCCGAAGGCGTACTCGTGGAATCGGACGCGCAGGTAGAACACGATCAGCGCCATCGACAGGATGAGCGCGCTGATCGCGGCATTGCGCAGCTCGCCGACCATGCGGCCTTGGATCTCCTCGGCCTCGGGGAAGGGGTCGGAGAGGACGATGGCCTTGCCGGCCGTGTCCGTGAGCGACATCAGCGCATCGTTCACGATGGGGAACAGGTCGACCGACTGGATCGTCGGCAACACGTTCCACTCGACAAACAGGTTGCGGCTCTCGGCGGCACCCGCGGGGTCCGCGGTCACGGCAACGGAGGGCAGCTTGGCTGCCACCAGCTTCTCGAGTGCTGCGGCGACGACGACGGGTGACTGGAAGTGCAGGTTGATCTGCGCCGAGGCGGCTCCGTTGGGGAGCGTCTCGACCTTGGCCCCGCTGAAGCCCGGCTTCACGAGGTTGTCGCCGAAGAGGCGTTGCAGCTCGGCGATGTAGGGGGGCACGTAGTCCGCCGGGGCCGGCTGTCCCGCTTCCTTGGCTGCGTCCCGCTGGGCCCGCCACGCGTTGCGGTCGGTCTCGATCTGTGCGCGCAGCTCGTCCGTGAGCTTCAGGCGCATGTTGAACGACGTGGACCTGCCCTGCGCGTCCGGGGTGCCCATGGTGTTCACCTGCGGGCTGCGGAACTTGGAGGTGAACCCGGCGTCGTTCGTGAGCTTGGCCACCACCTCGTCCGACGACTGCGGCTGGTCGACCACCATGGTGAGGTTGGCACCGCCGGTGAAGTCGAGGCCGAGCAGCACCTCGCGGGGGATGCCGAAGGTGGCGTATGCCGTGCCGCCGAGGAGGAACAGCGCGCTGGCCACGACGCAGACCTTGATGTGGCGCACGAAGTCCACCTGGATCGTGCTGAACCACTGCCGCGCGTTGTAGCTGACGAGCTTCTTGCCCTCGACGAGGTAGTGGAAGATCAGGCGCGTCACGAAGAACTGCGTGAACAGCGTCGTGGCGATGCCGACCATCAGGGTCACGGCAAAGCCGCGGACCGGGCCCACTCCTGCGTTGTAGAGGATGATGCCAATGAGGAACGTGGTGACGTTCGAGTCGACGATGGCCGACATGGCGCGCTCGAAGCCCGCGCGCACTGCCTGCAGCATGTCCTTGCCGCGGGCGATCTCCTCGCGGATGCGCTCGTAGATGAGCACGTTGGCGTCGACTGCCATGCCCATCGTGAGGACCATGCCGCCGATGCCGGGGAGGGTCAGCGTGGCCTGCAGGAACACCACTGAGGCGTACAGCAGGACCATGTTGAGCAGCAGGGCGACGCACGCCACCACGCCGGCGAGCCGGTAGTAGTAGAGCATGAACGCGAACACGGCCGCGGCACCCGCGAGCATGGACGCGAAGCCGAGCTTCACCGACTGCTCACCGAGCGTCGGGCCGATGACTTCCTTGCTCTGCAGCTCGGGCTCGACCTTGAGCGAGCCCGTGCGCAGCACCTTCACCAACTCCTGCACCTCGGGCTGCGTGAAGTTGCCGCTGATCTGGCCGCGGCCGGGGATGCGGCTGCGGAACACCGGGGCGGACTTCACCACGTTGTTGAGGATGATCGCGCTGTTCTTGCCGATGTACTGCTCCGACCAGTCGGCGTACTCGGAGGCGCGGGCGGCCTTGATGAGGTAGGCCACCGCAGGGGAGCCGTCAGAGCTCACGTCCGGGCGGACGCCGCTCGGCTCGAGGTCCTCGCCCGTGAACTTGACCTCGTTCATGTTGATCGCGAGGAACTCCAGCAGCCGGCGCTCGTTGGCGGGCTTCTTCTTGGCTTCCTCCGTGATCAACCGGTTGTTCCACTCCGTGTCCTCGAACACCGCCACGGCGGGCAGCGACGAGTCCTTGGCGAAGCTGTAGTCCCAGGCGTCGGCGCTCTTGCTGCTCGGCACCACGTAGTGTGCGAACCACGCGACCTGGCCGTAGGCCTCGGGTCCGCCCTGCGCCGTCGGCAGGCTGTTGAAGTTCTCGATGTTCTTGAAGTCCTCGGTGACGAGGGCCTTGCCGCCGGCCGAGAGCCAGTCCTGCAGGCGCTTCTTCTCGTTGGCGAGGTTGAACTTGACGCCGTTCTTGTCGTAGTCGTCGCCCGCGACGATGCGCATCTCCAGCTTGCCGAGGCTGCTGATGCGCTCCTCGGCGGCCTTCAGCTCCGCCGGGCTCATGTTCGGCATCTCGATGAGCACGCCGTTGGTGCCGCGTCGGCTCACCAAGGCATCGATCACGCCGGTGGGGTCCAGGCGCTCGGCGATCACCGACACCGTCTGGTCCATGATCGCGTCGCGGTTGGTCTGCGGGTCGGCAGCGACCTGCTTCTGCAGCACGTCCTCCCGCACCTCGTAGATCATCTGGATGCCGCCGCGGAGGTCGGGGCCCAGTTGCGGGGGCAACACAGCCAGGACGGCCACTGCGGCCGCGAGGATCAGGAGAACCAGGAGGACCTGGCGACGGGCGTTCTCGAGCATGGCGCTTTGGGAAGGCTTGCGGCCCGGGCATCAGCCAGGGCCGCGTGTGTACGATGCTGCCGGACGGCCTTGGTCGACCCGGCGGATCTGCTTCTCAGCTATCGGCAGTCTTCTTGGCCAGACCGCTGCCCTTCCCCGAGCGGGGGTAGCGGGTCTTGCCAAGGTTCGGCTTCACGCGCACGGCCTTGCCGAGGCGGTCGCGGAGGTACTTCAGGTTGGCGCGCCGCACCTTGCCGCGCTCCTTGACCACCACGGTCTCCACGCGGGAGGTGTGCAGCGGGAACACGCGCTCGACGCCCTCACCCGCCACGATGCGGCGGACGGTGGCGACCCGGCGGATGCCGGAGCCGCGGATGGCGATGACCGTGCCCGAGAAGATCTGCACGCGCTCC
>Ga0255210_1000805_pt1 | contig 10351 bp, 7 predicted proteins | sample Miss_Yuk_RepA_8d_FD_188422 | JGI IMG/M metagenome (GOLD analysis project Ga0255210, IMG submission 188422) | Freshwater microbial communities from Mississippi River, Louisiana, United States - Miss_Yuk_RepA_8d | ecosystem: Environmental > Aquatic > Freshwater > River | place: USA: Louisiana...
CTGCGACGGCCTGCACCAGTGCCGTGGCAACCACGCCGAGCGCGACGCCGCGGATCGCGCCCACGGCCAGCAGCATCGCCCGGTCGCCACGGTCACCCGCGAGCCTGCGGGCAAACCCGAGGACACCGGCCGCATAGACCTCGCCGTGCAGGTAGAGGATGACGACCAGCAGGAGGATCAACAGGCCGTTGAGGAACAGCAGGCCGGCACCGCCGATCTGACCGGTGGCCCACCGCAACAGTTCGTCGAGGTAGGGCGACAGGCGCGCTCCGAGGCTCTGCGGTCCCTCAGACATCCACTCGTCCCACGCCGCCGCCGCGTGTGGACCGATCCCGGGCACGTCCCGTACCCAGTCCGGCAGGTGGTCCGGTGCCTGGGCGGGCAGTGACTTGGCCCACGCGACGATGCCCGGGGCGTTCTGCACCAGCACCGAGATGAGCAAGGAGAAGGGGACGATGATGGCTAGCACCATCACCACCACCATGATGGCTGCAGCCACGTTGCGCCGGCCGCCGAGACGCTGCTGCAGCTGCGTCATGAGGGGCCAGCTCGCCACCACCAGCAGGGTCGCCCAGATCAAGGGGCCCAGGAAGGGCCTCAGGATCCAGAAGGAGAGCCCCAGCAGTCCGCCGAGGAACAGCACCGCCAGGACCGTGCGGGTGAGGTCGCGATGTGGTGATCCTCCGGTCATGCGGTCCATGGTAGGTCGCACGGGGCAATAGGCCAGCGCGCGCAGGGTTCGGTGGCGAAGTGGACGGATGCGAACGCTAAGCTCCCGGCTCCCTGCGATGGCCTACACCGCCGCCCAACGCCAGCTCCTCGAACGCTACTTCTCCGTGGTGGACAGCCCGGAGCACGCAGACGTCTACCTGGTGCGCAACCTGCCGCCAGAGGTCGCAGCCACCCTCAACGGGGTGTACTCGCGCAGCAGCAAGTCGATGCGCGACCAGTTCCTCGAACGGCTGGAGCAGGGGCTCGCGGCCACCGGGCGCACGCTGCAGTCGCTCGTGGTCGACGACGGTCCGCGCGACGCGCTCTCGTCCGTGATGACGGACAAGGCGGGCCAGTTCCTCAAGACCTACGCCATCGACCACGGCCACAACTCGCTGCGCGAGGGCTCCGTGGTCCACCTCGCGATCGAGAAGGTCTCCCAGCTGGTGACGCGATTCATCCAGCGCGAGCGCCGCTGCTCGTTCGAGGAGTCATCGACCCGCTACATCAGTTTCTCGGCCGAGACCCACTGGCGCGACCCTGAGGTGATGGCCGCCGGCGGCGACGTTGCTGCCGCCTACAACGCGGTGATCGACGAGACCTTCGCGCTCTACAGCGAACTGACCGAGGACCTCGTCGGACACCTCAAGCGGCTGCGCCCGTTGCAGGCCGGTGAGAAGGAGGCGCCGTGGCTGCGCACCATCAAGGCCGAGGCCTTCGATGCCGCCCGGTACCTCATCACGCCCGCCATCCTCACGAAGTGGGGCATGGTCGCGGACGCACGCACGCTGAGCGACGTGATCAGCGAGCTGCGCAGCCACACCCTCGCCGAGTTCCGCCTGGTGGGCGAGCGCATGCAGCAGCAGGCGGAGACCGTGCTGCCGACGTTGCTCGCACACGCCAATGCCAACGCCTTCCAGCAGCACACGCGGCAGGCCGTGGCCGCGATCGCAAGCCGCCTCGGCACGGCTCGGGTGGAGCCCGTGCGGGGCCCGGGCCGCGGCGACGTGAAGCTGCTGGCCCACGACGTCGACCTCGATGCCAAGTTGCTCGCGTCCCTCCTCTACGAGGCAAGTCGTGCACCTTGGTCGGAGCTGATGGCACGTGTCGTGCCCATGGGGCCCGCAGAACGCGCGAAACTGCTCGACGAGGTGATGGCCGCCCGCGGCAGGCACGATGCATGGCCGCTCGCACTCGAGGGCGCGGCGCCGTTCGAGTTCGAGGTGCTGATGGACTTCGGCGCCTTCCGCGACATCGGCAGGCACCGCAAGGGCCTGCAACAACAGCAGGTGCTCACCGTGGACCATGGCTATGCGGTTCCGCCGCTCGTGGAACAGGCCGGCCACCGCGACCGCTACATTGCGACCATGGACCGCGCTGCCGAGCTGCAGCGCAAGGTCGCCGCGCGCTTCCCCGACGCAGCCGGCTACGTCACCCCGTTCGCCTTCCTGCAGCGCGTGCGCATCCTGTTCGACCCGCGCCAGGTCGACTACTTCGTCGAGCTCCGCTCCGGTCCAGAGGGTCACTTCAGCTACCGGCAGGTCGCCATCGACATGTTCGACCTTGTCGAGCGCGTGTCGCCGCTCTTCGCGCGGTACATCCGCGTGCAGAAGGGCGAGGCGTTCCTCGGTCGCATGCAGAGCGAACAGGGCGCCGACGAACGCCGCCTCCGCCGTATGCAGGCAGCCGGGGACGCCTGAGCCTCAGGCTCAGCGGAACCGCATCCGCACCGGGGCGCTGGAACGCACGGTGGCCGTGGCCGTGGGAGCCACGTGGGCACGGAACTCGAGTTCGAGCCCGGCAAGCTCGGGTGGCAGGGGCGTGAGCGGCACGAGGTCGAGGACGGCCTGCATGGCACCAGTCGGGTCCAGCGAGCCGAACGGCATACCCGCCCCGTTCTCGAGCTGCCATGCCTGTGCCTGCAGCAGGAACCCTTCCTGCTGGGGCAGCAACAGGCCTTCGGCCTGCAGCAGCACCTCGTGCTGCCCGAGGGCTCCCATGGTCATCACGCATGGCGCACCCGCGAGCTCGACGTCGCTGCGCACGGTGAACTGGACCGGGGCCGGACGCGCAACGGAGATCTCCGATGCGTCGGTGAGCAGCGTGGGCAGGACGTCCGTCCACGGCATCTCGAGCCAGGAGCCTGCACTGCCACCGAAGTGGACTGCCACGTCGTACTCGTGGAACAGCGGCGCCACCTCGAGCGTGCGACTCATCGGGTACTCACGGAGCCAATGGTTGCGAAGACGGAGGCGCACGACGGAACCCGCTGGCACCTGGGTCGCCACCGGCGGGAACCGCAGCGAGACCGGTTGCGCGACGTTCGGGACGCCGTTGGAGCGGGCGACGCCCATGGAGGCAATCATGGTCTCCGGCTCGCCGGGCGCCTCGACGGTGAGCAGCGCAGCGATTGCCCAGACAGGATGGCTGGGTGTCACCACGAGGTCGAGTTGGGGCGCTGCAGCGAGCATGCGTGCGCGTTGCAGCGGCGCGGTCTCGAACACGAGTTCGGACAAGGGGATGTGGGCCAGCACCGTGCCGACCTCGCGCTGGGAGATGTGGGTCAGGTAGTTCGCTGCGTCGTAGGTGGGCTCGAGCACCACCTGCCGGACCGTGTCGAACGTGGACACGGGTTGCGACGGGTGGAGCATGCCGTCGGGCTGGAGGTGCAGGCGAACCGGCTGCACCTGCTGCAACGGACGGACCGAGTCGGTCTCCAGTCGTCCCCAGAGGGAGAACTGGTCGTCGCGCACCGAACCCTGAACCGGCAGGAGCGCGAGGCTGTGGCGCGAACGGGCAACCGAGGGCTGTTCGCCCCAGAGGTGCTGCTGCAGCCACACCACGACCTCTCGGTCGCGGTACCTCACCTCGTGCTCATTGCGTGGCGTGTCATGGCCGACCGTGGAGAGCAGCGAGCGATGGCCCACGCCCTGAGGCATGCGTTCGAGCACCTCGAGCGCGGGCATCGGACCGTCGATGAAGTCGTGGTACGCGTGCGAGAAGAGGACCGGCACCGTGCTCTGCAGCAGTCGTTGCAGGACCGGACGGTCCTCCTGCTGCCAGAGCTGCAGCAGACCCTGCGGGTCCTGGGCACGGAACCGCTGGGCAGCTGCCGTGCGGAAGTCGGGGTCGAGGTTCCACGCAGGCACGGCGTCGTCAGCGATGACGTTGACGAACCAAGAGCTGAACTGGATGCCGTTGCGGACCCAGTCCTCGGTGGACTCCGCCACGTAGTCTGCGGCAACCACGCAGCGGACCGGCGGGAACGCACTCACGGCACGACCGGGCACGGACAGCGACTGGCCAGACCATGCAGCCGCACGCCACGCGTGTGCCGCACCCTGGCTGATTCCCACCACGGCAAGCCGCGACGGGTCGACCAGTGCAGCCTGGTTCGCGGCAACGTGCTGGACCTGTTCTGCCAGGTCTGCGAACTCGACGGCCCCCCAGAGGGAGGTGCCACGGTTCGGGTGGCTCGGGTTGAGCAGGATGCCACTGCCCTGGCCCCGCACGTCGTAGGTCCAGACCGCATGACCCTCGGCGACGATCTGCTGCTGCAGGGCCAGTTCCGCCACCCGCGAGCCGCCGAGCTGGTGCACGAAGATGACGAGCGGCCAGCGGCAGCCTGGCACCCCGGCATCGGGCAGCAGCAGGTTGGCATGCGTGGCGTAGCCGTCGGAGTAGGTGACCGTGCTGGTGGGCTCGACGCGCATCCCGAACACGCCACCCGGGGGCACCGGACGGTCGCAACCCTGACCCGGCAGGCGCTGGGGCACCAGGACAAGTGCCGCTAGCGCCGCTGGCGTCGCGAGTTTGCGCAGGATGGGGACCATCTCCAGGGCGCGGAGCATAGCCCAGTCCATCGACCACCTACGGGCCCGACATACAGCAACGTGGACGAAGCGCGCTGGACCGGGCCAGCAGCCACTGCCATGGGCGCTTCAGGCGAACAGAGCGTTGCACACTGCCAGTCCCGCTCCGGGACCGAGCACCCCTAGCACGCGGACCACGCGGTCGGGGATCCCGGCGGCCCCGAGTGCCACGGCATCCGCGGCAGCAGGCACCAGGACACGTTCGGCAAGTTGCAGGTTGCCGACCGTGAGTTCGAGGCGGTTGCGGAACGCGTCCGGGTTGGGCCAAGGCGACAGTCCCCCGAGGCAGAGGGCCCGGCGGGCCACGACCGCCTCGATCCTGCCGAGCGGGCCCGGGGCGAGGCAGCATGCCGTGCAGCGCGCAACGTCCTCCCATGCAGAGCAGGCACGCTGCTGCTCGTCGACGAGCGTGGCGCGGTGGCAGAGCACCTCGGCAGCGCGTGCGACGACGGCACAACGGGCGCCCATGCGCGTCGCGATCCAGAGCGTGTTGACCGAGCCCGCGGACCCGTAACCGACGTGGACCACGGTGCCTGCCGGACGGCCGCGGAGGGCGCGGGTGAGTGCTGTGTCGAGTGCGACGTCGGTCACGCGGGCGTGGACGCGACGGAACGCCCCACCGGCCCCACCGACGTCGATGCACTCCACGCCCTCGGGTGGGGCTGCGGGTCGCTCGCCGCGATCCGTGGCGCGCAACCACCGAACGCGGTGGCCTGCGTCACGCAGTGCGAGCGCCAACCCGGCGCCCAGTTGCCTGCTCCAGTGCTCCGTGCCGGAGCCGCGCTGCGTGACGAGGATGGCTTCCATGGGTCGCGCCTGCGCGGCGCCATGGGCCACAGGATATGGTTCGTGGCGCGGCATGACAGCAACCAAGGAACCGGGCAGGCCATGAACGCGGTGCGGAGCCTCGTGGGCGCATGGCTGGTGCTCGACTTCTTCGGCGAGAGCCGCAGGTCGCGCAGCCCCGGCAGCACGCTCACGACGACGATCTTCACCCAGTCGTTCCTCGCGCTGGTCCTCGCTGCACTGCTGTTCCCCGAGACCCCGCCCACCGCGTTCGCCGCGGCGGCACTCTGCTTCTCCACCCTGCTCGACTCGGTGGCGGGACTGGGCGAGACCGCGACCACGGCGCGTGCGCGTGCCGATGCGGTGCTGCTGCACACGAGTCCGGTTGCAGCATGGCAGCGCGTGGCCGCGCGCTGCCTGCACGGCTCCTTCCGCCTCGTCCTCTGCACCGTGGGGATGGCACTGCCACCCGGGATCCTGCTGGCCATGCTGACCGGCGACGCGTGGGCCGTGGCCCGGCACCTCGTGGCCGCGTGCGCCTGCTCAGCCCTCGCCGGTGCGGCATTCACCGTGGTGGTGCAGGTCGCGGCCCGACTGCGCGGACCCGATGCCGCCGCACTGCTGTCCGGCACCTTGCGTGCGCTCGCACTCGGTGTGGGCCTGATGGCATTCGCACTCGGCATCCGGCACCTCGACGAGGGCATCGGTGCCATGCCATTCCCTGCCTGGGTGGTCGAGAACCTGCCGATGCTCTGGGCAGCCCGTGCCGTGGTCGCGCCTGCCGCCAACCTCGACGCAGTCGTCTTGCTCGCGGCCACCGGAATGGCGTTGTTGCTGTTGTTGCGCCTCGTCGGCGACGCGGAGTCTGCCCGGGGCCGACGTCGCAGCAGCAAGGGCCTTGCCGACCGGCTCGAGGCACTGCTCGCCGCCGACCCGGTGACGCGCGGGCTTGCGAACTTCACGGGGGTGATGCTGTGGCGCAACCCGGGCTTCCGCAGCCGTGCACTGCCGCTCTTCGGTGTGCCCGCGGCCATGGTGCTGCTCGGGCTGCGCGGGGCCACGGATGCCGAGCGGGAGCTATTCCTCGCGGTGGCGCTGCAGTTCCCTGCCGTCTACCTGCCGTTCCTCGTGGCGTTGCTGCCGCGGGGCGAGCAGCCCGAGGCGGCATGGGTGTTCGCGCAGGGTCCCGACACGACGCTCGCACGCGTGCGGCAGGCGGCGCACATCGCCCTGTGTGTGCGCGTGCTGCTGCCACTGCACACACTGGCACTCGCCGCCATGCTGGTGGGTGGCGTGGACCCGTGGTTCGCGCTGCCACTGTCCCTCACCAGCCTCGGCACGGCAGCCGTGCTCGCACGCTTCCAGGCACGCGCCCTGCAGCACGTGCCCTTCACGCAACCCACCGAGGGCGCGGCACCCACGGAGATGGGATCCCTGCTCCTCGGCGCGCTGGTGCTGCTGGGCTTCGCATGCGCTTGGGTACTCGCCTTGCCGCCTGCCGTCCGCTGGATCTTCGCACTGCAGTTGCCAGCGACCGCAGTGCTGCAACTGAGGGCGCGCGCATGACAGGCCGGCCAGACCTTGACGGGCCAACGCGCCCGCAGGAGTCCCTGCGGCGCGAGCTGTTTGCCATCGGCTTCGTCTACGCCATGAGCGCGATGCTCACGCTGCTCGTCGGCTGGCTCTCCATGGCCTGAGCCCGCTGGGGCTCAGACCTGGCCGACGGCCACGCACACGGCATTGCTCACCACGAAGCCAGCGGGCAGACCCGGCGTCGCCGGGGCCGACTGGCTGTACAGCACCACGCCGCTGAGCGAAGGCGTGTTGGGGAGCGCGAGCGAGATCGTCGAGAGCCCGAAGGTCACGTTGGAGACGTTGGTCACGAGGCCGGGGCCAAGCTGCAGGTAGAGAGTGCAACCAGGCAGGCCGAAGCCCGCAAGCGACGAGCCGGTCGCGTTCGGGGCGAAGCCGAACAACCAGAACACGAAGGGCGTGCTCGGGGCGATGCCGGTGGTACGGAACGTGATGGTCGTGCCGAGGATCGGGCGCGACGTGAGTGCCAGCAACGGAGCCCCTGGCGCGACGCATCCCGTACCAAAGCTCGTCCAGTTGGCGTAGCCCGTCTGCGTCGAGTAGTGGATCTCGAGGTTCTGCTTGTGCAGTGGCGGCGCAAGCGAGGCGGTCCACGACTCGCGCTGGAACTGGACGTTGGTCCAGGTCATTGCGGAGTTGGAATAGGAAGGCACCACACCGCCCGTGTTGGGGTCGATCATCGGGTGCAGCGGGCCCGGTGCGGGACCGGTCGTGGGCATGTTCACCACGAGGGCGCAGGCCCAGAGTCCGGGCGGGAAGCTCAGCGGGGTGCTGAAGACGATCGGCGAGTCCGCGCTGTTGAGGCCCACCGTCAGCGTGCCGGTGCCGTAGGGCAACCATGCTGCCTGGTTGGTCTCGCTGCCCACCCACGTGACGCCGGGCTGCACGTACCACGTGACCGTGGTGGTCGCGCCCACCTGGTTGGGCATGTTCACGGTCGTGCCGTTGCCGAGGTCGACGACGCCACCATCATCGAACAACCGCAGGTCCACGCGCGAGATGGTGATCGCGGTGCTGGGGTTGAGGTCGAACAGGAAGCTGAAACCCGGGTAGGTCGGGCTTGCCGGGCTCGGGAAGTTGGGGTGGCCGTACAGGCTGTTGCCGCCGAAGGGCGACTGGGTCGCCAGGGTCAGGACAGGGCTTGCGCCCGCGCTGCAGTTGGCCTGGGCGAGTGCCACGGGGGCCGCGGCACAGAGGGCGAGGAACAGGGGGATTGCGCGCATGTGGGATCTCCGTCGGGTGGGGTGCCAGAGGTTGCGACACGGAGGCGCAACCCGCAAGGTGCCCCGCAGCCGCGATTCTCAGAGTTCGCGGAACCCGGAGGCCCGCAGGTGGGCAAAGGTCTCGTCGAGGAGGGATGACGGCGGAACGAACACGACCGAGGCTTCGCGGCCCCGGGTGAGCAGGACGCGGTAGGAGTTGAGGCGCAGTTGGTGCGGGTCGCGCACAGCGCCGTTCAGGTACCTTGCAGCTCCCTTGGAGCACCACATGGCCTCCGGCCCGGGGAGCCGCCTGTAGTCCGAACCCCATGCAATGAGGGCGGCATCCAGTTCGAGACCTTGCGCGCCGAACTCGGTCACAACCTCCTGCAGCAGGCGACAGGAACGGCGTGCGGGATGGTCCTGCGGGTCGGCGTACCACGGGCCCACGCGCACCCGCTTGGTCGATTGGAAGTCGTTGGGGATGCCGAACTCGCGGTGCAGCAGCCGGTCGCGACTCGACGCAAGCAGCCCAAACCGCTTGTCGGGCTGGTCGCAGTAGCGCTTCCACAAGTAGTGACGGGCGGTCTCCAGATCGCGGGTGATGCGCAGGTGGTGGCCGGAGGACTCTAGCCGCGCAGCCAACTCACCCAGCCCGGAGGCAGGAGCACCTTCCAGCAGTTCGGCGACGAACCGGTGCACGTCCTTGGCAAGGTGGAAGCGGAGTTCGCGCGTGAGACTCAAGCGCTCGTCCTCGCGGTGGCCCGCGCCCTCGGTGCGCACGCTTGCAGCAAGTTGGCGGGGCGCATGGACGGTCCACTCCGCAGTACGCGAGCTGGCTCGGATCGCGTCACGCCACTGTGAGATACCGCCCTCTTCCCCGGTGTGGATCTCCTGACCGCCGCCGATCAGGCCCACCACGACGCACCATTCGGGGATGCGCTCGGCGAACTCGATGAAGTGCTCGGGCTCGCTACGCGCCTTGTCGAGAGGGATCCGGTGCTTGGCAGCCACCTGGGCACGGTCCCACGCCCGCTGGGCCTCGTCGAACACGAGGACGTGCTCGGGCGGCACCGGATTACGCACACTCGAGTAGCGCTTGACGTAGTCCTTCACGCCGCGCACGAAGGTCTTGCCGTCGGCAAAACCTCGGGTCAGCTCGTACTGCAGCACCTCTACCAACGGTCCGTTGCCCGACAGGAAAACCGCAGGAGCCGTGGGCCGGCCATGCGCTCGCGGGACCGCGAGGTCATCGAGCCACTGCGCATGCACGACCTGCAGGCCCACGAGCGTCTTGCCTGCACCCGGTACCCCGCTCACGAGCACGAGGTGCCGCGTCTTCGTGCGCGCGGCCTCGTGCGCGATGTCGCGGATCAGCTCGACGGTCGGCTCCGTGGCCGCTGCCGCGCGGTGCACGCGGCGCACGCTGCCCGACTGCATGAGCTCGCGGGCAGCGGCCACGAGGGTGGGCAGCGGGCGGTAGGCCGATTCGTCGAGGAACTGGACGAGTGGCGTCGGCGGCTTGCGTGTGCGGGCAAGCCCTCTCACGACCGCGTCCAGCGCATCGGGGCCGCACACGACGACATCCCCTGCATCGGGCGCGCGCCCCTTCATCCCAGTCGGCACCAGCACCGGCCGCACCTCCTGGCCCTCGCAGTCGCGGTGGTAGAGGCGCAGGTCCCTTGCATAGGCTGCCACCTGGTCGAGGTCCGCGATCTCGGGCTCCGCCTTGCCCTTCAGCTCGACCACCACGACCGCACCGTCGATCAGGAAGATGCAGTCGGGACGCCGCGACTCCATCGGGAGCACGTACTCGAGGATGGTGCCGTAACCGTTTGCCGCGGACTCGACGGCCAGCAATGCGCGCCCTTCTTGCTGCAGCGCCGGCACCGATTCGTTCCACGCACGCACCTGGCCCTCGGAGGCATCGGGGACGAGCGCGCGCAGCGACTCGAGGATGACGCGTCGATCCGCGCCCACGAAGGCAGGCAGCGCCGAGTCCCAGCCGGTCAGGGCCTTCTCCATCTGCAGGCCAGGCTAGCAGGCACCCACGCCCGCCTCGAGCCCCTAGCGCAGCAGCGCGGCCATGTCCTCGGGCAGCGGCGCAACCAGCACCACGTCTTCTCCCCGCATCGGGTGGTGGAAGCGCAGCGTGTGGGCGTGGAGTGCGTGGCGGTCGAGGACCAGCCA
>Ga0255210_1000806_pt1 | contig 10343 bp, 5 predicted proteins | sample Miss_Yuk_RepA_8d_FD_188422 | JGI IMG/M metagenome (GOLD analysis project Ga0255210, IMG submission 188422) | Freshwater microbial communities from Mississippi River, Louisiana, United States - Miss_Yuk_RepA_8d | ecosystem: Environmental > Aquatic > Freshwater > River | place: USA: Louisiana...
GAGAGAGAGCACCAGTTCGGTGTTGTCTTCTGCTGTGGAGTTATCATGAATAAGTATCTCGCCGGTGTTCTCTTGGCTGCTGCCTTATCGGGCTGCGCCTCAAGCCCTGATAAAGTGGCTGCCGCCTATGTCTCGCCTATCCAGTATCAGGATTATGACTGTAAGCAGGTTGGCGCTGAGCTGACACGGGTCAGTCGCCGTGCGCAAGAGCTCTACGGGCAGCTCGACAAGACTGCCAGTAATGATGCCGCCCAGATGGCGGTCGGCATGGTCCTGTTCTGGCCTGCCCTGTTCTTTCTCGAGGGTGGCGATGGCCCTGAGGCGGCAGAATACGCTCGCCTGAAGGGCGAACGTGACGCGCTTGAGCAGGTTGCTATCCAGAAGCACTGCGACCCTGCGATCATTCCACCAGCAATGGAGCCACCGAAGCCGCAGGGGACACAGACACCAGAGCCACGCCGGAACTACAATCGTCCAGCCAGTAACAATCAGGCTAAGCCAGACTAAAAGAAACAGCGAGGCAAGCTCAGCTTGCCTCGTTTTCGCTCCCAATTTATAGTGAAGAAGGTAATTTCAGGTCATGCGCCGCTATCAAGACCAGATATTATATTCTGCCAGTGATCTGATGCACTTTCTCTCGTGCACACATGCAGCTGCGCTTGATATTCTCAACCTAGATAGCCCGTTACAGAAAGCTGAAGATACCGATCAGCAGGAGATGTTCCAGCGCCGAGGCCTTGAACATGAAAAGGCTTATCTTGAGGAGCTGCGTAAATCTGGCCGCTCGGTAGCTGAGATTACTGTCAAAGGTATCGATCTTCAGGCAGCGATGGCGGCGACGCTCGAAGCCATGAAATCCGGCGTAGATGTTATCTATCAGGCGACACTCTTTCAGGCACCGTGGCATGGCTTCGCTGATTTTCTTGTTAAAGTTGCTAAACCATCCAATCTGGGTGCTTTTTCCTACGAGGCTGTTGATACCAAACTGGCTCGAACGGCCCAGCCAAAGCACATTCTTCAGCTCTGCATATACTCTGACCTGCTTGAAAGCCTTCAGGGAACCAAGCCGGATTATATGAGTGTCAAGCTCGGCGACGGAACTATGTATCGCCTGAGATTTGATGATGTCGCGCATTACTACCAGCACGCCAAAACCCGTTTTGAACAGTTTGTTGCTGATAAGACCCGTAAAACTGCGCCTGAGCCTTGTAGCTACTGCGATATGTGTATCTGGCGGGATAACTGCAATGCTGAATGGCTGAGAACTGACCACCTCTGTCAGGTGGCCAACATTAAACGTGACCAAATCCATAAACTGAATGAAGCTGGATTTTCTACTCTTGAACAGCTAGCCAAGGCCCCCGCCGATCTAAAGATAAAGAAGATGGGGGCAGAAACTGCCACCCGACTGAGGGCGCAAGCTGAGCTGCAACTCAAAAAGCGGGAGGATAGTGAGAATCATTTGGAAATACTACCCCTCCGTTCCGGGCGTGGCTTTGAACGTCTGCCGCAGGCGAATATTGGAGATCTCTTCTTTGATATGGAGGGTGACCCGCTCTATGATGGGGGACTGGAGTATCTTTTTGGTGTAATCGATCGCCTTGACGGCAAAGAAACATTCACGAAATTCTGGGCCCACGACCATGCTGAAGAAAAGCTTGCCTTCGAGCAGTTAATGGACTTTCTCACTGCCCATCTCACGAATTATCCTGAAGCTCATATCTACCATTACAATCACTACGAACCGACAGCACTTAAGCGTCTCGCCGCCAACTACGGCACCCGCGAGGATGCCGTCGATGACTTACTTCGGCAGCATCGGCTAGTGGATTTGTTTCAGGTGGTCCGGGAGTCTATCCGCATCTCGGAACCGCGCTACTCTATCAAGAACCTTGAGACTTTCTACATGGAAAAGCGGGATGGCGAAGTTAAGACCGCTGGCGACAGTATTGTCATGTATGAGAGGTGGCGCGAAACTCACGAGCAAAAGCTGCTGGACGATATTGCTAATTATAACCGGATTGACTGTGTCTCTACCGCCAAATGTCTGGATTGGCTGCTGACACTACGCCCGGATGGCATCAGGTGGTTCATTCCAGAATTTAAGATGGAGGATCTGGATAAGACAGCCGCGCAGATGGAGGCTGAGGCCGAGCAGCTAGAAGTCATGAACCGTCTGCAACGCGGCGCAAATGATAATAACCTTGCCCAGCGGGAGTTGGTCGGGCATCTACTGCAATTTCACCGGCGCGAAGCCAAGCCCGCTTGGTGGTCTATGTTTGACCGCCAGAACCGCGAGGTGGATGAGCTAGTGGATGACATTGATTGCCTTGGCAATCTACAGCTTGCTCGCCAGCCCGAGCAGGAGAAGAGATCACTCATCTGGACCTATCAATACCCACCACAGGAAACAAAATTTACGGAGGGCAAAGAGTGCCTGCGGGCCGAAACACTTGAGAGCCTTGGCAAGATCCACTCGATTGATCGCACCAATAGGATCATTCAGTTGAAGCGGGGCGCGAACAGAGAACCCCTACCGAACAATCTGTCAATTATTCCGGGTGGTCCGATCAATACCAACGAGATTATGGCCGCTTTGATGCGCTATGTTGATTCCGTGGCAGATGGAAACGATATATATAAAGCGTGCTCTGCGATCGTTGCCCGTGCACTCCCGACGATTAAAGGAATGCCCCATGGCGCACCGCTCAGGCAGGACGGCCAGAGCAGCCTGGGTGCGGCGCTAGCTATAGTGCCGGAACTTGATCATAGCTATCTGTTCATTCAAGGCCCACCCGGTGCAGGCAAGAGCCATACGTCCGCCCATGTCATTGTTGAATTGCTTCAGCGCGGCAATCGGGTTGGTATTGCCTCAAACTCTCACAAGGCTGTCAATAACCTGTTACACAAGGTCGCCAAGGTTGCTCAGGAGCTCGGTGTATCTTTTGCTGGTGCCAAGAAGGCTAATAAGGAAGATGAAGATACGTGGGTTAATTCACCCATGATTACGGATGTTTTCAAAAACGAAGATATTTCACCTGCGCATATGCTTGTTGGTGGCACGGCATGGCTGTTCTCTCGTGAAGAGCACGATCAGGCATTTGACTACCTGTTTATCGATGAAGCAGGTCAGGTCGCGCTAGCGAATGTTATCGCCATGGGTACCTGTACCAGAAATATCGTTCTGGTTGGCGACCAGATGCAATTGGGCCAACCGGTTCAAGGTATCCATCCGGGCGAATCCGGACAATCAGTTTTGGATTTCCTACTGCAGGGCGAGCCGACCGTTCGCCCCGAGCAGGGACTATTCCTCGGCGAGAGCTGGCGTATGCATCCGGACGTCTGCCGCTTCATATCCGACGTGATATATGGCGGCGAGCTTCATGCCCATCCCGATTGCAGCAATCAGAAATTAGTCCTTACGGGAGATATACCCGAGGGTATCAAGCCGACAGGTCTGGGTTTTGTATCGATGAGCCACACGGGCTGCTCACAATCCAGTGAAGAGGAAGCTGCTTATATCAGGGATACCTATAACTATCTATTAGGTCAGCATTACATCGACAAAAAAGGTGAGCGTCATCCGGTAACTCCAGAAGATATTCTGGTTATCAGCCCCTACAATCTGCAGGTTAACTTGCTGAAGCAACAACTGCCCGATGGGGCGCTTGTGGGCACGGTTGATAAGTTTCAGGGTCAGGAAGCACCGGTAGTGCTTATCTCAATGGCCACATCAAGCGGCGAAGAAATGCCGCGCGATATCGAATTTCTCTACAGCCGCAACCGCCTGAATGTTGCGATCTCCCGGGCAAAATACCTTGCGGTTCTGGTTGCCAATCCAAAGCTACTTGAGATTTCCTGCGCAACAGTCGACCAGATGAAGCTGGTCAACACAATGTGCTGGGCAAAGACTTATGCCGCAGGAAAATACAGACTCTAGGCTGCACAAGCTAATTTATGCAGCGCGAGACGCGTCAGATCAGCTGCTGCTATTACGTCTTCTTCACTTGAGAAACGGCCGATACCGAATCTAATAGTAGACTCTGCCTGATCGCCACTAAGACCTATCGCCCTCAGCACATGGGAGGGCTCTGGTATTCCTGAACTGCAGGCCGATCCTGTAGAAACTGCTAGATTGGGCTGCATCATGCCTATTAATTCGTGAGCATCGTAGCCATGGAAACTAACTGAAAGATTTCCCGGGTGCCGTTCTGAGACTTCTGGGCCATTCAAAGCAACCATCGGAGATAGTGTTTGAAGCATCGACCAGAGTTTGTCGCGAAGTCCACGGATACGGATACGCTCAACTGAGATAGCTTTAGCGCTTATCAAATCTATCGCGTGGGCCAAACCCACACATAGCGCGACTGGCAATGTACCTGATCGAAGGCCTGATTGTTGGCCGCCACCATATATGAGTGGCTCTATCTGCCCTTGGATATCTCTCTTTATAAATAGAGCACCGATACCTTTTGGCCCATATATCTTGTGTCCCGAGAGGCTCATTAGATCTGAGCCCATCAACTGAATATCGATATTTTCTGCAGTTAGCAGTTGGGCGGCATCTGTATGCAATAGTGCCCCGTACTTATGACATAAGCTTGCAATCTTGGCAGTATCTTGAATTGTTCCAATCTCGTTATTTGCCGCCATAACTGAAACAAGTAGGACGTCCTCGCTGAGCATTTGTTCAAGTACGCTGAGCTCAACAAAACCATCTGAATTAACTGGGATTTTCTGTACTACTGCCCCGAATTTGGTCGCCGCCGCTCGCGCTGAAGCAATAACGCATTTATGCTCTATGGCGCTCACTAATACGCGCCTACGGTTCTTGGGTGCTCGCGCAGCGAGCCCTAGTATTGCAAGGTTATTAGCCTCGGTGGCGCCGGAGGTAAAAAATAGCTCGTCGGTGTCGCAGTGCAGGCATTCAGCTATTTTGTTTAGGCTCAAATCAACTGCATTATTTGCCTGCCAACCAATGGCATGTTCCGAGGAGTGAGGGTTGCCAAATTCCGTGGTAAGGTAAGGCATCATTGCCCCAAGAACGGTCGGGTCGAGAGGGGTAGACGCCTGATAGTCCATATATATCTTTTTGGTGGACATGCCTTTTCGCCTATTCATTCAAAACTGGTAGTCTTCTCCAGTTGACTGTAATATAGAACCTCCCTAATGTCGACCTGGACAACTTCTCCAGGTGGACTATGGGACGCGGACCTCTCTTCCAAAAAAACTATAAAGCCTCATTCTCCGGACACGAAACGTTTCCGCTTCGCTACGGATGGCTCAAGAAAGTTTACGACGCCGTCACGGCCGACCCCGATTATGTGGACAATAAGCAGATTTTTTTAGGAGAAGACGCTATCGCCCGCTTTGGAGTCGGAAAGAACATGGTCATTTCAATGCGCCATTGGGCGGCGTGCTGTGGGATTATTGAGGAAGATGCAAAATCAGGGCAGCTAAGGGCTACTAATCTTGGAGATACGCTGTTCGGCCATAAAGGCCTCGACCCATATTTAGAGAATAGCGCTTCGCTATGGCTGCTTCATTGGCTCCTTTGTTCTCACTCAGATAGTCGTCCGTCAAAAACCACATGGTTTTGGGTTTTCAGTCACTTTAACGGTCATAACTTCAAACGAGATGATTTGGTTTCTGGCCTACTAAAGTTGTCTGAGGAATGCGGATGGCGCGCTTCTAACATGACTATACAGCGCGATGTCGAGTGCTTCGTGCGTATGTATGAAACGCAGGCAGTAACTACTTCTAAGGTAAATGTTGAGGAAAGTCTTGAATCTCCGTTTGCTGAGCTGGGCCTGCTACGAGGGATTAAAGGCTATTTCCAAATGATTTATGGGCCAAAGCCGAGCCTTCCTATCGGGGTCTTTGCTTGTGCCCTTGATGATTTTTGGGGTGAGAAAAATCCGGTTCAGACCATGTCATTTGAGACGATTGCTCACGACCCCGGCGCACCTGGCAGAGTGTTCCTTCTAGATGAAACAGATTTGGCAAATAGATTACTTGAGCTGGAAGCTGCAACAAACGGCATATATCGATGGTCTGAGACAGCTGGCCTCAAGCAAGTGCTTAGGGAGCGTCCTCTAAAAGTAAAAGAACGAAACTTGCTAATCTCCAAATGCTACAGCCACAGCAGGCAGAAGGAAGCCGCCTAATGTCTCTGCAAACCCAAATTAGCGTTGCGCGACGCTTTCAGAGATCAGTTAGAATCGATACTGATCTTAATAACCCCAAGGCACTTGAGGGTTTTATCTGCCCTAAATCATCTGGCGATGTAATTCTCAGCATGGCCCGGCATATATCGGAGACTGGGCAGGCTGCATTTACCTGGACCGGTCCATATGGATCAGGCAAATCCAGTCTTGTCATTGCCCTAAGCGCGCTGCTTAGCGGGAATGACAAAGTGCGGCAGAAGGCTCAAGAGGCGGTGGGCAAATCTGTAGCCAATTCGGTTTGGAACAGCCTCCCACCTAAGAGTAAGGGCTGGCATATCGTCCCGGTTGTAGGACGTAGAGCTGCAGCAGCTGAAGTTATCGGTGAGGCATTGTCTGCCTCGGGGCTAATCACAACTACTCGCAATAAAGACTGGGATGAAAGTCGTGTCGTTTCAACTTTAGAGCGGATCGTAGACGAATCTCAAAAACATCATGGGGGCTTGATCCTATTTCTCGATGAAATGGGTAAGTTTTTAGAAGGCGCAGCTCATGATGGACATGATGTCTATATCTTCCAACGACTTGCTGAAGCTGCATCGCGCAGTAATGGAAAGTTAGTTGTTGTTGGAATTCTCCATCAGGCATTTGATGAATACGCTCAAAAGCTAGCCAGAGAGTTGAGAGATGAATGGGCTAAGGTTCAGGGCCGATTTATCGATCTGGTAATTAATACAACTGGTGATGAACAACTTGAGCTCCTCTCTCGAGCGATTGAAAACAAAACTCCGGCCAAACAACCTAGCGATATCACGAAGCATATAGCTAAGCTGATACGGGAATCGCGGCCATCTGCTTCGGCAAATCTATCCTTACTTCTTCATGGATGCTGGCCGCTTCACCCTATAGTTTCATTGTTGCTGGGTCCAATTTCTAGAAGGAGATTTGGTCAGAACCAGCGCAGTCTATTCGGATTTCTGAGCTCTGCTGAGCCTTTTGGGTTCCAAGATTTTCTTAAAGAGGCATCAAAAGACGATCTCTATACACCCGCGCGATTGTGGGATTATCTGAAGTCGAATTTAGAGTCTGCGATCCTGGCTTCACCAGACGGCCACCGCTGGTCAGTGGCAGTAGAGGCTGTTGAGCGTTGTCAGCAATCTGCGATGCCGCAAATCGCAACTGAAACACTGAAGGCCTTGTGCCTAATAGATCTTTTCAAAGAGCGCTCGGGCCTTTCTGCAAATCCTGAAATACTTGCTACCTGTAGCACATCTCTTAGCGCAGCAAAGGCGCAAAAGCTATTAGAGGAGTTGCGTGAGAAATCTTATATTATTTTCCGTAAACATCTTAGTTCTTACGGCGTTTACGCTGGAAGCGATTTTGACATCGAAAGAGCTATCGCCGAGGCATCAGATAAGAATCGTACTATTAATCTTCAGGATTTAAGAAATCTTGCAGGTCTGCAGCCGATATTGGCTAAACGCCACTATCATGAAACTGGGGCCTTACGTTGGTTTAATGTAGATTTGGCTCCTGTATCTCAAGTCTCAGAGTTTCTTGAGACACCATACAATATGAATGGCGCTATTGGCCGGATCGTTCTCTGCATCCCAACTCTAGGAGAGGCTAAGCTAAAAGCTCAGACTCATTGCTCATCGGCAGCAGAGCAAATGGAAGATAATATCCTCGTCGGATTGCCGATGGCATCATGGCATATAATGGAGACAGCCCGCGAGTTTGTGGCACTAAATAAAATTCTAGAGGATAGGCCCGAGCTCAACGGTGACGCGGTTGCTCGGCGGGAAGTAGTGGCCCGTTTAGGAGACACTAAAGCTCGCCTGGAGGCAGATCTACAGAAAATGATTGATTCTGCATTTTGGTATCGGCGCGACTGCAAACCAGAAGTTTATAATGCTCCTGGGCTTAACAGCTTATTATCTGATATCGCGGATAAGCGCTACGCGCAGGCACCACGTATATATAACGAGTTACTAAATCGACAGAAACCTTCATCTAATGCGGTTTCAGCGCAAAAAGCACTGCTTAAGCTGATGGTGGACTCTGAGGGAGAGCCCCGACTAGGTATCTCGGGTTACCCGGCTGAGGGTGGAATATTTGACTCTATAATTTTACCCGCTGGTCTATACAGGCTTACCCCTCAAGGCTGGCGCTTCTCTGCCCCAGATAAATCAAAGGATACTACAAATCTGCTTCCTGCATGGAAGGTTGGAGAGGCGTTACTCGAAAAGAACCAAAACAGAGCAGTATCTATGGCGGAGCTCTATGAAGTCTGGAGCGCACCGCCTTTCGGTATTAAAGAAGGGCTTTTGCCCTTGATTGGTGTAGCGTTCCTACTTTCGATGAGAAACAAGGTAGCCTTCTATCGAGAGGGTATATTCCAGGCTCGCTTTACTGATCTTGATATCGACTATCTATCCGCTGAGCCCAAGGACATCCAGCTCAGATGGATGAATTTAGATGATACTTCTAGAAAAATTCTGTCTGAATTAGCTAAGCTAGTTCGTGAGCTAGATGATCATAACCGCTTAGTTCATTTAGAGCCCCTAGACGTTGCGAGAGCGCTTGTAGGTATCCACGACAATCTGAAGTTATGGGTTAAGCGCACAAATAAGCTTTCTGCAAATGCCATCAGAATTCGTGGTATCTTCAAACAAGCTTCGGATCCAAACAAGTTCCTGTTCGATGATATTCCTGCGCTTGTTAATCCGGTCGCATCGGCGAAGAAAGATATCGAATCAACTCTACGCTTAGTTAGGGAAGCTTTAGTGGAGCTCACTCAGGCTTATCCTGAAATGCTCGCTCGGCTAAGAGTGATGATGCTCTCCGAGCTTCTAGTGCCTAATGCTTCATCTCAGTCACTTGCCGATTTAAGGGACAGAGCGCTGAATATCCAGCAGCTAACTGGGGATTTCAGGCTTAATGCCTTTATTGGACGCCTCACCACATACACTGGATCTGAGCAGGATATGGAGGGTATTGCCAGCCTTGCAGTCAATAAGCCAGCACGTGATTGGACTGACTCTGACTTAGACCAAGCTGCCATAGAAATTACAGAGCTTTCTCAGAAATTCATTCGCGCCGAAACCTTCGCTCGTGTCAAAGGGCGTGATACGAAACGACAAGCAATGGCAGTAATGGTTGGCATTGATGGTCGCCCGACCCCGATTTCTGGTGAATTTGCGATTTCAACAAGGGAGCAGGCCGAGGTTGATAGCCTTGTAGCTAAAATCAGTAAGTCACTATCTGATTTCCCGCCTGAAAGGAAAAATATCTTGCTGGCAGCACTTGCGCAGCTTGGTGCCAAATATATATCCGCCGGAGATGACGGGCATAATCAGAAAAAGAAGAAAGCAAGCTAATGTCTGAACGCGAACTTCATGTCTTAGGATTGTCGGGCGGCCGCGATAGTGCAGCACTAGCCGTGTATATGCGCCAAACTTACCCTGAACTAGATATCGATTATTTCTTCACAGACACTGGTAAAGAACTTCCAGAAGTCTATGAGTTTCTTGGTAGATTAGAAGGATTCCTTGGAAAATCTATTCTACGGTTAAATCCGGACAGAGATTTTGATTTCTGGCTTAAGCAATATAATAACTTTCTGCCATCCGCACAAACGCGCTGGTGCACTAGGCAATTGAAGCTTCGGCCATTCGAAAATTGGCTTAAGCCAAAGCTTGAAAGTGGCGAAAAAATTACAAGTTATGTGGCTATTCGCGGAGATGAAGATTATCGTGAAGGCTACACTTCAAAGCATGAGAACTTAACAGTGAAACTGCCGTTTCGTGAGGCAGGGATAGATAAGGCTGGTGTTACAGAATTGTTAGATGCGGCCGGATTAGGATTGCCTAAGTATTATGAGTGGCGCTCTAGGTCAGGATGCACATTCTGTTTTTTTCAGCAGAAGATCGAGTGGGTTCGCCTGATGGAGCGGCATCCAGAAGCCTTTGAAGAAGCAAAGATGTATGAAAAGAATGCGGTTGACCATGGATCTCCATTTACTTGGAGCCAAGGAGAATCTCTTGAGCAACTAGCCAGGCCTGAGCGCGTGGCAGCAATTAGAGAAGATTATGAAGTGAGAGTAGCTCGCTTGCGAGCAAAAATGCAAGCTAATCCACTAAGGGTGGCTTCCAATCCCGACCTAGATGATCTTTACGG
>Ga0255210_1000808_pt1 | contig 10332 bp, 10 predicted proteins | sample Miss_Yuk_RepA_8d_FD_188422 | JGI IMG/M metagenome (GOLD analysis project Ga0255210, IMG submission 188422) | Freshwater microbial communities from Mississippi River, Louisiana, United States - Miss_Yuk_RepA_8d | ecosystem: Environmental > Aquatic > Freshwater > River | place: USA: Louisiana...
TCTTGGCACTGCCGCCAGCCGAATCGCCCTCGACCAGAAACACCTCGTTGTGGCTGATGTCGCGGCTCTCGCAGTCGGTCAGCTTGCCGGGCAGCACCGCCACGCCCGAGCTCTTGCGCTTTTCCACTTTCTGGCCGGCGCGCTGGCGCGTTTGCGCAGCCTTGATGGCCAGCTCAGCCAGTTTTTTGCCATAGTCCACATGCTGGTTGAGCCAGAGTTCGAGCGCCGGGCGCACAAAGCTGCTCACCAGCCGCACCGCGTCGCGCGAGTTCAGCCGCTCCTTGACCTGGCCCTGGAACTGCGGGTCCAGCACCTTGGCAGAGAGCACATAGCTGGCGCGGGCGAACACGTCTTCGGGCAGCAGCTTGACGCCCTTGGGCAGCAGGCTGTGCAGCTCGATGAAGCTCTTGACGGCGTTGAACAGGCCGTCGCGCAGGCCGCTGTCGTGCGTGCCGCCGGCAGGGGTCGGGATCAGGTTGACGTAGCTTTCGCGCACCGGCGCACCCTCTTCGGTGAAGGCCACGGCCCAGGCCGCGCCCTCGCCTTCGGCAAAGCTGTCGTGGCTCTTGTCGGCATAGCCTTCGCCCGCAAACAGCGGGATCACCGGGTCGGCACTCAGGGTCTGGGCCAGGTAGTCGCCCAAGCCGCCCTTGTATTGCCAGTTTTGCGTCTCTTTGGTTTTTTCGTTGACCAGCGTGACGCTCACGCCGGGCATCAGCACCGCCTTGCTGCGCAGCAGGTGCACCAACTCGCCCATGGGCAGAGCGGGCGAATCGAAGTATTTGGCGTCGGGCCACACGCGCACCGTGGTGCCCTGCTTGCGATCGCCCTGCTCTTGGGCTCGCGCCACCAGTGGTTCCACCACGTCGCCTGCCGAAAACACCAGCGTGGCCACTTGCCCTTCGCGGTGGCTGGTGGCCTCCAGGCGTTTGGCCAGCGCATTGGTCACGGACACGCCCACGCCGTGCAAGCCGCCCGAGAAGCTGTAGGCCCCGCCCGAGCCCTTGTCGAACTTGCCGCCTGCGTGCAGGCGGGTGAAGACGAGCTCGATCACGGGCGCTTTTTCTTCGGGATGCAGGCCAAACGGAATACCGCGGCCATCATCCTCGACGCTGACCGAGCCGTCGGCATGCAGCGTGACCTTGATCTTTTTGCCAAAACCCGCCAGCGCCTCGTCGGCGGCGTTGTCGAGCACTTCCTGAATGATGTGCAGCGGGTTGTCGGTGCGGGTGTACATGCCCGGCCGCTGTTTGACCGGCTCCAGGCCCTTGAGGACGCGGATCGAGCCTTCGGAGTAGTCGCTGGAGGTTTTGACGGTATTGGAGCTTGCCATGGCGGCGGATTGTAGTGCGAAAGCGGAGGATATACTGGATAAAAAACCAGACCACAAATCCTGCATGCCCTGCCTACAGGCCAGCCCGGCTGGCCCAGGCCGGACAGCGCGGGGGTTGCGGATTGGTTACAGTCGCAGGATGCAGTCCAAACCGCTTTCTTTGACCCAGGTGCTCGTGTGCGGCGCCGCCATCGTCACGCTGTCCATGGGCATCCGCCACGGCTTTGGCCTGTGGCTGCAGCCCATCACCCAGGCCCAGAGCTGGGGCCGCGCCGACTTTGCCTTTGCCATGGCGGTGCAGAACCTGGCCTGGGGCTTTTTTGGCATCTTCGCCGGCATGATCGCCGACCGCTTTGGCGCTTTCCGCGTCATTGCGGCCGGTGCCCTGCTCTACGCCACCGGGCTCGCGGGCATGGCCTGGTCGACTTCGCCCTGGGCCTTTGCGCTGTTCACCGGCGTGGTCATCGGCATGGCCCAGGCAGGCACCACCTATGCAGTCATTTATGGCGTGATCGGCCGCAATGTGAGCGCCGAGCGGCGTTCCTGGGCCATGGGCATCGCGGCCGCGGCCGGTTCCTTTGGCCAGTTCCTGATGGTGCCGGTCGAGGGCATGCTGATCAACTTCACCGGGTGGCAAAACGCCCTGCTGATCCTGGCTGCCGCCGCCTTGCTGATGGTGCCGCTGGCCCTTGGCCTGCGAGAACCTCAGCTGGCCGCTGCATCCGGTGCACGGCGCGAGCAGACCATTGGCCAGGCTCTCGGCGAAGCGTTTGGCTACCGCAGCTTCCAGCTGCTGATGGCGGGCTACTTCGTCTGCGGCTTCCAGGTGGTCTTCATCGGTGTGCACATGCCCAGCTACCTCAAGGACGCCGGCCTGTCACCGCAGGTGGCCAGCTACGCCCTGGCGCTGATCGGCCTGTTCAACGTTTTTGGCACCTATGCCGCTGGCGCCCTGGGCCAAATGCTGGCCAAACGCAAGATCCTGGCTTTCATCTACTTGGCGCGCTCGGTGGCCATCGTGCTGTTTCTGCTGGCGCCGCTGTCGCCAGCCAGCGTCTACATCTTCTCGGCCGCCATGGGTCTGCTGTGGCTGTCCACCGTGCCGCCGACCAACGCGGTGGTGGCACAGATTTTTGGCGTGGCCCACCTGTCCATGCTCAGCGGCTTCATTTTCTTCAGCCACCAGATCGGCTCCTTCATGGGGGTGTGGCTCGGCGGCTATCTGTACGACAAAACCGGCAGCTACGACACTGTCTGGTACCTGGCCATCGCTTTGGGCGTGTTCGCGGCACTGGTGAACCTGCCGGTGCGTGAGGGCGCCATCGCCCGCACCCAGCCTCAGGCCGCCTGAACCGGAACCACCGGCCATGACCCGCAGACACTCACACTGGCCCCGCATCGCCACCGTGGTGGTGGTGCTGGCGCTGACCACCTGGCTGTACGCCCGCCCCGAGACGGCCATTCTGCTGGCCGAGCAGCTCTGGGCCTGTTTCTGAACATCCCTCATGCACGGCACCGAAGCCCCTTCCCCCTGGGTTTGTCGCTGGACACCCCTGATTCGTCCTGCCGGCCATGTACTGGACCTGGCCTGCGGCGGCGGGCGGCACATGCAATGGCTGGCCTCGCATGGCCACCGTGTGCTGGGCGTCGACCGTTCGCCCGAAGCCTTGGCAGTGGCGGTGGCCTTTGGCCCCACCTTGCAGGCCGACATCGAAAACGGCCCCTGGCCTTTGGCTGGGCAACACTTTGACGCGGTGGTGGTGACCAATTACCTCTGGCGTCCGCTGTGGCCGCAGATTCTGGAGAGCCTGACTCCAGGCGGCGTGCTGATCTGCGAAACCTTTGCCCAAGGCAATGAAACCGTGGGGCGCCCTTCGCGCCGGGACTTTCTGCTGGCCCCTGGCGAGCTGCTGGAGGTGGCGAGCCGGGGCGGTCTGCGGGTGGTGGCCTATGAAGACGGTTTTCTGGATGCACCCGCTCGCTTTGTGCAGCGGATGGCGGCGGTGCGCGAGGCCCCCGCCCAGGACCCTGTCCGCTGGCCACTGGTTTGACACGTCCGGCGACAGGCCCGACCTGTCCGTCGTTAGAATGTTCTTTTCTGTCCAACAACACCGACATGACCACCACCCATCGCATCCAAGGCAGCATTCCCGCCCTGATCACCCCCATGCTCGACAACGGCGATGTGGATTACCCCACCTTGCGAAAACTGATCGACTGGCATGTGGCCGAAGGCACGGATGCGCTGGTGATCGTCGGCACCTCGGGTGAGTCACCGACCGTCAACGTCGAAGAACACCGGGAAATCCTGCGCGTGTCGGTTGAACAAGCCGCCAAACGCATTCCGATCATTGCAGGCTGTGGCGCCAATTCCACGGCAGAAGCCATTGAGTTGGCCAAGTACGCCGAGTCCATCGGTGCAGATGCCCAGTTGCAGGTGGTGCCCTACTACAACAAACCCACCCAAGAGGGCCTGTACCAGCACTTCAAGGCCATCGCTGCAGCCACGCCCAAGCTGCCCGTGATCCTGTACAACGTGCCAGGCCGGACCGTGGCGGACCTGCAGCACGACACCGTGCTGCGCCTGGCCCAGGTGCCCGGCATCATCGGCATCAAGGAAGCCACCGGCAGCATCGAGCGAGCCCAGTGGCTGATCCGCGATGTGCCCAAACACTTCGCGGTCTACTCGGGCGATGACCCCACTGCCGTGGCCCTCATGCTGTGCGGTGGCGTGGGCAACATCAGCGTGACAGCCAACGTGGCCCCTCGGCAGATGCACGAGTTGTGCCAGGCGGCCATGCGCGGTGACATCGCCACGGCAATGAAGATCCAGTTCCAGCTCATGCCCTTGCACAAGAACCTGTTTGTCGAAGCCAACCCCATCCCGGTCAAGTGGGCCATGGCCCGCATGGGTTTGTGCGGACATGCACTGCGCTTGCCTCTGACCCCTCTGTCGACCGGACAGCAGCCTGTTGTCGAAGCTGCACTCAAGGCCAGTGGCCTGCTCTGAAATCTCCGCAAGGACCCCTCTGTGAAGCGATCGTTCATTACCCCCTCGATCATCTGTCTTGCGGCATTGACGCTGCTTTCCGGATGCTCGGCGCTGGAAGAAGACAAGGTCAATTACAAAAGCGCCACCAAAGGCCCCAGCCTGGACGTTCCGCCCGACCTGACCCAGCTGCGCCGCGACTCCAGATATGCCCTGGAAAGCACCTCGGCCACCGCATCCGGCTTTGCCAATGCACGCCAGACCATCAAGGATTCAGGTACCGCATCCAACAACCTGGGGGACGTGCGCATGGAACGCTCGGGTGGCCAGCGCTGGCTGGTGGTGAACCGTCCGCCCGACAAAGTCTGGGACACCCTGCGCGAGTTCTGGACCAGCAACGGCTTCGTGCTGACCACCGATGCGGCCGACTTGGGCATTCTTGAAACCGATTGGGCCGAGAACCGTGCGAAGATTCCACAGGACTTCATTCGCCGCACCTTGGGCAAAGTGCTTGACGGTCTGTACTCGACCGGCGAGCGTGACCGCTATCGCACCCGTGTGGAGCGCAACAGCACCGGCGGTGTGGACATCTATGTCACTCACCGTGGCATGGTTGAAGACTACGCGGACGCCCAGAAAACCAGAACCGTCTGGAAACCCCGTGCCTCCGATCCAGAACTGGAAATCGAATTCCTGCGCCGCATGATGGTCAAACTCGGCGGCTCCAAGGAGCAGACAGCCGAACCCGCTGGCACCAGCGCCAGCCCCACTGTCGTCCCGGCGCTCAAAGTGACAACCATCGACGGCCGCCCCACATTGGCCCTGCAAGACGCCATGGATCGTGCTTGGCGACGTGCTGGTCTTGCCCTTGACCGCAGCGGCTTCACCGTAGAGGACCGCGATCGCAGCAAAGGCATTTACTTTGTTCGCTACGTTGCGCCGGCAACCACCACTGAAGAGCCAGGATTTTTCTCACGCCTGTTCAGCAGCAAACCACAGGCCCCCGGTTTGACGCGCTATCAGGTCCAGCTGCAGGCGCAAGCCGCTGGCGGCACACAGGTGTACGTCCTCAATCAGGCTGGACAGCCTGAGGCCTCTGACAACGCCGAAAAGATCCTCAAGCTGCTGGCCGCCGAGATGCGTTGAGCGCGGCTCAAGACCCATAAAAAAACCCGCCAGTGGCGGGTTTTTTTTATGGGCTGCCGATCTGCATGAGACCGGCATGCCGCAAGACCAATTACTTGGCAGCAGAAGCGTCAGCAGCAGGAGCAGCGGCGGAGGCGTCAGCAGCGGGAGCAGCAGAAGCTTCAGCAGCGGGAGCAGCAGCAGGAGCGGCGGGAGCAGCGGCTTCTTCTTTTTTGCCACAAGCAGCCAGAGCAGCAGCAGCGATCACAGCAGCCAGAACGAGGGTCTTGTTCATTTTGAATGTCCTTAAAGGAAGTGATAACAATTTCCGGAAATTGTCGTGACAACCACCTGATGGTTGAAAGACCGAACCGAAAGTACTCGAGATCTTTCGGCTCAGCTTTAAATTATAGCGTTTTCCCCGATGCCGAGCAAAGTCATTTGCAATCCTGGCGTCAGATTGATGGTGCCGATTTCACAATTGTTAACCAACCTGCAGAGGCCCACTCCAGCAGTGCAGCCTGAGCGTCCTCGCCCAGTTTGGCGCACAGTTTTGCAGACAAGTGCCGCTGATCTGCCAACTGCCGCAGAAGGCGACCGTCCTGACCAGCGACTCTGAAGCCTTCGCCGTTGATGAAAACATGGCGATCGTCATACATCATCCGGGTCCGACGATCGAGAACCACACCACGTTGTGACTCCCAGGCTGCAGCCTGACGGGATTCAAACCAGACATTGGCTTTGGGTTCTGTCAAATACTCTCCCAGCAACAAGCTCAGCATGTGCGGGTCGCTGAGTGCCTTGTTCAGGGCCTGTTTTGCGAACTCCAGCAACTCGGACGGCATGGCCGCAGGATGGGCTACCGCCGGCTGAGCAGGATCACGGTACACCGCCTCGCCGACCTGATCCAAAGCTTCTTCGGCCAATCCTTGCAGGAGTTCGCGGGCCAACTCGCCCTGCTGCGGTGAGCGAAACCCGATGGACCAAGTCATGCACTCGCCTTCGGCAATCCCATCATGGGCATATTTAGGCGGCAGGTACAGCATGTCCCCCGGCTCCAGCACGAACTCCTCTTCGGGTTCGAAGTTCTGCAGGATCTTGAGCGGCACACCCTCTTGCAGCATCAAATCCTTCTGACGGCCGATGCGCCAGCGGCGCTTGCCATGGGCCTGCAGCAAAAACACGTCGTAGCTGTCAAAGTGCGGCCCTACGCCACCGCCATCGGTGGCGTAACTGATCATCAGATCGTCCAGACGGGCATCGGGCACAAAACGGAACTGCTGCATGAGCTGGTGCACGCCCTCGTGGTGCAGATCCACCCCCTGAACCAGAAAAGTCCATTTTTTCTGGCTGAACGGTGGCAGGCTGCGACGGAACAGCGGGCCATGCTTCATCTTCCAGCCTTTGTCACCGTGCACAATCAGACGCGATTCCACATCTTCCTGCCCGGCCAGCGCCACCAGCTCGGCTCGCCCCACACAGGGTGAAAAATCCGGGATGGCCTGGCGCACCAGCAGGGGTTTCTTGTGCCAGTGGCGCTTCATGAACTGGGCTGGCGTGAGGCCACCCAGCAGGGTCAGGGGTTGGTCAATGTCCATGGTGAGACAATTGTCCCATGGACATCAAAGAACAATGCGTGGTCGCACTGACCTGGACGCTCAAGGACACCCTCGGAGAAACGCTGGACGTGCTGGACGAGCCGGTCGAGTTTCTGATGGGCGGGCAGGACCTGCTGCCCAAGATCGAAGCGGCCCTGCAGGGCCATGGGGTGGGTGCCAAGGTCGATCTGCATCTGGAGCCCGAAGACACCTTTGGCGATTTCGACGACCAGCTGCTGTTCCTGGAGCCGCGGCACCTGTTCCCCAAAGACATCGAAGAGGGCTTGACGATCGAGGGCACTGCACTGCCCCAGGGCTGCAACCCGGACGCTCCGCGTAGCGTGCTCTACACGATCACCGAGATTTACCCCGAGCATGTGGTGCTGGATGGCAACCACCCGCTGGCGGGCATCGCCATTCGCCTGCACCTGAAGGTGGAGGGGGTGCGTGAGGCCACCGAAGAGGAAGTGGGTCGCGGCACTTGCGGCACCGGCTTTTTCCGCATCGAGGTGGGCGAGCAGGAAACGTCTGAGGGCAAGACACTGCACTGAGCTTTTTTGGGCTTGGTGCCTTGAATCCGCGTGAGCGGGGCGCATGCCCGGCTCCTCATGCTGCGCCGAAGCGCAGAAATCGTTCACCGGGCATGCGCCCCGCTCACGCTGTCGCGCTTGGTATTGGAGCTCGAGACCCGCAGCGGACAGGAACACCTGATCCACTGATGAGGTTCGCGGGGCTGGGGGTGCCGTGGGCCGATTTCTGGTACCCCAGCATGAGGCCCGCGGCACCCCCGGCCCCGCGAACCGGCACACAAAATACGCTACCGCTTCCCCGTAGAGCCGTAACCACCGACGCCACGCGCAGTCACGTCACCAAACTCCTCGACCACATTGAAGCGCGCCTGCACCACCGGCACGATCACCATCTGTGCGATCCGCTCCATCGGCTCGATGGTGAACGCCACATCGCTGCGGTTCCAGCAGCTGACCATCAGCTGGCCCTGGTAGTCGCTGTCGATCAGCCCCACCAGATTGCCCAGCACGATGCCATGCTTGTGGCCCAGGCCCGAGCGCGGCAGCAGCATGGCGGCGTAAGCCGGGTCGTTCAGGTGGATCGCGATGCCGGTCGGCACCAGCTGCCAGGCATTGGGCTGCAGGGTCAGGGGTGCATCCAGGCAGGCACGCAGGTCCAGGCCGGCGCTGCCGGGCGTGGCGTACTGAGGCAATTGGTCGCGCATGCGCGCATCGAGAATCTTGACATCGAGGTCCATGAAAGGGCTTTCGGTACGGGCGTAGGTTTCAGGCGTGCACAGTGCCCAGCCGATGGGCAATGTCTTCAATCAGTTGGGTGGCCAGCACCTGTTTGCTGGCGTGCGGCAGTTCACGGGCACCTTGGGCATCGACCAGCAGCAAGGCATTGTCGTCCTGCCCAAAGGTGGCCGGACCGATGTTGCCCACCAGGAGCGGCACCCCCTTGCGCGCACGCTTGGCTGTGGCATGGGCCAGCAAGTCGTGGCTTTCGGCGGCAAAGCCGACGCAAAACAATTCCCCCGTCTGGGCGCGCGCGGACTTGGCCACCGAGGCCAGGATGTCGGGGTTCTCCACAAAACCGAGTTGTGGCGTTTGCCCCGAGCCGTCTTTCTTGATTTTCTGATCGGCTGAAGCGGCCGGGCGCCAGTCGGCCACGGCCGCAGTCGAAATAAAGACCTGTGCCGCGCCCACGCTGTGCTCGACCGCTTGCTGCATGTCACGGGCAGAGCGCACATCCACTCGACGCACGCCACGTGGCGTGGGCAGGCTCACCGGTCCGGCCACCAACGTGACATTGGCGCCAGCCATGCGGGCGGCACGCGCGATCGCAAAGCCCATCTTGCCGCTGGAGAGGTTGGTGATGCCACGCACCGGATCGATCGCCTCGTAGGTCGGGCCGGCCGTCACCAGCACCGCCTTGCCGGCCAGCGCCTTGGGTGTGAAAAACGCTTCCAGGTCTTCCAGAATTTCTTCGGCCTCGAGCATGCGCCCATCGCCGGTCTCGCCACAGGCCTGGTCACCCTGCCCCACATCCAGCACATGGATGCCATCCGCCTTGAGCTGCGCCACATTGCGCTGCGTAGCCGGGTTGGCCCACATCTCGCGGTTCATGGCAGGCGCGACGACCAGCGGCACCTTGTCGATCGGCCGAGCCAGGCACATCAGGCTGAGCAGCTCATCGGCCCGGCCATGCAGCAGTTTGGCAAGAAAATCGGCACTGGCTGGTGCCACCACAATGGCATCGGCCTCTCGGCTCAGGTTGATGTGGGCCATGTTGTTGGCCTCGCGGGCATCCCACTGTGAGGTGTAGACCGGCCGGCCGGACAACGCCTGCATGGTCACCGAGGTCATGAAGTGCTCCGCCGCCTCGGTCATCACGACCTGCACCGTGACGCCGGCCTTGACCAGGGCGCGGCAGAGTTCAGCGGACTTGAAAGCGGCAATGCCGCCAGACAGACCCAGAACGATGTGTTTTCCAGCAAGATGGCTCATGGCCGGCAATGTAGCAGACGCCCGCCCCAGGCTCGCCCATCTATAATCTCGCTTTACCACCAGACGGGAGCCAGCCTCCCCACCGGACATGACCAAATTCGTCTTCGTCACCGGCGGTGTGGTGTCTTCCCTGGGCAAGGGAATCGCCTCCGCTTCTCTGGCCGCGATCCTCGAATCACGCGGCCTCAAAGTCACCCTTATCAAACTCGACCCCTACCTCAACGTTGACCCGGGTACCATGAGCCCGATCCAGCACGGCGAGGTGTTCGTGACCGACGACGGCGCCGAAACCGACCTGGATCTGGGGCACTACGAGCGCTTCATCAACACCCGGATGAAGAAGGCCAACAACTTCACCACCGGCCAGATCTACAAGAGCGTGCTGGAAAAGGAGCGCCGCGGCGACTACCTGGGCAAAACCGTGCAGGTCATCCCGCACGTCACCAATGAAATCCAGGACTTCGTCAAGCGCGGCGCAGGCTACGGTACGCCCGAGGCGGTCGATGTGGCCATCGTCGAGATCGGCGGCACCGTGGGCGACATCGAGTCCCTGCCCTTTTTGGAAGCCGTGCGCCAGCTCAGCCTGCGCCTGGGCCCGAACAATGCGGCCTTTGTGCACCTGACCTACCTGCCCTGGATCGCCACCGCCGGCGAGCTCAAGACCAAACCCACCCAGCACACCGTGCAGAAGCTGCGCGAGATCGGCATCCAGCCCGACGCCCTGCTGTGCCGTGCAGACCGCCGGATTCCGGACGAAGAACGCGAAAA
>Ga0255210_1000810_pt1 | contig 10316 bp, 16 predicted proteins | sample Miss_Yuk_RepA_8d_FD_188422 | JGI IMG/M metagenome (GOLD analysis project Ga0255210, IMG submission 188422) | Freshwater microbial communities from Mississippi River, Louisiana, United States - Miss_Yuk_RepA_8d | ecosystem: Environmental > Aquatic > Freshwater > River | place: USA: Louisiana...
CGGGGTGAAGGCAAAGCCGACCCTGGCATTCGACCGCACCACGAACCTCCGCCGCGCTGATCGCTTCGAATGCCTTGCGGGCAGTCACTTTTCCCTGAACGTAGCCGGCCACCACCACGATGTCAGCGCACAGGTCAGTGTCTTCGACCACGGCGTCTTTGCTGATGAAGACGATTGAATCGGGGCCCAGACAGATAGTGCCTTTGAAGCGGCCATCAACCCGGATGCCACCCGCGCCTGTACTGTGGAAATTTCCGCTCACGCGTGCCGATGCATCGATCACCGTATCGATGGCGGTAAGCGCTTCCGGTGTGACGAGACTCAGTGTCATGGGGCCGCCCCGCCTGGTGCGTTGTCAACCTTGATCAGGTTGGTGTCGAGCAGTGCGCCATCGCTTCGAAGAATCCGGTAGCGAATGACCCCTTTGACCGCGGCAGAAGAGCCAACGACAGTCACGCCAACAGGGTTGTTTACCAGTCCATCGAAGTGCCCGTTGACAGACACCTGTGGCGAGTGGATCTCACCGCAGACGTTCGAACCAGGCTGGGTCCGCACAGGTGCAGTGCTCGCTGGAAGTGCGCTGACATGGCCTTTGACAGATCCCGCGATGTCGCAGCCGGTGGCCGTGAAGAACGCACCTTCAAACGCCATCCCCCTGCCGATGCGCGAGAAGCTTTTCTCGCTTACCGCCGGCATGATGCTGGTCAGGTCGTGCTCCTGCAGCGGAACGTCCCAGGTCAGTGGTTCGCTGCTCATCACTTAGCGGGAGAAGACAGGCACATCCACGCCCGGGGCCTTGAAAAAACTCTCGATTTCGCTCACGACGCTTGAACTGGTGCTCGAGGCAGTTGCGTTGGAAGGAGGCACCTGGTTCGCCAAGGGCTCGGGGGTGATATGGTCCTTGGTCGGTGGGGCGTGCTCGAAAGAGCGAACGACACCGCGCAGATCGGCCCCTTGATAGATGTTGAGGTGCCGGGCCTTGAGCGTACCGGTGATGATGGACGAGCTTGCGACATGCGCCGTCGATTCACACTCAAGGAGCGTGTCGGTTGGCAGGCTATCAGGAAGACCGATGCTGCCAAAGAGGTAGAGGTCACCAGATACCTTGATGCGCCCTTGCACGGTAGCTCCCGACCAGATCAGCAAAGGTCCATCGACATGAACGTCGCCCCGGACATGACCCTGGATGAGCGCTCCACCGTCAAATGTCAGCTTCCCCTCGACGGTGCTGTTCGCGCCGATGCGGTGGACGATATTCATCAGCAGCGGGTCAATGGTGAGCGTGTCGACGTTCATGTTGGATCAACCCAGGGTCAGGACGAGCAGGGAGGTGATGCACAGGAGCAGGCCTGCGATGGCGATGGGTAGGGAGAACCGTTCGAGAGTCCGGCGCAACCTCGAGGGCTTGCGGTGTGGCTTGCCTATATGAGCGTGGTCGATGGCGACTGAGTCGAGCAGGTTGTCGCTCAAGTGTTGTGCCAACGAGATGGGGGCGATCTCTACGCCAATGCGCTTGAGGTTGGACGGCCGGGTGTGAACGCCAAGCTCCAGGCTCATAGGGCCTCCCACGATCGCGCGTGAAAAGAAGGCGTCAACCCCCGCTTGAGTTTGTGCGGCGCAATCGAGCGCTGACCCCTGTGACTGTGCCTTGCTCATGCCGGGTTCTGTTCCGCAATACCCGCTTCAGAGAGCAGCTCGTCGGTCGTCTTCAAGGGCAGCTTCATCGCTGTGGCCTTGAATGAGAAGTAGGCCAGCTGCACTGGCGCGGAGAATGCAAAGCGTTGCTTGCGGGTGATCAGTTGGCTGCGCTCGGCATTGATCAGGATTTCGAAGCATCTGTCGAAGTTGCGGAAGGCCCGGAGCCAGGAAGCGGTCAGAGGATGGATCACCTTGACATCGAGTTGTCGCGGGACCATCCAACTGGTGTCAAGCTTGCCGATTGGCATGACCTTGAGCTGCTCCAGAAGATCATCAACTTGCCAGTGCAGTTCGTCCAGGTCCCGTCGGATCTGCTGCTGGTAGTCTGCTTCGATGCTGTTGAGAAAGAGCTTGGCGCTGACGATGTTCCAGTCTCGGCGCAGCACACGAGAGATCGGCGAGGTCCGCATCGTGATGGTGGCCTCTGCCCGGAGCTTGGCCCGCAACTTGGCGATCCGGTCTTCGTTCTTCATCTGGACGATGACAGGGTCAACGGTCCTCTCGAGCTCCATGTCGAGCTCGTCATCGGCGTTGAGTGTGGCCGGTCCGGTGCTGTCTTCTGTGGTCATGTGTCAAGCGGCTCATCAATGTCTCCAAATTGTTCTGTGTGAACTCGATGCAAAAGATGGGAATGAGGCCCCGAAACAGGCAACATTCAAGTTACGCAAGCGCTGAACCAGGTCGCACAATGGAGCCATCCAATGAACCGCTTCTGCGGGATGGACTGACCAACAACTCAAGCGTGCTCTTTGCTTCTGTTGGTCGATAGAAATGCAACTTCATAGTTGCCTTGCTGGAAGTGACATCCCAGCTCGACGGTGCCCAACATGGGTGTATGGCTTGTCAGCCAACTGGTGAACCTGCCAGTCCAGCTTTGCCTTAGCCGGTGAAGTGGATCAATGGTCCGTCAGGGTCGTGCACCTGTTTGCACAGTCCCTGGAGGGGCTGTCTGGTGTACCACCCCATGTTGTGTGGTTGACGTATGTCGCCACAGTAGTCCCCCCTTGAGTCCGCAACCACGGCTCAAGGGGGGATGAGGCCTTATTCGTGGTTTGCTCGTGAGCGAGCCCTCATCTTCTGACCAGCTGTTTTTCGACTGGGCGAGCCCAGCCGAAAGCCCGCCGGCGTTCTCCTTTGATTTCTTCTTATGAAGGAGAAAGGATTTTTGTGTATGAACTGGTACCGAGAAGCAGAAGAACACGCATCAAGTGACCCTTGGGTCACCGGGCTCAGAAAGAGGGCCAAGTGGCACCGTGCGCAAGCGGCTGATGTGGCGCACACCAACGTCACCGACATCGCACACCACAATCGCGAAGCCCAGCGGCTTGATGACGAAGCCGACAAGATCGTCATGATGGCTGTGGCCAAAGCCGGTGTCGCAGCTGGGGAGTTCAAGAACTACTCCACGCGTGAAGATCACGATCTTGGATTTGTGATCGAGATCGAAACAGATCAGGGCTGGAACCCCGATCCTTTCTGGGTGCAACACGCACCCGAGAAGATGGCCGAAGTCCCCAATTAACTCAAACCCCCGATGCCAACCATCGGGGGTTTTTCTTTGGGCCTCGTCATTGGCTGAATCTTCCGCCAGGACGCACTGCGCCCAGGCTCCCCACAAGGCAACCACACCGCGAAGGCGTGTCACCCGTGTCTATACACATGGACAGGGGTGACCTGCTCCTTGGATTTCAACGCTGCTTATGCAGGAACGAATTCGAGAGAAACGAAGGAAGAAATGCGAGGTTGACTGCGTTGAAACCTCGCCCGTGGACAGTGGGTTGTCCACGGGATCATCAACAAAAACTATAAGGAGAGAGAAATATGTTGATACTGATAGTGATATTGACGGCGGTGGTGCTGTCTGGTGTGTGCCTGGTGGTTACCTATGCAGCTGCGGTTGTCTGGGTCATCCACCTGGTGAGGAAGTCTGTCTATTCGCTAAAGCGAGCAGTTGAGCGGCTTCAGGACGATGTCCCGATGCTCAAGACTGTTGTGCATGTGCTGCAAGCACTGCTGCTGGTCGGCCCTGGCTTGGGTGTCGTTCTCTTCAAGTCCGAAAACGCCCCAGGACAACTCCTGATTGGCGTTGCCTGGTTGTTTGGTGCTGCGTCCGGCATCTACAGAGCCGAACGTCGCATCAAACAGATTGAGGACAAGGAAAAATTCAAGTAAATCAGTCTGTTGCTCACCGAGTAGCAGACGCATACACTAGGAACATGGAAGCCATGAAAGAGATCCTCACCAGCATGTTCGCGCTGGATGATCCGGTCGCACGGATCTATCTGATCTTGTCGGCCGTTGCAATCCCCTTGGTCTATTGGATCGGGCGCAAGCTCGACACCAAGACCACGGACAGCAAAGCAGGCCAGTAAACACACACAGGAACAATGGAAGGCTCGGGAAGCGAAAGCGACCCGGGCCTTTCTTCTGTCCGGGCGAGCAAGTCGCCGACAGTTGACCAGTGGCAGCTAGCCAGTGGCCAGCCGTTGAGGCATTCCTTTTCACCAACCGCCGAACCTTCGGCAACCACGAAAAGGAAACCCATGATCTCCAAACTTCATGTCAAGACCATCATCGGTGCAGCGAGTGCCTATGCCGGTATCAGCTTCGGCTCGATCAGCTTGGACGTGCGTCTGCAGCCTGGGAGATCCGCTGCCGCCTCACTGCGGCAGTGGTCCCTGGATGAGCTCAAACAGGCCAATCGACGAATCCACCGCGCCATGATTGCGATCACCGCGGCCAAGGCCCTGGATGCCACTTGCGCTGGCGCCACGCACGCTGTCGATGAAGATGCATCGGTGGAGTCGGCAGCTGATCTGCTTGATCGCCTGGCCGGCTTTGCTTCGACCTACGCAAGTGCCTCTGCAATGGATTCTGGTGGCCAGGCCCTGGTGGACAAGGCGCGCTCAATGGCCATGCTGCTGCGCGGTGACCCTGTCGATGCTGACGAAGCCCAGGCTGTGAGCTCCTGATACGCTGAATCCTCTGCCGGTCCGCAAGGACTGTGCAGGGGCGGCGTTTCGGCATAGAATTTGAAGGCCAAAATTGCAAGCTTCGCTATTTTGGTGGTGCCTCTTCGTAAAGCCGCAATTGCGGGATGAAGGGGGCCTATGATCTGAAAGCACGCTGCCGACTTCGCTTCGGTGGTCAGTAAACCTGCAGCTCCTACTGTCGCGCAACATTCGACAGGGATGCGAGAGCTGCGCTATCCATTGCATATGGCTCGCCCACGGGGGTGTACGAGTGCGCACGCGCGTGCTTATCCGTACACGTCAAGGCAACCTTCATCAACACCGCAGATGCGGAAATGAAAGGAGCCACCATGGCAACTGTGAGCTTTCTCGTGCGTATCAACGTCGAGGTTCACGACGAAAAAGCCTTGTACCGCGCCGCGCTGGAGTCCGTCCTTCGGGATGGTCTCTGCGAGACGCAGGCCAAGGAAATGCTCGGTGAAAGCGATAGCACCGCCAACGTGGATGAATGTCTCATCGCCGTGTTCGACCCGGGTACCTCGCCCGATGGCACGAGCATTGTGGAGACGACCGTCGAGCGTATGGAGGTGAAATCCAACTGATCGAGAAACCACAACGGTAGCTGCGAGCGGCCCAAGCATCTGAACGATGCGAACGGACGCGCAAGGCTGACCCGCACCTTCTCCCTCGGGAGAGGGTGTTCTCATGCATTCGGCCTGTGCGCATGAGAACACCCTGCGGGTGGACCCCTTCATCAACACCGCGCATGCGGAAATTCTGAGAGGTCCATCATGAAAGCTTTCAATCTGAACCGTGTCGAGCCCATCGTGCGCAGCGTCGTGCTGGTCATCGGCCTGTTCGCAGCGCTCTTTCTTGGCGGATGCACAGCCACCGGCTCACCGTTCGTCAGCAAACAAGGAACGTCCACGGCGTACACCACGGCCCAAAAGCCGCAAAGTGTTCGCTTTGGTGTGGTTCTGTCGGTGCGCGACATCGAGCTGGTTGACCAGACCGCAACCGCAGCCACTACCGTTGGTGGCGGGGCAGGTGCGGTGGCGGGCTACGGCCTGGGGTCCCTGGCTGGTATGAGCAAGACCGGTCGCCTCCTGGTTGCCGGCGTCTCGGCTCTGGCCGGCGGCTTCGTTGGCAAGTCGCTCGCTTCCACCTACCCAGGGCAGGAAATCGTCGTGCAGCTCGAAGGCGGAAAAGGCGTCATCGCCATTGCTCAAAGCAGCAATGACGGTGTTCGTTTTTCCCTCGGACAGCGCGTCATGGTCATTGGCGGTGGTCGTGTGGCCCCATTGATGCTGTGATCGGCACGAGCGGATCGTGAGTGACCCGGTGACATGTGCACCGGGTCCTCACCTCAAGCCCACTTCGGTGGGCTTCTTTGAGTGGCCCGCAGGCTCTTCAAAGAAGCCATACCGGCAGTCCTTTCTCAACCACCGCTCTGTGCGGGAAGAAAGGAATCGAATGCTGAATACAACGGACCATGTGTCACCCAATCACTGGAGCGTCAGTTGCTTCGAGCGGTGGGACAAGATGGCGCCAGAACAGGAGTTCGCTCTCATCGCCGTGGTGCTCGCCTTCTTTGCGGCCGATGTACGCCTCAAGCGCAGCGCCATGGAGGCCTGGAGCAAGCTCAAGAACGCAGGGCATCCTGTAGCAATGGATGTCTCCCCCAGGACCATGGGTGATCGGCGAATGACGCCCGATGGCGTGCAGGAGCGCTACAGCGCCCTGTTCATGCATCTGGTATCAAGCGCTGAGCCACAGGTCAAGTTCGGGGTCGACCAATGGGGCTCGTTCGAGGTGCGCCTGCCGTGGGGTGATGTCTTCTCTGGTGACATCTCTGGACAGTTTCCGCTGTTCCTGGACGCCAAGGCACTTATCAGCCGGATCGAGCTGCTCAAGGAGGAGGCCGATGAGCTCGTCTGAGCAAACCGATCTGACCCTCGGGCGCTACAAGATCCGGGTCATCGAGCCGGGCCAGGTCTACGGCAAACACCGTCCCGTTCTCAATGGCACGGATGAGCCGCTGGTCGAGTTCTACCAGCTGCCAGAACGCAGCATGGACGCTCCTTGGCTCAAGGGCGTTTTCATCTCACGATACCGGCTCTCTTCCTTGATGGAGGCTGCCGGTAGTGGTCCTCTCATGCTGCTCGGAAGTCAGTCCGACCACCGCCTATCTGGGGAGGAAATCCACGAAATTGTGGCGGCCGTGATCAAGACAACGAAGGTGAAGATGGTCAGAAGCCACATTGGCTTCTTCCGTCGCTCATACGCCTGAACCACCACCCCGCTTCGGCGGGCTTTCTACTGGGCTCACCCAGCAGAAAGCCTACCGGCCCATCCTTTCATCAACCACCGCAGATGCGGAAACGAAAGGAATCCATGGGAGCAACCGTCTTCAATCAAGCAAAGGCACTGTCCTACATCACCGCCTCGGGAGAGGTGGCATACGTGTGGACGGAGAACACGCACTGCATCAAGGACGGCCCCAAGGCCGCATCCTGGTGCGCCATGAAATTCGGTCGCAAGAAGGAGATGATCGAGCGGATCTACCTGTTGGCCGAATCCATCCCTGGTGGGATGCTCAAGGTCAATGGCAGATCGCCCGTGAAGTTCGTCTCTGACATGCTGGCCGTGATCGAGCAGCCCTCGCTTCTCGCGCTGGACCGAGTGGTCCTGGACAACGTCAAGCAGGGGTTCTCTGCAGCCATCACGGACGACAACCGATCCGCAGTGATCCAAGCACTTGAGGCGATGGGTCGAAGCGAACTGGCGCAGCGTCTGAGTCTCCCCAAGGAAGATGGCGGCGAAGGCCACATCACGTTGGACCCTGTGAAGGACTTCGACGTGCTCAACATGATGTTCAACCACCTGCGCTTCAAGGACGGTTCTTGGGGTGAGGCCAGAGGCATCAACGTGTGGAAGGTCTTTCACTCAACCTTGGGACGCTGCAATGCCGCTGAAGGACCTTCAGAGCCGCCCTACGGCAGCACCTTGAAGGGCAAGCCCAGGATTGAGCTCTACAAGACCCGCATCCACATCGGTTACGCGGGCTCGTCCGAAAAGACGTTCGCACACGTGCTTCTGGTCGATGGCCGGGTGGTCTTCGTTGGCAGGGATGACTACGAGATGGACGTGGCGATCATCAGGCTCAGCGCAAAGAAGCATGCCGAGGAAGACATCTTCTTCATCAAAGCTGCTTTCAATGCGCTCAAGGGCGCTCGCCAGAGCGTGAGAGACCTGCCTGATCACGTGCAGTTCAGGCTGCAGAGTCCGCAGGAGAACCGCTGGCTGCGTGAGCAGTTCGAGGCGGTGTCCACGAGCTTGACCGGACAAGCGCGCAATGACCTCACCGTCTCGCACGACTTGCTGGCAAACATCTCCTACGAACGCTCAAGCGAGCTGCGCTACCTGATGGATGGCCATGCAGTCGAGACGCAGCGCATCCAGGTGCTGATGCTTGACGAGCAGCCCGCCCTGATCTGAAGCGCAGGAGGCAAGCATGCGTATTCGCTTTGGAGATGGTGCAGTGATCAGCACCGAGGTCATACCCGGCCAGCGCCGTGGTTACTACCTGGTGAGAGTGTCGGACCGGCAAAGGTTCTTCATCTCCCGTCAGGTGGACCAGCAGGCACTGGAGCAGGTGTGCAAACGACACCTCAGTGATCAAACCGGTTGGGACTACTGGATCGATCTGAGCCTCGGCTTGGATGTCCGTGGGAACGTGGCTTGGGTCAACCTGGACCAGACCGACCGTTTCATTCCCTGAGTAAAGCGCGAGTCATCGAAAGATGACTTGCCTCTGTCCACCTTCAGCAGGGGGCAGGGGCAAGTCCTTTTTTCAACGCCGTTACTACGGCAACTCAGAAAGGACTCGCTATGAAAACGACCGATTTCTTTTGGTCATGGGGTGGCCAGCCAGCCATCCGCGACACGACCATGAATCGTGCAAGAGCCTCGACGATGCTGAAGTCGTGGCGCCAGAAAGCAGCAGCGGCAGCCGCTGGTCGCACTGAGCGATATGACCTGTGTCGTGTGGGTCGCGGCATCTACCGTGTCCAGACCGCCAGTGGTTTGACTGGGACGATGTTTGTGGGAAGCTGCGCCGCGCAAGGAGCACGTCATGCCGGCCGCTGATCTCTTCGAGGGCATCGACCAAGACCAGGAAGCCGATACACAGCCCGGGGTCGGACAACAGGACTGTGTGCAGGATGCAGTAGCGACGCTGATGAAGATCTTGCGCGATGGCCATCCAGTGCAGCTCCAGTTCAGTGGCGGCAAGGATTCCAGTTGCTGCGCCAACCTGCTGCTGACGGCAGCCAGTCGTCTGCGTGCTGCCGGTGAAAGCTGCGCTCCCATCTTTGTCTGCAGTGCTGACACCGGGGTCGAAAACCCTGTTGTACGTGCGCTGGCGGATCAGGAATTGCAGAAGATCCGCACGTTTGCCGAAGGCCGCGGTATCGCACTGAAGGTGTTCGTGGGCAAGCCAACGCTCTCGGCAACCTACGCACCGCGGGTGATTGGGGGCAGGGCACTGCCGCCGTTTCCTGTTGGGCGTCGCGACTGCACGACTGACTGGAAGATCTCCGTGAGTCAGCGAGTAGGCCGCCACGTGCGCACTCTGTCTCAGTCCTATGACAAGCCTTTGGTCACCGTGATCGGTACACGCTCATCGGAATCACAGGCGCGAATGATCAACACCGCCAAGCGAAAAGAGCGAGCCGATGATCTGTGGTTTGGACCGGATGGTGATGCCCGGCTCAGTCCCATCCTCCACTGGAGCACGGATCAGGTGTGGGAGTACCTGGGAGAGTGCGCAGCGGGCCTGCATGAAAGCTACTCAGACTTTGCCGATCTGATCGAGTTCTACTCGGCAGCTGCGGGCGGGGAGTGCGTTGTGGTTGCCGACATGCGTCAGGGACAGGGTAGCCCTTGCGGTGCCCGCTCTGGCTGCTGGGTCTGCGGTGCCGTCCAGAACGACACCAGTGTGGAAAACATGATCCAGAGCGACCCCGCACAGTACGGGTACCTGGAGCCGCTTCTGCGCTTTCGCAACTTCGTCGTCAACTCCCAGTGGGACTGGAGCCTGCGCAACTACCTGGGGCGAACAATCGACGAGGACGGCTACATGCTCGTCAAGGCCGATCAGTTCAGTCCCCAGATGTGTGAGCGGCTCTTGCGCTACCTGCTGACGGCACAGGACCAGGCCAACGCGATGGGGTCGCCCGTGAGGGTCAACGCCATTGGAATGAGGGAGCTTTTTGCCATCGACTTCTACTGGTCGGTACGCGCGTGGCATCCGCCGTTCCATGCGATCAAGGTCTATCTGGAACACGAGCGTGGCAACAGGCAGGAAGCACCCGTTCTGATCAATCCGGTTCGGCCAAGCCCGGTTCCTGAAGTGGGACGGATTTATGTCGGAAGGGACTGGGACGAGGGCTCCTCAGCGTTGCAGCCGCCCGGCCTCAGGGATCCGGTTTGGGAAATGTTCAGCGAAAGCTGTGGGCCAAGTCTTCGTATGGGCACTCAAGGCAATGTCTTCCTTGAACTGGACGAGTTGCCTGAGTTCACGGTGGACGAGGAGGGTGCCTGCATGTTCCTGGACTTCGAGGCGGAGGAGGCCATACGTCGCTA
>Ga0255210_1000815_pt1 | contig 10273 bp, 12 predicted proteins | sample Miss_Yuk_RepA_8d_FD_188422 | JGI IMG/M metagenome (GOLD analysis project Ga0255210, IMG submission 188422) | Freshwater microbial communities from Mississippi River, Louisiana, United States - Miss_Yuk_RepA_8d | ecosystem: Environmental > Aquatic > Freshwater > River | place: USA: Louisiana...
AAGATGGGCGACGTGATCGAGATCACCGAGAGCCGTCCGCTGTCGAAGACCAAGAACTGGGTGGCCTCCCGCCTGGTTCAAAAGGCTGCCCTGGTGTAAGCCTGTTCGTGCCGCCCGCCGGCATGAATCCTGAAAGCGACCGACAATCTCGGTCGCTTTTTTCATTTCTGGCGGTCACCCGACCGCTGCCATTTGCCCGCAGGGGCACCACCACAGACGAGGAGCACGACATGATCCAGGTAGGCGACAAGATTCCCGCGGTGACGCTTATGGAGTACAGCGAGGTCGAGGGCAATGGCTGCAGCATCGGCCCCAATCCCGTGGACACGGCCAAGGCCAGCGCCGGCAAGACCATCGCCCTGTTTGCCCTGCCCGGTGCTTTCACGCCCACTTGCTCGGCCAAACATGTGCCAGGTTACGTGGAGAAGTTTGATGAACTCAAGGCCGCCGGCGTGGACGAGATCTGGTGCCTGAGCGTAAACGACGCCTTCGTGATGGGAGCCTGGGCGCGTGACCAGAAGACCGGCACCAAAGTCCGCATGCTGGCCGACGGCAGCGCCGACTTCGCCAAGGCCACGGGCCTGACGCTGGATCTGACCGGTCGCGGCATGGGCCTGCGCAGCAACCGCTATTCCATGCTGGTCAAGGATGGTGTGGTCAAAACCCTCAACATCGAAGGTCCCGGCAAATTCGAAGTCAGCGACGCGGATACGCTGCTGGCACAGGCCAAATCAGCCTGATGATCCCGGCGCTGCCGGCCGGCGCTCAGCCGCCCGACAGCGCGTCCAGATCGGCCTTGAGGTAGTGCGCGCCCGGCAAGGGGTTGTGGTAGTAAGGGCCACTTCCTCGAAGCCCAGCTCCTCGTACAGGGCGCGGGCGGCCTCCATGTCGCTGAGCGTGTCCAGGAGCATGTTGGTGTAGCCGGCCACCCGGGCACGGGACATGGTCTGCTCGACCAGCATGCGGCCCAATCCGAAGCCCCGGTAAGCCCGGCGCACAAACAGGCGCTTCATCTCGCAGGCGTTGAGATGGTCGCTGTTGACCAGCGCACGAAACGCACAGCAGCCGGCTGGCGCTCCATCGACTGTCGCCAGCAGGAGCAGACCGTCAGGCTCGGCGTACTGCCCAGGCAGGGCAGCCAGTTCCTGCTCGAACCCTTGGAAGCACAAATCCACCCCGATGTCGGCCTGGTAGTCGACGAACAGGCTGCGGATGGCATTCAGGTCTTCGTGGCTTTGCGCCACGCGCACGTCAATGGCGACGGATCCGGTATCGGTCATGGTGCAGGGGCAACAGTCCTCGCTGAAAGTTGCCAATATACCCGGGTGCCCGCCCCAGGACCCGATCAGGCCTTGAGGAGATCCTCAATCAGCCGATGCAGGGCGTCGGGTTCGGGTTCGCCCACATAGCGTTTGACGATGTGTCCTTGCTTGTTCACCAGATAGGTGGTCGGCGTGAGTTTGACGTCGCCCCAGTCCTTGGCCAGCTGTCCGGTGTTGTCCAGCGCCACCTTGAAAGGCAATTGTCGGGTGGTCGCGAAGTTCTGCACCCAGGCCGGGGGGTCGTAGCTCATGGCCACCGCGATGGTCTCGAAGCCTTGCTCACGGTACTTCTGGTAGGTGGATGCCAGCATGGGCATCTCCTTGACGCAGGAGACACAGGTGGTGGCCCAGAAGTTGACCAGAGTCACCTTCCCCCGCAGGTCCGCGGACGTAAGGGTGCTGCCATCGAGCAACACGAACCGTGAATCGGGTACGGCTTCGCGGCTGCCGCAGCCGGCCACTGAAAAGGAGGTGGCCAGCAGGGGAACGGAAGCCAGACTGCCCAGCAGGTAGCGGCGACGCGAGAGTGACATGGCAGCGTGCTCAAAGATAGACGTGAATAGACTCGGGCTGTGACCCCCAGCTCTCCGAGCTCGAATCGGCGCGCGAAGTTCCCCAGTCTACCGGAGCCGTGCGCGGGCCTGCGCCAGGCGGGCATCCAGATACTCGCCATAAAAATCAGGCACGGCCACGCCCACCAGACGCTCGGCCAGTTCACGACCCTCTGCATCGAAGAAAAGAACGGTCGGGGCGAAGCGGGCCTTCCAGCGACGGGCGAGATCAGCCGGACTGACTTGCTGGCCGTTGAAATCCTGGATCAGCCCGGTGCGGTCCTGGATGTCCAGCTGGACGGCATGAACCTGTCCCGCCTGAACCATGGGCCCGAGGTGATGCTGCCGGACCACATCACAGTAGACGCAGCCGACCAGGCTGGTCATGACCACCAGAGGCTCGCCCCGGGAGACGGCCGTCTGGGCGGATCCGCGCAATGAGCGGGTGAGGGGCAAGGACCGGATGGCGGTGGTGGTGCTCATGGCGGCGAGTTTCCAGAAAGATCACACGATTCCACGGCGTTGAAGATCGCCCAGTTCGGTTTCATTCATGCCCAGCCAGTCGGACAACACCTCACCCGTGTGCTGACCGAGCAAGGGGGGAGGGAGATCGGTCCGCACGGGTGTGGCACTGAGCTTCATCGGACTGGACACCAGATTCACCTCGTCGGCCAGGGGGTGGGACCACGCATGCACCATGCCGCGTGCGAGGACGTGGGGATCTGCGAAGACCTCCGCCAGGTTGTTGATGGGACCGCAGGGCACCTTGGCCGCCTCCAGCGCGGCCAGCCAGTCGGCCTTGCTGCGCTGGCGCATGATGTCCTCCAGCATCGGGACGAGCACCTGACGGTTGCGCACCCGATCAGCATTGCGGGCAAAGCGCGGGTCCTGCGCCATGGAGGGACACCCGGCCACCTCGCAGAATTTGGCGAACTGACCGTCGTTGCCGACCGCCAGGATGATGTGCTGGGCGTGACCCTGTGCGTCGGGCAACACCTCGAACACCTGGTAGGGCACGATGTTCGCGTGGGCGTTGCCGGCTCGACCGGGTACCTTGCCCTCCGCTCGACCCCGGACCAGGTAGTTGGCACCCAGGTTGGCCAGCATGGCCACCTGCGTATCGAGCAGGGCCATGTCGATGTGCTGGCCCTCACCCATGCGCTCCGCGTGGCGCAAAGCCGCGAGGATCGCGACCGTCGCGTACATGCCCGTGAACAGATCCGCCACGGCGACGCCAACCTTCTGGGGGCCGCCGCCGGGCAGGTCATCGCGTTCGCCGGTGATGCTCATCAGTCCACCCATGCCCTGGATCGCGTAGTCGTAGCCGGCACGCGCCCGGTAAGGGCCGGTCTGTCCGAATCCGGTGATCGAGCAATACACCAGTCGGGGATTGATCTGGCGCAGGGTCTCGTAGTCCAGGCCGTAGCGGGCCATGTCGCCGACCTTGTAGTTCTCGACGAACACATCGGCCTTGGCCGCCATGGTCCGGATCAGTTGCTGACCGGCCGATACCGACAGGTCGCAGGTGATGGAGCGCTTGTTGCGGTTGGCGCCCAGGTAGTAGGCTGCTTCGGCCGTGTCGGCGCCGTCCCGACCCTGGAGAAACGGCGGGCCCCAACCACGGGTGTCATCTCCGCCCGGGTGATGGGGCCCCGAGGGACGTTCGACCTTGACAACGTCGGCGCCCAGATCGGCCAGGGTCTGCGTGCACCACGGGCCAGCCAGGACACGCGAGCAATCGAGGATGCGGATACCATCGAGTGAGTTCATACATCGATTGTGCGCGACAAGACGGCTCCGTGCTGTCGCCAGCACCCATCGGAGACAGCTTTGCCCATGTTCCCCAAGGCCGGCAGTGCCCGGCCGGCGACCGCCATTGCCACGCTGCTGGCTACTGCGCTGATCGGTGCCTGCAGTCCGACCTTCAACTGGCGCGAAGTGCGTCCTGCCGAAAGCGGGATCGGGACCCTGATGCCTTGCAAGCCCGAGACTGCCCAGCGGGCGGTGCCCCTGGGGCCAACGCCCGTGGTTTTGCACATGTCCAGTTGCGACACCGGCGGTCTGACCTACGCGTTGGCCTGGGCCGAGCTGGGTGATGGGGTGGACCCCGATGCCGCCCAGAGCACCTGGGAAACTGCCAGCCGCCAGTCGCTTCGGGCCGTGGGGCCAGGCACGGCTGTCCCGGTCAACGTCCCAGGCGCCGCGATGGCGACCAAGGTGACCCTCTCCGGCCAGAATCACCAGGGCAAAACCACCGATGCCCAGGTGACCTACATCCGGCAGGGCCGCCGCCTGTACCAGGCGGCCGTCTACGGTCACCCCTTGCCCGAGGACGCGCTCGGGCCCTTCTTCGACAACCTGCGGGTGACGCCATGAGTGACACCTGGTTGAGTCCCCGGGCCGCCGTGCGTGTCTTCCTGGCGTTCGCTCTCGCCTACTTCATCTCGGCACTCATCCGTGCCGTCACCGCCACGCTGGCCCCGGTGCTCAGCGCAGAGATGCATTTGCAGGCCAGCGACCTGGGCCTGCTGGCTGGCGGTTATTTCCTGGGATTCTCGCTCACCCAGTTGCCGCTCGGCACCTGGCTGGACCGGTATGGACCGCGGTCGGTGATCCTGGGCTTTCTGGCGGTGGCGGTGGTCGGGTGCATGGCCTTCGCAATGGCCTCCGGTTTTTCGGGTTTGCTGTTGGCGCGGGTGATCATCGGCATGGGGGTGAGCGCCTGCCTGATGGCACCTCTGACCGGCTATCGCCGCTGGTTCAAGCCGGAAACGCAGCTGCGCACCAACTCCTGGATGCTGATGACCGGATCGCTGGGCATGGTGGCGTCCACACTCCCGGTCCAGTGGCTCATGCCCACGCTTGGCTGGCGGGGCCTGTTCTGGTTGCTGGCCGCCCTGTTGGTGCTGGCGATGCTGGCACTGGCGTGGATGGTCCCCGCCTGGCACGTCCAGACACCTAAGCCGGAGGAGGCGGTGAGCTCCCCGACGGTCGGCTATGGCGACATCTGGCGCCACCCTTACTTTCGGATGATGGTGCCGGTCGGCTTCGTCAACTACGGGGGCATGGTGGCGGTCCAGACGCTGTGGGCGGGGCCATGGATGGTCAAGGTGGGCGGTGCCAGCGCAGAGGACGCCGCATTCGGCCTGTTTGCCATCAACCTGAGCATGCTGGCCGCATTCTGGCTCTGGGGGGTGGTCAACCCTGGTCTCTCCCGGCGGGGACTGATAGCCGAACGCCTGATCGCCGGTGGGCTGCCACTGAGTTTTGTGCTGCTGCTGGCCATCGTGTGGCTGGGTGCCGATGCCGGCTGGCCGCTGTGGGCCGCGTTCTGCGTCAGTAGCACCTTTGTGGCGCTGTCCCAGCCGGCGGTGGCCCTGGCCCTGCCGGCCGCGGCTGCGGGGCGAGCCTTGTCGGCATTCAACCTGGTGATCTTCGCCGGGGTGTTTGTGACGCAATGGGGCATCGGACTGGCCATCGACGCGCTGTCCTGGCTGGGCTGGGAAGAAAGCTTGCGCTTTCGGGGGGCGGTGGCGCTCTTCCTGGCGTGTTGCGTCCTTGCCTATGGTCTGTTCCTGCGCGGACACCGGGGCTTGCGGCGGGCTAAACTTGCCGCATGAACGGCATCCTGATCGTCGCCCACGCCCCGCTGGCTTCTGCTTTGCGGTCCTGCGTGCTGCATGTGTTCCCCGACAGTGCAGAGGCGGTGGCGGCGCTGGATGTCCAGCCGAACACCCCCCCCGAAGAGACGCTGGCCCAGGCCCGCATCCTGATGCAGGGCCTGGGTACACCCGGTGCGCTGGTGGTGGCCGACGTCTTTGGGGCCACGCCCTGCAACGTGGCACAAAAACTCGTGGACGGTGTGCGCTCCAGGCTCATCACCGGTGTCAACCTGCCGATGCTGCTGCGCACCGTGTCCTACCGGCACGAATCCCTCGATGCCCTGGTGGCTCGCGCCATGAGTGGCGCGACACAGGGCGTCATCCAGGTGGCGATCACCGCCCCGCAGAATCAGGCCCGAAGAGCCACCCATGATCAAGACCACCGTGACCATCAGCAATAAGCTGGGCTTGCATGCCCGGGCGTCGGCCAAGCTCACCAAACTGGCGGGCAGTTTTCCGTGCGAGGTGTGGATGTCGCGCGGCGAGCGGCGCGTCAACGCCAAGAGCATCATGGGCGTCATGATGCTGGCTGCCGGCATCGGTACCGATGTACAGATCGAGACCGACGGGCCCCAGGAACAGGAAGCCATGGATGCGCTTCTGGCGCTGATCCATGACAAGTTCGGCGAGGGAGAGTGACCCCATGAGGCGAGCATGAGCTTCTGCGTTCACGGACTGACGGTATCGCGGGGCATCGCCATCGGGCGGGCGGTCATCGTCGCGTCCAGCCGGCTCGACGTTGCCCACTACTTCGTCAAGCCCGATCAGGTCGAGTCCGAGATCGAACGCCTGCGCCAGGCCAGAAACGCCGTGGCGGCGGAGATCAGCCGGGTGCAGGAGAGCCTGTCCACCCTGGCATCGCACGATGCGCACCCGGAGCTGGCGGCCCTGCTGGATGTGCACCTGATGCTGCTGCAGGATGAACAGCTCACCAGCGGTGTGAAACACTGGATCATCGAGCGGCACTACAACGCCGAGTGGGCGCTGACGACGCAGCTGGAAGTGATCGCGCGCCAGTTCGACGAGATGGAGGATCCCTACCTGCGAGAGCGCAAGGCGGATCTGGAGCAGGTGGTCGAGCGCATGCTTCGGGTCATGCGGGGCGTGTCCTCGCCGGTGGCCGCGCCCACCGCGGCATCGCTGCAGACGGAGTTGCTCGACCCCTCGGTGGATGTGCCGCTGGTGCTGGTGGCCCACGACCTGTCGCCCGCCGACATGCTGCAGTTCAAGCAGAGCGTGTTTGCCGGCTTTGTCACCGACGTCGGTGGCAAGACCAGCCACACCGCCATCGTGGCGCGCAGCATGGACATTCCTGCGGTCGTGGGCGCGCGCTCGGCCAGTCACCTCATCAACCAGGACGACTGGGTGATCATTGACGGCGATGCCGGCGTGGTCATCGTCGATCCTTCGCCGGTCGTGCTGGCGGAGTACGGCTTCAAGCAGCGCCAGGGCGAGCTGGAGCGGGAGCGTCTGGCCCGCCTGCGCAACACGCCGGCGGTCACCCTGGATGGCCAGAAGATCGAACTGCTCGCCAACATCGAACAACCCGACGATGCCGCTGCCGCGGTCAAGGCCGGTGCGGTGGGCGTGGGTCTGTTCCGCACCGAGTTTCTGTTCATGGGGCGCAACGGCCGCCTGCCGGATGAAGAGGAACAATACCAAGCCTACCGACGTGCCGTGGACGGCATGCAGGGTTTGCCGGTGACCGTGCGCACCGTCGACATCGGCGCCGACAAGCCCCTGGATCGGTCTCCCGTGCGGGCCGGCGAGGATTACCTCAACCCGGCGCTGGGGCTTCGGGCGATCCGGTGGAGCCTGGCGGAGCCGGCGATGTTTCTGGTGCAGCTGCGGGCGGTGCTGCGCGCAGCGGCCCACGGACCCATCAACCTCCTGATTCCCATGCTGGCCCACGCCAGCGAGATCCGCCAGACCTTGGCCCTGGTTCAAAAGGCCCGGGACCAGCTCGACGCCCGGGGCATGGTGTACGGGGCCGTGCGCATGGGGGCGATGATCGAGATACCCGCGGCGGCACTGACCATGCCCCTGTTCCTTCGGCATTTCGACTTCCTGTCCATCGGCACCAACGATCTCATCCAGTACACCCTCGCCATCGATCGTGCCGACGAGGCGGTCGCCCACCTGTACGACCCGGTGCACCCGGCCGTCCTGCAACTGCTGGCCAGCGTGATTGCACAGGCCCGCGCTGCCGGCAAGGGGGTCAGTGTCTGCGGAGAGATGGCGGGCGACGTGGCGATGACCCGTCTGCTGCTCGGGCTGGGCTTGCGCAGCTTCTCCATGCACCCCTCGCAGATCCTGGCGGTCAAGCAGCAGATCTTGCGCTGCGACACGGGCAAGCTGGCCACCTGGGCCCAGACGGTGCTGGAGGCCGAGGACCCGGCGGCGCTGATGGCGGATTGAATCCGCCTTTGCCCGTCCCAGTCCCGCAAGGATCAGCGGCTGCGGGTGGCCACGATGGCCGCGCCAATGATCATCACCCCCGCGAGGACCACCGGGGCGCTGGGCGCTTCGCCGCGCATGCCCAGCAAGGTCAGGGTCGACAGCAGCGGGGTCAGAAAGCTCAACACCCCGATCTGCCGGGCATCCCCGCGCTTGAGGGCTGCATCCCACAGGAAAAACGCGCCCCCCAGAGGTCCCAGTCCGAGCACCGCGATCAGCAGCCAGTCCTGGGTCGACAGGCTCACCGGCGTCTCCAGGAAGTAGTGGCAGGCAAGAGACAGCAGGCCCGACACCAGGGCGAAACTGCCAATTGCCGCCGTCGGGAAGGCGGGCACACGCTTGGTCAGCAGCGAATAGCTGGACCAGATGAAGGCGGCGCCCAGCGCGGGCAGATAGCCCCACGCCCAGACCGCCTCGACGCCGTCACCTCCGCGTCCAAGTATGGCCAGCACTGCGCCGCCAAAACCGACCAGGGCCGCGATCACATGTCGCCGGGTCAGCGTGATCCCGGGCAGGAACAGGGGTGCCATGACCACAATGCCCAAGGGCCACAGGTAGTTCACCAGATTGGCCTGCACCGGTGGCGCATGGCGCAGGGCGATGAACAGCAGGAAATGATAGGCAAACAGGCCGTAGATGCCGATGGCCAGTGTCCGGGCAGGCACCCGCCACAGACGGAAGTCGAATCGGGACAGGGGCAGCGCGATCAGGCTGCCGACCAGCAGGGCGACGCCGGTCAGCAGGAACGGTGGCACATGCGACAGCGACACACCCAGGGCCGCCAGCGAGGCCCACAGACCAATGGCTCCCAGAGCGAGCAGGTTGGCGATCACGCACGACCTCCCGTGCACACTGTTTGACGAATGACAAAGCCGGTGGACTGGATCATGCTGGATACTCGTTGGGGTATTTTGAAAGGACTCGTTTCATGAGCACGTTTGACCACAGTGGTCTGATTCAGGACATCAACGAAAGCCTGGCACCCTTTCGCAAGGCACAGCCGGAAGCCATGGCGGGCTTTGGCGCGCTGGCCAGGGCGGCCATCACCGATGGCGTGCTCAGTGCCAAGCAGAAAGAATTGATTGCCCTGGCCATCGGTGTCACCCAGCGCTGCTCGGGCTGCATCGGGTTTCACGTCAAGGCCTTGCACCGGCTGGAATGTACACGCGCCGAGCTGGAGGAGATGCTGGCGGTGTGCGTTTACATGGGCGGCGGGCCGGCACTGATGTACGCGGCCGAAGCCATCACCGCATGGGAGAAGATGGCGCCAGCCAGCCAGGGGTGAGTCCTTCGGAGAGGCGACCGGGCCTCAGGGCTTGGGGGTGTTCAGGACACCGTGGGCCTGCTGGTCGGCGTGATAGCTCGATCGCACCATGGCGCCGACCGCCGCGTGGGTGAAGCCCATCTCGTACGCCTTTGCCTCGAACATCTTGAAGGTGTCCGGATGCACATATCGGCGCACCGGCAGGTGGTGGCCACTGGGCGCCAGATACTGCCCGATGGTCAGCATGTCGATGTCGTGCGCGCGCATGTCGCGCATGACTTCAAGGATCTCCTCATCGGTCTCACCCAGACCGACCATGAGGCCGCTCTTGGTGGGGATGCCGGGGAAGCGCTGCTTGAACTTCTTGAGCAGGTTCAGGCTGAACTGGTAGTCCGACCCCGGGCGGGCTTCCTTGTAGAGACGAGGAACCGTCTCGAGGTTGTGGTTGAGCACATCGGGCAGGCCGTTGGCCAGGATGTCCAGGGCCTTTTCATCCCGACCACGGAAATCGGGCACCAGCACCTCGATCTGCGTCCCGGGTGACAGCTCCCGCGTGCGCTGGATGCAGGCCACATAGTGGCCGGCGCCGCCATCGCGCAGGTCGTCGCGGTCCACGCTGGTGATCACCACGTACTTCAGCTTGAGCTGGGCAATCGTGCGGGCCAGGTTTTCGGGTTCGTCCGCGTCCAGCGGGTCCGGGCGGCCATGGCCCACATCGCAGAACGGGCAGCGGCGGGTGCACTTGTCACCCATGATCATGAAGGTCGCCGTGCCTTTGCCAAAGCACTCGCCAATGTTGGGGCAACTGGCTTCCTCGCACACGGTCACCAACTTGTTGCTGCGCAGGATGTCCTTGATCTCGTAGAAGCGCGTTGACGGCGATCCCGCCTTGACCCGGATCCATTCCGGCTTCTTGAGCACCTCGGCCGGCGCAATCTTGATCGGAATGCGTGCTGTCTTGGCCTGGCTCTTCTGCTTGGCCGTGGGGTCGTAACTGGCGGCGGGCTGCGCCTCGCG
>Ga0255210_1000817_pt1 | contig 10263 bp, 9 predicted proteins | sample Miss_Yuk_RepA_8d_FD_188422 | JGI IMG/M metagenome (GOLD analysis project Ga0255210, IMG submission 188422) | Freshwater microbial communities from Mississippi River, Louisiana, United States - Miss_Yuk_RepA_8d | ecosystem: Environmental > Aquatic > Freshwater > River | place: USA: Louisiana...
ACTTTCGATGACACAATTCATTGCTTTTGTGACTGGCACATGAATTGATGGCAAATCAAATCCCATCATAGGGCCGCCCATAATAAATTTTTTCGGTTTGCTTGAAGAGCCTCCCGCAGCATTGATTAAGTCTGATAAAGGCGTTCCAAATAAGACTTCAAAATTTTGAGGGGTTTTGACAGCTCCTGTAATTGTTACAATTCGACTGATCGATGGTTCACCCAACTCAAGGTATCTATAGATAGCCGCTACCGTAGCCACATTAAATACTTGAATTCCTAGATCTACAGAGCGCTTTTCCTTTGGAACTTCTATCCCCATTAAGAGATAAATGAGTCTTTTTGCATCGCCACTTGGATAGAGGGTGGGCACCACTTTAATTTCAACCGTTGTTTTTTGAGCGGCTTTTTTTAGCGCCTCATAAGATTCAATTTTATTATCTTCGATACCAACTACACATTTTTCTGCACCAAGGATACTTTGCGTAATGAGAGCACCTTGGATAATTTCATCAGCTCTTTCTCTCATTAACATATCATCACATGTAATGAATGGTTCGCACTCGGCAGCATTGATGACTAATGTATGGATGGTTTGATTTTGATTAATCTTTAATTTCATGTGCGTTGGAAATACTGCGCCACCTAAGCCAACAATACCCGACTGTGTCAATGCTTCAATTAATTGAGCTCTATCTATTTTTTTCCACGAGATAGGTTTTTTTTCAATCCAGGTATCTTCGAAGTCTGGTTCAATTGTGATACAAAAATCAGGTAGGCCTGATGGATGAGGAAGGATTTCTTCGCTAATTTTTAGGATCTTTCCTGATGTGGGCGCATGAATAGAGGCGGAAATATTGCCATCAGCTTCAGCAATCATCTGGCCTTTCAGAACTTGATCGCCGGGTTTAACTTTAACTTTTGCAACGTGACCTACATGCTGTCTAAGTGGCAGTACTAATTTTTTTGGAATAGCTAATTTTGCAATAGGATGACGAGTGGATGCACTTTTATTTTCATCTGGATGAACCCCACCATTAAATTTAAAAATATTTTTTAATTGCATAATAAACGCGTTAAGCCTTCTGAGCTTTTTGAATGTTATAGATAGGGTATTTCCATTTCCATGATTCAGAATTTTCAAGAACAGGTTCCATCGTTATGCAATCTACTGGACATGGCGGCAAGCATAATTCGCAACCCGTACACTCACTTGCAATAATCGTATGCATTTGTTTTGCAGCACCTAAAATGGCGTCCACTGGACAAGCTTGAATACATAAAGTACATCCAATACAAGTTAACTCATCGATTAAAGCAACCGACTTTGGTTTTTGAATGCCATGTTCTTCATTAAGAGGTTTAAATTCTACGCCCATTAATTCCGCTAAAGCTTTGGCGCCAGCATCACCTCCTGGTGGACATTGGTTTATATCAGCTTCACCTTTCGCAATGGCAGTAGCATATGGTTTACAACCGGGATAACCACATTGACCACATTGTGTTTGGGGAAGAATGGCGTCAATTCTTGCAACCATAGGATCGCCATCTACTTTAAATTTAATAGCAGAATACCCTAGGACCAATCCCAAAAGGATGGCGAGAAAAATCATCACAAGGAGTGCCATAATCATTTAACGATCTAAGCCCGCGAATCCCATGAAGGCGAGGCTCATAATGGAAGCCGTAACAAGCGCTATTGCTGTACCTTTAAATGGCAAAGGTATTTCAGCACCTTCTAGACGCTCTCTTAATGATGCAAATAAAATTAATACAATTGAAAATCCAATCGCACCGCCTAATCCAAATAAAGCCGATTCTATAAGTGTATGACTCGATTGTGCATTTAAAAGAGGGATCCCTAATACGGCACAATTAGTGGTTATAAGAGGCAGAAAAATACCTAACAATTGATAAAGTAATGGAAAGTTTTTTTCCATTAACATCTCAGTGAATTGAACAACGCCTGCGATCACCAAAATAAATGAAAGTGTTCTTAAATAAATAAGATCATTAGGCTCTAGAAGATAATGATTAATAGCCCAGCTTGTCATTGAACCTATGGTTAATACAAAAGCGGTAGCAGCAGACATGCTGATCGATGTTTCTAGCTTTTTAGATACGCCCATGAAAGGGCATAGCCCTAAAATTTTCACTAAAACGATATTGTTGACCAATACCGTGCTGATGATAATTAAGAAATAGTGTTGGGTCATAAAGTTAAATTATACGTTTAAAATTGATGAAAATACTTATAGCTCAACCCTCTGTCAATTGAGGCTTTTGAAAGTTCAAGATCTTTTTTTGTAGTTAAAATATATCAATAATTCTATATTACTTCAAAGAATAAAGTTTTATAGCAATATAACTATTATATATATAACAAATGATCAATTTTTTTGGTGTTTAGCTATTTAAGTTAAAATAGCGGCTTTACTAAATTAATAGCCAATCTCATGTCACCTCAAGGCAGTATTGTTGCAATTGTTACTCCAATGTTTCCAGATGGAAGTCTTGATATCCAAGCGCTGCATGGATTAATTGATTTTCATATTAATGAGGGCACAGACGGCATTGTCATTGTGGGAACAACCGGTGAATCACCTACGGTCAATTGCGAAGAGCATTGTCAGCTTATTGAAACAACTGTTAAACACGTCAATAAAAGAATACCAGTAATAGCTGGCACAGGGGCTAACTCTACGCAAGAGGCTATCGATCTTACAAAAGAAGCAAAACGACTTGGTGCAGATGCTTGTTTATTAGTGACGCCTTATTACAACAAACCCAATCAGACAGGACTTTTTCAGCATTTTAGTAAAGTTGCAAATGAAGTTGCAATTGATCAAATTCTTTACAATGTTCCTTCTAGAACAGGCTGTGACTTAAAGAATGAGACCGTATTAAGGTTAAGCGAAATTACTAATATTGTAGGCATCAAAGATGCGACAGGAGACTTGACTCGAGGAATCGATCTTATCAAAAGATTGCCACCTCATTTTTCAGTTTTAAGCGGTGATGATGCGACTGCTTTATCACTTATGTTGCTCGGAGGTAAAGGTGTGATTTCTGTAACGGCAAATGTTGCGCCTAAATTAATGCATGAAATGTATGCTTGCGTCATTGCTAAACAAAACGAAAAAGCAATCGAGATTAATCAACAATTGTTTTCACTTCACACCAATCTATTTTTAGAAGCCAATCCAATACCTGTAAAATGGGCACTAAAGACAATGGGTCTTATTAAAGAGGGCATTCGATTGCCTTTAGTAGAACTTAGCGCGGAGTATCATAAAATTATTCAAACTGCTATGAAAGAAGCTCATATTCAATGAAATTACTAGCACAAATTAAATGGCTTTATGTTTTACCTTTTTTATTAAGTGGGTGTGACAATATTCCTATTGTAGATAAAGTTACAGCGCCAGATTACAAGGCGACTGGAAGATCTCGCCCTCTAGAAGTGCCTCCTGATTTAACCTCAGCAACTTCAAATGATACATACGCAATACCTGGCTCTACTAGTTACTCAGACTTTAAAAATGGACAGAAACAAGACAATGGACAGTCAAATATTTTGCCCAATCCAGAGGGTATGAAAATAGTTAAAGCGGGAGCTCAAAGATGGCTTGTTGTAAATGCCCCTGCAGAGAAAATTTGGCCAACAATCAGAGATTTTTGGTTGGAAATGGGTTTTGCTGTGAAGAAAGAAAATCCAGAAATAGGTGTCATGGAAACTGAATGGATTAAAGAAGGCGATCTTATGACAAATGATAATAAGGGCACGCTTGATAAATTTGATGCTTGGCTTGACTCTCTTGCATCTGGTACGGCTAACCGTAAAAAATTTAGAACTCGTCTCGAGCGTGGACTTCAAGATGGTACGACCGAAATTTATATGACACATCGAAGTGTCGATACAGCCCCTGATGATAATAAAGAAAAAATTCGAACGCCATACGGAGTTGTTGATATGGGCTATAAAAATGACTCAAAATCGAAAGAGGATTCAAAAGTCGATTCTAGAGCAGATGAATTAGATGCTGAACTCTTAAGAAGGCTTATGGTAAAACTTGGCTTAGCAGACAAGCGAGCAAAAGAAATTATTGCGACACCAGTTAATCAAAAGAGAGCTGAAATTAAGAAAGAGGCGGATGGAACTTCTTCGTTAGAAATTCAAGATCCTTTTGATCGGGCTTGGCGAAGAGTAGGATTGGCTTTAGATATTATCGGATTTGTGATTGAAGACAAAGACAGATCAAATGGAATCTATTTTGTAAAATATGCCGATGTTGATATTGACGATAGCCCTAAGAAGAAAAAAGGAATCCTAGACTCTCTCATGTTCTGGAGCGACGATGATAAAAAAGACAAGAAGGATAAAGATACAAACGAGAAAAAAGACAAGCCTCTATCTGAGAAGCTTAAATTCTGGGGCGGAAGCGATAAAGAAAAAACTAACCCAGAAAAACAATATCGCATCAAGATTGTTTCTGCAGACAATGGCGGCTCTCAAGTTGTGATTGAGTACCAAGATGGTAAAAGAAACAACTCTTCTACTGCAAATCGAATTATCACCCTTCTTTATGATCAATTGAAATAAAGATGCAATTCGCATCTTTAGGCAGCGGGAGCGCTGGCAATTCTTTTGTAGTAAAGCAAAACCAATCACTTTTAATGATTGATTGTGGTTTCGCGATTCAGGATATCGTATCTAGGTTAGATAGACTTAATGAATCCCCAGAAAATATCACAGGCATTCTTTTAACTCATGAACATGAAGATCATGTCAAAGGTGCCTTTAAACTAGCAAACAAATTCAAGATTCCTATATGGCTTTCATATGGGACTTACAAGATGTGTAAAAAACATATGATTAAATCTTATGAAATTGATCTGAATATAATTGATAGTCACAATACATTTGAAATAGAAGATTTTGTCATTCAACCCTTTCCAGTGCCTCATGATGCAAGAGAGCCTACTCAATTTACATTAAGTGATGGCAATCATAAATTGGGCATTTTGACAGACACGGGAAGCTCAACACCTCATATTGAAAAGATGCTTCAGCAACTAGATGCACTCATTATAGAATTTAATCACGACCTTAATTTGCTTGAATCAAGCGAGTACACATACAGCTTAAAGAAAAGAATTAGCGGTAAACTAGGTCATTTAGACAATCAAACAGCAGCTGAAATTTTGGGTAAAATTCAATTTAAACAATTAAAACATCTTGTCGCAGCGCATTTAAGTGAGAAAAATAATACTGAAGAGCTAGTGAAAGAGGCTATTGTAGGAAAAATAGGATGTGAGCGTGATTGGATAAAAATTGCAACGCAAGTCAACGGAACGTCGTGGCAGGTTATATAAAAAAAGCCGGTTAAAAACCGGCTTTTTTTATATTCGTATAATAGTTAAATTAACTATTATTTAGCTTCAGCAGCTGGAGCAGCTTCAGCAGCTGGAGCTGCATCAGCAGCAGGAGCAGCTTCTTCTTTTTTGCCGCAAGCAGTTAAACCAATAGCTAATAATAAAGCGATAAGTAGTGAACGTGTCATTTTTAATCCTTAAAATTAATGTTGAATTCGGGGCTATGAACAGCTCCCTGACAATTATTCTACAACAAAACAAGCTGGATAGTTAAATATTATTCAATAAAATCAATAAATCCTGAGAGGTACAAAGGGAGTAAGGTTATACCCAAAGCATTTAAATCTTTTTTGTCTAAACTGGGTTTAAATGAGATTTTTTTGTTATTTGCAAGTTGTCTTAGATATGCAGCATATTTCTTATCAACTTCGATGAGCTCACCATTAATATAAAAATTATTTTTTATAAAAAGCATTCTTGTTTTTGGGTTAAGTTCTAGAATTTTTTTTGAGAGATTTTTTTTAAAGATTTTAAGTGAAATCGGCTTAGGGCGCTGAAAAATAGCAGTTTCAACTGGCTCAGTAAGTAATTGACCAATAAAAGTATTGATCAAATTTTTATTCCAAAGCAATTGATTAACTGTCTGTTGAATTTTCTTAATCATATTTGCATTAATTTCAGCTGGATCTTTTTGAAGATTTAAATTCGGATCTTTATACAAATAATTTTTATTCGTGTTCAAGCTGTCTTGAATAAAATCTAAAAATTTAGATTGGATTTCAAATGTACTAGGCGCTCTGAAGCCAATGGAATAAGTGAGACAATCATCACTTTGCGAAATGCCCCAGTGTCCTATATTAGGCGGCAAATAGAGCATATCACCAGGTTTGAGTACCCAAGAATTTTTACTTCTAAAATTGGTAATAATTTTAATAGCTGATTTTTTATCTAGAGCAAATTCTTTTTGGTCGCTAATCTTCCATTCTCTTTCTCCTTTTGCCTGAAATAAAAATACATCATATGAGTCGAAATGAGGACCAACACTTCCATTCTTTGTTGCATAGCTCACCATTAAATCATCAAGCCGCGCATATGGAATAAAATTAAAAAGATTTAGAAAGGAATTGGCAAAAGAAAAATGATGATTAATATTTTGTACAAGTATCGTCCAAGGCGCATTCTTTTTTTTAGGTAAGTCTGATTTTTTGAAGGGACCATGCGTCATTTTCCATAAGCCTTGCTTATATTCTATGAGTCGGGATACAGTTTCCTCGTTTTGTGAAATATTAAAAAGATCTTTTTCTGTGATGGGGGATTGAAAGTTTTCAATTGCATTTCGAATGAGGAGTGGTTTTTTTTGCCAATATTTTTTTAAGAAGGTATCAAACGATATTTTTCCTAAAATGTGATTTTTACGATTTAATCGCATAATATTTATTAAGCCTTATAACTTCCTAAGTTAAAATAACGCTGTTATGAGCCACCAATTAATTCGTTCATTATTATTTAAGTTTGATGCAGAATTTTCGCATGACTTAACCCTTAAGGCACTATCTCTTTCTAATAAAATCGGACTTTTAAGTTTTTTAAAGCCCCCTAACCCTTGTAAGCTCAGAACTATAATGGGTATTCCCTTTAAAAATCCAGTGGGATTAGCTGCAGGACTTGATAAAAATGCAAATCACATAGATGCTTTAGGTAAATTGGGGTTTGGTTTTATTGAAGTTGGGACGATTACCCCAAGACCTCAATTAGGTAATCCAAAGCCGCGATTATTTAGATTGCCAGAGGTTCAGGGCATTATTAACCGATTTGGATTCAACAATGTAGGTCTTGAGGCTGCAGTAGAAAATATAAGGCTAAGTAATTATAAAGGTGTGCTTGGAATTAATATTGGTAAGAATTTTGATACACCTCTAGAACGGGCTGGGGAAGATTATCTTTTATGCATGAAAAAGGTTTATCAATATGCAAATTATATTGCAGTCAATATTTCTTCACCAAACACAAAAAACTTAAGAGACCTTCAAGAAAGTAAAGCTTTAAATATTCTATTGGCCCAACTTAAAGATGAGCAAACTAGATTGGCTGATTACTATGGGCGCTATGTTCCTATTGCATTAAAAATTTCACCTGATTTAACAAATAAACATTTAGATGCAATATCAAAAAGTATTATCAAATATAGAATTGATGGCGTAATAGCAACTAATACGACTATTAGCAGAGAGTTGGTGAATGATCTTTTTAACGGAAAAGAAGCGGGAGGAATGTCAGGCAAACCTCTATTTAAATTATCTAATTTAATTATTCGCGAACTTCATGCAAGACTTCAGGGCGAGGTTCCCATTATTGGCGTCGGAGGTATATTTTCTGGAGAAGATGCCTTAGAAAAAATAAATGCTGGTGCAGAGCTTATCCAAATTTATTCAGGTCTCGTTTACCAAGGAAGAAAGCTCGTTCTCGATGCTTGCCAGTCCATTGGTTAATAATGTTAATTAGACCAAGACTATACACATATAGACGCTGTCCTTACGCCATTCGATCACGGCTAGCTTTATATCAAGCTAAAATAGATTATGAATCTATAGAAATTTCACTCAAAGATAAACCTATTGATTTTTTAGCACTCAGCCCTAAAGGCACAGTTCCAGTGCTAGTCGATAATAATGGAAAGGTTATCGAAGAGAGCTTAGAAATCATGATCTGGGCTCTCAATAAATCTGATCCAGACAATTGGATCTTAAATGATAATAACCTTAGCCAGGAGCTTATTAATGAAAATGATTTTAGTTTTAAAAAAAATTTAGATAGATATAAATATGCCGATCGTTTTCCTGAGTATTCTAAAGAATATTATCGTGCTCAATGTGAACTATTTATAAATGTATTGAATGAAAAATTAAAATCAAAAAATTATTTGATGACAGAAAAAATAAGCCTTGCTGATGTAGCAATATTTCCTTTTATAAGACAGTTTTCTTTGGTGGATGAAGATTGGTTTTTAAATTCTAAATATCGAGCATTAAAAAAATGGCTTCAGAGTTTCATAGAAAGCCAAATGTTTAAAGATGTAATGAAAAAGAATTAAGACTCTTGAAGGATGGCTTTATTTTCCTCTTCAAAAATTAATTTTACTTTATCATTACTATCAATATCAATGATTACATTGCCACCATTAGTTAACTTTCCGAAAAGTAGTTCATCCGCAAGCGCTTTTCTGATTGTATCTTGAATGAGGCGTGACATCGGTCTTGCGCCCATACTTGGATCAAAACCATTTTTAGCTAAATATGATTTAAGTAAATCTGTGAAAGTTGCATCCACTTTTTTCTCATGGAGTTGATCTTCGAGCTGCATTAGGAATTTGTCGACAACTTTTAAAATGACGTCATGACTGAGTGGCGCAAATGATACCGTTGCATCGAGTCTATTTCTAAACTCGGGGGTAAATAATCGTTTAATTTCGGCTTGTTCATCGCCCATTTTTTTAGATTGCGTAAATCCCATTGAAGTTTTTGAGAGTGACTCTGCTCCAGCATTTGTTGTCATAATAAGCGTGACATTTCTAAAATCCGTTTTTCTACCGTTACTATCTGTTAGAGAGCCGTGATCCATCACTTGAAGAAGGATATTGAAAATATCTGGATGCGCTTTTTCAATTTCATCAAGAAGAAGGACACAATAAGGCTGTTTGTTGACAGATTCAGTCAAGAGCCCGCCTTGGTCAAATCCCACATACCCTGGAGGAGCGCCGATGAGTCTTGATACTGCATGTCTTTCCATATATTCGCTCATATCAATACGAACGAGTTCAATACCTAATATATAAGCAAGTTGGCGGGCCACTTCTGTTTTTCCAACGCCTGTTGGGCCGCTAAAGAGGAAATTGCCAATCGGTTTATTTGGCATACCTAATCCACTTCTTGTCATCTTGATAGCGCTTGCTAGATTTTCGATTGCTTTATCTTGCCCGAAAATTACCGCTTTAAGATCTCGTTCAAGATTTTTAAGGGCGTTTTTGTCGTCATTAGAAATATTTTTTGGAGGTATCTTTGCGATCTTCGCTACGATATCTTCAATTTCTTTATTAGTAATAACTTTTTTTTGTTTATTTTTTGGGAGTATTCTTTGTGCTGCCCCAGCTTCATCAATTACATCAATAGCTTTGTCAGGGAGATGTCTATCATTGATATATTTTGCAGAAAGTTCCGCAGCACTATTAATCGCTGTAACAGAATATTTTACATTATGATGTTTTTCAAATCTTGATTTAAGACCCTTAAGGATATTGATCGTATCAAGAATACTGGGCTCGTTAACATCAATTTTCTGAAATCTTCTTGTGAGTGCATGATCTTTTTCAAAGACCGTTCTGTATTCCTGGTAAGTCGTAGCACCTATGCATTTAATAGATCCATTTGATAGCGCAGGCTTAAGAAGATTAGATGCGTCAAGTGTTCCACCGCTTGCAGAACCTGCCCCTATAAGGGTATGAATTTCATCAATAAACAATATAGCATCTTTATGTTCGTTCAGTTGCTTCATGACAGATTTAAGTCTTTGCTCAAAATCTCCACGATATTTTGTACCTGCAAGTAAAGAGCCCATATCGAGAGAGAATATAGTGGTATTTTCTAAAATACTAGGAACTTCTTTGTCGACAATTCTTTTTGCGAGCCCTTCGGCAATAGCAGTTTTACCTACCCCGGCTTCACCTACCAAGAGCGGATTATTTTTTCTTCTTCTACATAATGTTTGAATGACACGTTCAATTTCTGAATCTCGGCCAATAAGCGGGTCAATTTTTCCAGCCAATACCATCTTATTTAGATTGATCGTATATGTTTCTAGAGCTTTAGAAGAAGGGGATTCTTGATCATTTTCT
>Ga0255210_1000822_pt1 | contig 10253 bp, 37 predicted proteins | sample Miss_Yuk_RepA_8d_FD_188422 | JGI IMG/M metagenome (GOLD analysis project Ga0255210, IMG submission 188422) | Freshwater microbial communities from Mississippi River, Louisiana, United States - Miss_Yuk_RepA_8d | ecosystem: Environmental > Aquatic > Freshwater > River | place: USA: Louisiana...
AAAAAATCTTTCAATATTCGGATGTTGGAAACCAATGGAGAAATTCAGGATTTTATCCTGGTTCCGGAGGATGGGATTGAGGTGTTGGGGTGAGAAACCCGGTTAACATAGGTGATATGGTTGTGATAGAGGATTATTTCTATATCGATTTTTGCCTTGTTCTGGAGATAAACAAAGATACCAACCTGGTTAACATGTTTAACCCCAGAACCCAGGAGATTGATGGTTGGGGATTGGATTGGGTGGAGAGGAAGTGTGATGTTATTCCGAGGTGATATGGTGTTGATCGATACGAAGATGGGAGATTATGATGGTTACCTTGGTTTAGTGATTTCCCAATTCACACCGTATTACTTCAAGGTTTTTGTAAGTGGTGTTGGTTTTCGGTTCTACCAAGAGAATCACGTTCAGGTGATCCAATGATTCCAGGTGATATGGTTCTAATCAAATCGAAAACCGATGGGGAAATCGATGGAAAACTTGCCACCGTTATCGAGGATGTGGATGAGAACCTCCGTTCCGGGAGGATGTGTTACACCAAGGTTTTCCTCATGGTTTCTGGGGTTCCCCTCATCAGGTACCTCTGCCCGGATTCACTGGAGTTGGTGAGATGAAAAATAGAACTCTTTTATCTCTAGGAGATCCAGTTATTTGTACCCCTTTCAAATGGGAAAACAATCCTGAAGTGGATTCTCCACCGTTTGTGGGGATGTGGATGGGGAGTAGAAGGGTGGAATGGAATCCATCCGAATATAATGTTCTCGGCCCGAATGGGTTGGTTTGGTTGTGGAGTAACCGTTGGGCGGTGGAGAGAATCAATGAAACCGAACCTAGGTGAGTTGTGGATGTGTACCGATCTAATTCATACCTGGGTTGGAAACAATAGGGCAAAATTCAGGATCACAGGGCCTGGTTTGGTGGTTGATGTTCATAGAAACGGTGATGAGTTTGGGGATTACTATCAGGTGCTATGGGGAAAAGAGATTGTGGATTTCATGGAGAACAACTTCATCGAGAGGATCTCTTGAGATTGTTTCCAGGAGATATGATACGAATCTTTATCACCTCCAAATCCCACCGGGATGAGTTGAGAAACGGTGGGGTGATTATAGGTGAATCACACCAACACAACACAGATTTCTATGATGTTCTTGAACACGGAACCGGGAAGATATTCTACATTCCAATCAATCGAATCGGTGAGAAATACGAGATCGAGGTTGTGAAATGAACCCTGGAAACCTTGTTCAACCTACCGTTGGAAACCTACACATTTTTGATTCGGTTAACCCATTGGGGATTTTCATCTCAACCTTTCCACAGGATCAATTTGGAATCGTTATAGATTCATGTTATTCCAACATTGATGTTCCATACATCAAAATAATCACCGGTGAATCCATCGGGTGGGTGAGGTACGAAAGGGTTAAGGTGATAAGGTGAGCAACATTATTCACGGTGATTACTTTGTTCATGGTGATTTTGTGAAAATCGAGGATTGGTACAACCCATCCAAACCACCGGAGATTGGTGTGGTGGTTCATCCGGATTCACAGGAACATCACGGTGGATCACATCGTTATCGGGTTCTATTCCGTGAGAGGTTAACCTGGTTCTACAACTACGAACTGGTGAAGGTATAACCCCCACAATGAAGTGTGGAGATCTGATTCGTTTCACCTGGAAATACCCGGATTTTCCACTGAAAAACGGTACCATAACCGGTTTGTTGTTGGAATATGAAGAGGTTCCTCCGGTGGAAGGTTTCAATGGAAACCATGGTTTGAATGTAACCCTGTTGTGTGAGGATGGTATCAATTACCACCATCTCATCGCGGATCGTTGGAATGTGGAGATACTAAATGAAGATCGGTGATCTTTGCTTCACCAATTTTTTTGGTGAACCTCACCGTGCGGGGATAATCCTGGATGTAAGAAGAAATTCCTATGGGATTGTATCATATCTAACCCTTCTAACCTGTGGGCAACAGGTTTACTTCCACCCCGAGGAAATCATCACCCCGGTGGAACTTGAGAAAGAATCATGAGTGAAATAAACATAGTGTTCATCTCCTCCCTCCTCAACCTCGATGGGGAATCACTCTATCATGTTGATTGGAAACTTGGAGATATGGTTCGTTCCCTTTACTCCAGTTCCACCGGAACCATTGTAGAAAAAATCTGCGATAAATCCGTAAGGGTTTTATGGAATGATTTTTACAATCCCTTCCTCGATACATTGGGGAGGCCCGGAGGTATGATTAACTACAATCAGGTTGCAAAGAGTTTATTCCCCGTGGAACCTCTTCCACAAGGTGCAATTCCATTTTACCTCAATGAAATGGTGAAAGTTGAAGGAGAAGAACCATGAAGAAGAAAAACACCGTACGAAACTGTTCTAACTGTAAGGTTATCATCACAAATGATTCCGAGTTTCTGGAGTTCAAGGGAAAGTATTTCCATCCGGATCATCACGTTTGTATCGGAAATCTAAAGAGCCAGGTTGAAGGTTACAAGATTCTCCTCTCGGAAATCCATCAGAAGATTGTTGGTTCGGTAACACCCCTGTGAAGGAGAAGAAAAGTGAGTAAAGATAAGTGTGATAAGTGTGATTCTGGAACCATTCAATACACTTCATTTATGAATGAGGATAGGGTTTCCATCACCCATGTTTACGGTTGTAACCGTTGTGATAATGGGTGGAGCAAGGTGGATATTCCTAATCCTTGCAAGGAATTCGGTGGTGATTCTAACCTTTACATGGATGTGAAGGGAAGAGAGGAGAGAGGAACCAGATCCTTTCCAATCACGGATCCTCTTCTAATCCAAAAGTTGGATTCCTTGAGCCCGGAGGAGATGGAAAACCTACAGAAGATCTTGGTTGAAAGTATGAAGGAATTGAGGGAGAAACAGTGAGCAAGGTTAATTTTCTACTACAAAAACTACATGATCTACGGGTTCTAAGATCCAGTTGTTCCGATTCCAATGAAGGTGATTTTAGGGTTCACCTTCCGGAAAAGGATTGGGATGAGATCCAAAGGTTGGTGAAGGAAATGAGGGAGGGTAGGTGAACCTAGAGGTTCTAGGCCGAGATCCACATGGAAAGGTTTCATCTCAACCACCAATAAAATCGGGTAAGAACCGAGGATTTCGTGGGATGGAGGTGGGTGGAAAATGGATCTCGGCCGGGGGATTCACATACGATTCTCTCCAGAGTTCCAAATCTCCACACTATTCCTGGAGTGAAACGGTTCAACGGTTTGGAATCCGAGTTGGTGTTTGGGATTACGAAGGTGTTAAGGAATTCTACCTTTTCATGAGTGATGTCGATCCAGTGCAAAGTTCCGCCCGGGGATGATAGGATAGAATCATGAAGATCAAGAAGTTGAAGGATGGTAGAACCTCCATTCAGATCCTTGAGAACCAAACCATCACCTACGATCCAACCGGTGATTCCTACATGATTCAAACCGAGGTAGGTGATAGGATCCACACCTCAACCATCACCTCTGATATTCTGGATGCACTTTACAATAGGGCCTGGGAGGGTGAGGAATGAAAGCCAAGATCAAAGCCAGGTGGTGGAACACCGATCTCCAGGAGAAATTTGGTGAGATTGGTTCTGTTCACGATTTCCCCAATGATACCGAAACCTTCCTAAAGGAAATCATCCCATTCGGGAGGTTCGAGGTTCAGATGTATGATGGATTAATGGAACTTGAGTTCCACAATGATTACGATTGAGGGATGGAATCATGAATCCAGGTGATTTATATCAATACCGAGGTGTGTTGAAGGCGAGAAGGATTGCATCTCAAAAACAACCTCTTCTAATCTTCATTCAGGATTATCCTGGGTTCGAGGATTACGGTATCTTTCTCACCCAAAACGGAAAAAAGATTCAACTCGATAAGGATTTGTTGGAGAAGGTGGAACCATGAAGAACAAGAAACTGGGTACCTCAGTACCAAAGAAACCCCAGAACCTCAGTACTGAATTTCAAGATCTTGAAGGAACTCAGTTCAGTATCACCTTCAACCCACACTGGAACAAGTTTAACATCAGTGTTACCGATTCCTGTGGTAGAGGAACCAATTCCATTGTGATGGGTTATGAGGATCTACGTTCCATCTTCAAAGAGGCCGAGAACATCATGTTCCAGAACACGGATCTAATCGGTGATGAACGGAGTTTCCCAAAACCAAATGTGGAGGATTGAAAGGTGAAGAAGAACTGGAAGGATTACCTAACCGATTTGTGTGATAATCTCCCCGCGGTTGGAATTGATCCAAGTAAATTTCAGGATGCAATGAAACGTTTACCGGTGGAAAGGTTCACCTCGGAAACCTATTCCAAACTGAGCAACCGAGCCAAGTACGGAGTTTCCGAGATCGGTGTTGGTTTAACTTTTCTCGATAGGGATCTTCGTACCATTCGAAATGCCGGGAAGGTTTGTAAGGATTGGGAAGGTTTGGCCCAAGAAATCGATGATGTTATCTTTCCCCTGTACAAGAAGGCCTGGAAACACTTTAACGAGTGGGAGAAGAAGGGATACCCACATGGGTGAATCATGAGTGAGATTCGAGAGGAATTCAACGAGAACCTATTGGATCACAACAAGGTTCCCATTCCCTCACCACAACCTGGAGATATGGTTTTCTCTTATTACACCGGATCACCTGGAATGGTTCTGGAAAATCTGGAGAAAAACAAATCCAAGGTTTTATGGGGTAAATATCCTCAATTTATTGTGGGTGAACCTGGTTACTTTGTGATGCCTGGTGAACTTAAGTTTGTGAGTGTTAACCTGTGTGTGGAGGGGAAACCGTGAGGATCTCCGGGCGGTGAACATAAAGGTGAAACCGTTGTACCATTTAACTCGTAAGGAAAACCTTGAAAACATAACCAGGTTTGGTTTGATTCCAGGATTTTCCAGAGGAATAACCTGTAATAGAAAACAGGGGTTCGTTTTTCTAACCGATGATATCAAGGTTCCAATCCAACAACTCGGTTCAAACTATTCCCCGGAAGGTTGGGTGGTTCTTCAGGTGGATGTTGAAGGTTTACAGGTGGAACCACACCGAACCACAGGATTGCAGGTTAACCAAATCATCCCAAATGAGTTTGTGATAAACACACCGATACACCCGGAGAGGATAACCCTATGAAAACTTTTCGAATTGAATCCAAGGATTTTCTAACCTGTTACAAGGCTCTCCGCCATTCCGAGAGGATTTTCAAGGAGGCAATCCTGAGGAAGGATTTTCCAATGGAATCCAGTGAGGATGAGTTCCTTGGTTATCTTGCCGATATCCAGGAAACAAAGGAGAAGATTGAGATGATTATGAAGGGTGATGAACCAAAGGAGGAGTTGCACTGATGAGTGATAAAATCGATCTGGATAAAAACAGTGTGATTCCTGTTTCGGGCCCAACCGCCACGAGTACCAATGTTACCATGGAAATGGTGATAGGTTCCGTGGAGAAGGATGATGATGGAAACTCCAAGGTGAATTACTTTGTGAAGTTCACCACCGGGAACGGCCATCATATTCTTTACCCTTGGGAGGGGTTGAAAAGTTTGGTGCAAAGTTGGGTAAATATTGAAAAGGAGATGGGAAAGAATGTTGAATGATTGGAAACCTTTCACCGTGATTCCGGCCGGTGAGTTTAAGAATTCCAAAGGTGAAATGGAGGATTTCTATTATGTTGTTCTTCAGGTTCCGGGGTTTCAAACAATGGAACAATTCGAAGGAACTCTTCAGGAATGCCGAGAGGAATGCCATGAGTTGAATGTGAGAATCGGAGCATCACTATCACAACACATCATGGATGAGAATAAGAAGCCAGGTAGGGTTACAATGGATCCTTGGGGTTCCTTGATGGGAAGGAAGGAAACATGAGTGATTCAGAACCGAGGTGTTTTTGTGGAGAAGCTGGGCATTACCATTGTTCCGAGCTTCGAGAAAAACTGAGGGAGATGAGGAGTGTTATAAAGGTTATTCTTGAAGCGGATTGTTTGAAATCCCATGCCTTTGAGAGGGGTGATGATGATTGTAGTGTTTATGAACTGTGTAAATCCGCATTAAAGTGGCCGGGAGATGTGGGGGAAGAATGAAAAGTATTTCCCCTCCGAATTCTGGTTTCATTCTTGTGGTGGATTGTGATGGAGATCCTAAAGAAGTTTATTCCAAAAACTGTGTTATCGATGAGGTGATGAGGAGATGCCAGGTTCTGGATGGGGAAGATCCAAGTGATGCTCCACATTCTGCCTGGATGTGGGATACAGGTGGGTTTTCTAGAATTTTTGATAGGATCGGGAAGTAATTTCAGTTGAACCGGTATAATTAGAAGATATGAAGATCACAGTATCACAACTCCGTAAGATCATCCGTGAAGAGGTGGAGAAGGTATCCCGCCCAGGTTCTTTTGCCCATGGTGATTCACCGGATCCTGATGATGTTTACGAAAAATTCATTGAACTGAGGGATAAGAACGGAGAGGTTCCTCTAAAAAAACTCGCAGCAGAGCTTGGTGTAGAACCAAGCCAAATTGATTGGAGTAAAAAAACCCGTGGTGGTATGGGTACCGGGCTGAGGGTGATCAACGGGGTTGTTTCCGAACTTCTCGGTGATACTCCTTATCGAACTCCTAGGTGATACCCTGCACAAAAGGTAACTCTGGGTTTATATTTGTGCAAAGCCCCGCGGGGTGATGATATACTGGTATCATGGAAACCAAGAAAACCCCTAAGAAACCAAAACACAAACACTTCTGGGAGTTTCATTCCTGGGTAAAAGGCCCAAAGAGCCCAAAGGATAACTACCAAACCTGGGATTTCGAGGTTGAATACAGGTGTTCTTGTGGGAAGAACCAAAAGGTTGAACCCAGTGAGGAAGAACTGAAACAATACATCAAGGATTCCATGTGTGATTACTGCGGTGAACTTCATGAACAACATGAGGATCCTCGTGAATGTATCACGGTTCTTCGAACCAAGGTGGTTGGGCTAGAGGATCGCCTGGAAAAACTAGAGGATCAAATGAATTCAATCCGAAATGTGTTCAGGGATTCCGTTGATCGAGATCGTTGGTGAACCATGAAACCGGAGAAACAACTTCTTCTTCTATGCCAAAAATTCATACGAGATAATGAGATAGGTTGTTCCGAATCGGTATACCAATCGGATAGGATCATCCTAAATTCACCGGATTTCATTCGTGAAATTTGTGATGTGATTGGTTACCATCAATTCCAGGAGGATGAAAAGTGAACCACCCAACCCCACCAAATTCCGGATTTATTCTCGTGGTTGATCGAGATGGTGATATTGTGGAAAATTATCCGGAGAATAGTATGATTGATGTGATCTTCCGGAGGATGGAGTTACTGGATAAAGAATTCCCCAGTGATTCACCTCATTCCGCCTGGAGGTGGGTTACCGGTGGATTTACTCGGGTATTTGATAGGATTGGGGAGGATCCAAAGTGAAACCTGAGGAACTTGGGAGGGATACCAATGGAGGTATTTCCTCCCTTCCAACCATCCATTCCGGGAAGAACCGTGGAAAAAGAAAACCCGAGGTTGGTGGTAATTGGTTGTGTACCGGAGGTTATACCACCGATTCTCTTTGGTGTGAAAAAAATGCACATGGTTCATGGTTGAATTCCATGGAAAAACTTGGATTTCGTACCGGAAAATATGAACTGGATGGGGTGATTAACCTGTACATCTGGGTGAAAAATGAAGATAGGTGATCCTTGTACAATTTGGAATGGTGAATCCCCTATTGGTGATCCATTGAGTTGGTTGTTTGGTATGGTTGTGAAGAAGAAAACCGATAGGAAAATCGGTAAAGAAATGTATCAGGTGATTTGGAGTGATTTGAGCGGAGATAAAACCTGGTATGATTTCAATGATATCAAGTTGGAAAATTTGGAAGGTAGGTGGTAAAGGATGAACCTCCCCATGATGAAATCAGGTTGGAATTTATTGTTGAGATCCACCGGTTTATTGATCAGAGGTTTTCCAAACCGTGAGGTGATGATCCCAAGATGGAAACAAATTACCTTGTGTTCAAAGGTGATTTGGAAAGGTTTATGTGAGGTGAAGAAATGAGTGATTCCGATTACAAATATTCATATTTCTCTGGGCCTTTCTATAGAAAGTTTATGGCCGGAGATAATGTTTGGTGTGAGGTTAATGGTGATGGGAATGGAGGTTTATGGTTACACCTTGGAAATTCCCATGAAGGCCATCCTTCACCTCCATCCAAACCAATTCACTTCAGTTCCGAAGAACAATTCATGGAGTTTTGCACCAAATTGATTGGTGTGGATCACAATGAATTTGAAACCTTTTGGTTGAAATATGGGTGAGGAGAAGAACCGATGAGTGGTGGAAGTTTTTGTAACAATTCATACCCACAATACCTGGTTCATCAATTCGCGGATGAACTTGAGAATCGAATCGAAAACAACAGTGTTCCGGATGAATATGGTTATGCCCCAGAACTTCCTGAGGAGGTTTTGGTTTACCTAAGGGAACAAGTGGTTAACCTGAGGAAGATTTCTGAGGTGATGAAAACGATCGATTTCCTATACGCAGGGGATCATAGCGAACTGAGCTTCATGAAAACCATCGGGAAAATCGAGGGGAAAACTAATTCCACATAAACTTTTTTGGATCAACAGAATAATTAATCCCATGAAACTCACAACGGCACAACTCAAGCAGATCATCGCTGAAGAAATTAAGAAGGCCCACCTAACAGAAGATGTTGGTATGGGTACAGGTTCCGCAGAACTTCAAACCATGCTCGATGTGGTTTGCGATGGATTCAAAGCCCAATTCGATCCAAAGGATCCCAGCATGGATGCCAGCGGCGGTAAAGCCGTTTGGGAGCAACAATGCGAAACGGCTTGCGAAGTTCTAGGTGAAAAAATCCAGGAACTCATCATGCAGGTTGAAGAAGATCTTCACCTCGGGCAATTCTATTCTGAAACTGGTATGCCCTTCAGCGGAAAATATCGAGAATGAAATCATGAAAATCACTGTTTCACAACTCCGTAAGATCATCCGAGAAGAGGTTCAAAAGAACCTCACCGAAGCCAAACTGCAAGTTGGTGATAAGGTAACTGAAAAAGGAACCGATTCCGGATGGTGGGAGGTTCTAGAATTAATTCCCGATAATAGAACAGGTAAAACCGTTGCCAAATTACAAATGTTTCAACCCGTGGGCGGTAAGAAACCTATCACACACGTAACAACGGATAAACTTGCTAAAGTTAGAGAATCCCTATCTCGATCGGCTCCCCTTAAGGCCGGCGGTGTTGTTAACCGAGATTCCGGCGAGATTCTGGATATGGATACAGTTCCTCCTCAATATCAAGATCACGTTGAAATCGATGCGGAAGGCTATACCACACTTCCAAACGAACAATTCGAACAACTCCGCGGGGAATTGAGCGGAACAAAACCAAAGAAACAATGGAAAGCCCCTTTCCAGCTCAATAGAGAAAAGATGGGCGAAGCAAAAGGCCCCAAGGTTCCTCAAACACGAAAACCGAAACTTGGTGATATCTACAAGAACAAGGCAGGCCACCAAATCTCTGTTGAGTTTCTAGATGGAAATTCAGCCGGCTGGGAACTTCTGGCCCGAGGAAAACCTAAATCCCTAGATGGAACAACCGAAGAATTACAAGCGGCTCTAACGGCTGGTGGATTTCAATTCGATCGAAACGAGAACGTTTATTGATCCATGATCCCATAACCCATCCAGGCCGCGAAGGAATACATCAGGATCATAGAGGAACGGCACGAGGCTTTCCTCCACATGCTGTACCCGGAGCAACTTTCACCCGAGGCAGATATTTAGGATATCATGAAACTCACAACGGCACAACTCAAGCAGATCATCGCTGAAGAAATCAAGAAGGCACAGCTCGGCGAGGTTATGGATCCCCAAGCATTCTATGCGATGAAGGCTGATAAGCTCGAAGCGATCGTGGTTCACATCGAAGCGATCAACGATATCCTCGCCGAGGTACAATCGGCCGAAAACTATCAAGCCGCCGGCAACGTTGAGGAACTACAACCCCTTCACGATTCTCTCGATGCTTTCGAAGAGAACGTTACCTCGCTCATCGATGCAGTTCAAGCGATGTTGTGAACATCATCGATCGTGGATGATAAAATAAAATCACCATGAATATCGGAGATTTAGTTCAAGTACGAACATCTAACGTGTTTCAC
>Ga0255210_1000824_pt1 | contig 10240 bp, 8 predicted proteins | sample Miss_Yuk_RepA_8d_FD_188422 | JGI IMG/M metagenome (GOLD analysis project Ga0255210, IMG submission 188422) | Freshwater microbial communities from Mississippi River, Louisiana, United States - Miss_Yuk_RepA_8d | ecosystem: Environmental > Aquatic > Freshwater > River | place: USA: Louisiana...
CGTGGACCGGTGGGTGGGCAACGCGCGCACTGTAGGTGTCCGCACAGGCCTGCCCAAGTGCGGAGCAACCTCAGGACCCCTGGCCTCGCGCAGATCGTCCCAAGGCGGGGCTGCGCCAACCGCCGGTGCCCGCTCCATCCCGCCGACAACCCCTGCGCGAGCTAGCCTCCCTTGCGTGCTGTACGCGGAGGGTCGGCCGGCCCTCCGTTCCCGCGCGCGCCCGGATCCCCGATCCACACCGGCTGCACGGCACCATGAAGCACCTTCGCGCCCTCCTCACCGCATGCACCCTCGGTGCTGCGCTCGTTGCCCAGGACTGCAGTGCGCCCCTCGGCACCCAGGTGCTCGCCACGCTGCGGCCCTACGAGTCCGCATTCTTCGTGGGCGAGCCGAGCCCGATGCCCTCGGTCTACAACGGCTTCGCCTACTTCATGGACGTGGAGCTCAACAGTCCGGTCACGATCCCGCGGATCGACCTGTGGCTCTACGACGACGGGGACACGCCCAACCAGATCGGCAACGTCTCGACGGTGCGCGTGTGGCGGTGCGCGACCACGCGCACGGGCCGTGAACGCACGTCATCTGCGTGGACGCTTGCCGGCACCGGCAGCCTCACCGTCGCCGACTCGGTCTCCGACTCGATCGTCACCTTCGCCACGCCCTTCTCCCTCGCGGCAGGGAGGCACGGCATCGCCATCCAGGTCCTGCCGCCGACGACGGCGCAGAACTCCGGCAACCCCAACGTCGCCAACTGCGGCCCGCTGCACCCGCGCGTGCAGACCTGGGTCGCCGGCAGCGGCAACCAGCCGGGCAGCGGCAACCAGCAGGTGCCGACGTCGGCGCGCGACCGGTTCCTCACCCTCTCCAACCAGGCCGTGGCGCGGAACTACCTGCTCACCGACCCGCTCGCGTCCACGCCGTGGGCCAACAACCTCGCCTTCCACTACGTGCCTGCTGCGACCGCCGGCTACCACGTTGCTTACGGTGCGGGCTGCTACGGCCGGCCGGTGAGCTGGTACGAGTGGTTCCCCGACGGCCCGACGGCAGCCGCCTTCGACCTCGCGAACGTCAGCCTGCGCGCGTCCCTGGGCGCTTCGGGTTACTCCGTGTCGCAGGGAACGAGCGCGATCCGCGCGCCCGCGACGCCCTCGCTCACCCAGACCCCGCCGCCCGTGGGCAACCTCGACGACGGATTGTTCCAGGCCGTCACCCTGCCGTTCGCCTTTCCCTACCGGTCCGGCACCAGCCAGCTCACCACCACCCAGATCCGCATCGGCACCAACGGCATCGTCTACCTGTCGGGAACGGCGGACAACGAGTTCGCCTCCTACCCTGGCGTCTCGGCCTGGCTCGGCGACGTGCCCAGCATCGCGCTTGCCTTCGGCGACTGGGATGCCTCCGGCGCCTCCGGGCCCGTGGGCGGGATCCACTGCGACGTCGATGCCACCAACGGCAAGGTCTACGTCACCTACGTGAACGTCCCCGAGTGGGTGAACGCGCCCCCTGCGGCAGCGTCCCTCACGGCACAACTGGTGCTGCACGCCTCGGGGCTCATCGAGATGGTCTACGGTTCGGTGACCCGCTCGGCGGCCGGAGCGCCCGTCCTCGCCGGCTACAGCCAGGGATTCACGACCGCCGCCTCGCAAAGCCGCGACCTGGTCGTGGCGGGCTCGGTCCCGTCCTTTGCCGGGGGCGACGGCACGGTGCCGCCCAGCCTGACCCTCGATGCCCGGCCGGTTCTCGGCACGGTCCCCAACCTCGTCACCACGGGCGTCGCGCCCGCGACGCAGTTCACCCTCGTGGTCCTCGGCTTTGCCGCCGTGGCGCCGGGCCTCGACCTCGGCGTCTTCGGCATGCCGGGCTGCTTCCAGCACGTGCAACCTGCGGTCACCAACGGCGGCTTCTTCGCCAGCGGGGTCGCGCGGACCCCGCTGGGGATCCCCAACCAGCCCAGCCTCATGGGCCTCAACCTCCGCGCCCAGAGCGCGCCGTTCCAGCCGGGCGAAAACCCGGCAGGGATCCTGACCACGAACGCCGTGTGCGTCCGCATCGGGACCTGATCCCGGCGCGGGGCACCGTCCAGAGCCAACGCCTGTTGGGTGCGTGTGCGGCGCAGTCTTTCGGTCCACCGCCCGTCTGCCCGATTCGTCGCGAGATTGTGACCGACGGCACAATTCGCCCGGAGGCCACGGGAAGAGTTAGGCTTTGTTGCTGAGGCAGGGATCCCGTTTGGGCATTCCTGCGTCTCAGTCCTCACCGGTGCGTAGCCGGACCTCTCTGACCCAACTCGAGTTCTTCTCTCCACTGACCATGAGAACGATCCATACCATCCTCTCGATCGCAGGTCTGGTTGCGGCACTGCACGCACAGAACTGCAACTCCCCGCTCGGCGGCGCGACCCTCGCGACGATCGACCCGTTCGGCGCCACCCACTACGTCGGCACGCCCAACCCGCTGCCCGCGACGTACAACGGCTTCGCCACGCTGTTCGACCTGAACAACAACGGCGCGATCTCCATCAGCCGCGTCGACATGAACCTCTACAACGATGGTTCGGTCAACCTGGACCAGCGCGGCAACGTGGCCGTGGCCGAGATCTGGACCTGCGCCACGACGCGCGTGGGCAATGAGCTCGTCGCCTCTGCCTGGACGCTCGCCGGTTCCGGCACGCTGACGGTTGCGGGCTTCAACGAGGACTCGATCGCCTCGTTCCCGACCCCGGTGACCATCCCCGCCGGCACCTACGGCGTGGCCGTCAACATCAAGGCCTGCAGCCCCACGCTGAGCGCCGCCAGCGCCAACGTGGCCAACTGCGGCCCGCTGAACCCGCTGGTCATCCTGCCCACCGTGCAGCCCAACGTCCCGCTGGGCGCCACGGACCAGTTCATGGTCCTCAGCAACACCGTGACCCAGCGCGACTTCACCTTCTCGGGTGTCGGCGCCAGCCACGGCTGCAACATCGAGATCCACTACACCCCGGCCGCGACCGCCGGCTACGTCCAGAAGTACGGTGACGGCTGCTACAGCAAGCCGCCGAGCTGGTACGAGTTCTTCAACGTGACCACGACCCCCGGCACGTTCGACATCTCGAACTCGGGCATCCAGTGCGTCCCGAACGGCTCCAGCTACATCGTCGCCCAGGGCGTCGCGGCCATCACGCCGCCCCTGAGCACCTCGCTCACGACCACCACCCCGGCGGTCGGCAACAACGACGACGGTCTGTACGCCGCGATCACCCTGCCCTGGTCGTTCCCCTACGCCAACGGCAGCACGCCCGGCAGCACGACCCAGATCATGATCGGCACCAACGGCATCGTGTTCCTCTCGGGCACGGCCACCAACAGCTTCGGCGCGTACCCCGGCGTGACCTCGTGGCTCAACGACCTGCCGAGCATCGCCCCGGCCTACGGTGACTGGGACGCCACGGGCGCTTCCGGCACCTTCGGCGGCATCTACTACGACGTCGATCCGTCCAACACCAAGGTGTACATCACCTGGCAGGGCCTGCCTGAGTGGGTCCCCACGCTGCCCTCCACCGGCACCGTGACCTGCCAGCTCGTCATGCACAGCTCGGGCCTGATCGAGATGATCTACGGCACCGTGGCCCAGGCCACGGCCGGCTGCCCGATCATCACGGGCTTCACCCCGGGCAACGGCGCCGGCAACCCCGGCAACCGCGACCTGGCCGTGGCCGGCGCAGTCCTGGGCTTCACCTCCGGTGACGGCTCGGTCCCTGCCATCCTCGGCATGGACGCCCGCCCGATCATCGGCACGACGCCCAACCTCGTGACCTCGAACGTGAAGCCCACGACGCTGTTCACGATCCTGGTGGTCGGCTTCTCGGCCGTCACCCCGGGCGCTGACCTGAGCGGCTTCGGCATGCCGGGCTGCTTCCAGTACGTGGCACCTGCCATCACGAACGGCAGCTTCTTCAACAACGGTGTGGCGCTGACCCCGCTGGGCATCCCGAACAACCCCAGCTACGTCGGCATCAACATCCGCGCCCAGTCGGCGCCGTTCCAGTCGGGTGAGAACCCGGCCGGCATCCTCACCTCCAACGCGCTCTGCATCCGCGTCGGCACGTGAGCTGAGTCCGCTTCGCGCGGAATCACGCAGCGCGCCCGGCAGCCGTGAGGCTGTCGGGCGCGTTGTGTTTCAGGCCTTGGTGCGCGCGCGCTTCGCGGCCTTGCGCTTCGGCTTCGCAGGCCCTGCCGCAGCGCGCTTCCGTGCGGCTTCGCGCTTCTGTGCATCGGCCTTGGAGATCATGCCGCCGTGCTGCGCGGCGAGGCCGAATGCCTTCGCCACGAGCGCGAGCGCCTGTTCCATGGTGATGCCCTGCACCGGGCGCAGGTGGATGCAGGACTTGCCGCTCATGAGGGGCGCGAGTTCCTTGCCCATCACCGCCAGCGTCTTCGGCGAGCAGCAGTAGACGATCGGTCCCTTGCCGCGGATGGCGAATCCGGCGGTCCACTCGCCGTCGCGGATGACGATGGGGAAGCCGGAGTAGAGGGTGATGTCACGCTCCTCGAAGAACGCCTCCAGCAGGTTGCAGAGCTTGGTGGCGATGGCGACGTGGGCTGCGGGGACCGTCGCGAGGAAGGCCTTGCGGTCCCAGGCGGCGAACTTCTCGGCTGGCTTCATGCGCGCACTCTGGCCGTGCGTCGGGTGCGCGGTCAAGCGCGCGCGGCTACAACGGCTCCATGGACGTTGCCGAAGCGCCGGTCGGACGCTGCTACCGCTGCCTGCGGCCGCGGCGGCTGTGCTACTGCGCCTCGGTGCCCACGGTCGATGCGCGCACGAACGTGGTGATCCTGCAGCACCCGCACGAGGCCAAGCACCCGTTCGGCAGCGCGCGGCTCGTGAAGATGTGCATGCCTGCCACGCGGCTGCACGTGGTGCACGGCGGATTCGACGAGGTGCTGTCGTGCCAGGTCGAACTGCCTGCGGATGCCGCGGTGCTGTATCCGCACCGCGATGCCGTGGACCTCGCGGCACTGCCGGCGCACGAGCGTCCGTCCACGCTCGTCGTGCTCGACGGCACGTGGGCGCATGCGAAGAAGCTGTACCGCGACAACCCGTGGCTGGCGCAACACCGTCACGTTCGGCTTCACCCCTCGGAGCCGAGCCGCTACCGCATCCGCACCGAGCCGCAGCCCGACTACGTCTCCACGCTGGAGGCGATCGCGGGTGCGCTGCGCATCCTCGAGCCCGACAACGTGCAACTGGACCAGCTGGTGCGCGCGTTCGACGGGATGATCGACCTGCAGCTCGCGCAGCTCGACCGTGCCGGCCGGCACGGCCGCAAGAAGCGCGACAAGGTTCGCACCTGGCGCAAGCTGCCCGACCTGATGTGGGATCCCGACCTGGTCGTCGTGTACGCCGAGTCCTCGCTGCCCGGCGGCGCGACCGATGGCGAGCGGCAGCTGGTGCAGTGGGTGGCTGCGCGCATCGACACCGGCGAGGTGTTCGAGGCGATCCTGCGCCCGGGGCGCGACGGGTTGCCGACGCCGGCACGGCTCGCGCACATGGGCCTCGATGCCGGGCAGCTGGAGCAGGGCGTCACGGTCGACGAGGCGCGCGCGGCCTTCGCGCGGTTCACGGGGCCGTCCGTGCCGTTTGCCGCGTGGACGCGCACGACGTACGACTGGGGCGCCGCAGTGGCAGGCGCGGGCCGTGAGTTCGTGGCGCTCAAGACCGGCTACTGCAACGTGCGCAACATGCGCGCGAGCTACCTGGAGACGGTGGTGGAGCGCGAGGGGCTCGTGCCGCCGAGGCTGCCGCTGCACGGCAGGGCTGCCGAGCGGCTCGCCAACGCGCTTGCCGTCGCACGCTGGCTGCGCAGCCAGCGCGAGGCCGCGGCCGTCACCGGCGCGGCGCGGTGAGCTGGTCGATCGCCACTGCGAGCGGCTCGCGCGGCCATGGCGTGCGCGGCTGCAGCGCCAGCAGGTTGGTGAACATGAGCGGGTGCTCGACCTTGGTCCACTGCATGCCGAGCTCGGTGCGCACCACCTTCGTCATCAGCACCTCGGTGGGCAGCAGCGAGAAGGCGGGCTCGGCGAACTCGCCGCGTTGCGTGCGCTCGAGGTGGTGGTCCAGGATCTCCTCCATCACGCGGCTGAAGAGCAGCCGGTCCGAGTCCCACGCGTGCAGCACCGCCATGTACGGGCCGAGGCGCGGCGAGAAGCGCGGCCGGCGTCCCTCGCGCAGCAGGTAGAGGCTGCGCACGAACAGCGGCAGCTGGTCCTGCGGGCCGAAGAGCGTCTCCGGCATCTGCATCAGCATCTCGCCGAGCAGCGCTTCCCTGGGTTCGCCCAGTGCTGCACCGAGCATGGCTGCATGGGCGAGCTGCAGCGGCGACACCGCATCGGGGCCCTGACGGCGCCACCGGTGGGTGATCGAGGCGCGCAGCAGCGAGATGCCCGAGCGGGCGAGGTCCCAGCCCATGGCGTCGCCCTGCAGCACCATGGCCTGGCCGCGGCCGAGCCGCCAGCTGCCCAGCAGCCATGCAGACGCGGGCACCTGCCCCTGGCGCTCTGGGTCCTCCAGCACGCCATGCAGCACCGTCTCCTGGTCGTGGCCGTAGAAGCGCTCGTTGCCGGGCTGGGAGGCCCAGGCGAGGAGGGCGCGGGTCAGGGCTGCGACGCGGGTGAGGCTCATGGTGCGGTGCCATGGCCATTGTGGGGGCGCGCCGCGCGGATGCCACGACGGAGTCGGTGTCCGACCCTGCCCCGCCCGCGGCAGTTTGCACTAGACTGCCGCGGCCCATGCGCCGCCTCGCCCTGCTGCTCGCGCTGTTGTTCCTCGCCGCACCCGTGCGCGCGACCTGGTCGATCATCCTCGTCGACCGTCGCACCGGCGAGATCGCCATCGCATCGGCTACCTGCCTCACCGGCTTCGACCTGAAGAACGGAGCCTCGGTGGTGCGCGTCGGTCGCGGAGCCGCGGCCGCCCAGAGTTTTGTCGACAGTTCCGGGCAGAACCGCCTCCTGATCTTCACGCAGCTCGGCGCGGGCACCGACCCGGCGCAGATCCTCGCGCAACTCGCGGCATCGGATCCCGGCCACCAGACGCGCCAGTACGGCATCGTGGACGTGCAGGGTCGCGCCATCGGGTTCACCGGCAACCAGGCGGGTGCATGGGCCGGCCACCTCACGGGCTCGATCGGCGACATCACCTACGCGATCCAGGGCAACGTGCTCACCGGCCAGCCGGTGGTGCAGGCTGCCGAGCAGGCCGTGCGCCTCACGGCCGGGGACCTCGCCGAGAAGCTCATGGCGGCCATGGAGGCGGCGCGCGCGATGGGGGGCGACGGCCGTTGTTCGTGCGCCAACGGTCCCACGGCCTGTGGCGCGCCGCCGGCGACCTTCACCTACTCGGCCTACATCGGCTACATGCTCATCGCGCGCCCGGGCGACACCGATGGCATCTGCAATGCCAATGCAGGCTGCGCCAACGGCAGCTACTTCCTCGACCTCAACATCGCCAACCAGAGCGGCACCGCCCCGGACCCGGTGTTCCAGCTGCGGACGGCGTTCCTCAACTGGCGCATGCAGAAGGTGCTGCGCCCGGACCACTTCCTCTCCTCGGTCCGGCTCGACGTGCCGCGCCTGCAGGCAAGTGGCCTCACCACCACCACGGCGCGCATCGTGCTGCGCGACTGGCGCAATGCGCGCATCCCCTTCGGCGGGGCCCAGGTGACGGCAAGCGTCGTGGCGGGCAGTGTGCCGGTCACCCTCGGCACCGTCGTCGACCACGCCGACGGCAGCTACAGCCTGCCGGTCACCTCGGGCACGGTGGCGGGTACCGCGAAGCTTCGCATCGTCGTGGACGACGGCGCCGGTCCGGTGCAGCTCGGGCCCGATGCCGAGGTCACCGTCGCAAGCGATGCCCTCTGGGTCGACCGCTCGGAGCTCGACGCGTGGCAGGGCGGCAGCCTGCAGTTCCAGTGGGACGGCGGCGCCGCGCGCGCAGGCCGGTATGCCGTGATGCTGGCCTCGGCCTCGGGCACCGCGCCGGGCATTCCGCTCGCGCCGGGCGTCGTCCTGCCGCTGGTACCGGACCCACTCATGGCCCTGTCGCTCGACCTCGCGGCCTCCGGTTCGCCTTCGTTTGCGGGCGTGCTCGACGCGAATGGTCGGCGATCCTCCAGCCTTGCCATACCCGGCGGCGTGCTCGCGCCGCTGCGCGGCAGCGACCTCGCCTTCGCGTGGGGCACCATCGGTCCGATCGACTTCGCGAGCAACGCCGTCCGCGTGACACTGCGGTGATCCTCGCGCGCCGAGAAACTGCACTCGGCACCTGACACGAGCGCGTCCATCGGCGACACTCCGTGTGGCACCGGGCGGTGCCGTGACAGCAGACAGGGAGGTTTCCATGGTCGATCGTTCCGACGCATGGCGGCAGGCGGCCGCCGGCGAAACGACTGGCGCGAGTGCGCTCGGTCCCCGAGGCAAGGGCCTGTTCGGCAGGCTCCTGGGCAGCTTGCGCAGCACACCGCTGCCGCGGCTCGAGGCTCCAACCATCGCCATCGCGAGCGGCAAGGGCGGCACCGGCAAGTCCTTCGTCGCCACCAGCCTGGCGGTGCTGCTGCACCAGCAGGGTCTCGGCACCACGCTCGTCGACTGTGACTTCGGCCTCGCGTGCGACCACCTGCTCATGGGCGTGAAGCCCAACGTCACCATGCAGCAACTGCTGCAGGGCCGTGCGCCGCTCAGTGAGGTGCGCGTGGCCACGCCGTGCGGGCCGTACCTCGTGCCCGGCGCCTCGGGCGTCCGCAAGATGGCATCCCTCACCGATCGCGAGCTGCTGGCGCTCGGGCGCGAACTGGGCGCCGTCGCCAACATCGACGACGCGGTGATCCTCGACCTCGGTGCGGGCATCGCGCCGCAGACCGTGCTCACGATGCTGGCGGCCGACCACATCGTCCTCGTGACGCAGCCGGAGATCGCGGCCCTCGTCGATGCCTATGCGGTCGTGAAGTGCATCAGCCAGATGCAGCCCAACGTCCGCTTCCTCGTCGTCGTCAACCGCGTGACCGTGCGCGGCCGCGGCGAGCAGGCCTTCCAGAAGCTCACCGAGGTCGCCAAGCAGCACACGGGCGTCGAGCTCGTGTACCTCGGCGAGATCGCCGACGACCCGCGCGTGGGGCAGCACCGCCTCGGCCAGTTGCCGCTCGTCGCCATCGACCCGGGCTGTGCCGTGGTCGACTCGCTGCGCGCCGTGGTGACGCGCATGCAGGAGATCGTGGGGCCGCTCAAGAAGCGCGAGGTCGCCTACGACCAGTCGATCGAGGCGCGGTTCAAGGAACGCCGGCTGTTCCTCTGAGAGGGGCGGTTGGGGGCGGGCGTGGGCTGCGGCGGGAGCCGTGCGGCGCCTTGAGCGGGCACCGACGCCAGAGCCTTGGAAGAAGTAGCGCGAGCGCGCGGAGCATCCGAGCGCGCGTCAGACGACCACGGGCCGCTCGTGGATGCTGAGCAGCCCGTGCCTCCGCCAGCCCACCCGCAGCAGCCACGTCGAAGCTCGCGCGGTCGGGCGCGCGTGGTTCTCGAGGTTGCGCACGGTGATGGACTCGACGAAGCCGTCGAACCAGGGCGCCGAGCTGAACAGGTCGATGGGATCCTCGACCTTGGGGCCCTTGCCCTGCTCGAAGTGCTTGTGCGCGTTGCCGAAGACGTAGCGCAGCACATGGCGCACCTCCTTCGGCGTCTTCAAGGTGCGGTCGTGGTACCGGTCGCCGAACACGGAGCCGTTGCGCCGCCAGTGCTTGTTGAGTGCCCGCGCGATCCGGATCAAAAGGCCCTGCATGCCGCGCGAGAGCGCACTGCGATCCTCGGCCTCCACGATGAAGTGCAGGTGGTCCTTCAGGATCACGAAATGATTGAGCAGGAATCCGAAGCGTGCCTTGCCGTTGGCAAAGGCCTGCAGCAACACCTTGCGCACCTCGGTGCAGCGCAGGCTCGGCAGTCCCTTCTGCAGCTTCACCGTGACGTGCAGCGGTTGGTGCCGCGCCACCTTCGCGCGCGTCTCATGCCGCAGCATCGCGCGTTCACCTCTGGGCTTCCGGCCTGCGCCCTTGCGCGCACCACCGCGCCCAGGGCGGAACGGCAATGCGCATTGCACAATGTCACGAGACACAACTCGCCCAGTCCTCATGCCCACGTGCTCTCCTTTGATTGAGCACATCTAGTCCGTGAGCCCAATCAGGTAACGAACATCTCTCGGCACTCCTCGCCCGCGCCAA
>Ga0255210_1000827_pt1 | contig 10230 bp, 8 predicted proteins | sample Miss_Yuk_RepA_8d_FD_188422 | JGI IMG/M metagenome (GOLD analysis project Ga0255210, IMG submission 188422) | Freshwater microbial communities from Mississippi River, Louisiana, United States - Miss_Yuk_RepA_8d | ecosystem: Environmental > Aquatic > Freshwater > River | place: USA: Louisiana...
GCCTTCTCCTTGGGAAAGCCGAAGACCATCATCAGGACGCGGGTCACGTAGCCCATCAACGTGACTGGGTCGTCGTGCACGACGACGTTCCAGGTGCGCGCCTTGCGGGTCTCGGTGCGAGTCTCCGTCTGTTCCTTCGTCTTCGTCGCGCAGAAGGGCACGAGGATCATGGGACGTAGCGTACCCATCAGGTGCCCTCGCGTCCGAGGACGATCACGTGCACCTCGCCCTTGGCGAAGAGCGGCACCAGCAGCCTGCCACGGAGCGCGTCGAGACCGAGGTCCGCAGGCTTGTCGAGTCCTTCGACCACCGTGCGCACGCCGCCCTGGCGGTCGAAGGCGAGGACGGAGCCTCCCTCCCAGCTGGTCGCCAGCCAGCGGCCGTCGGGCAACCGTACGAGACCGTCGAGGCCGCCCGAGGGAGCCTTGGTGAGCGGGGTGCGGCGACCGGTGCGCTCGACCTGCGAGAACCAGCCTGTGCCGAGGTCGACGCAGTAGACACCCGTGGCCGTGGCCACGATGCCATTGGGGTTTGCGAGCTCCGGCGACTTCGCGACCACGGTGAGGGTGCCCGCAGGGTCGACACGGTGGATGGAGTCGTTGCCGGCGGGCCTCATCCCGGCGTCCCAACCCGTGTCGGTCACCCAGACCGAGCCGTCCGGAGCGACAGACACGTCGTTGAGGAACGTGGCACCGGGGACCGCAACGTCGCCGAGTGGCTTGCCGGTGGCCCGGTCGAAGCGGCGCAGCACGTCGATGTCCGCAACCCAGAGCACGTCGCCGGCAAGGGCCATGCCCTTGGGCGCATCGAGGGTCACGCCACCGACACCTCCGCGGATGAAGTCCGCGTCGACCTTCCTGCCGCTGGGCTCGATGCGCTGGATCGAGGCCCTGCCGTCCTTGGCCGTGGGCGAGCCGTCGATGCAGCTCACGAGGTAGACGTCGTCGACGGGGTCGTGGAGCACCGACTCAGGGGTGGCGAAACCGCCGAGCACGAACCCTGCCTCGGGCGCCTGCTTGTGGTCGGTGCACGCAGCCATCACGAGCACGGAGAGACATGCGAACGCGAACGAGGTTGCGGTTCTCACCAGGACTCCTTTGCGCCTGCGAGCGCGAGGACTGCCCGCCACTCTGCCGCGGTGACGGGCTGGACGGAGAGCCGGGAGCCACGCTGCAGCAGCACCATGTCCGCAAGGGCAGGGACCGACTTGAGCCGGTCGCGCTCGAGCGGCGGCTCCAACGCGCAAACCGGGGCGACTTCGACGCCGAACCAGGTCGGGTCCGACGGGTCGCTGTCCGGGTCGTGGTACTTGCTCCTCGGGTCGAAGGCCGTGGGGTCGGGGCTGCCTGCCTTGGTCACCTTGCAGAGGCCTGCAACCACCATGGGCTCGGCGTTGGAGTGGTAGAAGAGCACCCCGTCGCCCACCGCGACGTCGTCGCGGAGCATGTTGCGTGCCTGGTAGTTCCTCACCCCGTCCCAGAAGGTCTTGCGGTCGCGCAGCAGGTCCTGGAACGAGTAGACGTCGGGCTCCGACTTGAAGAGCCAGTAGCGGCGTGCGGCGGCCTTGCGTGCCATGAACGCACCATAGCCCGGGCTGCGCACGGATCCACCCGCCGGAGTGCGGGGTCGGCCCGCTCAGCGCCAGAGCACGCGCACGTAGCCCGAGAGGTACGGCGACAGCTCGTACACGAGCTCAGGCTGGCTGTTGGGCTGCACCAGCAGGGGCGCGGTCGGTCCGCGGTCCCACACGCGCAACACCACGAGCTGGTCGCCATTGCCCCGGCAAAGCGCGACGGTCCAGTCCGGCTCGCCGAGCTTGAGCAGGCGGGCGCCGTCCACGCGCTCGCCGCGCAGGTCCCGCAGCTCGTCCACGAGGTCTGGCAGCTCCGCCACCGGTATGGCGTCCGGGTCGCGGTACCACTTGCCGTTGCGCAGCTCGAACACCCGGAGCTGGTCGCCTCGCCGCGTCTCGACACGCCCCACGGGCACGTCGAGGCGCAGGGCGTCTCGGCTCACGTAGGCGCGCCACTCGCGCCGCATCAGGTCCGCGACCGGGCCGGGCACGGCAACCACCTGGTCCATCTCGTCGTCGCGCGCACAGTAGGCCACGGCTGCCTCGCCGAGCGTGCCGCTGCCGCCCAGCACGAGGACCGCTGGCTGCTTCTGCTCGAGGGCGAACACCGTCACGCGCACGGAGCCGGGACCGATGCCGTACCTCGGCTCGGCACTGCCGCCGGGCAGGAACTCCAGCACCCGGCAGTTGTTGACCGCCTGCACCAGTTCGGCGAGGGCCGTCGGGTCGACGAGGGCACTCACCGGCTCCACCACCATCCACTGCGACTGGACGGACTCGCGGGCCAGCACCAGCCTGGGCGGGCCTGCAGTGCCCCAGTCCACCACCACGCGCAACAGCTGCTCCGTGGGGTTCACGACTGGCACGAGCCAACGGGCGCGCAACCGGCCCACTGCGTCCTCGAACACGGCCTGCAGCTGGAGGTCCGAGCTGGCGAAGCGGATCTTGCGGCTGTCGAGCCTGCCGAGCAGGTAGCCGCTCGTGTCGCGCCAGAGGTCGACTTGCTCGGGACCGAAGCCACCTTCCACGTGCACGCGGATGTCGGGATCGCGCTCCGGCAACCTCATGACCGAGGCAGGGAACTGGTCGATGCGGAGTCCGAGCAACTGCGCGAGGAAGGACTGTGTTGCCTGCGGCTCGACGCGCGTGGAGATGGGCTGCTCCATGCGCCAGCCGGAGTCGACCCGCTTGAGCTCCATCACCTCGCGTGCACCCGACTCCATCAGCCGGTCGACGCGCACCGAGGACACGGCCAGGGGATGGTTGGCGAACACCTGACGCTCACGCAGGTCCTCGAGGCCGACCTCGAGCGTGCTGCGGAGGGCCACCGAACCCTGGTGGATGGTGCTGCCGCGCCGCAGGAAGATGTCGGAGCCGAGGGAGCCCGGCTCGCCGAGTTCGATGCGCACCGTCGAGCCGTCCGGCCACCCCGCCTCGAACCAGGCGCGCGGCTTGTCGAGGCCTGCCTGCGCCAAGAAGCCCGCGTCGGCAGCGGCTCCCTCGCGAGCAGGCAGGATGCGTGCCGTGTCGTAGGCAGCAGCAACCGCGGCAACGCGAGCCCGCGAGGCAAGGTCCACCAGGGGCTCGGTGAGCTGGAAGCCGCCGTCCTCGCGGCGCTGCAGCTCGACCATGGGCTGGTCCGCGAGCTGCCACCGGATGGACTTGGCATCGGCAAGGGTGCGCCCCTCGAGCAACGGTGCGTCGAGCACGGGCTGGTCCGGCACACGGTCCGGGGTGAGCCACAGCACAGTGCCCAGCACGGCGGCCACGAGCAGCAACACGAGGGTCGTGCGGAATCCCATCAGGTACGGCTCCTGCGCCAGGCGGTGAAGAGACCGGCGGCGAGCATCGCACCGGGGACGACCACCACCAGCAGCCACCACACCCGGTCCAGCTGCTGTGCGGTGGCCTGCAGCGAGCGTGCCTTGTAGCGGTCGCCGCGCACGGTCACGAGTTCCCTGCGCTCGGCAAACCAGTTGAACACGTTGAGGGCGAGGTCGCCGTTGATGCGCAGGCCCGCGTTGTTGCAGAAGAGGCCGCTCGCCACCACGAGATGGCCGCTGGTGCCCTTCTCCTCGCCGTCGACGTCGCACACGACGGCCACGGTGCGTGAACCGAACTGGTCCGCCCTGCGCCTCGGCGCGACCAGCGAGGGGTGACCGCTCTCGTCCAGCGTGGCGAGCCACGCGAACGGTCCGGTGCGCAGCAGGTCCTCCGTGCGCACGCCTGCACCGGCAGCTGCCTGCGTGCGCAGCTCGCGCGCAGCCGCGAACTGGAGCGCACGGCGGCCGATGACGATGGGCTTCGTCACCGGGTGGTTCGGGTTGGCCTCCTGGATGTCGAGCTTCTCCACGCTCGGGTCGTTGTCGAGGCCGGGGTTGCTCGGGTTGCGCGGGTCCGGGATCAGGTGGAAGACGGCCTGCGCCCCCACCGAGAAGCCCATCAGCTTGCCGAGTTCGCCACCGTCCGGGTTCCAGTCCTGGGTGGGGACGAACGAGTAGTTGAGGAACACGCGGCCGCCGCGCCGCAGGTAGTCGAACAGCACCCGGGCCTGTGCCTCGGTGAACTCGCGCCGCGGCTCGAGGATCGCCACTGCCGTGGCGTCCTTGGGCACGCCGGTGCGGAGGTCGAGCGTGCGCAGGTCGAACCCCTCGTTGCGCAGTGCCTGGAAGAACTGGCCGTAGCTGGACCCCATGGCCACGTGGTCGAGGTCCATGCCCAGCGACAGCTCGCGGACCACGTACACGACCGGCACGCCCTGGACGAGCAGGCTCTTGAGCGCCGAGCTCAGTGCCTCCTCGCCCTTGTAGTCCTTGAGCACCGGGAGGTTCGGGCGCCCCATGGCGGTGTCCGAGCCGGAGCCGGGCAGCTCAACCACGCCGAGGTCGCCCTCCAGCGAGAGGCGCTTGTGGCGCATCGGCCGGCCGGAGTTCTCGACTGCGACCACCACGGTGTCGCCGGTGGTCACGCCGAACTGCTGCGTCGCGGCGCGGGTGTTGGCGATGTCGCCGAAGAGGTCGTGGTGCACGACGCGCAGCGAGTCGCCGCCGAGGAACTCGTACTGCCGCAGCAGGTCGGTCGTGAGGTCCTGCAGGCGCCGCAGGATCATGGCGCGCTGGCGCGGTTCCTCCTCGGCCGGCATGCCGAGGATGGGCTGGTAGAAGGTGTGGACCTCCACCCGAACGCCCTTCTCCCCGAGCCCCCGCAGCAGGTCCGCGGTGACCGGCTCGACGCTGAAGCGCGCCTGCGGCGAGAAGTCCCACAACCGCTTGAAGGCCGGCCGCGAACCGATCCAGGTGACCAGTGCCCACACCACGAGCATGAGGCACGCGGCCACCAGCAGGTTGAGGGCATGGAGCAGCTTGCGCAGGCTCATGCCAGCCTCCTGGTGCCGAGGCTCAGGACCGTGAGGAACAGGAAGAAGGCGATGCCGCCCAGGTAGAAGACCACCTGGCTGGTGTCGAGCAGGCCGCGCGCGAACCAGTTGGAGAAGTGGTCGAAGACCCAGACCTTCTCGTAGACCTGGCGCACCCACGGGTTGTCGAGCCACGGCGCCACGTGACGGTGCAGCACGCCGGGCAGCACCAGCAGGCCGAGGTTGCACAGCACGGCGAGGATCGCCGCGAGCAGCACGTTGTCGGTCAGGCTGCTGGCGAACACCCCGAAGGCGAGCAGCATGGCACTGATGAGGAACATGCCCAGGTAGGCGGTGAGGACGGGACCGAACGAGAGTGGTGTCGCGAGGAACCAGTCGGTCGTGAGCACCCAGAGCACGAGCACCGTGGGCAGCCAGAGCAGCGCGTAGAACGCGGCAGCTGCACCCCACTTGCCGAGCACGAGTTCGTGGTCGCGCACGGGTGCAGTCACCAGCACCTCCAGCGAGCCGCTGCGACGCTCCTCGGCGAAACAGCGCATCGTCAGCAGGGCGGGCACCAGCACCACCATCACGAAGGTGGACATCAGCCCGTAGCTCTGCGTCGGCAGGATGTCCGCGTCGGCGCCGCCGAGGGAGAACGCCACCACCAGCGCGTGGAGCAGGGTGCCGTGGAGCAGGTAGAACAGCACGGCGACCAGGTAGCTGACCGGGCTGTAGCAGTACGAGACCAGCTCCTTCCGGAGGGTGACGAGGATTGCGTTCACGACGCAGCCTCCACCGGCGCGACGGGTTCCCGGCCCTCGGTCACCTGCTGGAAGAAGTGCTCCAGCGAGGGCAGCTCGAGGCGCAGCTCGCGCAGCATGCAGGGGGCGAGCGCGGCAGCGGCGGCATCGCGCGGGTCCGCACCGGGCGGTACCGCGGCAACGGCCCGCGCATAACCCTCGGTGGTGCCGACTGCCGACTCGACGACGAGTCCGGGCACCCGCGAGAGCGCCTCGCGCAGGCCCTCGGCGGAGGCCCGCGCCTCCACGTGCAACCGCCTGCCGGAGGCGGTGCCCACGAGCTGGTCCGGCGTGCCGTCGGCGCGCAGCCGGCCACGGTGGATGATCAGGATGCGGGAACTCACGTCCTGCACCTCGGCCAGGATGTGGCTGCTGAACAGGATCGTGTGCTCGGCTGCCAACTCGCGCACCAGGTCCTTGATCCTGCGACGTTGGTTGGGGTCGAGTCCCGAGGTCGGCTCGTCGAGGACGAGGATCGGCGGGTTTGCGACCAGTGCGTCTGCGAGTCCCACGCGCTGCCGGTAGCCGCGCGAGACGTGGCCGACGAGCTTGCGGGCCACGTCGAGCACGCCACAGCGCTCCATCGCGCGGCCCACCGCCGCCCTCCGCTCCCGCCTCGGCACGCCCTTGAGTGCCGCACGGTAGGAGAGGTACTCCTCCACCCGCAGGTCGGTGTAGATCGGCACGTTCTCCGGCAGGTAGCCGATGGCACGGCGCACCGCCACAGGGTCCAGGTCGACGCGGTGCCCAGCGACCTCAGCGGTGCCGCTCGACGCGGGGTGGTAACAGGTGAGCACGCGGATGGTCGTGGTCTTGCCTGCCCCGTTGGGGCCGAGGAACCCCACCACCTCGCCTCGACCGATCTCGAACGAGATCCCGTCGACGGCAGTGGTCGCGCCGAAGCGCTTGGTCAGGTTGCTGGTGCGGATCATCGCAGGTGAGGCCTAGCGCTCCCGGCACCTGCCGTCACGCCGCCTTCGGGGGCGGACAGGATAGGGTGGCGGGGGCCAAAGGCCAGCGCGAGCAGGGCGACACACACTGTGCTGGCACGGCGTGACCTGCCATCACGGCCAGGTCACCCCGTCAGCGCGCAAGCCTGACCATCAACTCGCGGAGCATGCCGGCCTCCGTCCTCCCCGACCCGGTGGGCAGGACAAGGGTTGCATCGACCGTGGCCGTCGTGAGGCCCGATGCGACGTCCACGAACTGCCCCCCCAGCCGGACCGAGGTCGCGGGCACTGATTCCGTCGCGGTGGCGAGCAGCAGGTCGCGCATCTGCTCCAGGGACAAGGTTGCGAGGGCGTCCACGACGACCGCTGGATCGGCATCCCTTGCGACAGGCAGCACCGGGGCATCGAAGGGCTTCCTGGACAAAGCGACCCGGACGACGGCTTCCTGCCCGTTCTCATCGACCTTCTTCCGGTACTCCTCCCACCGCCGGGCATAGTCGGCCTCCACCCTTGCCGACTCCACCTCGTGCTGACGGCGGGCCTCGTCGATGCGAGCCGTCATTGCCGTGCGCCAGACCTGCATGGCCCGTTGGTACTCCGCGAACTTCTGGTCGTACTTCGCACGGTCGGCGTGGTAGGCATCTCGACGCGACTGGAACTCGACCACCTTCTCGTTGTACTCCGCGAGTCTCTGCAGGTGCGGGGCGATGTCGAACTTGACCACCCGCCTTGCGACCTGCTCGTGTGAATAGACGCGCACGACCAGTGCCGACTTCACAGCCGGTGCCTTGAACGCATCCGAGTGCACCCAGCGGCCGATGGGGTCCGCCAGTTGGAGGAGGTGGGCGAGCGTGGTGCCCTTGTCCTCCATGCGCAGTTCTGCAGCAAGGTCCTTGCCCATGTCAGCTGCAGCGACGTCCACCGCAAGCAGTCCGGAGACCATGCCGAGGCGCGCGGTCTCTGCGACATCCTTCGGCGTGACCACAGCGACGGGAGGCAACTGCCCCTTGGGCAGAACCTGCGGAGCACTGTCGTTGACGAAGTCCTCCTGCCAGACGGACTGCCACGCAACGTCCGTTGCCTTGGGCAGCGTGTAGCTGGGCGGCAGTGGTGGCCTCGGCACGGCAGCCGGCGGGACCGGCAACTGGTCGAGTTCCACCGCGGGCGCAGTGGGCATCACCGGCACCTCGGGTGGATCGACTTTCGCGGTCGCACAGGCTGCGACCAGCAACAGGCCCAGAACGGAAACGGGTCTCGAGAACGGCAGCATCATGACTCCTCCCGACAGTGGATCGGACCAGACTGGACTCTCTACCCGGCTCACCTTCCCGGAGCCGGGCACGGGGTGCAACATGGCCCGCAGGAATCACGCGCGCAGCGGACGCAGACGGGCGTCCACCAACGGGAACGGGCCCCGGCACCGAGGTGCCAGGGCCCGTTGCGAGGCTGGACCAACCCGCCGAGGCGTCAGCCTCAGCTCTTCACTTCGAAGTCTGCGTCCTTGATGTCGTCCTCGGTCTTGCCCGAGGCCTGGGCACCGCCGGTCGGGCCGCCTGCGCCCGCACCAGCACCCTGCTGCATGGCGGCGCCGGCCTTCTGCACGACCTGCTCGAAGTCGGCGATGGCCTGCTTCAGCTTGGCGGCGTCCTCGCCCTCGGCAGCCTTCTTCAGGCTGGCGATCGCGCCCTCGACCTGGCCCTTGGTCGCGCCGTCCACCTTGTCGCCCTGGTCCTTGAGCATCTTCTCGGCCTGGTAGGCCATCGAGTCCGCCTGGTTGCGCAGGTCGACGAGCTCGCGCGCCTTCTTGTCCTCGGCTGCATGGGCCTCGGCGTCGCGCTGCATGCGCTCCACCTCGTCCTTGGACAAGCCGGAACCGACCTCGATCTTGACCTTCTGCTCCTTGCCCGTGCCCTTGTCCTTGGCGGTCACGCTGAGGATGCCGTTGGCGTCGATGTCGAAGGTGACCTCGATCTGCGGCGTGCCGCGCGGTGCCGGCGGGATGCCGTCCAGCTTGAACCTGCCGAGGGTGCGGTTGTCCTTGGCGAACTCGCGCTCACCCTGCAGCACGTGGATGTCCACGCCGGGCTGGTTGTCCGCGGCGGTGGAGAACACGTTGGAACGGCTGGTGGGGATCGTGGTGTTGCGCTCGATGAGCTTGGTCATCACGCCGCCCATCGTCTCGATGCCGAGCGACAGCGGGGTGACGTCGAGGAGCAGCACGTCGCTGACCTCGCCGCCGAGCACGCCGCCCTGGATGGCCGCGCCGAGGCTCACCACCTCGTCGGGGTTCACCGAGCGGTTCGGCTCCTTGCCGAACAGGTCCTTCACCAGCTGCTGCACGCGCGGGATGCGCGTCGAGCCGCCGACGAGGATCACCTCGTCGATCTCGGCGGCCTTCATGCGCGAGTCCTCCATGCACTTCACGACCGGGCGCTTGCAGCGCTCGAACAGGTCCTCGCAGAGCTGTTCGAACTTCGCACGCGTGAGGTTCTCGCTCAGGTGCTTGGGACCGGTCTGGTCCATGGTGATGAACGGCAGGTTGATGGCCGTCTGCTGCGCCGCGCTCAGCTCGATCTTGGCCTTCTCGGCGGCCTCCTTGAGGCGCTGCAGGGCCATCTGGTCCTTGCGCAGGTCGATGCCGTACTGCTTCTGGAAGCTCTCGCAGAGCCACTGGATGATGCGGTCGTCGAAGTCGTCGCCGCCGAGGTGCGTGTCGCCGTTGGTGGCCTTCACCTCGAACACGCCCTCACCCACGTCGAGGATCGAGATGTCGAAGGTGCCGCCGCCGAGGTCGAACACGGCGATCTTCATGTTCTTGCCCTTGGCCTTCTTGTCGAGGCCGAAGGCCAGTGCAGCCGCCGTGGGCTCGTTGATGATGCGCTCGACCTTGAGGCCGGCGATCTGGCCCGCGTCCTTGGTCGCCTGGCGCTGGCTGTCGTTGAAGTAGGCCGGGACGGTGATGACCGCGCGGTCGACCTTCTCGCCGAGGTAGGCCTCGGCCGCCTCCTTCAGGGACCGCAGGATCTGCGCGGAGACCTCGGGCGGCGTGTAGTGCTTGCCCATCACCTCGACCTTGACCAGCTCCTGGTCCCCGCCGACCACCTTGTACGGGACCATCTTCTCCTCGTCGCCGACCTCCGCGTGGCGGCGGCCCATGAAGCGCTTGATCGAGTAGATGGTGTTGGTCGGGTTGGTGACCGCCTGGCGCTTGGCCGGCGCGCCCACCAGCCGCTCACCGCCCTGGGTGAAGGCGACCACCGAGGGGGTGGTGCGCGCGCCCTCGAGGTTTGCGATCACCTTGGGCTCGCCGCCCTCCATGACCGAGACGACTGAGTTGGTGGTACCGAGGTCGATTCCGACGATCTTCGACATGAACGTTGCTCCGTGATCCGCGGGGCCGCCACCCGGCAGCCCCTGCGGGCGCCCGCGCAAGTCAAACGCCGTGCCCAGCGTGCCAAAGGTTCCAAGTCATGGATTGGCAGTGCTTTGAGAAAGTCCTTCCCGGTCACGCCCAGCTCGAAACCGCCAAGTTGGCAGACTCCCGCGGCG
>Ga0255210_1000828_pt1 | contig 10222 bp, 10 predicted proteins | sample Miss_Yuk_RepA_8d_FD_188422 | JGI IMG/M metagenome (GOLD analysis project Ga0255210, IMG submission 188422) | Freshwater microbial communities from Mississippi River, Louisiana, United States - Miss_Yuk_RepA_8d | ecosystem: Environmental > Aquatic > Freshwater > River | place: USA: Louisiana...
CACGGTGAGCACCAGCGCATCGGCCAGACCGGCCTGCAGGAAGGCCGTGATGACATTGGCACCCCCCTCCACCATCAGGCTGCGGATGCCGCGCTGCCACAGGGCCTGCAGCACGTCGGCCAGATCGAGATGGCCGCGCGCATTGCCAGTCAGGCGGATGACGTCGATGTCGGCGCGCTCGGCGCGCACGCTGTCATGGCTCAGCACCCAGCAACGCCGCTGTCCGGGTGCGCACAGGCGCGCCGTGGGCGGCATGCGCAGTTGACTGTCGAGCACGATGGGCTGCGGGCTCGGGCCGGGACATTCGCGCACGGTCAGCTGCGGGTCGTCGGCCAGTACTGTGCCGATGCCAACCAGAATGCCATCGTGCAGGCTGCGCAGCTGGTGCGTCAGGCGCAGCGCGCGGGGATTGCTCAGCGCCAGGGCTTTGCCGGCATGCAGGGCGATGCTGCCATCCCAGCTCTGCGCCCAGGCGAGCGTGACGGCCGGACGCGCGGCACGACTGCAGCGTTCGCGATGCGCGGCAAGCCAGTGCGCCAGGGTGGCAGACAGGGAGTCATCGGTGGGTAGTGGGGACGCAGTGGACATGGCGGCGATGGTACGGCCCGCCCCCGCGCAAGGCAAGGCAGGCACGCTCGTGCCGCGCCCCCCTGCCAATGCGCGCCCACTCCAGTCACAATGCGGCCAGTCTCAGCGTTACCTTCAGGAGCCCGCGTGCCCCCCATTCTGTACTTCGCCATTCCGGGCAATCTGCAATCACTTACCGGCGGCTATGCCTGGGATCGCCGCATGATCGCCGAACTGGCGGCCCTGGGTCTGCCAGTGCAGGTGCTATCGCTGTCGGCCCGTTTTCCAGACCCGGATGCCGCCGCACTGCAGGATGCGCGGCGGCAGATCGCCGCCCTGCCCGACGGCGCCGTGCTGCTGGCCGACGGCCTCGCCTGGGGTGTGCTGGACACCCTCGCCGAGGAGCAGGCCGCGCGGCTGCGCATCATCGCCCTGTGCCATCACCCCCTGGGACTGGAGAGCGGCCTCACGCCAGAGCGTGCCGCCGTCCTGCTGCGCAGTGAGACCCGTGTGCTGCGGGCGGCCGCCGCCGTGGTAGTCACCAGCCCCGCCACCGCCGCCACGCTGGTGCAGGACTTCGGCGTGCCGCGCGAGCGCATCAGCGTGGCCCTGCCCGGCACCGACCCGGTGTCTCCCGCGCCGTGCACCGGCCAACCGCCCGTATTGCTGAGCCTGGCGACGCTCACCCGGCGCAAGGCCCACGATGTGCTGATCGCTGCGCTGGCCCGGGTGCACGACCTGCCATGGCGTGCCCGCTTCGTGGGCGGCACGCATTTCGATACGCCCTGGGTCGACTTCCTGCGCGGCCAGGTGAACTCTCTGGGGCTGATCGAGCGTATAGAATTCGTTGGCAGCACCGCCGCGCCGCAACAGGAATACCGGCAGGCCGATCTGTTCGTGCTGCCCTCGCGTTACGAAGGCTACGGCATGGTGTTCGCCGAGGCCCTGGCCCACGGCCTGCCGGTGATCGCGGCGCGCACCGGCGCCGTGCCCGAGGTGGTGCCACCCGATGCCGGGCTGCTGGTGCCCGTGGACGACGTGGACGCTCTGGCCGCCGCCCTGCGTCGGGTGCTCAGCGAACCGCATACCCGGGCCGCACTGCGAGCCGGCGCTCTGCGCGCGGCCGACCGCCTGCCGCGCTGGCAGGACAGCGCGCGCGGCCTCTACAATCTGCTTGCCCATTTGACGGAGAACACGAGCGCACGATGAGTGGATTTTCGATTTCCTGGCTGGACCTGCGCGAAGGCGCCGACCACGCGGCCCGCGACAAGCCCCTGGCCAGCGCGGCCCTGCAATTCCTGGACAAGCCCCACGGTGCCCTGCTGGTGGACCTGGGCGCCGGCACGGGTTCGACCCTGCGCGCCTTGTCGGCGCTGGCCCCGGCCGGGGGTGCCTACATTGTCTGGCGCCTGGTCGACCACGACGGCGCGCTGCTGGACGAAGCCCTGCGCCGCCACGGCACCCACTGTGTGATCGAGGATCATCAGTGTGATCTGGCCCAGGTGGCCGAACTGCCGCTGGGCGGTGCCACCCTGGTCAGTGCCTCGGCGCTGTTCGACCTGGCCTCGCCGGATTTCGCCACCGCGCTGCTGGCGCGGCTGCAGGCCCAGGGCACGGCGCTGTATGCCGCGCTCAACTACGACGGGCGCACGCAGTGGTCGCCCCCGCATCCGCTGGACGCCGCGGTACTGGACGCCTTCAACCGGGATCAGCGCACCGAGAAGGGCCTGGGCAGCGGGCCGGCACTCGGTCCGCACGCCTGCGCCTGGCTGCAGGCCCACTGCGCGGCCCTGGGCTACCAGGTGCAAACGGCCCGCAGCGACTGGCAGCTGGGCCCCGCAGACGCCGCCCTGGTGCGCGAACTGATCACCGGCATCGCCCGCGCCGTGGCGGTCGAATACGACCTCGACCCCGGCGCCCTGCACGAATGGAAAACCTTCCGCCTGGCCCACGCCGACTCCGGCACCTGCCTGGTGGGCCACCTCGACCTCCTGGCCACCCCGGGGTGAGGGATCGCAACCCCACGCCATAACCCGGATTTCGGCGGTGTTGGTGAAACTCAGCGTGGCACAAGGCGAGGAATGAGTGTTGGGGGCGGGGCTTGCGGACTGTGAGCCGCCCGGACGGCGGCGAATCAAGCCCCCAGGGATGGGTTCACGGCGTGTCCGCAGGCCCCGCCCCCGACACTCAGTCCGTGTTCTGTCTACCTGGTCCTCGCGCCTCTAACGGCCGGAGTTCGAAAACGTCTCCAACACCCGATCCCTCACCGCATCCATCCTCCACACCGGCGCCCCCTCCTGCGGCAGCATGCCCGGCGACCACTCCCAGTGCGCCACCGCCTCCAGCACCGCCGGGTCCCGCGCCACCAGATGCACCAGCACATCGCGATTCTCGGTATTGCCCGTCACGAACGGCATCGGCTGATGGTCGCCCAGAATCAGCAGCACCAGATTCTCGTCGCCAAACGCCTGCACCCAGGACACCAGCGTCTGTACCACATATTCCGCCGACTCCCGGTACTGCCGCATCACCCGCGCCTGGTCCTGCCACACCACCTCCGGCGCATCCCCCGAGCTCGCCTGCGCCGCAAAGATGCTGCCATCGCCCACACTGGCCCAGTCGATCAGGCGCGGCACCGGCGTCCACGGCGCATGGGAGGACACCAGGGCGATCTCCGCCATCACCGGAGCGCGCCCCTCACGCGCACGCTCCCACTGCTGGAAGCGCGCCAGGGTGAACTGATCCGGCATGGTCACGTAATTGAACGGCAGACCGCGATAGTCCAGCTGCGGCGCTGAATAGAGCTGGTCGTAGCCGAAATAGGCGCCCTCCGGCCAGGCCATGGTGATGGCCGGCATCACCCCCACCGTGCGCCAGCCGGCGCGCTGGAACATGTGCAGCAGCGTGGGCCGCTCGCTCAGCAGCAGGCTGTCGTAGCGCACCTGACTGTCGATCCAGAGCCCGGAGAGCGCCGTGCCATGGGCCAGCCAGCTGATGCCGCCCACCGTGGGCGAGGTGAGAAACGCGCTGCGCGCCGCGAAGCCCGCGCCCGTCAGGGTCTGCGTGGCCTGCTCCAGGGTGGCGCGGAAGGGGGCCGAGTAATCGGGCCCGTCCACCAGGATGCGGCCATAGGACTCGATGAACACTACCAGCACGTCCTTGCCCTGCAGCTTGCCGAGCAGCGTGTCCCCCGGCGCGGCGGCCCAGGCATCGTCGTTGACGTGGGCGCGGAAGTCGCGCAGATCCACCACGCTGGCGCGGGTATTGTCGACGTGCTTGAGCAGCTGCTCGGCGAAGTAGCGCGAGGCCCGTGGCCACTCGGCCAGTGCCAGCGCACACCACAGCAGCAGGCCGCCGCCCAGCAGCAGCAGAGCGCGCCGTGGCGCCAGCAGCAGCACCGCCCGGTAGCGGCGCAGCACGCCATGGGCGAGCAGGCCGATCAGCAGCACCAGGGCCACCGCGAGCACTGCCGCGAGCAGCGCCCCTACGCTGCCGAAACTGCTGCGCAGAAAGCCCAGGCCATGCCCCAGCAGATAGGCATCGAACACCGGATTGAAGGCGCGGGAGAACACCTGATAGGCGACGATGTCGGCCACCCGCAGGACCACACCCAGCGCCAGCACGGCGGCAGCCACGGCGCGCAGCAGCGGCGCCAGCCGCCCGGGCACCAGCAGCAGCAGGCCGAACACGAACAGCTCGACGGGAAAGTAGAGATAGGTCTTGTTGTCGAACCAGTCGATGCGGAACGGGAAGACGAAGGCGGTGAACAGGAAGAAGGCGCTGGCCAGGGTCAGGGCCCAGCCGCGCACGCCGGCGAGCGGACTCGCGGCCGGCGGCGTGGCAGGAAGGGGCGATGGGGTCAAAGCTGCTGCTCGATGGCCTGAATCAAGGTGGCAGAGTCAGGGCCTACCGTGCTGCCGTAATGCGCCAACACCTCGCCGGACTTGCTCACCAGATACTTGTTGAAGTTCCACTGCGGCTCACCCTTGACGTGCAGCTGCTGAAAGATCGGATGTGCATCGGCGCCCTTCACCTTGATCACCGAGGTCATCGGGAAGGTGACGCCGTAGTTGATGAAGCAGACCTCGGCGGTTTCGGCGGCGCTGTCCGACTCCTGGTTGAAGTCGTCCGAGGGGAAGCCGAGGATCATCAGGCCCTCGTCCTTGTAGCGCTGATACAGCGCCTCGAGGCCCTCGAACTGGGGCGTGAAGCCGCAGAAGCTGGCGGTGTTGACCACCAGCACCGTCTTGCCGGCAGTGAGCGCACACAAGTCGTGCTGGTCGCTACTGTTGAGCCGGCCCATGTCGTGATCGAGCCAGTCGATGCAGGCGGAGGCGGAAGCACCGGTGTCCACGGCAGGCGTCTGAGCCTGGGTGAAGGTGGCAAGGGCAAGCAGGGCAGTGGTGGCGACAAGGCCGGTCAGGCGATTCGGGGACATGATGCACTCCGTGCGCGGAAATGATATGGCAGCTACGCCGCAGCGCGGCGGGCGGATTGCTGATCCGGGGGCACAGCATAGGCGTACCCGTTCCACCTGAACAAGTCCTGTCCTCCAAGGAACCCTGCATGACGACTCACGCCAGCACCGCCGCGCCCCTGCATGCCCTCGCCCCCGTCGCCCTGATCATCGGGGCCGGCAGCCACATCGGCCGTGCTGCCCTGGCGCAGCTGCAGAGGCAACACCCTGTCTGGCAGATTGTCGCCATCGCCCGGGATGCCAGTGCCCTGTCGGCAGGCCCCGGCCTCCAGGCGCTGCGCACCGACCATTCCGAGGCCTCGCTGCAGCAGATCGTGGCACAGCTGGCAGACGTGCGGGGCCGGGTGCAGCGCGTCATCATTTGCCTGGGGGTGTTGCACAACGAACGCCTGCGCCCGGAAAAGCGGCTGGAGGATCTGCAGGCAGACACGGTGCTGGAATACCTGCGCCTGAATGCCGTGCTGCCGGCGCTGTGGCTGAAACATCTGTTGCCCCTGCTGGCTGGCACGCAGCCGTGCAGCGTGGCCGTACTGAGTGCACGGGTGGGCAGCATTGCCGACAACCGCAAGGGCGGCTGGTACGGCTACCGCGCGTCCAAGGCTGCGCTGAACATGCTGCTGCAGACCACCGCCATCGAGTACGGCCGGCGCGCGCCCAATGTCAGCCTGCTGGCCTATCACCCCGGCACCGTGGACACGCCGCTCTCGGCGCCCTTCCACCGCAGCGTGCCCGAGGGCGCCCTGCAGAGCCCCGCGCAGACAGCCGCCTGCCTACTGACGCAAATGGCTGCCCCCGGCACGCCCGGCAGCGCGCGCTTCGTGGACTATGCCGGCGAGAGCGTGCCGTGGTGAATGCCTCAGACGACGGCGTGCAGGGCAATGCCCGCTTTCGCAAGCCGGGCGCCTGCCTGCTGTGTGGTCGCTCGACCCTGCTCACCTTTCATCATTTGATTCCGCGCAAGATGCATCGGCGCGTCTGGTTCCAGAAACACTACAGCCGCGAGGAGCTGGCCAGCGGCATCTTCATCTGTGCGCTGTGCCACAAGGGCATTCACAAGACCTACGACGAGATGACCCTGGGCAAGCAGTTCAACACCCCGGCGCGGCTGCTGCAGGACGCGACCCTGCAGCGCCATTTCGCCTGGGTGGCACGGCAGAAGTGATCAGGCCACCCCGGGCTGCGTGAGCGAGCGCAGGGCGGCGGCCCGACTGCCCTCGAAGTCAGGACTCAGTGGCAGCGCCTGCAGCCAGGCGGCCGCCGCGCTGGCCTGCGGGTGGAAGAAGTTCAGATGTCCCAGTTTGCGACCCGGCCGTGGCTGCTTGCCATACCAGTGACGCTGCGTGCCCGCGAGGGCAAGAGCAGCGCGGTCGGCGTCGCGCCCTATCAGGTTCACCATCACGCTGCAGCCCGGTTGCAGCGGCGTGACCAGGGGCAGGCCCGTGAGCGCACGCAGATGCAGCTCGAACTGGCTGATGGAGGCCCCGGCCTGCGTCCAGTGGCCGGAGTTGTGCACCCGGGGTGCCACCTCGTTGATCAGCAGGCCCTGGGGCGTCAGGAAGAACTCGATGGTCAGCACCCCTTCGTAGCGCAGATGCGTCATCAGCCGCGCATGGCAGCGCTCGGCCTCGGCCTGCCAGGGCGCGAAACGCTGCGGCTGCATCACACTGACCTGCAGGATGCCGGCGGCGTGGAAGTTCTCCGTGAGGGTGTAGAAGACCATGTCGCCCGCGCGGTTGCGGGCGCCCACCAGGGACACCTCGGTGCTGAAGTCGATGCAGCGCTCGGCGATGGCTTCCGTCTGCCACGGGGGCAGCGTCGCGTCCTGAGCCTGCTGCGAGCGCCATTGCCCGCGGCCATCATAGCCGCCGCGCCGCTGCTTCAGCAGGAACTCGCCGCCCAGGGCGTGGCGCAGGCTGTCGAGGTCGGCCTGCGCATCCACCGGGCACCACGGCGCCGTGGGCAGGCCGAGCTGATCGAGCAGGGCCTTCTGCGACTGCCGATCGGCGAGCGCGGCGAAGGCCGGGGCATTGCGCCAGCGCGGATGGGCCAGCAGAGCGCGGGTGCACTGCGTGTCCGGCCAGTGTTCGCGCTCGGCGGTAATGCACAGCGGGTCGGCCTGGGCGAGTCGCTCCCCCGCCTCGATGTCGGCCGGGTCCACCACGCGGACACCAATGCCGAGACGGCGCCCGGCATCCTTGAGCATGCCGCCCAGCTGTCCATCCCCCAGCACCCAGACCTCGCTCACGGTGCCAGCACCAGCGGCTGGGTGTCATTCATGACGCGCGCCGTCTGTTGCTCGCGCCAGGCGTTCAGACGCTGACGCAGGGCGGCGTCGTGCAGCGCGAGGATCTGTGCCGCCAGCAGGCCGGCATTGGCCGCCCCGGCGGTGCCGATGGCCAGCGTGCCCACAGCCACGCCGCGCGGCATCTGCACGATGGAGAGCAGACTGTCCAGGCCATTGAGCGCCTTGCTCTGCACCGGTACGCCCAGCACGGGCAGCGGGGTGCAGGCGGCAACCATGCCCGGCAGATGGGCGGCGCCGCCGGCGCCAGCGATGATCACCTGGATCCCGGCCGCCGCCGCGCCCGAGGCGAACTGGAACAGCTTCTGCGGGGTGCGGTGGGCCGAGACCACCTCAGCGCTCCAGCCCGCCTGCAGCTCGTCCAGCAGGACGGCGGCGGCGGACAGGGTGTCCCAGTCATTGCGGGACCCCATGACGATGGCAATACGTTCAGACATGTCGATCTCCTTGAAGTGAGTCAGGCAACAGCTTGCAGCCACTGGTGGTAGAGGGGGATCCCCAGCAGCACGTTGAACGGGAAGGTCACTCCCAGCGCCGCCAGCATGGCCAGGCCAGTATTGGCCTCGGGCATGGCCTTGCGCACGATGGCCGGGGCGGCGATGTAGGACGCGCTGGCGAACAGTGCGGTCAGCACCAGCGCACTGCCGGCCGGCAGCTCGAGCAGCAGGGTCACGCCAATGCCGCCCCAGGCCAGCCCCAGCGGGGCGAGTGCGGCGAACACCAGCACGCGCCAGTGCTGCAGTGGCAGCGGGCGACAGACGGTGGCCGTGCAGATGCCCATCTCCAGCAGGAACAGGGCAAGGAAGGTCTGGAAGCCGCCGATCAGGGCCGGTGCGATGGGCGCCAGGCCGACCGGACCGTAGGCCCAGCCCAGCAGGATGCCACCGCACAGCAGCAGCACGCCGCGATTGGTCAGGGCCTCGTGCCAGACGCTGCCGGTGCTGGTCGGCGTGGCACTGTGGCGGCGATGGAACAACAGCATGGCGACGATGCCGGGCAGCTCCAGCACCACCAGGTAGAGGCTGGTCTCGGGCAGCAGCGGCAGCGCGCGGGTGTCGGCAAAGGCCACGGCCACTGCGAAAGTGGCGGCGCTCACCGAGCCATAGTGGGCCGCGAGGCTGGCGGCATCGGCCTGGTTCAGTGCCACCAGCCGGCACAGCAGCGGGTAGAGCAGCAGCGGAATCAGCGCCCCGCACAGGGCGATCAGGGCCAGATCGCTCCCCTGCACCGCGCCGGTATGGCTGTGCAGGGACAGACCGCCCTTGATGCCCAGCGCGAGCATCAACAGGATGGTCAGGGTTTCATAGATGGCGCCGGGGACCTTGAGGTCGGATTTGAGCAGGCCCGCGACGAGGCCGAGGGCGAAGAAAGCGATGACGATATCGGGCATGGGGCGTACCGGGTGTTTGAGCGGTGGCGATTGTCCGGATGCCGACGTATATTTTCCAATAAATGTTTCTGCAAAATACCATTGATCATTATCTATGGAGCACTCCCATGAACATCCGCCATCTGAGTGTCCGCCAGCTGCAGGTCTTCGTCGCCGCCGTGCGCGCGGGCAATCTCTCTGCCACCGCCCGGGAACTGCATCTGACCCAGCCCACCGTGTCGCTGCAGATCAAGCGCCTGAGCGAAGTGCTCGGCGAGAAGCTGCTGGAACAACGCGACGGCCGCCTGCTTCCCACCGACGCCGGGGCCGCGCTCTACGACGCCGCCAGCGACGTGCTGAATCGTCTGGAGGAACTCGGCAGCACACTGGACCGGGTGCGCTCGGGCGAGGCCGGCCACATCAGCATCGGCCTGGTGACCACGGCAAAGTACGTGGTGCCGCGCATCCTCGGGGCGTTTGCGCGGGTGTACCCGCAGGTGCAGATCACGCTCAACATCGGCAACCGCGCCCATGTGCTGCAGCGCTTCGTGCAGCAGGCCGACGATCTTTATCTGTTCAGCCACCCGCCCAGCGGCGAGCATGTCAGCGCCACCCGCATCATCAAGAATCCGCTGCAGATCATCGCGCCACCGGACCACTGGGCCGCGAGCCGCAGCATCCTGCGCTTCGAGGAACTGCTCGGCGAGCGCTTCCTGATCCGCGAGCCTGGCTCGGCCACCCGCATGATGTTCGAAGCCTGGCTCAGCCAGGAGGGCCTGGCGCTGCGCCAGACCCTGCAGATCGAGAGCAACGAGGCCATCCGTCTCAGTGTGGCTTCGGGCCTGGGGCTGTCGGTGATCTCGGAACACACGCTGCAGGAAGGCCGGGAAAACTTCGCAGTGCTGCAGGTCGCCGGCTTTCCGCTGCACAGTCACTGGTATCTGGTGGAACACGAAGGCCGCCGCCTGGGCCATGCCGCCCAGCGGCTGCGCCAGTTCATCGGCGCCCATCTGCAGGACTGCATCAGAACCGACTGGATCGCGGAGGCGTATACGCAGGGCCGACCACTTGCACAGGCAGCTGCAACCCCATGATGACCGCCACCTCTCCCCTCGCCCTGGCCCGTATCGAGGCCGCACTGCGCAACGCGTTCGTGGCCGATGCCCTGGCCATGCCTGTGCACTGGTTCTACCACCCGGCCGACATCGACCGTGCCTTCCCCGGCGGCATCCAGGGGCTGGAGCCCGCGCCGGCCCGGCATCCGTCCTCCATCATGCCGCTGCACTCCACGGCGCACGGCGGGCGCGGCGCCCAGGGCGGACAGCGCGACATCGTCGGCGAGGTGATCCTCAAGGGGCGACGCCCGTTCTGGGGCGTGCCAGGCATGCATTACCACCTGGGCATGCAGGCCGGCGAGACCACGCTGAACGCCCAGTGCACCCGGGTGCTGCTGCGCCGCCTGGCGGCCGATGGCGGGCGCTACGACGCGGCGCGCTGGCTCGACGAC
>Ga0255210_1000829_pt1 | contig 10214 bp, 9 predicted proteins | sample Miss_Yuk_RepA_8d_FD_188422 | JGI IMG/M metagenome (GOLD analysis project Ga0255210, IMG submission 188422) | Freshwater microbial communities from Mississippi River, Louisiana, United States - Miss_Yuk_RepA_8d | ecosystem: Environmental > Aquatic > Freshwater > River | place: USA: Louisiana...
CTCCCGCTGCTGCTCGTGTCGCTGCTCCTGCTGCTGCCCCAGTCGCTGCTCCCGCTGCTGCTCGTGTCGCTGCTCCTGCTGCTGCCCCAGTCGCTGCTCCCGCTGCTTCTCCAGTCGCTGCTCCCGCTGCTTCTCCTGTCGCTGCTCCCGCTGCTGCTCCTGTCGCTGCTCCCGTCCCGAAACGGTCTGTTATTGATGAAATTATATCAACAAATCAGAAGACAAACGTTAAACTCACCAAATTCCAGGAGAAACTCATTTCAATAATGAAGGAAACCAGCGACGAACAAATAAAGATTGAAAACGAAAACCGTAATAACTACAATGGAGTTAGTGTTACACTTCAAAATGAACAAATTCGTCTAGAGTCTGTGCGACAAACAATGAAGAAATTATTTGATGAGACTGAACAGTTGAACAAAACCATTCAGACACATTATAAAAAACTCATAGCAGATACAAGTTATCTTCATTCTCTCGACGCACTGCGTCCTGGTTTCTTGAAATCACTTGATGAACTTGCAAGACACATTGCATCAGTCAGGTCGGTTGTTGACAAGAATATAAACAAGGATGAATACAAGGATGAAATGATACGTCTCTTGTCAAGTATTCATTTCAATACTCATAATGTTTCTGGTTATGTCGCAACTGCATTTATTCAACATTATAACAAATACAAATCTCTTATTCAGAAAGAGAATGCTGATTATTCATCAGAGTTGAGACGATTAAATGTTCTCGCAAATGAGTATAAGATTCAGCAACAGAAGTTTGCCGACACGGAGAAAGAGCGAGCGCGCCTTCAAGCTATACTTGCTAGGATGAAGGAAACATTGGAATTATCGGTATCACAACGCGAAGATTTTGACCGTCTTGTTAAGGATGTTATTTCCATATTCAATAAGAGGTGCTCAAATTAGCATTTGAATCATAATCCATCATAAAAAATTGATTTAAACATTTATGATGAATACATATATCATCGTTCAACATTCGTTATACACGTTCGTTCTACTACTACTACAATGGCTTCTGATATGGTTATCCCCGGTGCTTCATTTAATCCCCTCACTGATATGAAATATACTAAACCCAAGGTGAATTCAGTGGGTGGTCGCAGTGTTGGTATTGTCAATTCAAAAACAAGCACCGTTCTCAATTTGTCGTCGCCTCTTATGCTTACGTGGGGCGTTCAAGATTTCACGGACGATAAGACCGGTAAAGTAAGTTACGACCTCGCACTCCAGTTTCCAAATGACGGATTTGAGACTCCTGCAACCAAGAAGTTTATTGCCAATATGACCGCATTTGAGAAGAAAATCAAGGAGGATGCCATCGCAAACTCAAAGGAATGGTTCAGCAAACCCAAAATGACCGCCGATGCAGTGGAAGCATTATGGACGCCGATTCTCAAGTATCCCAAGAATAAGGATACACTTGAGGCAGATATGACTCGTGCACCAACCTTGAAAGTGAAGTTGCCTTTCTGGGACAACACGTGGAAGGAGTTGGAGCTATACGACACCGATATGCAGCCTATCTTCCCTGACCCGATGAATCCAGCATTGTCACCCAAGGACCTGATTGCAAAGGGAAGTCATATTGCTGTTTCAATTCAATGTGGTGGAATTTGGTTTGCCAATGGTAAGTTTGGTGTTACCTGGAAGTTGTTTCAGGCTATCGTGAAACCCAAGATGTCGTTGAAAGGCAAGTGCCACATCAAGTTGGATGATGATGAGAAGACGAAGATGGTATCACAAGTTGTTCCTACTGACGTAGATGGTGATGGAGATGATGATGGTCACCACGATAACGTCTCTGCAATCATTGAAGATGACGATGACGAGCCTGCCGCTGCTCCTGCTGCCGCCACTGCTCCTGCTGCCAAGCCTGCCGCCACCCCAAGTGCTGCTGTTGCTGCTGCTCCTGCAACTGCAGCGGGTGGTGATGCAGCATCCAAGAAGAAAATTGTTCGCAAGGTCTAAATGATATAAGTTAGAGTATTGGGTTAGATTGGATTTGTTTCTAGATGTAAAGGTACGTGCGCTGCGCAATTAGATTTGTAGTGATTTTATGTTTACTAACACGAATTTTGACAGGATAATTTCATTTTTTTACTTATGCTAGTAAAAATGAAATACTAAAAAAAATGTTAGTGACACACACAACAAACACATTTTTTATTCATTTATTTATTTTATTCATCATCATCATCATCATCACTCACCGAACCTTCAGTCGTCGTTGTTGTCGTCTTCTTTGTTTTATTATGTCCATACTCTGCGAGAACAGCAAGCGTGTGTTCTGATTTTTCCAAACGCGCAACCTTGATGTAAATGGTATACTCGGTATTGTCATCCAAGTTTTCATACCCAACAAACACACGGGCGTATTCGGTGCGATTTGGGAGTAACTGCAGTATACTCCACCAACTCTGTGACGCCAGACTCTTGATAGTATCGTTGCGTTGCTTCATAACACCCTTTGTCGTAGAACACAGGTAGAAGCCATCCTCGTCTTTTTTATTTCTTGGATTGGCCTTTCCTTTCATCTCCTTCTTCATAACGCTCTTGTAAAATTCATCTGCCTTGGCCCACATTTCGTCATCATTGCCGTCATAAACCTTGAACTTCTTCCACACTTCACTTTCTGCTAAACGAATAGACCCAAGAGCTTCAGTTCTCTTCTCACGTTTGGTTGGCGACTCGGGTTCAAGGCCGTCAATTTCGCGCAGGCTGCACGTTTTTCCGGCAAAGTCGGTGGAAAGTCGCTCAACATACTCTTCATAACGCAGACAGGTATCCGCAACCGACTTGGTGAGTGAGTGGAATGTAGTGGTCTTGATTTTGTCGCGAGATGCATCGGACCAACTTCTATAGCTGAACAAGAATCGGCAAAGTTGGTAAAGCTTCTCATCATTTAAGTGTTGATGTGCCATCACGACATTGTCAAAGTTACCGAGGTTTTCGTTGATGAGGGTAACACTCATTCCAACACACGTATATCCAGTAACAAATGTAGGGAAATTGCGTGTGGGTTCTATCATTTTCTCTATCATATAGGATGGTTCAAGAAGTTTCTTCAATTCGGCTTCATCCTTGATGTGACGGTGTTTGTGCTTGACTTGCTCATCAGTCGTTATCCGCGTGCTAGTAATTGTTCTTCCTCCATCGTGAGAAGATGATGACGACGCACGATACATCTCCATACCGTTTCCATTGATAACAATTACATTTGCATTGGGGAATTGCTTAAGTATCAAGTCAATCGCTTGGTAATGAGTTACCTTGCGAAGATATGCTGGCACAAAGTTGTAACTGAAGGCGTCTTGTGCAATAGTCAGTTTCTTCTGTAAGATGAACTTCAGGAAACTCAGGTAGAGCATTTCATTTCCGATTTCAAAGCAATACTTTTTTCCATACCACGTCTTCGCGGTTCTCTCACTGTTCGCACGGTCAAACACAACAGTTGGAATAACTGGTTCGGTGTTGGCTTCACGAAGAAGCTCGTCGTGTGCGATATCGTCGTCGTGGATTTTGAAATCACAATCTTTGACACCAAAGTATTTATCTGAACGAATAATGCTGAGTTCCTGTTCAACGTCCATAATATGGATTTTGTAGAACATTAGGTCGTTTCGGTTCGTTGTGATGTAGATTGGTTTTGATGTCGCAGTGTAGCCAGTGATTTTCACTACTGCAGAAATCGCATTGAAATCGCGGATATATTCGCGGTTGGCGGGGATGTAGACGTGCGCCTCATCAATATGAATCGTAAATTTACGGTTCTCCAAACTCTTTGAATCCGCTGTATAACTGAATAGCTGAGGAAGGCTCTCTCTGATTCTTTTTTCGTGGGCACAGCAGACAATTACCTTCACGTCACGATGTTTGCGGAGTAGGTCCATAACACCGTTGACATCTTTTGCGTGCAGACAATTGCCGGCTGTGCTTTTTTTGCTGTTGAATACAATGATGCGTTTTGAGCCGACTTCTTCTTCCATTCGTCCAAAGAATTGCATACCGGATGCAAGTGTGTTCATCGTCAACACAATGTGAATGTTTTTTGATATGTCAGTTGTAATGTTGGATATGCAGATGAATGTTTTTCCTTCCTGTGGTTTACGAACAACCAAACTGAATTTGTTGTCAAAATCTTCCTCAATTTCTGGGTCAAATGATGCGACGGATGATGCAGATGAGACAGATGATGATGCCGTGATTGCGGCAGCACCACCACCGTAAAATGCGTTCATTGTATCTTGGGGAATGGATGATGCAGTGGAAGAAACCGCTGCAAGTAACGCCGCCTGGGTCAACAAGTTGATGGAACTTGTTCTTACCTTCTTAGTCGTTTTTTTCTTCGTAGCCGTAGCCGTAGCCGTAGCCGTAGCCGTAGCCGTAGCCTTGCTTGATTCTGGAGTCATTGTTTCTGGGTTCATCGTTCCGATTCTATCGTTGCTGCGAGATGCATTTATTAGTATTTCAATTTTTTCATTTCAATTTTTTTTGCGTTTCGTTGATTTCATCCGAACATCATTTTTTTTATTTTACCATTTATACCGTCAACCGCACATTGGCATATACATTGGATCTAGTATTTACGTTGAAAATATTGTTACTATTTGTATATGTATTCATCGCGATACCGCCGCCTCCGACCCCGCCTCCGATACTGCGCAACATTACGCATTGTCTTGCGTCTGACCGTAATGTAACATCACACGCGTGTAAGTAATAAACAAACCCGCGGTCTTTTATTTCGTCATTGATGTAAACTGGCAGTATCTGCTTTGAGAACAGTTCTGGAATGTTTACAACGAGAGATATGAAGAGGTTATTATCATCATCAATGACAACATTATCTGGAAGTTCGGGTTCGCATAAAACAATGATTTCTCCGTCTCCATATGTCGTCGGTTGTTTAAAATGAAGTTCGCTATGCCAGAGAGGTATGTAATATGTCTGCCCGTATTCTTGAAGAATATATACACGGTCGAGCAACATATCCAGGAGAGACGGATTCAAACGAACAACGAGATCATCGCCCATTTTCTCTTCCACAATACGTGTGAATTCGTCCAGAATATCGCGAGAGATTCCGAATAGTTCTTGATTCTTCGTGAGAATATCATAGATGGTAAGACACGCGTGTTTATCCATTGTCTGAAACATAGTTATAGCGGATTGGATTCCTTTGGTAATAATCATATGAATCAACGATTGAACAGCTTGGTGTATTGTGTTTTCTTCATACCCGTCACTGACACCGTGTTTTCTCGTTATTTTTGCGAGAATTGTCTGGATAAACATCTGAAGGATAGATTCATAGCCATTTTCCATATGAATCTCATTATCGTTAGTAGATTCATCCGAAAAAAAGAACTCCTTTACACGTTTATGTGCATCATTGATTTCTTTGAATCTCTCCGTCGTATCTTCAATAGAACTACCACTACCCGCCGCAGTCGCAACCGCAACTTTATCGGGATGATGTTTCAACGCGAGTAGATGATATCGTTTATTTAATTCTTTTAAAGATGATGGTGCGACATCGTCCGCAAATCCTAATGTATGTAATGACATTTGTATGGTTTCAGGAAATAAACAAAATTGTTTATGCATTAGATGATACCGACGGAAACTGATGCGTGTATCCGTGTATCTTACATATTAGTAATAATACGAAATTCTCTAAATGATATATCGGGCGGTAATTATTATTAAAATACTGAAAAAATACGTAAGTGCGTATCATAATATCATCCATCATTTCCGGCAAAAGTGACCCCTCTTGTAAGAGACGACGAAGGATTGACCATACACAATCTTGAATATTTATATCGTAGGTTAATAAATCGTAGAGACGTTCTCTCAGCTCGTCATATTTTAATTGTGTATCTGGCGAGAGAATGATATCCACAATACAATTACATATATTTTCGTGTGGCTCTGTTAATTCCGTCATATTGGATTTCAACGCTTTAATATTCGTTATCGTATCCAAGCGAAATTTACTCGTTAACCGAATTGGTGTTTCTTTGATGCAAACGTTCGTGATTGATGTGTTTGGCGAGCTTGACGCCGACGCTGGAAATAAGCACTTATTATACATCGTCATCGTCGGACGTTTGAAGGGAATCATTTTACATCGTTGAATAATATTATCGGGAAGAAAACTCACGTGGTCTGATAAAATGACAAATTTTAGATTATCCATCATATAACTATAGAACGTTTCTAATAGTTCACTATGTATTTTATGGAAATTTTTACACATAACAAATGCGGTTGTATTGGGTCGCGAACTTACAATATCTTGGATTTGATTGTAGATTTCATTCCATAAATGTTTGGAATTGCATCCAAGAAGCGACATATCCACTTCAAAATGACAGTCGCTGATTTTGATGAAAAATGTTTCTTTATTGTAGGCAATCGCGATGCGTTTTTCGTATTTTAATTTTGATGGACTATAACGCGAAATCATATACAACGCGTGACTATACTTTCCTACGCCACTTGGTCCATACATTATCATACTTGGTAAGGATTGAATATCGGATGGAAATGTCGTAAGCACCTTTTTAATAATGGGATGAAGTGAATTTTCTTCTACTTTTTTGACATATTCACTAAAATGTGTTTCAAAGAACTTCATAACAGAGTTGTGATTTGTTTGTATGTATGTTTGTTTGTCGTTGGTTTATACCCATTTTCTTTCATTTACCAGAGTAGTTTGTCCGCCAACCATCCATTTGTCCATTTGGTATGGCGGTCGCGTTCGTGACGCATTTTATATAAACGACGACGGGTTTTTGCGTAGGCGAGTCCACGAGTGCGAATATATGTTGGAAAGTCATTCATACCCGCTGCGCCAACACTGGCAATCTTGCGCGATTTACGAAAAACATCTATCTTTTTATCTGGGATTGTAGAAGGTTTCACAACCACTCCAATCTTCTTCGCCATTTTACGCGTATAATTTGTAATATGGTATTTCATCGTGCGTGCGTGCGTGCGTGCGTGCGTGCGTGCGTAGTAATCTATAACGATATAATATTTTTGCTTAAACCGATATAGATATTTATAATAGAGCTAAAAAATGAACGTAGTGATAACTCCAGGTGAATACAAATGCTCGCAGATTTATTTCACTGAATCAAAGCCGAATATTCATATTTCAAATAGCACATTTAACCGAATCACATATTCAACCAAAGATTTTGTAATGAATGGAATTTATTTGCAGTTTGAGTTATTCATTCGTCAAAATGAACATAACTATAATAGCAATATTTATAATTGTCATTTTGATACGAATCACGAACATAACCGGACGATGATGTCTATTTTTCAGACAATTGAAACCGGTATTATTGAAAAGTGGACGCGAATGAATCAACGAGATACACAGTCTCCGTCGTTAGATATCATACAACAATTGCGCACTGGAGTAATTAGTGTATGGAAAAATGATATGCGACAATATGATAAACCACAGTTTCAGCATTTCATCATCAAAATATCGGGAGTTTGGGAAAATGAAACACAGTGTGGGTTGACTTATAAGTTTTTTTGATTCTTTATCCATCCGTCGTAAAGAACCGCAATATGATTTCATTGAGAACCATACACCCCCCCGCAAGAAGCGCTACAAACGCCGCGATATACGGTCCATATTTAGACATTGCCTCGCTATATTGACCCATCTCTGACGAACACAGCATTTGTTGATTGATATACGCATACATAATACCCGCTTGAACTAGTAAAAGAATGTTTACTGCCGTATCAAAGGTTACATACGATTCTGCAACGTGTCCGGAGTTGATTTTATTATAGTATACCGTATTTTGATAAATAATCCACCCTAACAGAAACATAAACATTGTAATCGGGACGACATTTAACATACTCATTTTTTCTATGCACCCTGGTTTGTTCACATCATATTTATTGAGTGTAATGGATATAATCGTAATCATAAGACAAGCGGTCCATAAAAGCGTAAGGTAGTAGAAAATATAGGACTTGAAGTAGACTGTGATTTCCTTCTTTAATCCGGATGAATCTTTCTTCTTGATTTCATCTTTGATGAGAGAAACGTCTGTGATACTATTTACATCGCTAAATGAGGGCGCAGCATTTTCACTATAACTATACTGGAATATCATTTTGATGGCAATCGTGATAATAATCAGCATTGAAAATATCTTAAATGATGGAACTAGGTCATTTGGACCAGCAAGTTTATCCATTTTGATTCGGTTATATTCTATTTAGATAATAATTGTCTTATTTATTATTACAGTAAACCACCACATTCACGACGACGACGACAATGAGAACAATGACAAGCGCAAGAAAAACGATTCTCGTAACAGGTGGTGCCGGTTTCATCGGTTCCAATCTGTGTATTTATCTTCTCTCGCAATCCCCCGACAACCACGTGATTTGCGTGGATAATCTCATAACGGGTCATCTTGATAATTTAGGCGAGATATACCGGCAGGGTGGCGACGAAAGCGCGTATCGGTTTCGTTTCATTGAATATGATATCACGAACTCAATTGACCCGACACTTTTTGAAGAAGAACATATTGACGAAATCTACCACCTCGCGTCCATTGCATCGCCAGAAAAATACAAAAAATACCCGATGGAGACCTTGTTGACATCTATCAACGGCACCCAACGCGTCCTGGACTATTGTGTTCTTTACAATTGTAAAATGCTTTTTACGTCTACGAGTGAAGTCTACGGTGACCCTCTCGTCCACCCTCAACCCGAGACTTATTATGGTAACGTGAATACTGTAGGGGAGCGGTCTTGTTATGATGAAGGGAAGCGTGTGGCAGAGACATTGATCTATGAATATCAGAAAAGGTTCCCGGAGTTAGACTTGAAAGTCGCGCGATTATTCAATACGTATGGCCCGCGGATGGATTTGAACGACGGGCGGGTCATCACCAATTTTATTCGGCAAATCCGGCGTGGTGAGCCGATAACGATTTACGGAGATGGGACGCAGACGAGGTCGTTTTGCTACGTGGATGATACCGTGCGGGGATTGGTCGCGTTTATGGAGGCGAGGAGCACGGATATACTCACGGCTGGACCAGTGAATATCGGAAACCCGCATTGCGAATTCACGATGAATGAACTTGTGGAGGTATTTAGGCGGGTATTGGGCCGCGACGGAGCCGCATTTGCGGTGGCATACTTGCCGAAGACCCAAGACGACCCGATGTGTCGCCGACCGGTGATTACGAAGGCGGAGGAATTGTTTGGGTTTAGGTGTAGGGTTGGATTAGAAGAAGGAATACAACGCGTTTGGGATTATTTTTTGTGAAATTTAGAGAAAATAAATGTATGTGTAATATGTATAAAAAGCGTAAACTTTGTTTTTATTATGGAACCTGAAGGAAACACATTAACTTTAAAAAACACATTAACTTTAAAAACTTGGGACGATAATCATCCCGTATTTAGTTTAACATCAAAATATACAACCAAGATACCCGATGGAGATTATGAACTCAAAGAAGGAAAATTTCCATTATTAACGGTTAATGATTTTTATAAAAATTCACAAAAATATCATACGCTTGTTAGTCTTGATGGCAGTAATGAATATAAAATAAAAGTAACTGGGTTCAATGTTGGCTGCCATAGTAAATATGATAATAAACGTTATAGTATTTGTACTGTTGATTTTGAGGATGGGGGGGATTTAAAATCGGATGGTGAAAACAAATTAACTTTAAAAACTTGGGACGATATTAATCCCGTATTTAGTTTAACATCAAAAGATACAACCAAGATACCCAATGGAAGTTATAAACTCAAAGACGGAAATTTTCCATTATTAACGGTTAATGATTTTTATAAAAATTCACAAAAATATCATACGCTTGTTAGTCTTGATGGCAGTAATGAATATAAAATAAAAGTAACTGGGTTCAATGTTGGCTGCAAGAGTAAAGATAATAATACACGTCTTGGTGGTTGTACTGTTAATTTTGAGAATGAGGATTTTGAATCAAAGGGTGGTCGCCGCCGTCGTTCCAAAAAACGTCCCACCGCCCGTCGCCGCCGTTCATCTAAGGCTCGCAAGTCCCGCGCTACCCGCCGTAGGTAAATATTACTTCTTCTTGAAATACCCAAATTTCGGTTTCGGTTTCGGCGGCGCTTCTGCCGCCGCTGCAG
>Ga0255210_1000833_pt1 | contig 10169 bp, 13 predicted proteins | sample Miss_Yuk_RepA_8d_FD_188422 | JGI IMG/M metagenome (GOLD analysis project Ga0255210, IMG submission 188422) | Freshwater microbial communities from Mississippi River, Louisiana, United States - Miss_Yuk_RepA_8d | ecosystem: Environmental > Aquatic > Freshwater > River | place: USA: Louisiana...
GGGCTTCATCGAAGGCAAAGCCGGTCAAATCTCGGTGCGCCGGGAATCTGGCGGCTCGCATCTGATAGGCCATAGACCGTACATCCCGATACGCACTCTCTGCCTTGAGCAGTTGATGCATCAGCGCCTCATGGTCGAGAGACTTCATGCGTGCTGTGCCCAGTACTTCGGGCCATGCCCCAGCCATTCCATGCAGGCTCAGCCCCTTCAGGGCTGTAACAACGTCATTCGACATGGTCGCCCCCCCTGTTCAGGCGCAGAGCGTCGTAGCGATGGACGTCTGCTTGGGACGGCTCAACCAGTTCAATAACCATCGGCAGCTCCTGAACCTGCTTGGCCGGCTCTTGTAGGCGGGACAGGATGTTCAGAACATGCTCGCCACTGACCCGACCAGCTTGCAACGCCAACTCCACCGCTACAAGAACGGGTTCCAAGCCATGCAAAGTGACGGCATTGAGGACTTTGGCCATGACGCGATCGCCTCCCGGGTTTTTCAGCAGCTGCCGCTGTAGCTCCAGTAAAGGCTCGGGCATGGCTTTGAAGGGCGCTCCGTTGCGTAACGCCCCAGGCTTTCTCTCAATCAGGCTGATGTAGTGCGTCCAGTCGTAAATCGTCTGATCGCGTTCAAAGCTGCGCTTGAGCGTCACACATTCCCCATCTGCAGCCACAACCAGCAAATGTGCAGGGTAGGCGCGCAGGCTGACTGTGCTGTTGATCCACTCGCATGGCACGCTGTAGCGGTTGCGTTGGTAATGGATCAGAGATGTTGGCGAGACCAGTACGGGCTGTTCGATGTAGCCGTTAAACGGTGTAGGGCAAGGCATCAAGCGAACTTGTTCGTCTTGCCAAACATCGGCTACCGTCAATTCCGGCCATTCAGGATGCTTCATCTCTTGCCAGGCCTTTAGACAAGCTTCCCGAACCCACACGTTCAGCTCATCCAGGTCGGCCCACCGGCGTTCGCTCACCTCGCGCCAAATCCCCCGGCGTCGGTCCTGAACGTTCTTCTCAACGATGCCCTTCTCCCAACCGGCAGCACGGTTGCAGAATTCAGCCTCGAACAGATAGTGGCCCGTCATCGACTCGAACCTGGCATTGACGCTGCGCTGCTTGCCTGCGCCGACCTTATCGACAGCGGTCTTCATGTTGTCGTAGATGCCGCGCTTGGGAATCCCACCAAAGATCTCGAATGCCCGTGCATGGGCATCAAACAACATCTCATGTGACTGGGTGTAATACGCCACCATCACAAACGCTCGACTGGCAGCCAACTTGACGTGCGCAACCTCCAGTCTTCTGCGCAGCCCCTCGACAAAGGCGTACTCGCAACTCCAGTCGAACTGGAATGCTTCCCCAAGCTCGTAGCTCATCGGGACAAATCCAGCGTGCCTGGGCTTATGGAGTTGCTCTGCCCGCCAGTGCTTGCAATACTCATACACCGGCCCTCGCGAGCCGCTGTAACCCAACGCCCGAACCGCCTCAAACAGCGCCTTGGTTGTGCGGCGGTCCCGTTTGCCTCGGTGACTGTCGGTCTTAAGCCAGTTGATCAACTGCTCTTTGTACGGGTCAAGAATGGACTCAGCAGTCACCCGCTTGGGGTACTTGGGCTCGACCATCTCGTCCATGGCCAGCCAGCGAGCCGCAGTGTTGCGGGCAATTCCAAGCTTCTTGGAGGCCTCGCGCACCGATAGTCCATCTCTACGGACCATGCGGCGCAATTTACTCAGTGTTCCCACGTTAATCACTCCTGCACGCTCCTGCCTAAAAAATGGGCAGGATATGCGGTTAACGTGGCTCAGAATTCGTCGTGAATTCGCCTCAGACTGGCTCAGTTTTCAAAATGAATCAACATCCAAAGGAATGCGCTTGTACGCAAGCAGCGGATGCCGGGCTGGCACCGTTACTATGAGCGCGTCTCGCCATACAGGTATGGCGGCGATGCTGTCACCTACTTCATCAGACTGCGCAAACCCCACGTCGTACAGATCGTCGTGCAGACCTTTGATCTGCTGTGATAGCGGTACCTCGAAGAATCGGAGTTCAAGTTCAGGCTCTTCTTGTCGGCATAGCGCCAGCAGAGCCGGTAGGCGCGACGGTGTGATGCCGTCCGACAATGCCACTCGCAATTGCCCATGGAAACCATTGGCCGCCGCTTTCACGCTATCGCGGGCTTGCTCCAAGACAGTGAACACGCGACGCACGTGTTCCAAGAACAGTCGGCCAGCGAGCGTCAATCGAGTGCTGCGAGTGGTGCGAGCAAATAACACCGCCCCGAGTTCCACCTCCAACTCCTTGATAGCGCGCGACAGAGGCGACTGCTCAATGTGCAGCCTCTCCGCTGCTCGTGCGAAGTGGAGTTCTTCAGCAACGGCCAAGAAGCAACGCAGATGACGAAGCTCCATATAGTGCCCTCTCAAAATGCATCTTCATCGCAGAGCCTCCATGCTCAATCTCGTCACAACGATCTGTGTGGACGACGATTGGCGTCCCGTACAGATGTAGATCGGATGAAAATCGGAGCGATCATGACGCCCCGCCACGATTGCATTTCCCGAATCGTTGAGAGCCTGGCCTTACGTGTGCAACGATGGCCGCAGACACACTCCGTCGATACTCGAGGAGGAGCCTTTTAGTTGGTTAAATCGGCAATTGACAAGAGCAAGGTGGTGAGTTGCTCTGGCATGGTGATGTGGGGGTTGTGCGAAGCAGGCAGCTCATAATATTTCCACCCTTCTCGGGCTTGAGCGCGGGACGCCGAAAGACCAAAGGTGTCATACAGACCAGTCTTCGTACAGTAAATATACGCAGAAGGGATGTTTGAAGCTTCTCCCGCTAGACATAGAGGAGATGTGAACGTAGCAAGGGGTTGCGGTCCGCGCCTCCCTTGGGCGAGCTTTTGATCATGGTCAGGGGTGTCCGGCGGAAGTGGGCTTGGGGGGACCAGCCAACCGAATCCATTGTTCTTGACGTCTTCCAGGATGGCGGCTCGCTGAGCCTTTGGCATGAGATCCAATGCGCACTCATCGGACTCCGGTAGTAGTGCGTCGATGTATATCAACTGTTGAATCCGATCGGGGATTCTGTCGGCCACACCAGTCACGACCATTCCCCCATAGCTGTGCCCGACCAAGATGACATGGTTGAGGTTCTCCGACTCGATAGCACGGACGACATCATCGACGTGCATATGCAGGTCGATACGAGGTCCAAGCAAGTGCGAGCGTTCACCCAGCCCCGTACAGGTTGGCGTCAGGAGTCGGTGATGCGCTGCCAAAAAGAGAGAGTGCATTCGCCACCACGCCCAACCTGCTGACCAGGCCCCATGGACCATCACAAAGGTGTTCATGGGGCGAGACTCAGTATCGATATGCCAAGAAGCCGCCGTCCAGCAGTATCTCGGCGCCAGTCACGTACCCAGCCTCTTCTGATGCAAGAAACAAGATTGCGTTCGCGGCGTCTTCTCGCTTACCGGTGCCGCCCAGTGGAACGGTTTCAAAGAACTTTTCCCGCATTTTGGGATCAGCGGACACCACTGAGGTTCGCATGGGGGGCAGAAGACCGGGAACGATGGCGTTTACCCGGATCCCTGATCTTGCGTACTCGCCTGCAGCAGAGCGCGTCATGGCCAACACCCCGGCTTTCACGGCGCAATAGCCCATGTGGAGACCGGGCATGCCTGCATACGCTGCGATGGAGGAAATCGTGATGATTGATCCCCCACCTGCACGAGTGATGGCGCGGGCGCCATGGCGGATGGCTAGGAAGGTGCCGCGGATATGGATTGACGTCAGTCGGTCGAGATAGTCGACCTTTTCATGATCAGGAACCATACCGCTTATGCCGGCATTGCTTACAACGATATGAATGGCTTCGAAGGATTGCTCCCCCTTCTGAAGGGCTTCCTTCCAGTTTTCCTCTTCAGTGACGTCTAGCTTGACGAAGCATGCTTCGCCACCCCCCTCGGTAATCGACTGTGCGACTGCTTGGCCTTCTTGCTCTAGTAGGTCAGCGATGACCACGCGCGCGCCCTCGCGCGCAAACATCCTTGCTGTGGCTTCACCAATGCCGCTCGCGGCGCCTGTCACGAAAGCAGTTTTTCCAGTGAATCTCATACACGTCTCCTTGCAATATGAAAAGGGCAGAGGGGGTTCAGAGTCTCGGCCGTCTAGCATCTTACACATATCTCGGTAATATTCAAGATGTCAGCAAGATTCCGTTGTCGGCTGGCTAAGAAGCTTGACGCGAGTCGAGGCTGACTCTCGCTTGCCGCCGCTTACGTCATTCGGGCTCTAGGGAATGTCTGCAAAACTCAGGCGCTGGCCGCGTAGCGTGAACGGCAGCGCCCTGCGATGATCTGCGGCATGAAGCAACTCGGACTGGGCCTGAACCTGTCGACTAAGAAGACGCGCAAGCGGGAGTTCTGGGAGGAGATGGAGCGCGTGGTTCCGTGGTCGGCGCTGGTGCAGATCGTGAAGCCGTACTACCTGAAGGCGAAGACGGGCCGGCCGCCGTTTGCCATCGAGACGATGCTGCGGGTTCATTACCTCCAGCAGTGGTTCGCGCTGAGCGACCCGGCGATGGAAGAGGCGCTGCACGACATGCCCGTGTTTCGCGAGTTCGCCAAGCCAGGCGACGTGGCGCGGTTGCCGGACGAGACGACGATCCTGAGGTTCCGCCACCTGCTGGAGAAGCACGACCTGGCGACCGACATGCTGCGAGTGGTCAACGACATCCTGCAGGCCAAGGGCCTGTTGATGAAGAAGTGCAAGGTGGTCGACGCCACGCTGATCGCAGCGCCGAGTTCGACGAAGAACGCGTCGATGCAGAGTCGGGACTGGTGCACAGCGTCGTGGGCTGGTCGGCCAACGTGAACGACGTGACGCAGGCAGGCAGCTTGCTGCACGGCGTTGAGGAGGTCGCCTTCGGCGACGCCGGCTACCGCGGCGTTCACAAGCGCGGCGAGGCTCAGGGGCTGCAGTGGCACGTGGCGATGCGCGCCGGCGACCGCCGCAAGCTGAACCCATTCCTGCAGCCCGACTTCCTGGCAGAGCAGGCGGAGAAGCTGACGGCGAGCATCCGAGCCCAGGTCGAGCACCCGTTCCGTGTATTAAAGCGGCAGTTCGGCTACACGAAGGTGCGGTACCGCGGCCTGGCGAAGAACACAGTTCAGATCGTCACGCTGTTCGCGCTGTCGAACCTGTGGATGGCTCGGCGCAGCTTGATGGGGCGCGCAGGGATGAGTGCGTCCGCAGCCTTATGCGGGGCGGCCTCGAAGGGCACCGAAACCATCATGTAGCGCCGCGTACGGGCAGTGATTTGAAGCAACCATGCGTAGCGTGGCGTAGTCAAGATGCTTCCGAATCGGCGCTGCGAATCACGTTGCGCAGACCTTTCCTCGCGTAGGTGATGCAGAGGTCGCGGACAACGGACCAGATACAGTGGACCCAGAGCAAGGGCACTGCGAAGCGGCCGAGGACCATGTGCTGTCCAAGTTCAGCTAGCATGTCAACAGGACACAACTTGTTTTTTGCCCCATCGCGCTGACGAAGGGCTCGTTTTATACCGGCAAAGGCATTGCATGAAGAAGTCGCTCGCTGTTTCCTCTAGGAGACAAAAATCCAACTCCAACCGAACTGAAGCGCCGACTCTGGCCGAGCAGGCTTATAAGAGGCTTGAGGAGATGATCATTACTCTGCAGCTAGCACCAGGCGTGGTGCTTTCTGAGTATGGTTTGTCGGAACTGCTGGAAATTGGTAGAACACCAATCAGAGAGGCGCTCCAGCGTCTCGCCGGAGAGGGACTGGTTGTGGTCCTCCCCAAGCGAGGGGTTCTTGTTTCCGAAACCAATATTCGCACCCAACTCCGATTGCTGGAGTTGCGAAGGGAAGTGCAACGTCTTCTCGCACAACTCGCAGCAGAGCGGGCAACAGAGGAGGAGAGGGCGCATTTTGCCCAGATCGGCGCTTCTCTGCTTCATGCAGCTAGCGCGCGCGACGAAGGGCTTTTTGCTCAGCTAGATCGAGAACTCGATGAGTGCATGTGGAAAGCGGCTCGCAATGAGTTCATAACCAAGACGATGGCGCTCATGCGCGGTTTATCGCGCAGGTTCTGGTTCGAGCACTATCGCAGGGTTGGAGATCTTCCGCTGGCGGCCACATTGCATTCAAAAATGGCCGAGGCGATAGCCAGGGGTCACTCTAAGGATGCCGCTGCGGCCTCCGATCGTCTTGTTGACTACATCGAGAGCTTTGCGCGAGAGACCATCACCAATTAGAACTTGGGTACCTTGGTGCTGCGAATTGGCCCCGGCGCGCGGAGATTAAGTCAGGCAGTTTGACCCTGCCTCGATTTCGCGTACAGCAAGAAGTTGGAAACTTCAAAGGTTCGATCACGCGACCTCGGCCGCCTTCCTGTAACCCGTCTCGTCACGCCGATCACGGGCCAGCAACGCCCAGACGATTCGAGCGTTCTTGCTGGCGAGTGCCACCGCCGCCACGTTCTTGTTGCGCCGCTGGACCACAAAGGTGGCCCCGGAAATCTGAACACGGCGATGAGTGAAAACTCTGCCCTGTGAGCGGTCCGCGAAGAGCGGGCTGACATGGAGCGAGAGCATGAGCAGAAGACCACGCCGGAACTTCTCACCGGCGTTCAAGGCCAAGGTGGCGCTGGAGGTCAACCGTTCGCCGGCAGCCGCATGCCGCGCCACATGCTCAAGGCACGAGGCTTCGAGGTCGGGCGCAAGCACGTGGCGCCCCTCATGCGGCGCATGGGCATCAAGGCGCTGTACAGCAAGCCCAACACGAGCCGCAGCATGTGTGATCTACCCGTACCTGTTGCGCGGCCTGGCGATCGAGCGTGCGAACCAGGTCTGGGCGATGGACCTGACCTGCATCCCGATGGCACGCGGCTTCGTGTACCTGGCCGCGATCATTGACTGACATAGCCGCAAGGTCCCGGCCAGGGACGTGTCGATGTCGATGGAAGCGGACTTCTGCGTGCGCGTGCTCGACCATGCGATCGCGCGTCACGTCAAGCCGGAGATCTTCGATACCGACCAGGGTTCGCAGTTCACCAGCATGGTGTTCACCGAGCGGCTCAAGGGCGAGGGCATCGCCATCAGCATGGGCGGTCACACGAGATGCCCACCGCGTCGGTCGTGCGTTCGCGCAAGCGACGCCCGCCCGCCACCGTGGACATCTCTGCACTGCGGTCAACCCCGGCAGCGTTCCACTTGTCGTCGCCCGACTCGTGTTCAGACCGATGGGGCCACCTCTCGGCCGCACATCCTCTTAGTACCTCATTTCAAGGGAAAACCCTCTATGAGATACTTTTGCCGCTCATGTAATATACTTGTGTCATGCAAGTTGGCATATGACTGCGAAACTGCATGACATCGATTGGTCCTCATCTATCTGTGTCATGCAAAGGAGACAAAATGAAGTTAAGTCGGCGGACTTTTACCCAAGCAACCCTGGGTGCGGCGGCGATATCTGTGGGTGGGCCTCTGTTTGCGCAGGACCGACCTCTGCGTCTTGGCCTGTTGGCGCCGCGATCAGGGGTGGCTGCCTTCCTGGGGGAGGACAGCATTCGAGCCGTTCGGTGGGGGGTGGACCGAATCAACCGGTCGGGGGGGATTGCAGGTAGGAAAGTGGAGCTCGTCATTCAGGAGGAGACCACTCCCAAGGACACAGTTGAGCGGTTTCGCCATCTGGCACTGCAGGAGAAGGTGGACGCCATTCATGGACTGATTTCTACCGGCGTTACTCTGGCAGTCGCCCCCGTCGCAGAGGATGAGCGTGTTCTGCTCCAGTGCTGGGATGGAACGACACAAAACGGAGTGCAAGAGTCGATGCCAAAAACTCGTTTTGTGTTCCGGTCGACTGACAACGAGTGTGAAGCAGTGATGAGTTCGCTCATGGCCATCAAACGCTTCAAAGGTAAGTTCGCAACTATTGCAGGAGTGAATTCCGACTATTCGTATGGGCGAAACTGCTGGGAAACGTTCAAGACGTTGTTGTCTCGCTATGACATCGAGGCCAAGGTTGTTTCTGAGCAATGGATCCGGGTTGGTGCCACCGATCTCACGACGAACGTGGCGGCATTGAACGCCGCCAAGCCTGATCTGATTTTCAATTCGCTCTTCCTCTCCGATCTTCCTATCTTTCTTCGGCAGGCCTCCGCGGCAGGTCTGCTGGCCAACGCAAAGATCGTGTCGACCGTGGCGGGTGGTCAAATCAATGACCTGCGGTCCAGTTTCGTTCCCGAGGGTGCATTGCTGGGGCAGAACACCTTCTACTTTGACTTGCCCGGAGCATCCGAATTGCAGAAGTCGTTTGTTGCGGAATACAGGGACCGCTACAAGGCCATTCCGACCTCATCGGCTGACCGCGCCTACTTCAATCTGATGGCTTACAAAGCCGGTGTCGAGAAGGCGGCGAAGGCTGCCGGCCGCTGGCCAAAAACTGATGAGATCGCTGATGCCATTGCCGGAAACGACATCGAAAGTCTAGGTGGCCGAGGGCGTTATCGGGCCGACAAGATTGCCGAACAGATGTTCTACCAAGGCTTCAGTAAGAACAGTACTCAGCATGAGTACCCGGGGCTGTCCGATATTACCGCCGCGTTTTCTGATCAATTGCAGAAGCCTGCAGGCGCAGACTACTGGAAATGGATCAAGACTGCAGATTTCCGCGTGTAATTATTCGTTAGCGGAGTGTGCTTTAAGCGTACTCCGCTAAGTTAAAAATTCCGTACACGCATGAAATGGATGCTTCAATGCAGTATGCCAACCTCTTTTTAGCCGGTCTCTTCCAAGCCGCGATTTTGTTTCTTGTCGCCTGCGGTCTGCAACTCATCTTTGGCGTTCAAAAGGTCGTCAATCTTGCCTGTGGTTCGTTCTATGCGCTGGGAGCGTTTTTTGCTATTACGGCTGTCGGCCTCTTGCACCAATGGCAAATGCCGATGATTTTTCTTGTTCCAGCACTTGTGTTGTCTGGTGTACTCGTTGGAACAGTCGGAGCTCCGTTAGAGTTGTTGTTACGTCCCGTATATAGGCGAGACCCTAGCTATCAACTTTTGCTGACCTTTGGTCTTTTGCTGATGTTCCAGGATGTTTTTCGTTTTTTCTGGGGTGCTGCACCGAGATCAATGGACAGCTCTCTATATGGAATATATGGAACGATCGACATAAGTGGATTGCAGATCCCTGTATATAACTTTCTTGTCATTGGAGCGAGCATCCTAATCGCAATGATTTTAGGATTGTCACTCAAGCGAACCCGTATTGGACGGATCGTACGGGCTACGGCTGAAAATCGGAACATGACTGAAGCATTGGGTGTTAATTCATCCAAAGTATTCACAATGGTTTTTACGCTGGGCTGCATTCTAGGAACTGTGGGTGGGGCATTGGTTATTCCCACTTCGGCTGCCTCTATGACCATGGCCGCTGAACTCGTGGTGGAGGCCTTTGCAGTTGTTGTGATCGGGGGCTTGGGCAGCATGGCTGGGGCTGCTGTTGGCGCCATCATTGTCGGGCTCATGCGGGCGTTCGCAGTTTCGTTAGCTCCTGAAGTGGAGATTCTCTCCATCTATCTAGTTGTCGTTGTTGTCCTCTTGATTCGCCCTGTTGGATTGTTTGGAAGGAGCGCATCTTGAGCGCAGTATTTGACGTAATTTCTCCGAGAATTCGGCCTCGGCCGAAGCCGCGGTTGCTTAACGGCGTTATTCCATTTGTTGTGTTGCTAGCTGGACTTGCAATTGCACCTTTGATGCTAACGCCGTACAGCACCGTGATGCTTATGCCTGCCTTGGCATTTGGAATCGCTCTTCTCGGCATGAATCTTCTGTTTGGCTACACGGGGTTGCTGTCCTTTGGCCATGCAATGTTCTTGGCTGTAGGGGCATACGTGGCGGCCGCAGCGACCCAGGCGGGCGTTCTCCACTTTGAGTTGATCTTGATCGCAGCAGCGAGTTTGGGAGGACTATTCGCATTGGCGATTGGTGCTCTCTGTGTCCGTTTCACACATATCTTCTTTGGCATGCTCACACTTGCGTTTGGCATGCTTCTTCACTCTTTCCTGTTCAAGTTCTACAACTTGACAGGAGGTGATCAAGGTATGCGTGTCCTGCGGCCGATGTTACTGGGGCAGGATTGGGATATGACTGCG